>OQVN01000094.1_pt1 | contig 34180 bp, 19 predicted proteins | sample 1691621 | NCBI WGS metagenome assembly OQVN01 (sample SAMN03418278, study PRJEB22391) | human gut metagenome | biome: human-gut; feature: organic feature; material: feces | host: Homo sapiens | place: Tanzania | collected 2013-01 | reverse complement strand
TTATAGGCGCTCTTGCCCTGGGGGTTATAGAGCTGGTGCTGATCATTGTCTGCGCCGTGTTCGTGATGGGCGTCCCGATCGCCGGAAGCCTGTTCTCGCTGGCTCTGGTCTCGATTCTGTTCCTGATCTGCACACTGTGCCTGGGGCTTCTGATATCAACTATGGTCGAGACCCAGATGGCTGCGATGATAGCCTCCGGAATGGGTCTGATGATGCCGACGATGCTGCTGTCCGGACTTATATTCCCGATTGAGAGTATGCCACGCATCCTGCAATGGATCTCCACGATCGTCCCGGCGCGCTGGTACATCCAGTCGATCAAGATGATAATGATCCAAGGCACGCCACTCAGTTACACGCTACCGGAAATCGGAGTGCTGTCCCTCATCACAGTCATACTCATAGCATTGAGTGTCAAGAATTTCAAGACAAGATTAGCTTAAGAATATGTTATCGTTCCTCATAGAAAAAGAGTTCAAGCAGCTGTCCCGGAACAAGATCATCCCGAGGATGCTGGTGGCGCTGCCGCTGATGGCGATGCTGGTCTTCCCTTGGGCGGCGAACCAGGAAATAAAGAACGTCCGTGTGGATGTGGTTGACAACGACCATAGTCCTCTGTCGCAAAGGCTTGTGGCAGAGATCGGAGGCTCGGCCTATTTCAACGTCTCCGGAACCTCGGATTCCTACCCGGACGCTTTACGCAAAGTCGATTCCGATGAGGCTGACATGATACTCGTGATTCCGCAGAATTTCGAGAAGGATCTTGTAAACGGACAGGGCGCTCAGGTCCAGATCGCCACCAACTCCGTGAACGGCGCCAAAGGATCGCTCGGATCGTCCTATATGGTGTCAATGATCTCGGGTTCAACGGCTCTGCGGGAATATTCAGAAAAGGTGAAGGTCACTGCCACAGGTAAGGATACTCCTTCATTTTCGGTGAGTCCGCTCTACAAGTTCAATCCGTCGCTTGACTACAAGGTGTTTATGGTGCCGGCGCTGATTGTGATGCTTCTGACCATCATCTGTGGCTTCTTCCCGGCCCTCAACATCGTGGGTGAGAAGGAAAGCGGCACCATCGAGCAGATCAACGTCACCCCGGTCGGCAAGTTCCAATTCATTCTGGCAAAGCTGATTCCGCTCTGGATCATCGGAATCGTGATAATGGGTTTGAGTCTGCTGCTCGCCAAAGTCATCTATGGAATAGCCCCGGCCGGCAGCATCTGGACACTTATGCTTTTCACCGGAGTCTATATTCTCGTGGTGTCCGGGTTAGGGCTCGTGATCTCGAACTACGCCTCAACCATCCAGCAGGCGATGTTCGTGGGATTCTTCTTCATTATGATATTCTTCCTGATGGGAGGGATGTTCACCCCGGTCAGCAGTATGCCGGACTGGGCTCAGGCCATAACAATCGTCAATCCTCTTAAATATTTCATCGAGGTGATGCGCCTTGTTTACCTGAAAGGTAGTAATTTTATGGATATGATTCCTCAGTTCCTGGCGTTGTGCGGCTTCGCGGCCGCGTTCGGAAGCTGGGCGATCATCAGTTACAAGAAATCAAGTTAATATTCAAACATGAACAGAACGTCTGAATATGCTCTCACAATTGTGGTGCCTGTCTTCAACGAGGAGGACAACATCCATAATCTGGAAAAGGCTCTGTCTGAGTTCATTCCGGCCAGCAAGGTCAAGACCTGCGCGCTGTTTGTGGACGATGGTTCCAAGGACGGCAGCCTCAGGTTGATCCAGGAGATCTGCTCCCGCAACAAGGACATCTTCTACATCAGTTTCTCCAGAAACGCCGGACTCAGCGCGGCCATAAAGGCAGGATTCGACTACGCTTTCTCTGAATATGTCGGCTATATGGACGCCGACCTTCAGACCACTCCGGAGGATTTCAACCTGCTGCTGGACGGAATGAAGGATCATACCTTGATGACAGGCTACAGGGCGAACCGCAAGGACACCGCCTTCAAGCGGATCCAATCCAAAATCGCCAACGGATTCAGGAATATGATGACTCACGACGGGGCGAAGGACACCGGCTGCCCACTCAAGATCATCCGCACGGACGCGGCCAAGAAGATCCCGATGTTCAAGGGAATGCACAGGTTCCTGCCGGCTCTGATCCTGCTTCAGGAAGGCGGAAGTTTCGGCCAGGTGCCGGTAAGGCATTTCCCACGTACGGCCGGCACATCCAAGTTTCATCTTTGGAACAGGCTCTGGGGGCCGTTCGCGGACTGCTTCGCCTACCGCTGGATGAAGCCACGGTACATCAACTACTCCGTGGGCAAAGGCAATGTCGATGAGGAGCGGAATTAATCTTCTGGAATATGTTTGACAACATCCCCGCCTGGCTTACCTTCACCCTGGGTTTCTCCGCCCAGACATTCTTCGGATTGAGGACAGCGCTCCAATGGCTGAAATCCGAGATGGCACATGAATCGGTCTCCCCGGTGTCCTACTGGATCTTCAGCGTGATCGGAGCGTGCCTGATGTTCATCTACGGAGTCCTGAGGAATGATTTCTCCATCATCCTCGGACAGTTCATCGCCTACTTCATCTATCTTTGGAACCTGAATGCCAACGGGATATGGAACCGTATGAAGATCCTCACAAGAGTTCTGCTGGCAGCTCTTCCGTTTGTAGCCGCCATGCTTCTGTTCAAGGACGCCCGGGGATATTCACAGAACTTCTTCCGCAACAGCGACATTCCGGTGTGGCTTGTGGTGTTCGGCTCAACCGGTCAATTGATGTTCACGCTGCGGTTCGTCTATCAGTTTGCCTTCTCACACCACTGGCATACATCCGTGCTTCCGAGGGGATTCTGGGTCATCAGCATCGTAGGTTCCGGAATGATCATCATCTACGGAATCATAAGACTCGATCCTGTGCTGATCCTCGGGCAGATGTTCGGTTTTGTCGTTTACGCAAGGAATCTGATCCTGGGATCAGGCAAAAAAGAATCTTCAGATGAGAAACAACACTCCACAGACCGGGAAGGGTAACATATTCACCCGCCATCCTATGATGACGGTCTTCGCCTTCACCTTCATCTGCCTTTTCCCGGTGATGCTGACAAGGGATTTCACGCCCTCAAATGAGCTGAGGTACCTAAGCATCGCTGACGAGGCTCTTGCGGACGGGCATATATTCGCATTCTACAACCACGGGCTGGCGTATGCCGACAAACCGCCGCTCTATTTCTGGATCGTGATGCTGTGCAGGCTGCTGTTCGGGCATCACAGCTGCCTCGCTCTTTCGATGTTCTCGTTGATTCCGGCGTTCGTCATCACGGGGATAATGGACAAGTGGGTGATGAAAGGCAGGTCAGCGATGGACAGGATGGCTCTGGCCGGAATGACGCTGACCTGTGTGATGTTCCTCGGAACAATGATCGTGCTTAGGATGGATATGCTGATGTGTATGTTCATCGTGCTGGCTCTCTGGACGTTCTACAGGATGTATACCGGAGAAGTCGCGCGGAAATCGGATTCCGTGTTGTTTCCGGTGTGGATATTCCTCGCCCTTTTCACCAAGGGGCCGGTGGGGCTCCTTATGCCGCCGCTGTCCATCGCCGTGTTCCTCATCGTGAAGCGTGACTGGAAAGGGTTCGGCAAGTACTTGGGTCTCAAGACCTGGGGCATCATAGCCGGACTCGCCGCCATCTGGATCGGATGCGTGTGGATTGAAGATGGTCCAGAGTACATCAACAACCTGCTGGTCAAACAGACCGTAGGGCGTGCCGTCAACGCTTTCACTCATGCCAAACCGTTCTGGTTCTACCTCGTGGCGATCATCTGGTGTCTGGCACCGTACAGCCTTCTGTTGGTCGGGACGCTTGTCGCCTCGCTGCTGCCGGTTCGGAATACATGTGTTGAAGAGACTTCCGGCCAAGCACAGTCAAAAGTCGGTATTTCTGACACATCAGATGCGTCGAATTGCCCAAAACAGGGCCGTTCCGACTTAGAGATTCTTTTCCTCTGCACGATCATCTCCACAGTCGCGATGCTGTCTTCCTTCAGTTCCAAGCTGCCGATCTACCTCGTGCCGGTCTTCCCGTTCTGCGTCTATCTGTTTCCTATCGTGCTTGACCGCATCGGGGAGAGAGGATGGATGCGATGGGGTGTAGGAATATTCTCGATCATATTCACAGTCATTGGTTTGGCCGCATTGCCGGTTCTTTTCGGGGCTGTCAAAATCCCGGCTCTCAATGACCTTTTGACTGAATATCCTTTCGCCCTCGAAGTCCCGATAATCAACGGCATAATTCTTCTGACTTTGGCGAATATTCTGGGAATATGGTTCGTGCTCAAACGGAAAGTCTGGAATATTCCCGCACTCCTTTTGGGTGCAGGTCTTTTCCTCGCGGTGTTCTCCGCTTCGGCGGTCGTCAAGGACATCAATCCGTACATCGGCTACGGCTCCATCTGCTCGAAGGTTCCCGAAGGCACCGATGTCGCCACGGTCTTCCTGCACAGACCAGAGAACATCGATGCCTACATCGGCCGTCAGATCACCGACTACGGCAAGGAGCCGGAACGCCTTGTGGAAGCGGTCTCCGCCTCCGACAAGCCTCTGACAATCATCACACGCACGTCAAGACTGGAAACAATCCCTGAATTACAGAAACTCTTCAGCAATGGCACCGTCCTTTACTCCGGGCCTTACTGCCTGACGACTATAAGCAAGAAGTAGCCCAGTTGCTTCGGCACTTCGACAAGTTCAGCGACCTATGGTTCAGCAAGTCAGCTACGGATCTATGGTTCGGTAAGCCAGCTACCGGCCTATGATCCGACAAGATCAACAACCGGCCAATTGTTCTGCGAATCGGCGACGGGACGATGGCCCTACAAACAGGCGACGGGACGATGGTGCCGCAAACAGGCTGTCGGCCGATTCCGGTCACTGAGCATATCTAAGTGACCAATTGAATCATGGAAGTCGGGCAATCATACAAAACAACTCAGAATCCTTGGTTTATGTGAAATGTTATTTGCCAGCCGTGGCGAAGTGGTTTCTTTAGTGGTATTAACGAATAAATTTCTGTTTTTTATATTTCTTATAGGTTTCTTTTCGTTTTTTACGTTTATTGTGCATATTATTGCGGTTCAAATATTTATTTAAATTTTGAACCATATGTATTTCAATGAAAAGAAACAGGAACTCGCTCCGTTCGTGAACCTGAGGAGCGACGTCGGATTCAAGGCGGTGTTCGCCGACAAAAACAACAAGGACATCCTAATCGGGGTGCTGAACATGATCCTACCCTCAGAGGCCAGAATCGATGACATCACCGAATATTCCGACCGCGAGCAGCGGCGGGATGTACCCTATGGGAAAAAGACAGTGCTGGATCTGGTCTGCCGTGACAAATCAGGCAGAACTTTTGTTGTGGAGATGCAGGCCGCCGAGGAGGACAACTTCTTCGAAAGGTGCGTCTATTACGCGTCGGGGCTCTACCATCTTGAACTGTCGGACGGGGAACGATACAAGGGACTACGTCCGGTCTATGTGGTGTCGTTCCTGAACTATCACCTGAAGCACGACGACGAGTCCCTCTGGGACACCGACCACTTCATCTCGTACTGGCAGTTCACAGAAAGACGCACCGGAATGGTTGCGAATCAGACAATTAGTGTTATCTTTGTGGAGATGACGCTGTTCACCAAGACGCTGGAGGAGTGCGTGACGGAGTTCGACAGGCTGTTCTACATATTCAAGAACAGTGAGGGCTTCCAAAGGATCCCCGAATGGATCGAGGAGGCCGGCGGGATCTCAAGGCGGCTCGCCGAGGCGTGTGAGGTGGCGGCGTTCGACAAGGAGAAGAAACTTAAATACGAGATTGACAAGATGAACGAGTGGGACATTCAAGCGCAGAAGGAATATGCCGTGCGCAAGGGCTTGGAGGAAGGGCTGCAGAAGGGGCTGCAGAAAGGGATGCAGAAAGGGCTGCAGAAAGGACGTGAGGAGACAAAACTTTCTATCGCAAGAAAGCTTTTCGAGGCCGGGACACCGGTTGATGTGATTGTCAACTGCACTGGAGTTGATGATGGAACAATCGCATCGTTCGCTCATCCCGAGTAACATAATGGATGGCGATCCGCAAGTCCGGGAAGGAGCTTGCGGATGCTTCCTTTGAAGTTGCCTGACACATATCTCGCAGACGTTATTTGGCGGATTTGCGTAGCAGACCGTAACGTACCTTTATGTCCGGTTCGATTTCAGGGGAAGGCAAGTGCTCTTTCCTGATCATCGCTTTTTCCACTTCGGTAAAATCTCCACAGGTCATAAGATTCACGAAACCGTTGTCGTACATTGTCTTGATCTCAGACATAAGCTCGGTCGCGTCAATGTCTATGAGATCGCTTACGATAAGGCCATTGAGCATCGCATCGGTATAAGTCGCCGAAGGAAAGTCCCTGTTGATGGCCGTGAGCAACTCCTTGAACCAGGCGATGACCTCAGTTCTCCTGTCCGGCTCAAAGAAAGAGATCTGAGCGACAGCGTTGGCGACTGTGAATTTCCAGAAATATTCGGTAATTTTACAGGGAAAATGAAAATGATTGTTGTTATGAATATTCGGAGAATGTTTTTGGGCATGGCGGTGCTGTGCGGGTTTTCGGTTTCGGCGGCCGCGGAAGGGCACTTCGGCAAGCTCAGCGACCGCGTTAAGGAGGTCCCTGAGCCTGTCGTCGAAGGAACCGTGGTTCGACAGGAAGGATCCGGCAAAGGGAAACTGATCGATGACGTGAACGTTTTCGTGGGGACGGACGGGTTCGGGAACGTGTACCCGGGGCCGCAGGTGCCGTTCGGAGGGATTCAGATCAGCCCGGACTGCGACGACAAGGACTATGACTGCGCGGCGGGGTACAAGTACTCCAAGCCGTTCATCCAGGGTTTCAGCCTCACGCATCTGAGCGGAACCGGAATCCCGGACATGGGCGATTTCCTCTTCCTGCCGGGAAACGGTTCGAAGATGGAGCCGTCAACCTACGACCACACCCGGGAATGGGGCGAGCCGGGCTACTACGGAGTGATCCTGAAGGACTACGGAGTCAAGGCCGAGATGACGGCAGCCCGGCGAAGCGGAATATTCAAGTTCACATTCCCGCAGTCGGACAGTTCGTTTGTGATGATCGACCTTGACCACACCCTGAAATGGGACTGTCTTTGGTCAACGGTCCGTCTGCTGGACGAGCGCACGATCATCGGCAGCAAGGTCGTCAACGGCTGGAACCCGGGACGTTATGTCTATTTCGTAGCCAGATTCTCAAGGCCGATCGAGGAATTCAACATATTCCATGATGACAAGCCTGTGATCTACAACACCAAGCGGTTCCGCAGCTCGCTTGAGGCGTGGGGACAGAAACTGAAGGCTGTCGCAAGGTTCAAGACCGGAGCCGACGAGAGCATATTCATAGATGTCGCCGTGTCGGCTGTAGGCACTGATGGTGCTCTGAACAACCTCAAGGAGCTGGAAGGCAAGGACTTCGCCGCTGTAAGGACCGAGGCCGAGGATCTCTGGGAAAAGGAACTCGGGAAGTACGAGCTGGATTCCGACGACAAGACGCTCCGGGAGACATTCTACACCAGCGTCTATCGCACAGCCCTCCACCCGTTCCTCTTCGAGGATGCGGACGGACGCTTCCGCGAGCACGACGGCACGATCGGGAATGCGGAAGACTTCACCAACGTCACGACATTCTCGCTATGGGACACTTACAGGGCTTTCCACCCGCTTCTCAACCTCGTCAACAAGCCGCTTCAGGCAGACATCGCCAACTCGATGCTCGCCCATTTCGACAAAAGTACCGAGAAGATGCTCCCGATCTGGTCGTTCTACGGCGGCGAGACCTGGTGCATGATCGGCTATCACGCCTGCTCTGTACTGGCAGACATGATGCTCAAAGGCGTGCGTGGATTCGACTACGAGCGCGCCTTCCAGGCGATGAAGACCACCGCCACCAACCCTCACTACGACTGCATTCCTGAATATACCTCCCTCGGCTACGTGCCTTTCGACAAGGAGAAGGAATCGGTCTCCAAGACTCTTGAATATGCCTACGACGATTGGTGCATTGCCCAGGCGGCCAAACTTCTGGGTCACCGGGAGGACTACGAGTTCTTCCTCAACCGGTCGATGAACTACCGGAATCTCATCGATCCCGAGACCGGCTACATGCGCGGAAAGGATTCCGCCGGCAACTGGCGCGACCCGTTCGCCCCTGTCGCCTATCAGGGTCCGAACTCGGTCCACGGCTGGGGAGACATCACGGAAGGGTTCACGATGCAGTACACATGGACCGTGCCGCACGATTTCGGAGGCTATGTCGAGAGAGCCGGCAGAAAGTTGCTGCTGAGCCGCCTGGACAGCCTCTTCACCATCGAGTTGCCCGAGGATATTCCCGGAGCGCACGACATCTGGGGCCGCATCGGCGGCTACTGGCACGGCAACGAGCCTTGCCACCACGTCACCTATCTGTACGACTGGTTCGGCGAGCCTTGGAAGTGCCAGAAATGGGTGCGCTACGTCGCCGACAACTTCTACGGCAATGAACCCGGCTCGCTGAGCGGCAACGACGACTGTGGCCAGATGTCCGCCTGGTACATATTCAACTGCCTTGGATTCTACCCGTTCTGCCCCGGATCCGATGAGTACTACATCGGTTCTCCGTGCGCCAAGGGGCTGAAGGTCAGGCTGTCAGACGGAGGTCTGCTGGAAATGACAACGGAAGGTTGGAGCAAGGATGCGGTTTACATCAAGGCCGCATACCTCAACGGAAAACGTCTTGTCTCCCCTGTCATCCGCTATTCTGACATCAAGGACGGGGCTAAGCTGCATTTCGTGATGTCCAGGAAGCCGGTCAGGAACGGATTCAGACAGTCTGCCGAATAATGAAAACGGTCACTTCGACAAGGGCAGAGTGGTTTTCAAGGGGGTAACAACCGAAAATATTTCTGTTTTTTATAGTCCGCACACGTTTCTTTTCATTATTTACGTTTTTAGTGCATATTATTGCGGTTCAAATATCCATTTAAAATTTGAACTATGTATTTCAATGAAAAGAGACAAGAGCTCGCTCCGTTCGTCAACCTGCGGAGCGACGTGGGCTTCAAGGCCGTGTTCGCGGACAGGAACAACAAGGACATCCTCATCGGGGTGCTGAACCAGATCCTGCCTCCGGAGGCTAGGATCGAGGACATCAAGGAGTACTCCGACAGGGAGCAGCGGAGGGATGTCCCCTACGGGAAGAAGACGGTGCTGGATCTGGTCTGCGTGGACAGGGACGACAGGACGTTCGTCGTGGAGATGCAGGCCTCGGAGGAGGACTTCTTCTTCGAGAGGTGCGTCTACTACGCATCGGGACTCTACCATCTCGAGCTCTCGGACGGGGTGCGGTACAAGGGGCTGCGGCCGGTCTACGTGGTGTCGTTCCTGAACTACCGCCTGAGGCACGACGACGAGTCCCTCTGGGACACCGACCACTTCATCTCCCACTGGAGGTTCACCGAAAAACGCACCGGAATGGTTGCGGATCAGACAATTAGTGTTATCTTTGTGGAGATGACGCTGTTCACCAAGACGCTGGAGGAGTGCGTGACGGAGTTCGACAGGCTGTTCTACATATTCAAGAACAGTGAGGGCTTCCAAAGGATCCCCGAATGGATCGAGGAGGCCGGCGGGATCTCAAGGCGGCTCGCCGAGGCGTGTGAGGTGGCGGCGTTCGACAAGGAGAAGAAACTTAAATACGAGATTGACAAGATGAACGAGTGGGACATTCTGGCGCAGCGGGAATTCGCCGAGCGCAAGGGCTTCGAGGCGGGATACGCCGACGGAGAGGCCAAGGGGATCGCCGATGGGATGGCCAAAGGAAAGGCTGAGGGGATGGCCGAGGGTAAAGCTGAGGGTAAAGCTGAGGGTAAAGCTGAAGTGGCCAAGGCCATGCTTGAAATCGGTATGCCGATAGGGCAGATCCTACAGTTGACCGGGCTTACCAAAGAGCAGATAGGGGCTTTAAGGTGATGTTTTTAACTGCCATTGCCAAAGAAAGAAGGCGGCCGGGGTTTCCGGTCGCCTTCTTTTGTTGGATTGACTGAATGCAGGATTACTTCTTGAAGTACATGCTTTCTTCGTTGCTTCCGTTGTAGTTGGCCTGATAAATCACGTCATAGCTGCCTGCAATGGAAGCCTTGTCGGTTGAAGTGGCCTTCGGAATAGAGATTCCGCAGATGTAGTACTTGCCGTTACTGGTCATCTGACCTGCACCATAGTACTGGTACTTTAGGGTCTTCAGGTCTTCGCTTACCGTGAACCAGAGCCACTCGTAGTTGGAATCGGAGAATCCCTTGTCACCAGGAGCAAAGTTGTAGTTGCCCCAACCGTTTCCGCCAGAACATTCAGGAATATATGTGCAGAACTTTCCGTCTGCGGCTTTCTGGGCTGCGCGGCGGTCAAAGAACACGCCGAAGTTGACAGTCCTTTCATTATAATCAATCTCGACGCAAGCGTCCAGAACCGAATCAAGATAGAGCCCCTTGATGCCAAGGTTGTTTGTGTGCTCTTTGCCAGCGGCATCCTTCAAAGTCTCTCGCTGACGTGGCTCGCCAAATGTGACAACAGTTTTGTCCGCATTGGTGTTACCCTTACCCAGTGTCTTGTTAGGGTCAAATAATTTCGAGTAAAGCGTCCAGCTTCCCTTGAAGTCGTTGGCTCCGATTTGGGTGAAGATGTAGGTGTGACCGTTGTCAAGCACAACCTTTCCGACGCGTACGCTACCGGTCTTGTTCTCCCCGACTGTAAGGACACCATCCTTCACTGTGATCCACTTGCTAGCGCTCTCAACCTTCGCATAGACATCATGGACTTTATATTCCTCATCGCCGATCCAATAGTTGAACTCTTTGGCGTCAACACCCTGAGCGATCTCGGTGGTCTTGCCGGCCACGATATTCGTAACCTCAAGGGCATTGCCGTAGGTGGTAGTCTGGATGTGGGAGATGAGGTTGGTGTTGGTGTACTCTCCACCTACAGGCCAGATGGCGACGTAAGCGGTGGAGGTGCATTTCACCGTGTCAACAATGGCAGGAACGGTGATCGCACCTTTCGTGCTTGACTTTTCAGGAGAATCAAGCGCCAGTTCAATCTTGTTGTACTGTGCGTCACCACCAAGCGTTACTGTGGTCTCGCCCGGTTTGACTCTGGTCCCCTCCGGATAAGACACCACGATCTTTGCGATACCGGTCTTGTAGGCAAGTGATACGGAGCCCTTACCTCCTGACAGGCCGCTGACAGGGGTGGAGCCAACAATCACCTGATGCGCCATGGCATCAGCAAGCGTACCTTTCTGACCGCCCAAATTCACAAATGTCGGAGCGGATCCATAGTTCACGAGATTGGTCTCGTTGTTGTCAACATAGACGAAAGCCGTCTCTGCGTCATTCGGCACGGCCACACGGTTGCTGAATGACGCAGTCTTGCCTTCTGCCACCTCGCCTCTGAGGATCTGGGTTCTTCCCACTGAAGTACCGTCAGCCTTCGCGAAACGTATACGGAGGAAATCCTTGGCTGTGAAAGCAGTCTTCATGCCCTCACCCTGTGCAGACGGAAGGGTAGCCTCGATTGTCAAGGCCTTCACGGTAGCGTTTTCATCCTTGAACTCCTTCACATCCTCTCCCTTGTCGCAGGCTGAGAACATTGCCATTGCGGAAAGAGCGCAAGCGAATGTCAATAATATTTTTTTCATCTGAATATAATTCTAGTTGTGGATAATGACTGTTAGTTCCAGTAAGGATTGCCCTGACGCTCCTTCTGAGGAATCTCCCAAGTGAAGCCTTCGGCAGGAATCAGAGTCTCGCTCCAATGGTTCGCTCCACGGGCGTTCTGAACGCCCCAGCGCTTCTGGTTGAAGAACGCCCAATCGCCTTCTCCCCACATCTCGATGCGCCATTGAAGTTTGACCATCTCCATAACACTCTTGCCAGGCATCGTGTTGTCGCATGTCATGGCGGTGGCGCCGCTCTTTGTGCGGGCCGCAAGCAGTTTGTCAAGCAATGCCTTTGCCTGAGCGTCCTGCCCATCCTGAGCGTATGCCTCAGCGACCATCAGCAAGACGGCTGAGGAACGGAGGTATATGTTGTCGGATGTGGTAGCCTCGTTCGTGTGGTTTTTGTAACCGATAGCCGAGGATGCTGCCCATTTGAGAGACGTGTATTTCGGCATAGTGTACTGGTACCAGGTCGTGTCAGCTCCGTTGTTGGTGTAAACGTGGAAATCCTCGAAATCCTCAGGGAGAATGCAAGCCTTGCGGCAGTCATCATCCGAAAGTGCGTCGTAGATTCCTTTGTCCACCTGATAGTAGCCTGAAGGGCTGCGCTTGAGAGCATTGAGGCCAGCGTTGGTCCAGAAGATGTTGGATGAGCCTCTGGCACCGCCGAAAATCGCCTCTGGATTCTTCTCCAGATTGTAGAAGGCGTTCTGTGTGGCGTTGAAGTCGGATCCGTTCCAAGAGGTTCCCTGAGGCAGGGATGCGGTGACACCAGCGCGAGAGTTCACAGAGGCCAACAAACTTGCCTTCATACCATAATCATCGGCGTTGATCAGGTTAGGGAAATGGCTGAGGAGGTCATTCCCCGCCTCTATCACGGTCTTCCAGTCCTTGCTGTCGAGGGCGGCGCGACAACGGTAGTACTGTGCCACGGCACAGTCTATGTCGTAGATCTGGGCAGCCTCGTTACCGATGGTATAGCCTTTCTCTCCGAGCGTGGAATCGTGGAAAAGATCCACTGCCTCCTTGAGCGTAGTGTTGATCCAACTCCAGGTCTCGGCGACCGAAAGCGGAGCCTTGGCGGCATTATAGGTGTAGGCATCGTAGATCGGCCATCCCTGCTTTGTAGTGGAGGTTACATCCTGAAGGTCTGTGTAGCGCTCCATCAGCATCATGTAGCAGATAGCCTTCATTGTCAGTGCCTGGGCGCGGCTGGAACCCATTCTTGGATACTTCTCGACACGCTCCTCGGTAAGGAAGTCAAGCGCCTTGAGTGCGGGTCCGAGCTTGAGTACAGGGGCGAGATAGTAGCCATAGTTCTGGATCTCCTGATCCGTCCTCCAATAAGTGTTGTTTGCAAGATTCTGATACCAAGTCGAGTATGTTCCTTGATTCAGTCTATCGCCTTCAACCACGTCGCCAGACTGGCAGAAACGGCGGAACTCAAAATTGGATTCGTAAGCGGAAGCGTTGGAATAGCCACCGGCGATCGCAGCGTTGTAGATGTTGATGTAACCCGGCAGAGAACCAACGAGACCTGTCAGAACCTGCTGCTCAGCTTCCTCGCTTCCATTGATGAATTCTGCCATCTCATCATCCGTGAAATAGTTCGGATTGTTGACATCCAGCAGTGAGGTGCAGGATGAAAAGCTCAAGCCAAGGATCGCGGCAGCCAAAAGACTTTTATATGTTTTCATATTTATTCGCGTTTAATTTTAGAAATCAAGATTCAAACCGATGGTGAGAGTCTGCATCTGTGGGTAGATGAAGGTGTCAACCTCTTTTCCTCCGATTGTTGAGAAAGTAGGATCCACACCTTTCTGCTGAGAGAAAATCAACACGTTGTCAGCTGAGACGAACGCACGGAGGGCACTGATGTTGACTTTTTTTGTGAGTTTCTTAGGCAGGGTGTAGCCGATGGTCACGTTCTTCACACGGAAGTAGCTTGCGTCAAAGAGGCTCATGTCTGTGTAGTTGTGAGAGCCTGGCAGCAAAGATCCATCAAGATAGTAACTGCTTGCGCCTGAACTTGGGAACCACTGCATAGGGTAATAGGCACTGGTGTTGTCCGGATTCCAGGTGTTGCCCACGAGATCCTTTGAGACAGGAATACGCTGTCTGCCCATAGATGAGCCGCGGAACAGATGCTGGGAGTACTCCATAGAGAAGAACTTGCCTCCGATCTGGTAAGCGGAAACGACGCTGAAATCGAAATCTTTCCATTTCAGGCTGAGGGTAAGACCTCCGATCCAATCAGGAGTGGCTGATCCTACCTCGTAGTAAGATGCGTCAGCCGCCACGTCTGTCTTGACATTGTCACCCACCTTATAGTTGGCGTAACGTCCTCCGTGCTCGTAGACACCTGTGGTCTCGTTCATATTCACATCATAGTAAGTGACTCTGTGCCAATAAAGCGGAAGACCGGATTTTTCGTCCACACCGGCATATTTAGGCATATAGAGGTTGAAAAGATCCTTCCCTTCTCCACGGAGGTAGAATATTCCTCGTCCGGCGTGGCTTGCAGTTCCGGCCTGCGCCATATCCTCAGTCGCGACGGTCCAGCAGCCCTTAGGGAGATCCATGGTCTCGTCGTAGTTCGGAATCTGGTCGGCAGGGACGCTCAGAAGCGTGGTGCGGTAGTGTGTTCCGTTGATGCCAACGCTGAGGGTGAGATCTTTCTTGCGGATGATGTCAGCGTCGAGTTCTATCTCGAATCCTCTGTTGCGGACCTTGGCAGCGTTTCCAAGAACGGTGGTGGAGCCGGCGCTGGCGAGAGGGGAGACTGACTGATTGAAGAGAGAGTTGACAGTCTTGTGGTCATAGAAGTCAAGCGCACCGGTGATGCGGCTCCTCAGGACACTGAAGTCAAGGCCGAGGTCAAACTGGTGGATGTTCTCCCAGGTCAGGTCGGAACGAACCAAGTCGTTGCCGGTTCTGATGGCGGTTGAGGCAGGAACGCCGGTACCGCTTGAGCTTGTCTGCCACGTGGCGACAGCGTAGTACCAGTAGTGGTTAAGATAATAAGAGGTAAGACCATTGGAGTTACCCGTCACACCATAGCTGGCGCGCAGCTTGGCGTTGTCAAGCCATGTCTTCATCTCCTTAAGGAAGCTTTCCTCTGAGAAACGCCAACCGGCTCCGACTGACCAGAATGTACCCCAGCGGTTGTCTTTTGTGAACTTGGAGGCGGCATCACGCCTGAGGGATCCAGACAGATAATATCTGCTGTCGTAGTTGTAGTTGAAACGGCTCAGGTAAGACTCTGTCCTGTAGATGTTTGTACTGAAGCCAGGGGTAGTGGAGTTCTCACCACCAGCGTTGACATAGCGGCCGATGAAGTTTCCGGCGATGGCATAACCCGGAATCAGCTCGTAACCAGTGCCGAAATTGAGGTCATCCCTGTTCAGATCCTCATACTCGTGACCTAGCATAGCGTCAACGTGATGCTTGTCGAAGTCCTGATTATAGGTAAGGATCTGCTGGGTGTTGATGATTCGGCGCTGGTAGGTCTTGATACCGAATCCTCCGTTAGGAGTTCCGCGGCCCGCGACACTGTTCACGTACATCGTACGTTTCCAGTGTGACTCGTCCATATTGAAGTTCACGTTGAAGTTGAAATACTTCAGGAAATTGACATCGGCAAACAGACGGGTTGTCCATGTTGAGATGTCCTGACGCTCGATGTTGGTCTCGGCGATGTACTTGAAGTCACTGCCATAAGGGCTTGTGGCGACACCGAGCGGTGAATACGAGGCGTTCTTGGTGTTCAGAATCTTGTCACCGTTGGCATCGAGAACATAGTCACCGTTCTCGTCAATGGTGTAGACTGGCTCGATTGGCTGCCATCCTTTGACGTGAAGCATGGCGTTGCCATACGCACCACCGATCTGACGGGAGCCCCACTTACCGGCCTGAGCTCTGGTGCTGGTCTTTGAATAGCCGACATTCGCGCCGATCTTCAACCATTTGAGAGCCTGGGCATCGACATTCATACGTCCGCTGTAACGCTTGTACGAGCTCGCAATCAAGAATGAAGGCTCGTCCTGATAACCTAGGGAAGCGTAGTAGTGGATCTTGTCTGATCCGCCGCTGGCCGAAAGGTTATATTCCTGACGGAAGGCTTTTTTGAACATAATGTCAGCTGCGTCACCATTGTAGAGCAGCCTTGCGTCCTTGTTGATTTTTCCGGTTACTGGATCGACAAGGTAAGCACCGCTCATGGTCGCAGATGCGTTCGAGCCGGATCCCGTAGGCGTGTAGATCGCCCCAGGAACATTGTAGGCCATATTGTTGCCGAGTGCGTTCTTCTGGAACTGGGTCTCGCTTCCGTTGTAGTCGAACAGGTGCTGGCTGGCAAATAGCCTTGCCTCCTCGTCTGTGTGGTTCGGAGTGGCGATGTTTGTGTAGTAGTTGCCGTTCGCATCAACTCCAGGAAGACCTGTTCCGTTCACGCCGTAACGGTAAGAGTTGTAGATTGACTGCCAGGCATATTCATAATACTCAGCGGCGGTGTCGATCGAGTTGACGTTGTAGTTTCCGATAGAGTTCCATCCCCAGCGGCTCTGGAAGGAGATCTTTGACTTGCCTTCGGAGCCTCTCTTGGTGGTGATGAGGATGACACCGTTACCCGCTCTTGATCCGTAAAGAGCGGTTGACGCCGCATCCTTGAGAACAGTCACGGAAGCGATGTCGTTAGGGTCCAACTGGGAAAGAGGGTTCTCATAAGTGGAGTTGGTCTGCTGGGCCACACCGTCGATCACGACGAGGGCGGCGGCAGAGGCTCCGTTGGTGGAGCTGACACCACGCAGACGGATAGCCATGTCATAACCAGGCTGGCCATCGACCATTGAGACCTGAAGGCCTGGAGCGGCTCCTTCCAGTGCTCTGGAGACCGTGGTCGTGTTCTGAATGGCGACGATGTCTGACTTCACATCGGTGATGGAACCGGTCACATCTTTCTTTTTCTGAGTTCCATAGGCGACAACAACAACCTCATCGAGGAATCTATTGTCACTTTGAAGAACCACATTGATTACGGATGAGGTTCCTACTTTGACCTCTTGTGTGCTATAACCAATGCTGGAGAAGACGAGGATAGAGCCCTGCTTCACGTGAGGCAGGCTGTAGTTACCGTCCAAGTCAGTCATTGTGCCGGTAGTTGTGCCCTTTATGAGGACATTGGTGCCGACACAGGGTTCCCCTGACTCGTCCGTGACCTTTCCGGACACGGCGGACTGGGCGAACGCCTGCACCCCAATAAGCAGAAGCGCAAGCAAAGCTGTGAAAAAACGTTTACCCATAAACTGTTATTTAAAAATAATGGTTTTCTAAACGCGGGGTTTAGTTATATGTAATATAAAGGGATAATAATTATTGGCATTAGTGCATTATGCAATAGTTGTTAATTCGTTCAAAACATTGCAAAAATAGAGTATCGATTTTGAACTTTATGGTAATATTTGACAAAAACACTTCGAAAAATGACTGACGCAATCCTTTTCGCAAGTTAATGACGTTTCGCGCTATCAGTTTTGGCACGCATCAAGAGGCCTTGTTTCCTGTGTGGATTGTGTTTGCTTTATTCATCGGAAATCAGTTTCTTTGTGTGGCATAAACAAAATAACGAAAGATACCGGAGTCGTTATGAAAAATAATCAAAAAAACATCGTGCGGACAATCGCTCTGACTTTCGCCTGTTCTGTCTGCGCGATCCTGTTCTGTATATGCTTTGTCTCATCTCAAAGGTGGGTGCTGCCTTTCAGAGGGCAGCAGGAGTTGTTCCTGTACGATTGGGGGTACGTCAAGGGAATACTGATGCATCCCGGCGGGTTCACTGAGTTGGCGGCAAAGTTTCTGGTTCAGTTCTTCATTGTTCCTGGAGTCGGAATTGTGACCACACTCCTTATCCTTGGGCTGAACGCTTGGATGGTATGGAAGATTATGGAGAGGACCGCATCGATTGGAGGCAGGTTCTCCGAAGCGTCCACTTCGGCTACCGAGGATACCCAAAGGAAAGTCTGGGGAATATCCCCTCTGTGTCTGCTGCCTTCCGTTTTTCTCTCTGTCTCCATGCTGGACTATTACAGCTTTTACCAAGGGCTTATCGCCTACGTTATGGCTGTCTTTTTCCTCTGGGAATATACCAAAATCAAAAGTACCCGCATACCTTTGTTGCAAGGCTGCTTGATGACGGCCGGACTTTTCTTCCTGTCGGGATCCGTCGCGCTCCTGTTCGCTGTCCGCGCGTTGTTGTTCGACATATTCGTAAAAAGGCAAAAATCTTTGTTGTCCATTGTCTATCCGGCGCTTACCCTTGCGCTCGGCCTTTTTATGGTCCAAATAGGAGAGATCGCCTCAGTTGTAGATGCATTCACCCCAAAAATGTATTATGAAGTCAATATCTTGAATATGCCAGGGATTCACTATGTAAGCTGGGTTATGCTGTCTGTCTGCATATTCATCGCCGCCTGTTCGCGAAGATTGGAAGTCAGGAATATAGCCGCTAAGGGCTTCATCTTTTTCCTGTGTGCGGCGGGATCATTGGGGTGCTACGCCTATTTCAGCGACGTTTTCAAGTCGGAGGCCAGAACAAGGCTCTATAGGTTGGAGTGCCTGTCAACTGATGGGGATTGGGACGAGATAATCCGTCTGCACGGCAGGGATGGCAGATCCCAAAACGAGGCTAACTATCTGAATATGGCTTTGGCCGAGAAAGGAATCCTCGCCGAGGACCTTTTCAAATATAGGCAGAACGGACCGGCCTCATTGATAAATAATATCAAGGCTCAGAGTGATATGGATCTGCTCAGACTCAGCCGGGTTCTTTTCGCGATGGGGAATATGGGCGCGGCGCAGAGTATGGCTTTCAACGCGAATCAAGTGTTCGGTGACAATGTGCCGTCAATGTTAGGAATGGTTCTTCAGATCGACCTTATGAGAGGTTCCTATGCCACGGCTGAAAAATACATCCGTCTTATGGAAAAATCCGCTCTACATTCGAAATGGGCTTCCTCGCAAAGAGCATTTCTATGGAATGACAAGGCTGTTGAGAGAGACAGTCTCTTGGGTAATGGACGGAAAGACCTCGAATGTGAAGACGCTTTCGTGTTGTACACTAATCCGATGGACGATCTGTTCAGAATAGTAGATGCCAATCCGTCCGATGAGAAGGCTATGGAATATGCCCTTTCATACCTCCTGCTGGCAAAGGATATGGACAATGTTGTGGCGTTTGTTGAGAAACGTTTCGGAACACCAGCCTTGAAGACTCTTCCGACACCGGTGCAGGAATGTCTTTTGTTCTACTCGGATTATTACGGGACGATAGACGTCGGGTTCGCTGTAAGCCACGGGATGCTGCGGGAGGAAGTCCAGCACAGGCAGACCTATGACCTTGACTGGGTTCTTGCACACGGAGTGACAGCGGAAAATCTGGCCAGATTCAAATCCTTCAAGGAAAAATACGGCAAGGCATCACAACTCCAAAACCCGAAATCCGCGATGAGCGCTTTCCGCGAGACCTTTTGGTACTATCTTTTGTTTACTCAAATTTCTGATAATTAATGAATATGACTTCGTCTTCAGGGTCGCTGAGCTTGTCGAAGCGACCATCCGTCAAAGGACTCTTGATGTCAATCCTATTTCTGACCGTTTCCTGCAGCCAGAGGATCAGCGTTTCAGGAAGCATTGATGAGTATCCGGAAATATTCCCTGACTACGCCGGGGTTATCATTCCGGCGAATATCGCACCGCTTAATTTTTCCTATTATGGCGATGAATCGGCCGTGTTGATTGTCAACGGAGGGAGCGGCGAAAGGCAGATCGAGGGACAGAAAGGGTTATTCTCTTTTCAGACAAGATATTGGAAAAAACTTATGGAGGCGAACATCGGCTCGGACGTGGAATTTACTGTGGCAATCAAACGCAACGGGAAATGGCTGGCGTTCAAACCATTCAAGATCAGCGTTTCGGCAGATAATATCGATCCGTATCTTTCCTACAGGCTCATACCGCCTGGCTACGAGGCGTGGAAGAAGATGGGAATCTACCAGAGGAACTTGGAGACATATTCGCAAACCCCCATCATAGAGAACTCGCTGACAGGCGGAAATTGTGTTAACTGCCATACCTATTGCCAAAGAGATCCTTCCAGAATGCTCTTCCACGCGCGCGCGGATTTTGGCGGAACCGCGATGATTCTGGATGATAAAGTGGAAAAGCTGAACACGAAGACAGACTCAACGATAAGCGCTTTGGTGTACCCTTATTGGCATCCTTCCGGGAAATATGTGGCCTTCTCTGTCAATTCAACGAGTCAGAACTTCTTCAGCCACAATCCAAACCGTATAGAAGTCTATGACAGCGCCTCCGACATCGTGCTATACGATGTGGACAAACACGAGATATCTTGGTCGCCTTTGACCCGGTCGGAGGATTCCTTCGAGACATTCCCTACCTTTTCGCCCGATGGCCGCAGTCTGTACTTCTGTTCTGCCAAGGCTGTCTCTCCGATGCCTCAGGAATATTCAAAAGTCAAATACAGTCTTTGCCGCATTGACTTCAATCCTGATGACGCATCTTTCGGCGACATTGTTGACACACTTTACAACGGCGCTGCCAACGGGAAGAGCGTCTCTTTTCCACGAATATCACCGGACGGCAAGTTCTTGGTTTTCACTCTTCAGCAATATGGCAACTTTTCGATCTGGCACAAGGATGCTGACCTTTGGGTAATGAATATGTCCACAGGGGAAATCCGTCCCCTTGAGGCAGCGAACTCCGAAGACGTGGACAGTTATCATTCCTGGAGCGGCAACAGCCGCTGGCTGGTATTCAGCAGCCGGAGAATCGACGGGCTCTACACAAGGCCTTTCATATGTCACATCGACGAGAACGGACAGGCCTCTAAGCCGTTCCTGCTCCCTCAGAGAAATCCACTGGAGTACTACGCTGACCAGATGGTGTCCTATAACCTTTCTGAACTAATGGAACGTAAGGTTACTGTAAGCCGTCACAAAATCGCCAACACTATCCGTAACACTTCAGGAACAGACATAACAGTTAAAGGGAAGTAGCAGGGGACTACGGGTGTTGATAAGAAAGGGAGGTGATTTGATCACCTCCCTTTCTTATCAGGATTGTAGTCAGACTACTTGCTGTTGTCGAATGTACCGTTGTCCCAACCGATGTTCTGAGGGATCTTGCTTCCGGTGTTGGACTGGATGAATCCGTTAGGAAGAGGGAACACATAGTCATAGTCGTGGATGTTCGGACGCTGGATTCCATCGTTGGCGTTAGGATAGTTCCAGCCATATTTCCTGACTCTGTCCACAAGAACGTTGCCATAGCCAAGTGAGGCAAGGTTAGGGTTGTTGGACAGACGTGAGAGGGTCACACGGCGCTGCTCCTCACCGAAGAGTTCGCGGGCGCGCTCGTCAAGAATGTAGTCAAGAGTTACCTCTGAAGCAGAGCAATTGGCCGCACCGGCACGCTCTCTGACTGCGTTAATGTCCTTTGCAGCGTTAGCTTTGTCGCCTTTGCCAAGATAAGCCTCGGCACGGAGCAGGTAGGTCTCAGCCACACGGGCGACATACCAATCGACATCATACTGCTGCCAGCTTGGGCCGGAAGACTTGGTGCCGCGCTTGTCAGTGGAGAACTTCCAGATGCGTGGCCAGTAACCTACAGTGTCGGCAGGTGTGAGGGTGTAGGACGGGAAAAGGGTCGCCACATCGGCGATGGCCTGAGGCCAGGTCTTCTCACCGCTTGGCTGCCAAACATTGTGCTGGAGCATCGTTTCCGATCCACGGAAGTCGTTCTTGTCATTCCATACATTGTAGATGAAGAAATTGGTAGGACGGATTGTCGGGCCATAGACGCCGATTGTTCCGATAGAGTCAGGACGCGCAGAACCGGCCTCTGTCTTGCCGTCGGCGAAGTAGAAACCACCGTCACCGAATATTCTTACATTCTCCTTGCCGTTAATGGTCTTGCGGGTGTTGTTGGAACGAATCCAGTTAGAGTTGATCGCGGCCTCTGACTGGTTGTAGTTACACCTCCACCAAGAGTTTCCACCACCACCGGTGCTATAGGTCCCGTAGTTGTACTGAGCGACCCAGATAGCCTCGCTGTTGCCAGCCTCGTGATTTTGGTTGCCGACCTGGAAAAGATCCCAGTAAGGATTCAGAGCGTGGCCATACCTATCGGCAGCCTCGTCCTTGCGCTCGCCGTAGCGGGCGGTCATAAGATGATAGTCACCGTCTGTTCCATCGATGACGCGTGTCGCGGCCTGAACAGCCTCATCGAATTTGCCAAGGGTGTTGCAGATCTCTGCGAGATAATGATCGGCAGCGGCTCTTGTGACACGTCCGGCAGCGGCAACCGTCAAAGGAAGGTTCTCGCTTGCGAACTTGAAGTCATCGTAGCACTGCTCCCAAACTTCAGTACGAGTGTTTCTCGGGAAGTTCAGGCAAAGTTCTTCAGTAGGTTCTGTGACCACAGGAACGCCACCGTAGAGACCGGCAAGATTACGGTAGAACCAACCGCGAAGGAATCTAGCCTCTGCAAGATATTCATTCTTCTGTGTCTCGTTGTTCCAGTTGAGATCCTTCTGTTCAATGGTCTGGATCACCTTGTTCATGTCGTAAATGACATAGTACTGGTTTCTGAACCAGTGGTCGATGAAACCGTCATCAGCATTGTAGCCATTGTTCCAGTTCCCACCACCGATTCCATTCGTTCCGGTGGAAGTGAATGTGTCAAGGCCACAACCCATAAGGAGCCACGAGCAAGAGTTGTGCATTACTCCAAGGAAGAGGTACTGAACTCTGGCGTAGCCATAGTTTATTGCGAGTTCAACATCGGCTGGGCTGTTATAGAAAGTCTTTGAGTTGAGTGTGTACGACTTTTCCTCAAGGAACTTGCTATCGCTTTCGCAGCCAGTCACAGCGAACGTCGCGATCGCGGCAGCAGCCGCAAGAATATATTTTCTGATCTTCATAATGCTGTCTGATTAAAATGTGATGTTGGCACCGAAAGACACTGTTCTGTAAGTAGGGGTAGAGCCGAAACGTGTACTTGACATGTCAGCGGCGACAGTACCACCATTCTCAGGGTCGAGACCTGACCATCCAGTGATGGTGAAGAGGTCGGTGGCGGAAACGTACAGACGCAGGTTCTGGATGCTCGCCTTGCGCAGGATCTTTGAGTTGAAGTTGTAGGACAGAGTGAGATCCTTGAGTTTCAGGAAGCTGCGCTGGTTCCAGTAGTTGTAACCATACTTGTTCTCATAGCCATACCTTGGATACTTGTCTGAGTGGTTGCTCTCAGTCCAAGGATTGATGTCAAGTTGGTTGTCGGTCGTTCCAATAGAGTATCCGTGAGGGTCGTAGCCGAGGAAGTGCTTGTCATTGCCCTGCATCCAGCGGAAGCTGAAGTAGAGGGAGAAGTTCTTCCAGCTGAAGGTGTTACCCAAGTTGACGGTAAAGAGAGGATCCATGTCTCCGATCCAGTCTTTGTCCGCTGTGGTAATCTTTCCGTCATCATCGATGTCGGCGAATTTCAGATCACCCGGCTCGGCGTCTGGCATGATCACCGTGCCGTCAGAGCTCTTGTAGTTGTCGATTTCCTCCTGGCTCTGGAATATTCCAAGAAGCTTGTAGTCCCAGGCAGAAGTGATGGAGTGTCCCGGCATAAGAGCATAGCTCAAATCGTAGCCACTCTTGGTCACACCCGCAACATCGATGTTGTTGTTGTCGTCGAACAACTTCACGATCTTGTTGCGGTTGAGGTCGAATGTGAGGTTGGACTCCCAATTCAGAGTGTTGACACCGTCACCGTTGAGGTTGATTGAGTGGAGAGTGATTTCGACACCTCTATTGGTCACCTTACCGGCGTTGGCGTCAACTGAAGGGAATCCTGAGACATAAGGGATTGACCTGTTGAGAAGCTGGTCGGTTGTAGCCGATGTGTAAACATCTACAGTACCGTCAAGTCTTGAACCAAGTACGGCGAAGTCAAATCCGAGGTTCCACTTTGAGGTTGTGGCCCAGGTCAGGCTCTTGTTCTCAAGGCCGGTGATATACATTGCATAGACGCTCTGCTCTCCAAGCCATGTGTAGGTCTTGCCCACACCTGCGATGGTCGAGTAAGCGGCGACAGCGCTGGAACCATTCTGTCCCCAAGAGAGACGAAGCTTCAGGAAATCAAGCCAGCTGACATCTTTCATAAAGTTCTCGTTGCTGAGGGTCCAGGCCGCCGAAGCACCGAAGAAGTCACCCCACTTGTTGCCTTCGGCGAACGCTGAGTAACCGTCACGACGATAGTTTCCTGTCAGATAGTAGCGGTTGGCGAAGTTGTAGTTCAATCTTCCTAGGTAAGAGATTCTCTGCCAGCTTGTGCGCTGACGAGCCGCGGTCATCTTGTTGGCATTGGAAAGATCCAGGCCATAAGTGCCGAGATCAGCAGCGGCAGGAATGTCGAACTCGCTGAAGTCTATTCTGATAGCCTCTTGATTGTAAGCCTCACGGGTGTAACCGACAAGAGCGTCTATGTGATGCTTATTGATGTCGGTCGTATAGGTGAGGATGTTGTCAATGTTCCAGTTGGACGTGTGGTAATCACGAACATAACCCTTGGACGAGCCAATGTACTTGTAAGGATTGGCAAGGTCTTCCTTCACTCTTGTGTCAAGATAGAGTTGAGGATTGTTGAACAAATCCTGCTGTGAGGTGTTGCGCTGACCATTGAGAGTCAACTTGTACTGAAGGCCCGGGAGGAACGGGAAGTCAATCTGAGCATAACCTACCCCACCGATGTTGTAGCCAACAGTCTGGTTGTCAGTCCAAAGGTAGCTGGCGTTCTCACGTCCCCACAGAGGGTTAACCTTATCCTCACCGGTAGGGTTGGAGTTGATCCAATCCTTATACTCATCAAACTCTGAATGAGTGTAGGAATATGGACTCATCCATGTGGCGGCCTGCATCGAAGGGGTGCATCCCCAGCTCTTGGAACCCATATAACGTCCGGTGAGGCCAACGGTAAGCCAATCAGCGACCTTGGTGTCCACTTTGGACATCACGTTGAACTTGCGGAAGTTGTCGCCCTTGAGGACACCTCTGGTTCTGTCATATCCACCGGAAATGTAGTAAGAAGTGGCGTTCTTTCTTCCGGAGATGCTGAGGCTGTAGCTTTGTGAAGGAGCGGTCTGTGAAATCTCGTCAAACCAGTCAATCTTGGTTCCCGCCTTGTAAACCTCAAGCTCTCGCTGTGAGAAGACTGCGCCCGGGGTGACTTCCTCGGTGGCGGCAATCTTGTTTGCGGCTACCATAGCGAGGAAACGATGCTCGATGAACGTGTCATCATCGGTCTGCATCCTTGGCCTACGGCCCCAAGTGTTGAACTTCAAGTCTGCGTTGAAATTGACGGTAGGCTTGTCTGATCTTCCGCTCTTGGTCGTGATGACGATCACACCGTTGGCGGCACGGGATCCGTAGATTGCTGCGGAGGAGGCATCCTTCATCACATCAATGCTCTGGATATCATTGGTCTGGATCTCCTGGATCGAGCCATAGAAGATTGCGCCATCGACAATGATCATAGGGGCGTTGGTGCTTTCCGCGCTTGCGGATGTGCTGGACGGAATTGTGTTACGTCCACGGAGTGTCATCGTGCTGAGGTTGCTGCCTGAAGCGGAGTTGGTAGGAAGATAGTGAAGACCGGCCACCTTACTTGACAATGCCACGAAGGCATTAGGGTTAGGAAGGTTGGCGATGTCTTTGTTGCTTCCATAGTTCACACTTGCGATGGCTCCGGACACATCCTTTTTGCGGGCTGTGCCGTAACCTACGACAACAACTTCATCAAGGAAATTCGAGTCATCGGCCAGAACAATATTGATCACTTTCTGTGAGCCGACAGCGACTTCCTGTGCGGCATAGCCGATTGATGAGAAGACCAGAACTGCTCCGGACTTCACGTTCGGAAGGTTCCAGGAACCATCAAGTTCTGTCATAGTTCCGGTGGTCGTGCCCTTCACAAGGACATTCACACCGACCAGAGGTTCACCAGCCTTGTCTGTAACCTTTCCGGAAACGGCAGACTGGGCGAATGTCTGCGCGACTATAGCAAGAAGCGCAAGCAGAGTCGTAATTAATCGTTTACCCATAAAACTTTATTTAATAATGGTTTTGTTAATCCCCGCGTTTAGTAAAACATCAAGGTGATACTTTCCGCATAAATGCTCGCAAATATGGCTTTTAAAACATATTAACGAGCATACAAAAATATACTTTCACCGCTAAACAAGCCGGTATTTTTTGGCAAAAACACTTTGAAAATTGATTCTCCCCCTTGATTTCATGGATGTTTAAGGCTTATTGTCAAATAGTTATATGCTGTTATGCTAAACGCGGGGTTTATGACATGAATAAGGATGGCGAGCTTTCGTATGATCTACCAAGGCACGATAACCTAAAGTGAGACTATTAATATATGACCTATCCCTTCAAGTTCGAGAAGAAGCTCCGAACGGCAGATGTCGGCTATGAGGAAATGGGTGGGAATGTCCCTGAAATGGGCTTTGAATACTTTTTGGATGACTTCCATATCCTGTGGGCGGCGCACATAGATGCGCAGCAGATCAAAACGGAAGTTGACGCAGTCTTTGGAAATGTTGGAAGGCGCGACCAGATGCTCTACAACATCAATCGCCTCCTTGGCCTGCACACGGGCATCATCGGAGAACTCGCTGTTCTCTCCCTTTATCGCCGCCGTACCGGAGACAAAGACGATGTTCCCAAGAAGTCTGCCTCTCTCGAATTTAGGTGTGGTGCGGACGGCCTCCTTGCCAGATGCCAAAACTTCTCCCGAATATTTATGTGCGGGAATCTGCAAAGGATTGTCAATCGGCTTGCAAACTCCTTTGAAGCCTTTTATGGCATAGACAACGACCATAACTCCACCGGAGTCACAACCGATGCCCGTCGCCGCAGGATAGCCGTTTGACCATTCGGTTGTCTCATAGAAATCCGACCTTGCGTCATTGAACAACTGGTAGTTCTGGATACCATCATTAACGGCAGTGATGTGGCTGATATAGTTCCACTGCCGGACGATGTCCGAAACTGCGAACGATTCTGATTCAAGAATATTCCTGAGTCTGCCGAACACTTTAGCTGATTGTTCCCCGACGTCTCCGGCAGACGGGAAATGTATCCCTTGCGTCAGCAGTTCCTCGCAGCCATCCGAGCAAAGGACAAAATAATCCTCATACCTCTTGACTTTTGGCGTACCCTTAATGTAAAGGATTTCCGCGAGAAGCCTCTCGCCCATCGGTTTCTGTGACACATAACTCACAAGTGGACAATCTTTTAAAACGGAGGAGGTAGCGGATTGAAGAATATGATCGTTCAGAAGGTAGGTGTCTTCGTCCGAAGTCTCAAAGAAATAGGTAATGCTGGCGATAATATATTCATTGCCAATCCTTTCGAGAATGTCGACACATTGCCTTTCCAATGCTCCGTCAACCGTGGAGGTGATTATTTCCGTGAATTTCTCCGTCATAAAAAAAAGTTGTAGATCCGAGTGCAAATTTCGACATTTCACTTGATATTCGAAATTCCAATTAGTGAGTATCACCGGAAAAGTTCGAGGTAAATTTATTATTACATTGAAAATCAATAACATCATAAAAGAATAAAGATTACAGGATGTGATCGACGGCCGCGGCCCGGCCCTTCTGGACGACATCGCCGGTCAGGTGAGGATGAGGCATATCCCCGAGAATGCGACCGTTCCGACCCTCGTCTATCTCAAGGACTGCAGGAACGTGACCCTCAAGGACTTCATCCTCCGCTACCCCGCCACCAGGGATGACCTCTACATCATCGAGGGGGGCAATGTTACCGTTGACGGCTGCTACTCCGACATGCGGTAATCAGCCTGTGGGGTGGCCATCGCCTTTGTCATCCAGGGTCATCCAGACTTACGGCAAGAGAGGATGCCGCCGACGCTGTCTCAGCCGTGGAGGCCAACTCCATCTGAATGAATATATTAACGCACCCTCCTCCCCGTCATATCGGCTGGTAGGAGGGTATCTCTTTTGATTGATATTCAATGATTTGGGTTCCACGTTCGCCGCACTATCTCTCTATCCCTACACTATCTAGTAGAGAGACCCCAGACTGTCTGAAAAGTCCTTGCAAGACTGAAATTGTTCGTATCCCCATACACGACCTAAAACGAATTTTTGATTCTCGCGAAGGAATGTTTAACTTTTAAGACAGTCTCCCCCAGCCCAGCCTATGGTTCTGATAACTATCCAACCATCGAAGCAATCAGAAATTAGCAGAGAATGAAGGCATCCACCTTGCGATGAATGCCCTGTTATATTCAATGAAGATATTCTAGAACGTGAAACACAGACCGCCTTGGAAGGAGAACTGCCATGAGCGAGCTTTGTCAGAGGTGAAGACATCCGTGCTGCCGTCGTGAGTGTCACGGCGGATGTTGACTTCGCGGTAGTTGTCGGTGATGAAATAGTGTACGGAAGGGATTGCGCTTAGCTCGAAACGCCATATTCGGAAAGAGACGGCGAAGCCCGCGTCCGCGGTGAGACTGAACCTGTTGTTGAGGGTCATGTAATTTTCGGTTTTCACGCCCGTGCTTCCGATGGAACCTGTTCCGTGAGGCTCCTCTTTCGCTCCGAAAATGTAGCCGGGAGTCAATCCTCCGAAGAATTCGATTCGGTTCAGCAGCCCGGACAGAAACTGCCCGAAAACAGTTCCGGCATCCGGATTTGTGCCGTAATAGTATTTATTGTGGTAGGACCCCCAGGCTATGTTCTCAGCACCCTGACGCACGGATTCCTTGAATGTGCGCTTGCCGCTGCGCCAAGCCAGATAGAGGGGAACTCCAAGGTACTCATCAATCTCATAGTTCTTGAACATCCATTGCGCTCCGATCCGGAATCCCAGACCGTTGTCGAAGAATCGTCCATAGGTCAGAGTCATCACTGTCTCATCGCTGGCGCTTGATCGTTCGATCGGCATCCTTACTCCAGCCGCGAACCTGATGTCCTGATTGTCAGAATGCACCTTCTGTGCGAATGCCACGCTTCCCGTCAGTGAAATCACCGCCAACACAACAAATAACCTTTTCATTTCATTAATAGTTTGTCAGGCATCCACTTTGTCCAAAGAATATGCCAGATGCAATCCGTGGTTTGTCCGGTGTGAAGCCTTCCTGCCGGAGAAAATGGTCAAAATCTGCATTTCGTCCGGCAAAATATGGGTTCTGCCGGACAAGCGGATCAATAACAATAGTTTATCCGGTGAAAGGGCGTTTCACCGGATAAAGCGATTCCCTTAAGAGATAGTGCAAGGGGCAGACGAAGCGAGGGCGTGGTTAACCGATCGCTTGGTCTGATTACTTAACTTTCAGCGGCAGCGGAGTGAGGTCAGAGTCGGCGGAGGAGGAGCCGAGGAGGATGGTGAAATCTCCCGGTTCGACGGACCACTTTTCGGAGACACCCCAGCACTGGAGCATCTCAGGTGTGATGTCGAACTCGACCTTGGTGCTTTCACCGTTCTTGAGGCTGATGCGACGGAATGCTTTCAGCTCCTTGACCGGACGGGTCACGGAACCATATTCGTCACGGATGTAGAGCTGAACCACATCATCGCCGTCGTACGGGCCGTTGTTGGTGACGGTCACGCTGGCTTTGAGCGATTCGGAGACTCCGATTTCTGATTTTGAGAGCGTTGCGTCTGAATATTCAAACGTGCTATAACTCAATCCGTAACCGAATGGCCAAAGGGCTCCGGTCTCGTTGGTCGCAAACAGGCGGGAATATTGCGAATGCTTATAGTTGTAAACAGTCTGGACCTGTCCTACGTTGCGAGGCACTGTCACAGGCAGTTTGCCGGAAGGATTCACCTGCCCCGTCAACACCTCGGCGATGGCTTGACCACCCATCTGACCTGGTTCCCAGGCGTTCAGAATGGCGTTGGCATTCTCTTTAGCCCAACCGATGCTGAGTGCCCTGCCCGTCATCAGCACGACAACGGTCGGCTTGCCGGAAGCCACGACGGCCTCCAAAAGCTGTTGCTGCATCCCCGGAAGGCTGAGGTCGTCACGATCGCAGTTCTCACCGCAAGTGCGGCCGAAGGCTGAATATCTCTGCGAGTTCTCTCCGACCACTACGATGTTAACGTCAGCGGCGGATGCCTTGAAACGAGCCATCTGGACACCTTTTGCATTGACATTCGAGATCTTGCCACCGAAACATAGCGTGTCGATCGAGACGTTAGGCATAGCGGCCTTGAGACCGTCCAGAACCGTGATGACATTATCGTCTGATTGCGGCACTGCCCAGTCTCCGAGAATAGTCTGGCTGTCAGCGTTCGGCCCGACGACGAAAACCCGGCGTGGATTCTTCAGCGGAAGCGTTCCGTCATTCTTCAGCAGCACAAGTCCCTGACGAGCGGCCTCAAGTGCGGTTTGGCGATGTTCGGCCGCACCGTCCAGAACCTCTGGAATCTCCGGCACAGGATGCTCGAAGAGTCCAAGGGCGAATTTCACGGACAGAATCTTTCCGGCGGCCTGGTCGATACGAGGTTCAGGAATCCTGCCTGACTTCACAGCGGCCACAACAGTCTCGAAATATTTGTCTCCCTGCATGTGCATGTCAATACCAGACTCCACGGAAACTACGAATGCCTCGGTCGAGTCCGGTACCCAATGATGCATGGAATGAAGCCTCTCAATGTCCATCCAGTCACTGACCACGAATCCGTCGAATCCCAATTCATCACGAAGCAAATCATTGAGCAGCCACTTGTTACCGTGGCATGGAATCCCGTTGATCTCGTTATGTGCCGCCATCACCGTCCCGACTTTAGCGTCACGGATCGCCGCCACAAACGGAGGCAGATAAAGCTCACGCAACTTGCGCTCGGAGATGTCCATCGGCGCTGCGTTCAGTCCACCGGCCGGCTCGCCACCCGCGATCAGATGCTTGGCGCAAGCCACCACGTGATTCCCTGAATATTTCCCGTCACGCCCTTGAAATCCCCAGATGGCATATTTCCCCATCTCGGAAGTCAGCAGCGCATCCTCGCCGAACGTCTCGCCCATCCTTCCCCAGCGGGCGTCACGGGCGATGTCCAGATTAGGAGCGAATGTCCAGAACAACCCCCTCTGACGCATCTCAAGCGCGGTTTCCTCTCCGATCTTCTCCATCAGTTCCGGATTGAAAGTGGAAGCCATGTTGATGTTCGTAGGATAGACCGTGCACCCTTCGATCAGCGCGTTCCCGTGGATCGCGTCGATCCCCAGCAGCAGCGGAATCCCCAGCCGGCTCTCCTGAGCCAACTTCTGAAGCGCCACCGCCTCCGTGGAAGTCATCACGTGCAGGAACGCTCCCACTTCCCCTCTGCGGACTTTATCGGACAAATCCTTGTTGCCCAGGTTCTCGTCGGTAGCGTCGATGTTCTTGCGAGCCGATCCCTTCCCCGGCTCCACATAGCACGGCGCCACATACTGGCACATCTGCCCGACCTTCTCCTCCAGCGTCATCTCCTTCAAAATCAGTTGTACCCTCTCCTCCGCAGGCAACGAAGCGTCCCGCCAGTCTTTTCTGGCGCACGACATCACCACCGCAGCAAGTCCTAATACTATCGCGATTCTTTTCATATTCAATAATAAACTCTTTTTGCCGCGAGGCGCTTCCCCCGAGGGATCATTCACCCGGACAGGGCGCGAAGCGCAGGTCTCACGGAGGTATGCGCCTCGCGGCAAAACCTAACTGTTATAAAGCGGCAATAGCCAACTATAGTAAAGTTGCAAAAATCAAACTATCTAACAGAGACAACAACCTTCTCTCCGACACCAACCTTCCCCGCTGACAGACAGACCATTCCGTCCTCGTAGGTCCAATCCTGAACGGCGGCGCCGTTAAGCGAAACCGAAGCCGGACGCGAATCCCTCTGGATGCGGAAGGAATATTCCCGCTCCGAAGGCATTCCCTTGAACGATCCCTGAACCGGGTTCACAACAACCTCTACACCGCCATCCCTCTCATGCGACTCGAACAGCGTCGAGGCGATACCGCCGTTCTCATATTCATAAGACTCTCCGTCATCGTCAAGCATCGTGTACGCGCTGTCCCCGTGAGGATAGACCTTCAGGATGACGCGGTCGAACGGACGCGCCCCAAGATATTCAACATCAGGCTGTGTCGGGATGATCGCCCCCTCGCGGATGAAGAGCAGTCCGGCGCGGTCGGAAGGATATTCACGGGTGAAGGTCTCCCCCTTGCTGACAATCTTCTCGCCGCTCCAGGCGTCCGTCCAGGTCCCCTTCGGCAGGTAAATCTCGTTAGTGAATATTCCCACGCAGAAATTGTCGCCGAACATGTACTGGTAGGTCATGTCGTCGCAGTTGCGGTCGTCCGGGAAGCAAAGCGGCATGGAGCGCACGATCGGCATGCCGTTCTGCGCCGCCTCAAGCGCCATCGAGTAGATGTACGGAGCCAATGAATATCTCAACTTCACGTAGAAGCGGTAGATGTCCTGCTCCTCCTTGGCGTAGTAGAACGGATGCATCATCGAGAACCAGCTGTTGATCTGCACCCAAGGCAGGAAGAGACCGAAATGGAGTCCCTGCATCTCAAGCTCGCGCGGAACGCTCATCACGTCGCAGGAGGTGTTGAGGAATCCGCTCATGCCGAGGTTGAGCTGGTCGTACAGAGCGGTTTTGCCGCCGCCGTTGTCGCCGGAGGTCGAAGCTGTCCAGTGCTGTGTCCCGGACCAGCCTCCGCAGTAGTGATGCCATGTGCGCTTGCCGTTGTACTTGCGGCCAAGCTCACGCATCTGCTTCGGGAGAAGGACCTGGTTGAGGTTGTGCATCTCCTTGTCGGTGCGTCCGTTGTAATATTCCCAGTTCGTGTGGTTGTCGATCGTTCGGGCAGGATCCAGCTTGAATCCCTCCACACCCTGATCCATGAACACGGTCAGGTGATCCATCCAATGCTCCTGGCCGGAAAGCTTGCCGCCCGTGCGCTCGGCGATGATGTCCTCCTCCTGGATGCTGAGGTCATACTCCTCGCAGAGCCAGAGTCCGAGGTGGAAGCCCATGGAGCGCAGCTTGCCGATGAAGAGGCGGTTGTGCATCGTCTTAGGGTACTGATCCTGAAGCCAGTAAGGCTCCGGAGAGAACCTGTCGTAGTTCCATTTCTTCTTAGTCGAGAAGTCGTAGCGCTTCTCCATCCACTGAGGCTCAAGCCAGAACACGTCGCAAGGCACGTCGAACTGGCGGAAGCGCACCGCGTCGTTGAGGATGTCGAACTGCTCCTCGCGCATGTTCGGTCCGAAGCAGAGTCCGTAGGCCCATTTCGGCAGGACATAGGTACGGCCCGTTACGAGGGTATATTCATTAAGGATTGCAGGCATGTCCTTGCCCATCATCAGGAAGAAGTCGGCCTCGTCGAAGGTATTGATAATGTTGAACTTGCTCTTCTGCTGGTTACCGATGTCGAAGAAACTTTTGCGGGTCGAGTTGTTGTAGACGCCCCAGCCGCGCGAGCTCATCATGAACGGCATCGGTATCTCGGTCTGCTGGTAAGTCGTCCACATCCTGAGGAATTCGCCCCTGTGCTGGATGTGGTCGCGGCTGGTGCTGCCGCCGCCGTAGAAGCGCTCGCCGTCCTCCATGCTGATGCTGAGGATGCTGACCGCGTCCGCAGCCGGAATCTCGTGCTTGTCAACCTCTCCGAATTTCCCGTTGTCGTCGCCGATGATGCCTCCGCCGTTGTCGGCGACCTTCAGATCGGCGTATTTCTCGTTGATGAATGACCTCATCTCGCCGCAGAGCCCTTCCTTCTCAGGCAGGAACCTAACCTCACGGATCACCTTCCCGCCTTTGGCATCCTTCACGGTCATCACTCCCGTCTTCTTGTTGATGGCCAATGAATATTCCGGAGTCTTCAGCGTCCAGACTCCTCCCTTGTCGGAAATGTCGGTCTTGACCTCACTCCAGTCGGTCTTGATGAGATCGTAACGTTCCATCAAGGATTCTGTGAAGTCCTTCCTCGGGGACACCTTGATCCTGAATATGCTCTTGGAGCATGCCTCCACACTGACCGTGAGGCCATCATTGATCTTAACTTTGTGGGCCGGGTTCGCCTGGGCGAGAAGAGTCATCGCGCAGCAGGCGACGGCAAGCAGAATTTTCTTCATTCGTCGTTGTGGTTTTAATATATTCAGACAAAGATACGAGTTTTTTCATTGGCACACTCTTTCATTTTTGGCAGAATTACTTACATGGTTGAAATGGAATATAAAAGATTCCTTCTCTGAGGTTACTCAAGTTTCGCATTTGCGAAACACCACTCTTCTTCACTGCTTGCAGTGAAA
>OQVN01000093.1_pt1 | contig 34443 bp, 38 predicted proteins | sample 1691621 | NCBI WGS metagenome assembly OQVN01 (sample SAMN03418278, study PRJEB22391) | human gut metagenome | biome: human-gut; feature: organic feature; material: feces | host: Homo sapiens | place: Tanzania | collected 2013-01 | reverse complement strand
CGTGAGTTCGGCGAGAATAAGGTACAGGAAATGTGTGAAAAGATGGAGGTTATGCCAAAGGACATCCGCTGGAACATGATCGGGCATCTCCAGACCAACAAGGTAAAGTATATAGTCGGCAAAACATCACTCATTCACTCTGTAGATTCACTGCATCTGGCAAAGGAGATACAAAAGCAGGCCATAAAGCATGACTGCATCTGCGACATATTGGTAGAGGTCAATATAGCAGGGGAGGCATCTAAGTTTGGCACATCACGTGATGAGGCTATCTCATTAGTTGAAGAAATTGCTAAATTGGATCACATCCGTATCAAAGGACTTATGACTATAGCACCATTTGTAGATGATCCAGAGGATAACAGACAATACTTTAGAGATATTAAGCAATTATCAGTTGACATAGCACATAAAAACATAGATAATGTCAATATGAATGTTCTGTCCATGGGTATGACAGGAGATTACACAGTAGCAATAGAAGAGGGCGCAACAATGGTACGTGTCGGTACCGGAATATTTGGAGAGCGTGACTACAGCAAGGCTAACTGATGCTTTGCATATGCTATACATAAAATAAAAAGAGAAAAGGAATATAAAAAATGGGTTTCATAGATAAGATTCTTGACAAAATGAGTTTAAATTCTGAGGACGATGAGGAGTTCGATAACGAGGATTATTACCTCGATGACGAGGAAGAAGAAGAGCTTCCAAGAAATCCTTTCCGCAGAAAGAAAGAAGCAGTTGAAGAGGAACCGGCTATAAAAAGCACAAAGCGTGATACAATCCCAAAGGAGAAGCCTGTTAAGACTACATCCAAGATTACACCAATATCAAAATCATCCAGAAAGCAGGTATCATCAGACATGGAAGTTTGCGTAATAAAACCAAGTTCAATTGAAGACGAAATAGAAATAACAGACACATTACTTAACGGACGTACAGTCGTCATCAACATGGAGGGGCTAAATGTCGATGTGGCACAGCGCATCATAGATTTCACATCAGGCTCAGCATATGCACTGCACGGTAATCTGCAGAAGATATCCAATTTTATCTTTATTGCCACACCACACGGAGTAGATATCTCAGGCGATATCCAGAGTCTCATGGATTCATTTGATCTCCCGGGTTCATCTTATTAAGCGGAGTCTCAAACCAGCTATGAAGAAAAATAAAACAAAAAAACAGCTGTGTACAGCAGGCATCATTGCACTGATTCTTGTAGCAATTGACCAGCTTACCAAGTATCTGGCTGTTGTTAACCTAAAGCAATCATCCACCGGTGTATTTGTTCTCATTCCGGGAGTTTTCGAGCTCAGATATCTGGAAAACCAGAGTGCTGCATTTGGTGTTGATCTGCTTTCAATCATACAGAATATCTTACATTTTACATATTGGTCTGAGAATCCAATGGCATTTTTACGTGCCAAGATGATTTTTTTCTCAGTAATCACAATTGCAGTCGTTATACTTCTGTGTGTATGGTATCGCAAAATACCTGCCACAAAGCGTTTTGGGCTGCTGAATGTTGTTGTAATACTGTTTGTTGCCGGCGCACTTGGCAATCTGATAGACCGTATTGTAAATAATTATGTGGTTGATTTCTTTTATTTTAGCCTGATTAATTTTCCGATATTCAATGTGGCTGATATATACGTCACTGTAGCTGCATTTATGTTTATCATACTCGGGCTGTTTTACTACAAAGAGGAGGATTTTTCTGTAATCTTTCCTGACAAAAAGCAAGAAAATAAATAAAATGAGAAGGCTTCACTATGAATAGAGATACATTTGAAGTCCAGAGTGAACAGGAGGGAGAACGACTGGATAAATACTTAAGCAGCATTTATCCGGATATTTCTCGCTCCTTTTTTCAACGGATACTAAAAGAAAACCAAATACTGGTCAATGATAAGCCCCAGAAGGCAAATTACAGGCTAAGGGCTGATGATATAGTAGATGTCACAATCCCCGATGCCGTACAGACACCTATCCTGCCACAGGACATACCTCTTGACATACTTTATGAGGACGATGACGTACTGGTAGTCAATAAGCCAAAGGGCATGGTTGTACACCCCTCAGCCGGGCATTACAGCGATACACTTGTAAACGCCATAATGTACCACTGCAAGGACTCTTTAAGTGGCATAAACGGCGAAATACGGCCCGGTATAGTGCATCGCATAGATATGGATACTACTGGCTCCCTTATTGTCTGCAAGAACGATGACAGCCATATAAAAATATCAGAACAGATTAAGGACCATAGCTGCAACCGTATATACGTAGGCATTGTCTGTGGCAATGTAAAGGATGACGAGGGCACCATAGAGGGCGCCATAGGCAGAAATCCCAATGACCGCAAGAAAATGGCCATCAATGAGAAAAACGGAAAGCCTGCTGTCACGCATTATAAAGTGCTTGAACGCTTTGGCGACTACACATATATGCAGTTTAAGCTTGAGACCGGCAGAACACACCAGATACGCGTGCATATGGCAAGCATTAATCACCCGTTGCTTGGAGATATGCTGTATTCCAGCTATTCACCGACAAAAAACCGTTTCAAGGGACTACAGGGACAGTGCCTGCATGCGAAAACTATAGGATTTATTCATCCAAAAACCGGTGAATACATGGAATTTGATGCACCTTTACCAAAATACTTTGCTAATTTGCTTGAAGTGCTGTATAATATAAATAACAATTAAATTTAATTATCACATAGTGATATATTTTTTATAATTTATATAAGGGGGTCTGAATTATGGGATCAAACGAAATTTACACAATAGGAAGAGAATTTGGAAGCCTCGGAAAACAGGTCGGACGCGATTTAGCCGAAAGACTTGGAATTAAATTTTATGACAAAGAGCTCTTACAGCAGGCAGCTAAGGAATCAGGACTTTGCGAGGAAATATTTGAGTCGCACGACGAAAAGCCTACAAACAGCTTTTTATATTCGCTTGTCATGGACACATACACCGGTGGCTCTTATTCCACAGCACCGTTTCTTGATATGCCTCTAAATCATAAGGTGTTTTTAGCACAGTTCGATGCTATCAAAAAGATTGCGGCAAATGAATCATGCGTTATCGTGGGTCGCTGTGCAGACTATGCTTTGGCAGACGAGCCTCATTGCCTCAATATCTTCGTACGTTCCAATATGGACGACAGGATTAAAAGAATCAGTGAAAGACTCAATATCCCTGAGAACAAAGCAAAGGATATAATCAAGAAAAAAGATAAAGAGCGCTCAAGCTATTACAATTACTATACCAGTAAAAAATGGGGAGACGCAAGAAGCTATGATCTTTGCCTAAACACAAGCCAGATATCAGTTGAGGATTCAATTGAGTTGATACTTAAATACAGGGAATGCATGAGAAATCATAATAAATAAATGGCTTTAAAGCCACCGGAGCTGATGCAAATAGAGGTTTCGGTGGCTTATTTTTTATATGTGTGTTGTATATCTAAATTACATGTATTATGTAAAAGCAGCTGAAGAAATGTTATCTATGTGGTACTTTGGTACTTTTTACGTTGTCATTTATTCGTTAAACTTAGATTTAGCGAATAAATGTGTACCGCTAGAAATAACTAGTTAGTCGCATAATCAACATTATGCGACTATGTAAATTTGTCTATTTACTACTGCTGGTTTCGTTTGGCCCGTAACTGTAATTCAATGCAGCAGGTCATGTATCATCATAAACAGAAGTGATTTTTATATTATAAAACGCAAAAAGACGGTTGAAAAATCAGCCGTCTTATATTATAATCGAGATAAAGAAAGAGTTGATCGGATATAAAACTTCCGATTGCCTCAGTTAAGTATTATTATAAAATAGCACCATTCTTTGGCGAGAGGGGTGCTATTTTCTTTTATTATTATGTCCGTCTATGTATGCAAGTGCAGTAAAAACTACAAGCAACAGAGTTAATACTTCCATTGTGTTCATGATTACCACTCCTCCTTTCCATCCAGACATAAACTGCATGTCCTTCTGTACTAGGGGCAACCGAAAAATCACACCCGACTCTTTCCCTATTCGATTATGAAGGTATTATAACAGATTGTGAAGCTCATCTCAATTACAAGCTTTGAAATTTTATAAAAAGACGGTTGAAAAATCAGCCGTCTTTTATATCTAGAATTTATGATTTTATTATGAAATAGATAACACATCCTCCACAATCTGCTCTGCAGTCAGATGATTATTCTTCAGTACAGCATCCACATCATACCTGTCAAGAAATTCTTTTTTTAATCCATAATTCAGCACCTTCATATTGCTTGCGCCATAGAATCGAGCGATTTTTTCGCCAAAGCCGCCATCTAAAATACCATCCTCTAAAGTAATAACAGTATCATGATCTTGCTTAAGCTTAGTCAAAAGCGCCTCATCCAATCCGGTGATATAATACGGATTGATTACAGTTGCGTTAATTCCGGCTTCTTCTTTAAGAAGCTTAGCGGCCTCTTTTGCGAGACCAAAGAAGGTTCCCAGACCGATAATTGCAATCTTTTCTCCTGTCTGAGCCACCTTGTACCTGTTTAGTATGCTAAAATCCTTTGTCACCCTTGAGCCATCTGAAATCATCGGTCCGCCCGGCAGCTTTATTGCAACCGGATAAGATGTCTGCTCCATACTCCAGTCGAGCATGGCCAGATACTCTTCCTTTGTTGCCGGTGCCAGATATACCAGATTTGGAATATTTGAAAGCATCGGAATATCCTGAAAGCCTAAGTGTGTAACGTCATTCATTCCATATACAGAGCCCTGGTATATTACCATTGTAATCGGACTGTTGTTGATGCAGACATCCTGTGATACCTGGTCAAAGGTTCTCTGTACAAACGAACTATATACACCATAAAATGGTTTACCACCATTTACTGCGATACCGGATGCCAGTGCCACTGCCGTCTCCTCTGCAATACCTACATCGACAAACTGACTGCCAGCCTCTTTTCTCTTATCCTCTGTAAAGCCCATAACAGTCGGCGTACCGGAAGTAATTGCAACAACAGAAAAATCATTTTTCATCTTTTCAAGCAGATATTCACAGGTCACAGAAGAATAATCCTCTTCCACGTTGTCAAATAGCGGCTTTCCTGTTTCTATATCGAATGGGCCGCTGTAATGCCACTGCTCCTTGCATTTTTCTGCAGGGGCATAGCCCTTACCCTTAAGTGTGTTTATATGCACTACAACCGGTTTAGTGCTGTCCTTGACCTCTTTAAATGCCTCGATAAGAGCTGCCACATCGTTGCCCCTATCCACATACACATAGTCAAGTCCCATAGCCTTAAACAGATTGCATTCTGCCTGACCGTCAGTCTTTCGAAGCAGAGCAAGATTCTGATAGAGACCTCCATGATTTTCAGCAATCGACATATCGTTGTCATTTACAATAATAATAAAATTGCTTTGAAGCTCAGCAGCAAAATCAAGGCCCTCAAGTGCTTCTCCTCCGCTTAATGAGCCGTCTCCGATGACCGCAATCACATTGCCGTTTTCACCATTTAAGTCCCTTGCCTTTGCAAGGCCTGCAGCCAGACTGACCGACGTTGATGTATGTCCGACTGTAAAGAAATCATGCTCGCTCTCGTTTGGATTTGTATAGCCTGACACATCATCATAGTGCTGTTCAGACAAATACGCTTCCTTACGCCCCGTAAGCATCTTATGAGGATAACTCTGGTGCGATACATCATAAACAATTTTGTCCTTAGGTGATTCAAATACATAATGTAAAGCGATTGTCGCTTCAACCATTCCGAAATTCGGTCCAAAATGTCCGCCATGCTTACTTGCTCTTACCAAGAGGGCATCTCTTATCTCCTGCGCCAGCACCGGCAGCTCATCTATCTTAATTTTCTTTACATCTTCCGGTCCGTTAATTTTCTCAAGATACATATTATTTTGAGTCCTCCTTTTTGCCCCAGGTCAATTCACCTGTCTTTATCGCATTCTCGTATTTAGAAATTTTATACTGCAAGCGCTCCATCGTATTTTCAATCTGTTTTTTCTGCTCATCAAGCTGCTCGTATTGCTCCTTGAGAAGCTGACACCTCGCTTCAAATGTGGCATCTCCCATCTGAAAAAGCCTGATATATTCTATAAGCGCCTCAATCGGCACTCCGGCATTACGCATACATATAGTGTGCTCCACCCAGCCAATATCTGATTCGGTATAATCGCGTATACCTCCTGAAGTCCGCGCAACCGGTGGAATCAGGCCTATGCGTTCATAATACCTGAGTGTATCAGTAGACACTCCAAACCGCTCACTCACTTCCTTGATAGTCACTCACATCGCCTCCTTTTTGATTGCTACAATGAAACTATATCACTTGGAGTCCACTCCAAGTCAAGAGTTTTTCATATATTTTGTTGTTTCATCTGTTTTGTATACATAAAAATATTATTGTGCTATAATCTCATTGATAAAATTTAAAAAGATTTAACACTCGGAGGAAAGATATGAACTATAAAGAATGTATAGAAAATGCCAGACCACGTCTGGGAAAATATTGCAAGGCTTGTCCTGAATGTAATGGCCGCGCATGCAAAAACCAGATGCCCGGTCCCGGCTCAAAGGGTATCGGTGACACAGCCATACGCAACTACGACAAATGGAAGGAAATCCGTGTAAACATGGATACTATTGCCGAAAATAAGCCTGTCGACACCTCTCTCTCACTCTTCGGCCGTACTTTCAAATATCCTGTATTTGCAGGTCCTGTCGGTGCAGTACAGCTTCACTACGGAGACTGTCTGGATGATGTAGCATACAACGATATCCTCGTGTCTGCCTGTGCAAAGAATGGCATCGCAGCTTTCACCGGCGATGGAACTGACCCAAACGTCATGGTTGCAGCAACCAAGGCTATCAAAAATGCAGATGGTGCCGGAATACCTACCGTAAAGCCATGGAACATTGAGACCATACGTGAGAAAATGGAGCTGGTACATGAATCAGGCGCATTTGCAGTAGCTATGGATATCGATGCAGCCGGTCTTCCATTCCTCAAAAATCTCGATCCGCCAGCCGGAAGTAAAACAGTCTCAGAGCTTCGCGATATCATACAGATGGCCGGAACCCCATTTATAGTAAAGGGAATTATGACCGTAAAAGGTGCGCTTAAAGCAAAAGAGGCAGGCGCAAGCGCTATTATTGTATCAAACCACGGTGGACGTGTGCTTGACCAGTGTCCTGCCACTGCTGAGGTTCTTGAGAGCATCGTAAAGGCTCTTGAAGGCTCTGGTATGAAGATACTTGTAGATGGTGGCATCAGAAGCGGCACAGACGTCTTTAAAGCCCTTGCACTGGGTGCAGACGGAGTTGTTATCGCAAGACCGTTTGTAGCGGCTGTATACGGTGGAGAAACCGATGGTGTGTGTGCATATATAGACAAGATCGGCACAGAGCTTGAAGACACCATGAAAATGTGTGGTGTATCTTCGCTTGATGAAATTACAAGGGACTGTGTTTTATAATCTTGTCGTCCACTTAGAACAATCCCACACATCCGTTGCAAGCCCATCATAGAAATCCGGCTCGTGGCATACCATCAGGATGCTGCCCTTATATTCCTTTAAGGCACGCTTTAACTCATCCTTAGCATCCACATCCAGATGGTTGGTAGGCTCATCCAAAAGCAGAATATTTGTCTCTCTGTTTATCAGCTTGCACAGACGTACCTTTGCCTGCTCACCACCGCTCAACACACGCACCTGGCTTTCAATATGCTTTGTCGTCAGACCACACTTGGCAAGCGCGCTTCGCACCTCATACTGTGAAAATGCAGGAAACTCGTTCCATATTTCCTCAATACATGTGGTTGTAACTGACTGATCCATCTCCTGCTCAAAGTACCCTATTTCCAGATAATCTCCAAGTGTAACACTTCCTGAAAGCGGCTTTATCAGCCCGAGAATACTCTTGAGCAGGGTTGTCTTTCCGATGCCGTTTGCGCCGGTAAGAACAATCTTTTGTCCCCTCTCCATCTCTAGGTCGAGAGGGGATGAAAGCGGATCATCATAGCCGATGACCAGGCCATTTGTCTGAAAAATATAACGCCCCGGAGTGCGCGCAGTCTTGAAATTAAACTCCGGCTTTGGCTTTTCAGCAGCCAGCTCAATAACATCCATCTTGTCAAGCTTCTTCTGACGTGACATCGCCATATTCCTTGTAGCAACACGCGCCTTATTTCTTGCCACAAAATCCTTCAGCTCTTTAATCTCCTGCTGCTGTTTATTGTACGCAGCCTCAAGCTGGGCTCTCTTCATCTCATAGACTTCCATAAACTTGTCATAATCCCCAACATATCTGTCGAGCTTCTTATTGTCCATGTGATAGATGAGATTTACCACGCTGTTTAAAAACGGTATGTCATGCGAAATAAGAATAAACGCATTCTCATAATCGTTCAGATATCTCTTAAGCCACTCAATATGCTCCACATCCAGATAGTTGGTAGGCTCATCCAAAAGTAAAATATCCGGCTTTTCCAAGAGGAGCTTTCCCATCAGCACCTTGGTTCTCTGACCACCGCTTAAATCGGTCACATCCTTATCCAGCCCCAGGTCTAAAAGCCCAAGAGCCCTTGCAACCTCCTCAACCTTTGCATCAATCATATAAAAATCATGCATGGTAAGCATGTCCTGAATCGTGCCGGCTTCCTCCATCAGCTTATTCATCTCATCCTCGTCCACATCGCCAAGACGCGCATATATGTCGTTCATCTCATTTTCCATATCATAAAGGAAATCAAATGCAGAGGAAAGAACGGAGCCGATAGTCATGCCCTTTTCAAGCGCTGTGTGCTGGTCAAGATAACCCACACGCACCTTCTTGGCCCACTCTATTTTGCCCTCATCAGGCATAAGCCTGCCTGTGATAATATTCATAAAAGTTGATTTTCCCTCACCATTTGCACCGACAAGCCCTATATGCTCGCCCTTCAACAGTCTGAAGGAAACATCCTCAAAAATAGCACGGTCGCCAAAGCCATGGCTTAGGTGCTCTACGTTTAAAATACTCATGTATACCTCTCTTCAAGATTTTATTTGTACAATATGGCACTTTCTTCAAGATTTAGTCTGCATGCTCATATTGTTTTGTCAGTCTTTCAAGCTCCTCATGAACCTCTTTCACCAGATTCTCCGGGCCAATTATCTTAAAATTATCCCCCATTGCCATAATCCAATGAATAAAAAGCTTGTTATCAGCTACCTTTACAAAAACGCGCGAATGAGCTTCATCCTTTTTTAAGATTGTCACATCGGTTCCAAACCTGTCAATCAGCACACCTATAGCGCTGTTTTTGCACAGTATCTCAGCCTTTATCTCTTCTCCGTTGTACATACCAAACTTCGATTTGCCATAAGAAGCAATATCAAGTTTTTTAAGCTTCTCCCTGCCCTCGCGGACTTTATTTTCGATCAGGATATTCTTCATCTTGTCTACACGGTAATGATGAATATCCTTTACCTGTGTATCATGGTCATATCCAATCAGATAATAATTGCCATCATTCCACAGCAGTCCCCATGGACTGACATGATATCTGGCGCCTTCATGCTTCATCTCAAGCTCTTTTTTTGTATTCCACCGGCAATATTGAAACGAAAGGCTTGAATTATTTGCAATTGCATTGTGTATGGCATCGACATTTTTCATTATGTCGCTATTCATGGTTTTCACTCTTCCGGCAACATATACCTGACGCTGCAGAGTGGCAGCCTCCTGTCTGCTTGTAAGACTCTCCAGCTTCTTAATAAGCTCATTGGATTTTTCCTCAGTGATGAACTTGGCAGCCGCGACAGAATCTACCAAAAGCTTAAGCTCTGCAAGCTCAAACGCCCTGCCAACCACCTGATAATGAACTGTCCTGCCATACTGTGTCTTTTTGGTTTTGATACCAAAATCATTCAGCTGTGCTATATCGTCATACAGACTTTTTCTCGCAGCTGTGACATCATACGCATGCAGCTTATTTAAAATCTCATCAAGCGTAATATCATGGTTTGCATCCGTATTATTCAAAAGAATTTTCGCCAGATACAAAAGCTTAAGCTTTTGCTTGCTCCGTGCTCCCTTAGATTGATTCTCGGCAATCAGCTCATTGTTTTCCGTTTCACTCATATACACTTATCTCCCCATCGATTTGTATTGTCTATTCAGAATCACACCACTCACGTTCGCAAAACCGCACGATACTCGTCACTTGATTATTGCAGCAAGTTTTTCACCACACATTACACCGAGTATACATCCTAAACAGCTCAACACCACATATCCGCATCCGAGCAGGCAGTGATTATGTTCAAACAGATTATAGGATTCCAGCGAAAATGTAGAAAAGGTGGTAAAACCACCGCATACACCTGTCTTCCAAAACAAAATCATATTCTTGGATACTCCATCCCTGCCACTTGTGATTCCTGCAATAAATCCAATTAAAATTGCACCGATTACATTTGTAATTAAAGTCAAAAAAGGAAACTCAGTTTTTAAGGGTATAAGGCTGATAGCATATCTGGCCATTGCACCTACGGCGCCGCCCAGTGCTACAAATAAAAAATTCATGGTGGTTATCTCCTATATGTAAAACACGCGATTCTCTTTTCTCGGAATCACGTCAGGATAATCTCCATCAACATATCCAAGAGCACAATGTCCGATTCCCTCATACTCATCCTCAATACCGAGTGATTTAAGAAGCTCCCTGCCCCAGTCAGACTCAAACTCTTCCTTCGCGCGGTGAATCCAGCAGCTTCCTACACCCAGATCATGAGCTGCAAGCATCAGGTTTCCCATCACAAGACTGCCGTCATAAACATGTGTAGGCCAGTCCTTCTTTCCAAGAACGATAAGAATAACCGGCGCACCGTAAAATGGATCAGTATTGCTGCCCATTATGTCGGCATTTCTCTTTGCGATTTCATCCCTTATTTCCTTGTTTGTCACCTGAATAATGATGGTATTCTGTGCACCTCTGCCGTTTGCCGCAAAGGTTCCGGCCTCTATTATCCGGTCAAGGATGTCCTGCGGCACCATGTCCGGTTTAAATTTACGAATGCTTCTTCTGGTTTTCATTTCTTCTAATACTTTGCTCATGATTTTATTCTCCATGTAATTCAAATGATATTTACAACAATTCCTTCAGCTTCGCCATCTCATCCTCAGACAACGTAACACCCTTTCCCATCTTCTCGTGTTCCGGTGCCCAGTCTCTGATATCGTACTTTGGTTCTCCACCATTCCATGAAATTCTGTTGAGTTCCTTTGTCCATCCTTTGGCACTTTCTGATAGGATGCCGATGTGTTCTACTATTTCATATTTAAAATCTGCCATGTTTATAAATCCTTTCTGTTGGTATTGATAATAATATATTTGTTTATCTTTAGTTATTAGATGAAATTTCCACTCAGCGAGTGGAAAATCTTTTATATTGTAATCTCGTATAATAATAAAAAATATACTGCTTTGCATTCTTATATATTACTTTAATGAATCAGATTCGTCTAGTTTAATTTTTGATAAAACTAAACTCTGTCTAAAAAGTTTAGGCTAAACTTTTTGGACTGGTATAAAATGTTAAGTCTATTTTCTCAAAAAATCATAAAGTATTCTATGTACTGAGTATGAGGCGTTTATGTATTTTGGTGGCAGAGGCGCAAGCAGTGGAATCCGGGTGCTTGTTTGAAAAGATATCATATCCTAACGGATGTGGTATCTTTTTTATTTCGTTTTACAGTCACGTAAATTTTTCAGTTACTAAAATAGTAGGCAACACCGCTCTACTCTTTCGTGTGTTTTACAGTCACGTAAATTTTTCAGTTACTAAAATTTGATCTGATGATCTGCTGCTTTCCCGCTTGTTTTACAGTCACGTAAATTTTTCAGTTACTAAAATGCTTGATTAGCGTACTGTAACATCTTATCTGTTTTACAGTCACGTAAATTTTTCAGTTACTAAAATGTGCTTGACCTTCTGAGCGTAGTCCAGGGGTTTTACAGTCACGTAAATTTTTCAGTTACTAAAATCGCGGGCTATCAGAATAACGGAGCCGGCCAGGTTTTACAGTCACGTAAATTTTTCAGTTACTAAAATCTTGCTATCATCTTTTTTTATCACGACTTTGTTTTACAGTCACGTAAATTTTTCAGTTACTAAAATCACAGTTGCAAGACTTCTTCAAGCGCTCGAGTTTTACAGTCACGTAAATTTTTCAGTTACTAAAATGCGTCAGATACTCGTACATGCCGAGAGGCGGTTTTACAGTCACGTAAATTTTTCAGTTACTAAAATCAATCGTAGTTTGATGATTTCTCAAGCGTGGTTTTACAGTCACGTAAATTTTTCAGTTACTAAAATCCTGCGACGGTTCGTACTGCGTTATGTATGTTTTACAGTCACGTAAATTTTTCAGTTACTAAAATGTGGCATATCGGACGAGTTCAACAATATGCGTTTTACAGTCACGTAAATTTTTCAGTTACTAAAATCTGCGCACATTTTGGCGGTGGAAAGACCTTGTTTTACAGTCACGTAAATTTTTCAGTTACTAAAATCATTTTGATTACACGGATTCTAACGGCTTGGTTTTACAGTCACGTAAATTTTTCAGTTACTAAAATACGCGGACACGGACAGCATACACTGCTGTAGTTTTACAGTCACGTAAATTTTTCAGTTACTAAAATTGGAGTCCTGCTCCTCTTGTGGTTATCGGGTTTTACAGTCACGTAAATTTTTCAGTTACTAAAATTGAATAGAGGATGTAACAGTACATGCTTGTGTTTTACAGTCACGTAAATTTTTCAGTTACTAAAATCCACTGTTTGATACATGCTGTGTATCTTGGTTTTACAGTCACGTAAATTTTTCAGTTACTAAAATATTACTGGCAGTATGATGATGACGGTAATCGTTTTACAGTCACGTAAATTTTTCAGTTACTAAAATTAAGTTTTGGCGCGTCAAGGCTAAAATGAAGTTTTACAGTCACGTAAATTTTTCAGTTACTAAAATAGGTCCAGCTTTCTATGGCATTCACAATGAGTTTTACAGTCACGTAAATTTTTCAGTTACTAAAATAAGAAAGTTGAGGGATAAATATGAACACAAGTTTTACAGTCACGTAAATTTTTCAGTTACTAAAATATCAAATCTAATCATCACAAGACGTCTCTTGTTCAAATTAACCTAATATTCTAATTTCTACAACATTTATTTTAGCATATATTATGCCTTTAAAAAAGCCATTTCAGGCATTTTTTCATCTGGTATTTTATCATCCAGCAGCAAAGTTTGGTTAATCAACTTACATACTACATTTTCTTCTACAGTATTCAAAAAATTTGACTGTCCAATACTTTGTATTATATTGCATATAATTTCCTGAACATGTTCATTTGAAAATTCTTTTTCATAAGGATAATTTTCTTTTAAGAATAGATATAATCTGTTATATTCAGGCATTTGAAAATCCACATCACCAAAAACAGATATTCCCTCAAGAAAATCTATATCACAACAAACATACTTATCCAAGCTGGATGAGAATATAAAATATAAATCATATTTTTTTGATATTGTTTCTGCCGCATGAATAATTTCAATATATTCTTTTAGGCTTACTAAATGATCTAAATTTTCAAAAAGAAATAAAGTCTTTTTAGGATTGTTTTTCAAAACATTATCTACAATATTCAATAATATTAATATAAGCTCAGCATTGGACTTATCAGATAATTCAGTATCATCAATACCTGACACTTCAGATTTCTGGACCATATCCCAAACATCAGCCATAGAATATGACAATTCTATATCACCGACTTTATTGACTTGATCATTAATAATTTGAAACATTATTTCTATTTCTTCACTCAAATTACGCAGATGCAGTTGCCAGTCAAAATCCTGTATAATATTTTTGACATATTCCATGAGAAGACTCTGTTTTGTCAATTTAATCATTTGAATAATATCTGTTTTATTACTGATGGAAAGAACACTAAAGAACTTTCTGCCTACCTGATTATTGTCTATAAATACATTATCTCTCCACTTGTTTTTTGATTCAGAATATTTAAATGTTCCAAAGTATCTTCTTAACGATTCAAAAATATAATTTTTCTTACGAACATTTTGACCACACAATTGCGTAACATGACATAATTCAAAACAAAAGCTTTTTTCAAATTCTGTAATTTCCACATTCATATAATAATCAGCCTTTCTGTACCTATTGCTGTTTCAGAAGTTTGTCTGCTGCCAACCAGCAGTTTCATATCATCATATTGCTTCTCTGTAACACAAAGAATACGCACATTTCCTTCCAGTGGCAGATTTTTTTTAATCCTATTTTCTATTCTGTTGGCAAATTCCCTGCTGGGACAGACTCTTACATATATAGAATACTGAATCATAACAAACCCTTCCTGAATAAGTTCTTTTCTGAATATTCTATAATTTCTTCTTTGTTCTTCTGTTTCAACAGGCAAATCAAACATACAAAACATTCTCATTATATTATATTTATCCATACTCCTCTCCAATCAAATTATATACATCCGGAAATACAATATTATCTGTACGCTTCATAATAAGCGATGCATATTGCTCAATATAATTTTCAATCATATTACACATGTACATCTTTTTATCACGATACATAATCTTCATATTCAGTATACTTACCAGTTTTCGCCTATGCTCCGGTGTAAAAAACTTATCGTTTTTCATAGAATTATATGCAACAATATCGACAATAGGTCTCAGTGGCTCCATAAGATCATCTACAAGATTAAATCTATTGTATTCACTTTTATGATGAATTCCGATCTGTGTATTAAGCCCATAGCCCACACACGCTCTGGCAATATACCCTCTAATGACAGCATATCCATAATCCAATCCGCTATTTAACAGAATATCTTCGTTTCCTCTTGAAAAAGAATTTCCCATTAAAAGATTAAAATATACCTTAGCCGCATGTGCCTCTCTATTAGATTTGTCACCAATTAAAATATTCTTTGAAAACTCTATTATTTTCTCTGTTCCATCAGAATCTCTGGTCATAATCTGATATGCTTTTGCCTGATTTTCGATTTTTATCTTAACAATTTGCTGCCATAGTTTTCCATAATAATCCTGCTCTTTATCAATCTGAAACCCTATCACCTTTGAAGCTCTGCTATGATTATCATATGCACTATAAAAACCTGTCGGAAGATGCTGCTGATTGCAAAGCATCAATCCTATTCCCTGCTCAGCTAACTGACACATCAATCTGGTAGATAAATTTGAGGCAAGGTTATCCAGAACTATCATTGATATATCATCAAGCGGAATCCATATATCCTCCCCACATTTTGTAATAATCAGGTTGTTCAGCTTAACCTTTATAGTCACTTCATTTTCGATAAGTATTACTCTAAATGCCATTTTAATCCTCCAACACACAAAAAAAGGAGCACCCATCGGTGCTCCTGATTTCGGCATAAAGCCTTGTTTTAGTAGATCTGAAAAATTTACGTGACTATAAAATTTTCTCTACATCTATACTTTATCACCAAGAGCACGTTATGTCAATAAATATTAACAAAAACTTGTAAATTTTTCTTCTGAACAGGAATATTTATTTCCTAAAATATCATATCTATATTTTTTAATAAATTTTGTCTTTCCAAGTCCAACTAAATTTTGCTTTTCAAATTTAGCCTTGTCAATTGGTTTAGTCTCTATATAGTTTCTTTGCTTTGGCATAGTTCTGGAAACCAGTCGCTCTGTATAAATCTTCCCATCCTTCTCATACTCAATGATATCATTTTTATAGAAAGACAGCTTGAATTTAAATCCAAGATTTTCTAAATCAGCTCTCGATTGTCCCGGTTGTATCATCTTTTCATTAACTAATATTCTTGCATATGCTTCTTCATCAATTACATTCCTGCCTTTTTCAAACTTAATGTCGGACTGCTTCACACCTACAAGATAGTACGAATGATTTTCTTCTTTATAGTAGACATCCATCCTATAAGGGACAAGACTCTCTAATATTACCTTTTTGCTACCCTTTTCAAATCCGTATTTATGAGATATATCTATACAGGCGCCGACTTCTCCGTCCTTATATTTAAGCTTATCAATTCTAGGTCCATTATGTTTTTTTGAATACTTTCTGACAATATCTCCGGTCTCCTTCTCATACTGCGCAAATGGATTTGCGGCATCACTGTAGTCCTCATATATCTTACAAAGATCATCAAATGTTCTTCTATCATTCAGATACACTAACAAACGTTCTCTGTCACTATCCTTTTTACTGAATGCAAGCTTGGCAAAAACCTTTATTCCTTCTTTCGTCCTTATGTCAAGCTTATTTATCTTGTATTGCTTACCATCATACTCTCTGGTGCCGCGAATAGTCTGATTGCAAAGACCACGGTTTGATTTGCGCATAACATAGTGCCAGTATTTTACACTCTTCTCTGCTTTTACAACCTCATTCCTGATATTTGCCCATTTTTTACCATATAGATAATCTGCATAAACCTCGTCTGACATGTTTTCATCCCACATGTCCTTTCTAAGAATTTCACCGGTTTCAAAATCAATAAATTCACCCTGTAATTTATGATAAGCCTCATATCCAAGCTCTGAATAACCAATAAGCATCGCATCAACAGCATGATGTGAATAGCTTTCATCACGATTTTTGTCAAGCTTCAAATTACATCTCATTTGATGAGTATAGCTTCCCTTAATTACTTTAACTTTTGTATCTGCTTCATTAGCCATAAAAAAGTTTTGAATTGTATTTAAGACAAGTCTGGATGCATAGCTCGTATCATTGATATTTCGATTTATGAAGCCTTTAAGTACATCCATTTTTGTTATATCATCACTATATAGTAAATTTTGAATTTTCTTTCTTGAAATTGCATATTCCTTTTTCTTTGATAAATTCATGACTGTTGCCTTATATTGCTCAAAGCTCCATTCGCCATGTGAATGAGTAAGATAATAATATGGTGTCTGATTACCTTTCTTTTGATTTTCAGAACGATAAACCAAAACCTTATTACTTCTGGCATCGTCAAACGATATTGATCTCGGAATTATATGGTCAATCTCAAATAATTGAGGATTATTGATTATATCATTTGGATCAATTGTCTTGCCTGAATACAGACATATTCCATCCTGTTCATTCCAAAGCTTTAATTTTAGAGAAAGCTGTTTCTGAGATGAAAAATCGGATGGTGAAAGCTTAATACCATATGTAACAGCAAGCTTTTTCTCAATGTATTCCATTTCTTTTTCATTTAATTTCTGGCTGTCATTGATTCTTTTCTTCTGCTCCTCTGAATTTCTATCTCTCGGCATCTCAATAACTATTGTGTCTAAAGCCTTGTATTTCTTTAACACTGCATTAAGGATTTTAAACGATATTCGAACTGATCTGCGTACAACCGGATTAAATATATCTTCACTAACTACATCAACCGGAATATATTTTAATCCTGCAAATTCTTCCTTCGTACCTTTTGTAACTCCCATTTCCGTTAAAAGTGTCATCTGCTCCTTTGGCTGTGCATACATCTCAGGAATAAGCTCATTCATTATCTTTAATGAAAATGATTGCCATTTATTAAACAATGCACCATTAGTTTTTCTCATATTAATGAGACACTGTTTAACATCATCTGATAAATCAATCCATGACTTCTGAAAAGCCTCCATCATAGCTTCTTTATCTGTATTTATCGTCATTATATAACCAATTTCATCAAGCTCTTCTCTTGAATAATCCGAAATATCAATACCAATTTCAAGCAGAGCTTTACGCATTTTATTATATACCTCGAATTTATGAAATATCTCTTTGCCAGATTTATCTATCCTTGCGCCAGCGAAATCATCTATGTTTTCTCTCATACAATCAGAAATAATCTTACGCATATTAATGGTATTGCTGTTTTTTACACGATCAACAATTTCATGCTTTTCTTTTTCCTCCAACTTACGTCCATTAATAGTCAGATTATTTAAATCATTTAACAAATTGTATTCCTGAGCTGTATATGATGCGGCAGCCGCACGAAGCTCTTCCGGATAGACACTGCACTTACCAATTAATTTTTCAAAAATATTATCTTCTGTAATATAATTTCCATTGGCATCTAATTTTGTTGTAAATCTGCCATAATCTGTCCTTGACTTTTCATTTCCAGGACCTTCATAATACTTTCTCTTCCTGTTAAATATAAGCATATATCCATCACAAAATTCGTCCGTAAGCTCAGGATGATACTTCTTTTGGATTTCAAAAACTTTTTGAATTTCCTTCCTGTATGCAGCTATAGTAAATACATTACTGAGGTCAAGAACTTCACCGTTTTCATTAATGATTTGTGATTGTCCTCTGTATTTTCCGATAGTATTTAAACGTTCCTGCTGTATTTCACACGGATAATGAGTTTCGAGTTCTTTGGCATTCAGCTTTAAACCATTAGCATAAGCACTACTGCCAGAAACTGTATCATCTAATGCATCCTCCAAATAAGAAATGCCTCTATGCTTTAAATAACTATACAGAATCAGATACAGTTCATCTAATGTAATCTCTTCTGTAATTGCACGCACCTTCAATCCCACGATTTCAGTTGACTTAAACTGTGGAATTGACAAATTATTTTTCTCCCATAATTTAATAAAGTCATTGATTCTGGTTTTAAGACGCCTGTTATTTCTTTTCGACCCACGCATATCACGTCTGAGCTGATTGTCTGCAGCAGATGCTTCAGGAAAAATATTTGATCCTGCTTCTATAACAGTTTCGCTTTCCTTATCCAATACTGCCCATCCAACTGATGCGATTCCAATGTCTAATGCCAAGATGTACTTCATAAACAATTTCTCCTTTTCTGTGTAATTCACGCAATATAAAAATAATATGTAACATTTAACATAATAATAAAGCAAGACTTGATACCTTATTCCTATAATATCACACTTTTTGGAATTTGTATCATTATAATCTTAATTTTATGACTTTTGATTATTTCTTACTTCTTGTCCTTACTTCTTGTGTTGGCTCTAGCTTAGCACATTACGAGTCCCAAAGTCTGCCCTCGCAACACGAATTTTTGTTCGAAGCTTTGTTTTTTCACAGATTTATAGTATAATACCTACCATGAAATTACAAAAATTATACAGCAAGGTCCGTCAGGCTATTGACGACTACAATATGATAACTGAAAATGACAAAATCGCCATCGGTGTCTCAGGCGGAAAGGATTCTCTCACGCTGCTCTATGCTCTTTCCGGCATCAGAGGCTTTTATCCTGTGCCATTTGAGCTTGTAGCGATTGCGGTTGATCTGGGATATGAAGATTTTGATTTGTCACCGGTGAAGGCGCTTTGTGATGAGCTCTCGGTGGAGTTTTATGTGGTGAAAACTGATATCGGAAGAATATCTCTTGAGAAATCCAAGAATCAGGCTAGTCCCTGCTCATGGTGCGCAAAGCTTAGAAAGGGAGCTTTGAATGATTTTGCGCTGTCTGTCGGCTGCAACAAAATCGCATATGCACACCATATGGACGATATTATAGAGACTATGTTTCTTTCCCTGCTATATGAGGGACAGTTTTATTCCTTCGCGCCTGTTACACAGCTGGACTGCAGTGGGCTTGCCATCATCCGTCCGCTTATGTATGTCGGCGAGTCTGATGTGAAGGGCTTTAAGAATAAATACAATCTGCCGGTGTGCAAGAATCCATGCCCTTACGATGGCCACACGCGGCGCGAATATGTAAAGCAGCTTGTCAGACAGCTCAATTTGGAAAATCCGGGTGTCAAAAAACGGCTGTTTTCTGCTATTCAAAACGGCAATATTGATGATTGGGTGAAATGCACCAGGCCTTCCGAAAATTTGTAGCAGCTAGTTTGATTTTTCCTGTCTATGGTTATACCATATATAAAATATCACGTTCAGGATTATTCCGACTATGGTTGCCGAAGGTGCTGCAAATCCGATTTTTGTGAGGCTTGCATCAGGCTGTATGCTCATGTAGTACGCGAGTGGCAGACGCACGAGCAGTGTCTGTGCAAGTCCCTGTATCATAACCCAAAGTGTCTGGTCGTGACCATTGAAATAGCCTATCATGCTGAAAAGCACCGCAGTCACGATTGCTTCCAGGGCAAATCCCCTCAGATAATCATAACCCTTTTGAATGACTGCTTTATCAGTAGTAAATATACCGGTAAGCATGTCACCCTTAAACATCACAAGCATAAATACCGCTAAGCCTATCACAAGCCCTACTCCGATACCGCAGAACATAGCCTGTTTTGCTCGTTTTTCTTTGCCTGCACCGACGTTTTGAGACACAAACGATGCCATTGACTGCATGAGTGAGCTTGGAATTAGCATGGCAAAGTTTACTATCTTGCAGGCTACACCATAGCCTGAGGATGCTTCTAGCCCCAGCTTGTTGACAAATGCACATAGTGCAAGGAATGAAAGCTGTGTGAGAAATTCCTGAAGTGCAAGTGGAAGGCCAATCTTGAATGCACGCCTGCACTGTTCGTTGATGTTAAAATCGCTTCTTGAAATTGTAAATATCTGTTTTCTTTTCAAAAGCATGACGAGGGCAAGTATTACACTGACTGCCTGTGCAAGTACTGTCGCTATAGCGGCTCCTGCGGCATCCAGGTCAAATACTGCAACAAATATCAGGTCTCCGACTATATTTACCGCACATGCAACTGCCACAAATACAAGTGGAGATTTGCTGTCGCCAAGGCCTCTGAATATGGCTGCAAGCACGTTGTAGGCAACTATGAAAAATATTCCGCCTCCACATATGCGGACATATGTGGCTGTCATGTTTACCGCCTCTTTTGGCGCCTGCATGAGCACCGAAATCGGGTGTGCAAGTGCTATCATTACCACGAAAAGCACGGCTGCGATTATGGCAAACGCAATCGTTGTACCGCCTATTACAGCACCAATCCGGTCCTGTTTCTTTTCACCTATGTATCTGGCGATGAGAACTGTTATTCCCATTGAAAACTGTGTAATAACAAATGTCACGAGATTAAGCACCTGGCTGCCTGTCGATACCGCAGACAATCCCTCTGTCGTGCCAAACCTTCCTACAACCAGCAGATCCACTGCGCCGTATGCCGCCTGCAGCACAAGTGCTCCAAGTATAGGCATCATAAATGGGATAAGCTTAGATAGTATATTTCCCTGCGTAAAATCTGATTTAGAATTATTCAATTTCAACTCTCCTTTCACTCATAACCTTATAGAATTTTTCAATTGTTCGTATCATGCAATCCGCATCATCGTCAGTGATGTCTGACAGATGCTTACACAGGCGCGCGTAATAGTTCTTATCATATTTTTCTGATAGCAGCTCTCCTTTGTCTGTGATTGATATGTAAATTATCCTTCCATCCTCTTCTGATACAATTTTTCTAAGATAGCCCTTTGCTTCCATCTCCTTGACTGTCCTTGTCACACCTGGTCTTGGAAGCCCAAGATAGTCACTTATATCGGATATCTTCACATCCGCTCCCGCACCCTGCAGCTTATGTATCACATCCATATATTGAATATATGCCGGTGTAACTCCATTTGGAAGCTCCGGCAGCAGTTCTCTTATTCTCTTAGCCAGATAACAGGCATCCAGCATTCTTTTAATTTTTTCCGGTTGCATATATTTTCCTTTCGTAAATTCATATAATTGTATAAATAATTGCCTGTGATAATTACCATTGGTAATTATATAATCAAAAAAATATAATGTCAAGTGTTTATATTAATACTCCGATGCTTATAAATATATAAAATCCAATTAATAATAAACGAATGGCTGCTATCCTCGCATCAGTGTGACCGGCAGCCATTCAAACTTCATCATGGAACATTATATTATTTAGCACGATGCTTCATAGAGCGCTTTTTCTCATACATCCTGGAATCAGCCTCACGGATTATCTCATTAACATCCTTTGTGCTGTTTTCGTTTTGCACAGCATATCCCATGGCAGCTGTGATTGGCACTATATCATTTCCATCAGTGATACATCCGAGATTCTCCAGCATTGTTTTACTTGCGTTAATAAACACAGCCTCGATATCCGGTTTTGTCGAGATAAATACGAATTCATCACCACCGATTCTGTAGCACTGTCCGTATTTTCCGAGAGATGCACTCATCACATCTGCAACGCGTTTTATCATCTCATCACCCTTTTGGTGTCCCATCGTATCATTTACCTTTTTCAGATTGTTTACATCATAAATCGCAAACAGCATGTATGCGTTTTCGTCGGCTTCAAGCTCCTTGACCTTTTCCATATAGGAGGTGCGGTTTAGCAAATCAGTTAATCCGTCATGATAAGCAAGCCTGCTAAGCAACTCATTTTTGATATTGCGCTGATAAGATGCGAGGAACTTTTTCACAATCTGGACTATTTCCAGGAAAAAGAATATCAATATGCCAAGTCTGATAAAATAGCTTGTTTCACGTCCCGTACCTCGCCATAGAACAATGATATCCGTCAAAGCCATAAAACTTAGAACAATACAGCCTATATTGTGATATATATTCTCTTTTGGTGCCTGTACAATGCCCTTTATCGTTGAAACAAGAATAAAGAGCATAGAAATCGCAAATACAACATGTGCCGAAAAAAGTGTCTCATGATAATCCATGATTCCGGTTATTTCCAAAACAAAGCTACCTGCAAATACTATCTCGCCAATTACGCATAGTATCGCACTTATACGTTTACTATAGCTGTCATACATCTGACTTAAAAATAGTAAAAACGGTGGAATAGCAAGCCTCATAGTAGCTTCTGCTATCACATGATATATATGGGCATCTCCAAAAACCAGCTGCAGATATCGTCCATCTGTAGTCAGAAACACTCCTGCTACAAATGCTGTAGCACCAAGATTCAAAAACTCAATCCCTACTATCTTTTGCCTTGTAAGAGGAATAAATAGCAAAAGCATCACAACCCCCAGTGCCATAATAATAAAGCTGATGCAAAAGGGATTGAATCTTTTTTGTTGTTGAAACTGCATGATATCCGAGATATCACCTATGTACATTTCATCAAGCTTTGCACTGTCGTCATCCTTATATGGATTTTCAATCTCAATAGTCAGAAGCTTTCCGTCGGTTCCCTCAGGAATACGCACATTTACAAAAAGTGCTCCCGGTGTCTTTCCAAAAAGCTGTGAACTGAAATACTTATTCCGGTATCGGCATACTCCATCTATAAGCACTTTGATGTTTGATGTCTTTGCAAAGAAAAACAATGTTTTATTACAATCAGCTGCCGTTATAGTACGATGAATTACTGTAGTGCCTGATAAATGGTCCAGTGAAGCCTCAGACTCCTCGCTATTTAGCCATCCGGTTGAAAAATCAGAATATGTACTGTATGCTTTTTTCTCGTGGTTATTCACCGGAGCCAGTGCACTGATCACAACCATTAATGTGGCAAAAATCAATACGAAATATATTACTACAGGAAATCTGTTTGTTACAAATCCTTTTTTTAATGATTTATCCATAAAAATTCCTTTCATACTTATAGCTTTTACAGCTTGTCAGAATCCAGTACAATCGTAAATGGTCCGTCATTCTCAAGCTCTATCTTCATATCGGCTCCAAACACCCCTCTTTGTACTCCGGGAACTGCCTTCTCACACTCGCTGATGCAGTACTCGTAAAGCTCATTTGCCATGTCAGGACTTCCTGCTTCCACAAATGATGGTCGATTGCCCTTCTTACAGTTTGCATAAAGCGTAAACTGCGATATGAGAAGGAGCCTTCCGTCTACATCATTTATCGAAAGATTTGTCTTGTCATTCTCATCGGCAAAAATCCTCATATTTACAAGCTTTTTGATCATTTTATCAGCAATTTCTTTAGTATCAGTCTCTGCCACTCCTATCAAAACGCACAGCCCCTTTTCTATGCTGCCGGTTATATTTCCATCTATAGTGCATTTTGCATGGTTTACACGCTGTATTACAAATCTCATTATTATATAGTCTCCTTATTATGTTATTTACATATTATGATATGAGGGTCAAAAGGCATTTTGCCCCTCATTTATGATTAATCAGATTATTACTTATATGGCATATAGTTTTAGTACCATTTTTATCCAACAATAGCCATATCATTCTAAACCATTTTTATAAAATAAACAAGTCTGTCTGTGACTTTTCCCACATTGTTTCTGCCAAGTTCATATGAACAGCTGCAATCTTTAAAGTATATTTCATTAGGCAATTCGCATTCATTCATAAACATTCTTATACATTTATGAATTATATTGTCAAGTAACGTATTACTGTGTTAGAATTATAAATATTGAAATTGCTACAAACTAATTTTTCTAAACTAAAGGAGGATATTTATGAACTACAATATTGAGGGAGAGCCTTTACCGGTTGTAATCTGCAGCCTTGAGGCAAACGAGACTATGATTACCGAAAAAGGTGCCATGTCGTGGATGACCCCAAACATGAAGATGGAGACCACATCAAATGGAGGCATCGGCAAAATGTTCGGCCGTGCTTTTTCCGGTGAGAGCATGTTCCAAAACCGATACACATCTATGGGCGGTCCGGGAATGATTGCATTTGCATCATGCTTTCCGGGATGTATCAGACCATTCCAGATTGCACCGGGACAGGAAATAATCGCTCAGAAATCAGCATTTCTTGCTTCAACCTCCGGAGTCGAGCTGTCCGTATTTTTCCAGAAAAGAATAGGAGCCGGTTTCTTCGGCGGTGAGGGCTTTATCATGCAGCGTCTGTCCGGAAACGGATTGGTATTTTTAGAGTTTGACGGCTACATAAAGGAATACGAGCTTGCACCGGGTCAGCAGCTGGTGATTGATACCGGCTATTTAGCAGCCATGACAGGAAGCTGCCAGCTTGAGATTCAGACTGTTCCGGGTATCAAAAATGCGGTATTCGGCGGCGAGGGCTTGTTCAACACCGTTGTCACCGGACCTGGCCGTGTATGGCTTCAGAGTATGCCGGTTTCACAGCTTGCAGGTGCCATCAGACCTTTCATTCCAACAGGCAACTAAACCTATGCCCTGTGCTATGTAAATAACAGGACTGCCTATATTCGGGCAGTCCTGTTTTTACACTTTGTACTAAGTTTTATGGTTTTATATTTTATCTATGCCATACCATTTACAGTCTTGTATTTCCATAACATCTCTGCATGATTCTGCTCTTCTATCTGTATATCTGCCAACAGCTTTCTGATATCAGAATTTCCAAATACAAATACATCAGAATTGTACTCGCCCGATACAAGCTTTTCTGTTCCTATACAGTCTGTAGCCAGATAACAGTCAGCCTTCTTGTCCTCAGAATTGCCAAGCGAATCGTATGTTGCAGCAGGGTTATAATCCTTGCCCTTAGAATCATTGCAGTCAACTGACGGAACCTTTCCCTTAATCACCTGATTCAAAGAGTCAAAATGCTTTTGCTCATCCCTTGCGATTTCTTCAAAAAGCTCCTTAAGCACCGGATCCTTTGCCTGATTGCTGTATTTGGTATACTTCTCGATGCATGCCTGTTCCTGTGTTTTTAAGTCCTCAATAGCGGTTGTTTCTTTTTCTGTTAGAATCATTTAATAGACACCTCCTGTCAGCATTATTATGTACAAAGGTGTAAATTATATTTATGATTGCAGCACTTTTAAATAAAAATACCTCTATCCGAAATCGCAATTAAATAAGATACATAAAATAATTCTCATAGCACATGCTAACTGCATACTCAGCAAAAAACAAAAAAATATTCAGTAATCAGGAGGACTATTTATGAATAATACAAGGATATATAATGCCAATCCACTCAACATCAGTGGCATATCAGATGATAAAACCGACTGCAGCCGTCAAAGTGCCTTCTGCAAGGGTGCGAACTATGCCGATTTACCTCTTGGATGTGTATGCGAAGGAACTGAAGTCAGAAACAGCGCTGACGAAACTGTCAAGATTTACCATATAAAACACTCCCATCAGCCTATTTAGCCAGCTCCCAAAATGCCACTGCACTTGCAGCAGCCACATTTAGCGAATCGACACCATGTGACATTGGTATCTTAACAGTATAGTCACATGAGGCTATCGTCTGCTCATGAAGCCCCTCACCCTCAGTGCCAAGCACTATTGCAAGTCTTTCCTCAGAGTGAAGCACCGGGTCATCTATACTCACTGAATCATCAGTCAAAGCCATAGCACAAGTCTTAAAACCAAGCCTGTGAAGCTCATCTATATATCCTTCATCGCACTTTGAGAAATAAGCCCATGGCACCTGAAATACAGTTCCCATACTCACTCTGATTGCACGCCTGTACAAGGGATTACTGCAGGCCGGTGTCAAAAGCACTGCATCCATATGCAGTGCTGCCGCTGACCTGAATATAGCTCCGACATTGGTTGGATTTACCACATCCTCAAGTACAGCAACTCTTCTGGCACCCCTGCACACCTCTTCTACAGACTTTGGCTTCGGCCTGTACATAGCACAGAGTGTGCCTCTGGTCAAAGCAAAGCCTGTCAGCTTTGTAAGCAGATCAAACTCTGCAGTATATACAGGTATATCATGACATCTTTCAATAATGCCTCTTGCCTCGCCATTGACATGCTTTGTCTCCATCAGAAGAGAAACCGGTTCACATCCAGCATCAAGCGCTCTCTCTATCACCTTGGGACTTTCAGCAATGAACATTCCCTCTTTTGGATTGGCCCTGTTCAAAAGCTGGTTTTCAGTCAATCTGGCATACACATCCAGATTAGGATCCATAAAATCTGTTATTGTGATTATATTGTCAGACATATAATCAATCCTCCCTCAGATGTACTACCCTGGCCGCCGCACGACGCCTGCTGTCCTCCTGGGCAGCATAATGCTTACGTGTGGTATTTACATCCTTGTGCCCCAGAACATCTGCCACAAGATAGATATCACCTGTTTCCTGATAAAGTGTGGTGCCATACGTACTACGAAGCTTATGAGGAGTAATATTCTTAACAGTAGTCACAAGCCTCGAATACTTTTTTACCAGATTCTCAACCGAACGCACTGATATACGCTTCCTCTGTAAAGAAAGAAAGAGCGCATTAGTATGCCCCTCTGCGGGTGTAATAATGCTTCTCTCCTCCCAGTACGAAAGAAGTGCATCACGTACCTCATCACCAAAATAAACAATCACATCGGCACCACCCTTTCGGTGCACCTTGATTCCGTTGTTCTTAAAATCCACATCATCCATATCGAGTCCCACGCACTCAGATACACGAATACCGGTTCCAAGAAGCAATGTCATAAGTGCCAGGTCACGAACCTTAGTTTTCTCATGGAATCGCTGCTGATTCTTTGACAGACTGTCTCCTGACTCAACCTCATCAAGAAGCTGTGCGACCTCATCAGTATCAAGACGAATGATATTCTTCTCATGTATTTTGGGAAGGGTTACCTTGCTTGCAGGATTGGTATCTATAAACTCTTTCCTAAAATAAAAATTATAGAAGGTGCGCAGGGATGCAAGCTTTCTCTTGATTCCCCTCTCATCATTGGTATGTGCGACGCCATCCTTCTCGTAATATTTGAGATAAAACAGATATTCCTCAATATCCGAAGGGCTGATCTGATCCAACAGAGATATAGGATAGTCCCTTATATCATATTTCTTAAGCGATGGATTGGCACTCTTCATGTACTCAAAAAAGGTCTGCAAATCATATGCATACGCTATCTTGGTTCTTGAGGATTTATCCGCATCTATTCCGATAAAAAAATCCATACAGAACTTCGGAAGCTTCTGTATCATATCTCTAAGCTTTAATTCATTTTTTATATTAACATCTTCGTAATAAGCGTTGTCTTTCATAATAATACTATATAATAATCAAAGTCAGCCTCTAGCCAAGCACTTCTTTGATTTTCTCCTCTATACGTTCCTTAACCAGTGCTGCTATATCCTTCGTCTTCATACCCTTGTACTCTTCATACTCAATAGGCTTTAAATAGTGAACCTGAGTTGTAACAGGACCAAAATGAAAACTGTTGAACACCTTATATGAATCTATGAGAGCTATTGGAATAATAGGTACATGAGATTTCAATGCAATCTTAAAGCTCCCTGCTTTAAAATCCTGCACTTTATTCTTATTATTGAACTTATAGCCACCCTCTGGAAACAGAACATATCTCTTGCCGTTTTTCACATCCTTAGCTACCTCATTGATTATAGTAAGCCCCTGTCTTGGATTGTCTTTCTCCAAACGCTTTGCCTGAACCAGATCCACAAATTCCCTGACAAGCATTGTATGAGACTTCTGCTTATCCATTACAAACGAAAGTACTCTGTCATGTGTAGTAATAATTCCAAGCAAATCATACTTCCCCTGATGGTTGGGATACATGATATAGCCACCTGTTTCAGGAAGATTCTCAAGACCATATGCCTCTGTTGTAATCTTTCCTGATTTGTTCATCAAATCAATACAGTGACGCATCATATCATATCGCTCAGTTTCTGAATATTTCTGCGGATGATCAGCCATGTATCTCATTTTAGGAACAATATACGGTGCTCTGTGAAAATTTGCAAATATAACAAAAAATAGCTTTAACATAAATATCTAATCTCCTGTTCAACGAAAGCGAATACAATAACGATATAGTCTGATTCGCTGCATCTGACCTATATTATATAAGAAACAGGAAATTTTAGCAAGATTGCATCACTTTATGTCCTGAGAATAATATGCAACTACTATATAATCACCACTACGCACATTTCCATCGGTAAGGCTATTGAGCCTGCAGACCTCATCTACGTAATCTCTTTTGCTCACCTGGCTGTCGGTAATATATCTATCGGCAATGCTCCAGACAGTGTCGCCCTCCTCAACCCTGACACTGGTATAATACTTGTTATAAGGCCTGCTGTCAGTAGAGCTGGCAAAAATATGAATAGTGCCACACAATATAATGACAGCTGCTATAAATGCAACAACGGTCCATCCAAACATTTTTCTTTTTGCTAATAAAGTATTTCCTCTCATAAAACCACCTCTTGTATTTTCCGAACATGTGTTTGTTGTTATCGTGATTACATAATACATCTCGAACAATCGTTTGTCAAGAGAAAAACGAACAAAATTTCGGAATATATGTTTGCTTTTATTTTTGTTTTATGATATACTTTTTTTAAGATACAATTTTTAATTTATTTTATAATCATAAATGAGGAGCAAAATATCTTTTAACCCTCATATCGTTATATTATTTAAATATTCAGACGGAGGATTTACCTATGGCATTAGAAAAGATTTCAGACAAGCAGAAAGAGATACTTGAATTTATCAAGAGTGAGATTTTAAACAGAGGCTATCCGCCATCAGTGCGCGATATCTGCGAGGGTGTACATTTGAAGTCCACATCAAGCGTCCATGCTCATCTCGAGACACTTGAGCGAAAGGGCTACATAAGAAGGGATCCTGCCAAAAACAGGGCTATAGAGATTATAGATGACAGCTTTGGTTTACAACGCCGCGAGATGGTTAACGTACCACTGGTCGGCCGTGTAGCCGCAGGCGAGCCGATACTCGCAGTGGAAAATATCGAAACTTACTTTCCTGTACCTGCAGAGTATATGCCAAATAAGCAGTCCTTCATGCTGAAGGTCAAGGGCGAGAGCATGATTAATGCCGGTATCTTCGACGGTGATAATATCCTCGTTGAGCAGCAAAGCAATGCTTCAAACGGAGACATGGTCGTAGCACTTATAGATGATTCCGCTACCGTAAAGACCTTCTATAAAGAGGACGGTCACATTCGCCTCCAGCCTGAGAACGACACAATGGATCCAATCATTGTTCCAGACTGTGAAATACTCGGCAAGGTATTTGGAGTATTCCGTTTCTTCTAATAAATATCACAAAAATATCGCACCCATACGCTTAGCTAAAAAGCACAGCATATGGGTGCGATATTTTAAATAAATGCTACAGTGAGTGTACATCCACCACTTTTCCATCTCTCCATATTCTGTCAAGATCATAGAACTGTCGGTCTTCTTTAGAGAACAGATGCACGATAATATCCTGATAGTCCATGAGAATCCATGTAGAGTTGCCTGTTCCCTCTACCTGCTTTTGATGCACTCCGTTTGTATACATAGCCTCATCCACAGCATCCTCCATGGCTGTGAGCTGATTTGCATTGTTTCCGTTTGCAATGATAAAGTAGTCTGCTATAGAAGAAACCTCTCCTATGTCGAGAACTGTGATATCCTCTGCCTTTTTGTCTTCAAGTGCTTCCACTATCTTTTTAACTAAATCAATTGTCTGCATAGCAGTTATTCCTCCCTGTTGTCTCTATATTTAGCATAATAATTGTAAGTAATCTGGGTAGTTGGATCTATTGCCCCACTCTTCGTATTAAGGAAATTGATTGTATCATACAGTATCTCTGCAACAGTCCTGTCGAGATCACTAAAAGCAAGCTTTCTTATCTCTTCAAGCCTCGGTGCTTCACATCTGTTTGGCTCAATATAATCCGCCACAAAGAGTATTTTATCAAGCAGCCCCATGTCTGCCTCTCCTGTAGTATGCACTCTTATGGCATGCAGTATCTGCGCATCCTTAATGCCATACTCTTCCTCCGCAAGCACCATGCCTGCCTTTGCATGTAACAGCCCCGGGTTTGACATCTCCACCTCTGTTATGTCTATATTTTTCTTTACACAGAGTCCGATTTTCTTGTCGGTCGAAAGACACTTGGCACAGTCATGAAGCAGACCTGCAAGCATTGCCTTTTCTATTGAATAACCGTTTGCCATGGCAAGACAGCCGGCTGTATACATCACTCCGAGTGTGTGCTGATACCTTTGTTTATCAAGGCTTTTCTTTAGCTTTTTCTTTATTTCTTTTACTTCCATCCTCTATCACCTGTATAAATTATTAGCCTGTATATATGACATAACTGCAGCATCCAGAAGCTTTTCTGTGCTTTCAAGGCTCCTGTGCTCTACAGCCTTTGAATCTGCTTTTAAAAGCCCTCTTACCTGCGTAGAAGACACATCCATCCCGTCACAGCTCATAAGTCTTATATCAGCAGGAAACAGATTTTTGATATGAGCAATCTTTTCCTCCATCTGCAGCTTTGGAAAATTTTCTCTCACCATAACAAGAATAATTGCTGTTTGGGCTATGACATCAGGTCTCATCCATGTTTCAAAATAGTCTAACGAATCTCCACCCATGATAAAATACAGTTCATCCTGCGGATAAAGTGCCTTTAGCTTTTGGAGTGTCACATACGTATAGCTGGTGGACTCATCCTTTATCTCAATATCAGACACCTCAATACCTGGCACTGCTCTTGCTGCCAGCTTACACATATTGTACCGGTGGCTAAAGGCAGTCATTGCATTCTCGGTCTTGTTCGGTGAGTGACCTGACGGGACAAGAAAAAGCCTGTCAAGAGAATACTCCTCCATTGCCTTTTGTGCCATGTATATATGACCTTTGTGTATCGGGTCAAATGCCCCACCAAAAATCCCTGTTTTCATGGCTTATTCCGGAAGCTTAATCTTTGGATTTTTCTTTGCCGGACGGTAAAAAATCATTTTTTTGCCTATTACCTTAACCACTGCAGAGTGTGTTCTCTCACCGATTACACTTGCAATCTCTCTTGGATCATCTATACAGTTTTTAAGAACTGCAACCTTGATCAGCTCCCTCTTTTCAAGTGCTGCATCAAGAGCCTCGATGATTTCCGGAGTAAGCGATGCCTTTCCAATATTGAAAATAGGGTTAATTGTGCTTGCAAGGCTGCTTAAATATGCACGCTGTTTACTTGATAAATTCATATATACTCTTTCTCCTTACTTGTAATAATCAAACTCGAAATCATACATGCGGACAGTATCTCCATCCTCGATGCCCATATTTTCAAGCTCCTTGATGATACCCTGCTCACGCAAAAATCTCTGGAAGAAGGCAAAGCCCTTCTCCGAGTCCATATTTGTGTATCCAAGCATTTTCTCAATCTTTGGACCTGATATCTCATATGCACCATCGGCTGCCACCTCAACCGCGTACGGCTCATCCTTAAAGAATGAAAGTGCAGGATCAATCTCAGGCTCATATACAGTAACCTCTTTAGGGCAATTTGCAAGCAGGTTCTTCACCTCGTACAAAAGCTCCTTAAGGCCCTTACCGCTTACTGCTGATATAGGGAATACCTTTATGCCCTGTGGCTCAAATTCGGCTCTTAAGGCTGAAATCACCTCATTCTCGTCTCCTGCTATGGCATCTATTTTGTTGGCTGCAATGACCTGTGGCTTTTTGAGAAGCTGTGGATTGTATGCTTCAAGCTCCTTGTTTATCGCCTTGATGTCAGCAACCGGGTCACGTCCTTCAGTACCTGCCGCATCAACCATGTGTATCATGACCTTGGTACGCTCTATATGACGCAAAAACTCATGACCGAGTCCTATGCCCTCCGATGCTCCCTCGATGAGTCCCGGGATATCAGCGATTACAAAGCCAAAGCCCTCATCCATATCAACCACACCAAGATTTGGCTGCAGCGTGGTGAAATGATAGTTGGCAATCTTTGGCTGTGCATTGGTAACTCGTGACAGAAGTGTTGATTTTCCTACGTTTGGAAAGCCTACAAGCCCTACATCCGCTATTACCTTAAGCTCAAGCTGTACCTCAATTTCTATTGCATCCTGTCCCGGCTGTGCATATTTAGGAGCCTGCATGGTCGATGTGGCATAGTGCTGGTTGCCCTGACCGCCTTTTCCTCCGTGCAGAATCACCTGCCTTGTATTGTCACCGGACATATCTGCTATGACCTTTCCGCTTGCTGCGTCCTTTATGAGTGTACCCTCTGGCACCTTAAGTATAAGGTCCTCTCCGTTCTTTCCGTGACAGTTCTTTTTGCCACCCTCCTGTCCGGGCTCGGCTGCAAACTTTCTTCTGTGACGATAATCCGTAAGTGTATTGATACCCTTGTCCACGAGGAATATAACGTCTCCGCCCTTTCCTCCGTCTCCGCCGTCCGGGCCACCGTTCGGCACGTATTTTTCACGACGGAACGATACATGACCATCTCCGCCTTTTCCTGATTTTATGATAATTTTTGCACGATCTGCAAACATAATTTTCCACCTCATGCTGAGTGTATGCACGAAACACTCAGTATACTTTATGATAAATCATTACCACGCTATATTTATTACATTATCTATAATATTATCTATAACATTATCTCTACGGCACAGTAATAATAAAATAAATCAATATTCCTGCTAATTTACAACATAAAAACCCCGGCTAATAAAAGTCGGGGTTTAAATCTTATTCGTTCACTACTGGATATACGGAAGCCTGTTTCTTATCTCTTCCAACTCTCTCAAATCTTAATACGCCATCAACCTTAGCATATAATGTATCATCTCCACCGATACCAACGTTTGTACCAGGGTGAATCTTTGTACCACGCTGTCTGTAAAGAATATTACCAGCTTTTACGAATTGTCCGTCTGCTCTCTTAGCGCCTAATCTCTTAGACTCAGAGTCACGTCCGTTCTTTGTAGAACCAACTCCCTTTTTATGAGCAAAAAACTGAAGGTTCATATTCAACATGTCTTACACCTCCTTGAAGTCTAGAATGATGTACTCATTCCCATAGTCTCTTTGTATTCCTTTTAGTCCCAGAATCAAGGAATCCATAAGCAGTGCAACATCACCTGTCGCCGGCTTATCAAGTCTGTAGTCAATCATGCCTGTCTCTTCGTCTGTATCAAGACTATACTTAGCATGACACAGCTCCTCAGCGGAATTGATAAAATTAATCACCAGCGCTGAAACCCCGGCACAGATTATATCATATCCGGAATCCGCAAAACCTGCATGTCCCTTTGACTTAAAGCCCATCTTATGTCCTTTTGAATTCTGATAAACGGTTATAGCTATCATTATCCGTTAATTTTTTCAATCTTAACCTGTGTGAAAGCCTGTCTGTGACCGTTCTTTTTGTGATATCCGGTTTTTCTCTTGTACTTGTAAACGATAACCTTTTTAGCTCTGCCTTCTTTAACTACAGAAGCCTCAACTGTTGCACCTGCAACTGTTGGATCTCCAACCTTGAGATCATCTCCGCCTACAACTAAAACCTGATCAAAAGTAACCTTCTCACCAGCTTCAACGCCAAGCTTTTCAATGGTAATGATATCGCCTTCAGATACTTTGTACTGCTTACCACCTGTTGCTATAATTGCGTACATATGGCACCTCCTATTTATCATTACTC
>OQVN01000090.1_pt1 | contig 34853 bp, 40 predicted proteins | sample 1691621 | NCBI WGS metagenome assembly OQVN01 (sample SAMN03418278, study PRJEB22391) | human gut metagenome | biome: human-gut; feature: organic feature; material: feces | host: Homo sapiens | place: Tanzania | collected 2013-01 | reverse complement strand
TTCACCGTACAAACGACGAAATATAAGTATTTGTATAGTAACAAAGATAAGCAAATTTATTACAATATCCACTCCGGGATCGTAATAAATAAGCCATAATATTCCACCAGCTAATCCCGGTACATAAACCATATCCGGGATTAGTTGTATGTAATGATCTATCCACGCTGCCAAAAGCAAAGATCCTATTATGTATGCCCGTGTGATCTGCATTACATCTCTCTGCCCGCTCTGGCATACCTCTGCCCATCTAAATAACAGTAAATAAGCAAACACTATCAAATGCTGCCATTTACAACATTTGCGTTGTAATGTATCACTCAATTTGGGATCAGGATCCTGTAGTTGCAACTGCCAGCCAATCTGATAGCTGCCATACGCCAACAGGATCCATAATATCGTAACCATGCTATCTCAGCCTTGTCCGAAACTCGTCTAACACAGTACCGGATACACCGATTACGCTGATCGTCGGATGATCCTCCAGCTTCTTGTCTCCCTTATACGCACGTACTGTGATCTCCAGATTCTGATTCTCCGGCGTATAAAGCGGCACCATAAACTGTAAATGCTCCGTGATCATATATCCCGGGCAGTCTGTATAGTCATATACTTTATTAAGCGTCCTATCCAGTTTGGTCATGCTCTCCGGGAAAATAACCTCCACCCTGTCGGCATACCCCCAGGTCGTAAACGTAAGTATTCCACTTTCTCCACATTTAAAAATAGGATCATGCGGTTCCAAAATACGTTCTACACTGCTTGCCAACGCAAATTCCGTCGTTCCATAGCTTAGACTATTTTCGTTTCCGACATTGTCCACAGCGTACCCCAGCAGCGTGAAATCTCCGCTGAAAATAGGCTCATCCTTCGTAATTGTAATGTTAATATATCCATTCTCATCCGGTGTGTAGGTTTTCATCACAGCATTATCAGAATTGCTGATTACGATATAAAAATCCTTTACTCCGCTCAGATCATCTTCCGCACTTGCGTGAATTGTAATAGATCCATCCCTCCGGTCAATCAGATCTCTGTCTTCCATTATTTCCAATCCTCGGATCACCGGCGCTTCTCCGTCCGCTATCAGAGTGATCTTATTCGCTTCATCCAAATCGTGATTGGAATACACTTTCTCCGTTCCTTTATCCGCTTCTACGATTGGAATAACCTGTATCGTCTGTCCGGACAGTTCTCTGCTGATTGTAAATTTCTGTACTCCCATAAGGTCTCTGTTTTTGTTAGATCTCACTGTGTAAGAGTATGAATATTGCTGCAGCACCGTCGTGCCATCCGTTGAATAAGACAATCCATTTGCATCAGTCCTGATGGATGTATCCGCTATCTCCGTGGATGCTGTGCGGATTATATTTCTAGCCACGCTGCTGTTATCTGATACAGTCTCATAGATGGTTTCGTTGAGCTGATATCCCCGGCTTGCCGTACCATCCATATAAGCCTCATTTTTTAAGGCAAATGGAGTACTTCCATCGGCACGTACGTACCAACTCTTATCCGTTGCCGGATATACATTATCTACAGATTCATCAATGGACAACTGCATTGTATAAAGTTTCCATAGTACATCTTTAGCGTCAATAAGGATATGCGTTGTCTCACTGATATTTCCGGCAACATCCACCGCTGCAATATGCAAATACTGATTGTATTCTGCCGTTACCACATTTACCTGAGGATCCTGTACATAATTGGCATTGCCGGTAACAACCGTATCCTCCTTTTGGTCTACGAGATAGTAATATCCCTTCACGCCACTAACCAGCGTGTTTATTGTGATATTAGATTCGCATAACATCGATGTGCTTCCTGTCAGGTACGATTCGACTTTATGATAATAATCTGTCCCATTGTCCTTCGGAGTCTGCCACGTAACACATATCGATTTTCCGTCCAAAGGCTCTATCGTAACCTGATCTGATATCTTGTCCGGAGCAGCAAAATCCGTTGCTACAACTCCAGTCAGATCTAAACTTTCCTGATAGCCAACAGCCTCTGCATCTAAGGTTGCATAACCGGATCCGCTACGTACTCCACTATACATTTCATACATTAAAGCATCAGATGATACATAATTGCTTCCACCATACGCCGGTTTAGAAGATAATACTTGACCCTCTGTCATGCCACAATTTAACTTTCTTCCACCACTGAAACTTAATCCTGTAAGCCCGGCAGTAAACCAACAATTTCCATCCAAATGAAACAATAAGTGAATAAATACTTTTGTTGTTCCTTCTGGTAAAGTGATATTTAATGATTGTTTAAACTCACTGGTTGACGGATCACCACCACCGCCTACTGCATAATATGGATAATCTCGAAATAAACCTTGCGCAATAATAGTCCCATTTTGATTAAGGATAACAAATTTTGAAGGTTCTGATTCTTCAGGCATCCAGTTGGTATTACAAATATTGCCTCCAAGTGCTCCCCATCCGTAACATTGATATGACAAATGCATTGTTGTGTTTCCATTTGTCGGTATTCCATCATATCCCGAAGTGTTCCACCAATTCGCTCTATTTTCAACAATATGACATTCCCTAGACCAACCAATTCTTACAGCACATGTACTATAATCAAAATCATTTGTTGTATGTCCATTGTATTGATATGAATTTGTATTAGTATGAGAATAACAGCCGCTTCCCCACACATGATATTGCCAATTACCAAATTGGGGAGTATAGGATAAGTCTTGATAGCATGCACTGGTATGATGATGTACTATTTTCTCTCCAGCACAACCTCCCTGGTATCCGGCACCACCTCCGGCCATTCCGGATTCGCCGTCGTGACCGTCTATAACGCTGGCTGCACTACCGCCATTACCGCCGTTGCCTCCCGGAGAGGCTCCTCCACCGCCTCCGGCAATCAAAAGTTCCCCTTTTTGATCTGATACAACTGATGTCATACCCCCGCCATTACCGTAATCCGTGGCATTTCCTCCGCCGTTATAACCATTTTGTCCTCCGACTGCATATGTTAGCACATCTCCTTTACGTAGCCAGAATTTCCCACCTACACTGCCGCCATAGCCTCCGGTATAGGATTCATAACTTGCCCCCTGGGCACCCAAGGCTTTTATGGTGTACAACCCTGTATATGGTATGGTGTATTGTTTTTCCTGCCCCTCAAAGCTGTATGCCTCATTGATGACTGTAGTACTGCTAATATCGTCTGCACTATTGACCCGGATCCATGCCCCGTTCTCTCTCTTTTGATAGACAAGATAGGTCTTATTATTCTGATCAGACTGTGACCAGGATAAATCTACCGCACCTTTTCCGTCGTTTGCATCATAGTTATCCACTGACTGCAGTCTTATATCTACCCATTGCGCATACAATGTCATATCTTTGGATGGTATAATTTGATCTCCGGATCCGCCAGCCGGCAGACTAAAATCCGGATCATAATACCAACCGCCGAATGACCAGCCATCCTTGGTCGTAGACGGTAAAGTAATCGGGTCGGGCTGATACGCTGCCATTACCGTATCTACATTTCCATCCGGCGCTGTAAATATATACTTGTTATCTTCCAACCACCCTCTAAAAGGCTGCTCTCGCATCCACTCAATAAAGTGCTTCGTTCCCAAAATAGTTTCTACCGTTGATCCACCATTCGTTTCAAAGGATACCTGATAGCCATCTGGCGCCTGAATTAGATCCGCCTGTAAGACATAATTTTTCAAATATAGCTGCGTAATTGATTGTTTATCTAATCCGCTATATTTGCCTCCTGCAGCATCAATTACCAGTGTGCTTTCACTTTTACGCCACTGTGCATATAACGTAATTGTTCCATTATCTGTTTCTATCCACGTAGACTCATTTTTGTTATTCCAGTCCGCGCTTGAGAGATTATAGATTTCTTCTTTATCTGCATAAGTGGTGCCTGATCCATCCGGTTTTGTATTCCACCCAGTAAACACATATCCGATCCGTGTGTAACCGTTAGCAGTTAAATGAGTTACCGGAGTTACCGTCTCCCCTTCATACGTTGTGGCATTATTGTACATATGGTAACTGGTATCCATATAACCACTATAGTCATCTGCTCCTGTATTGGGCTTATAAATGACTCTATACTGGTTCCAGGATATCTCTTTACACCAGTGCGCAGATAAGCTTACTCCCTGCTCTAAGTTCCGGCAAAAAGGACAAAGGTAATAATAAAAAACAGGATTTTTTTCGCTTCCAAGATCTAAGTACTGTATGGATGAGGCTGCCTCCCTGCTCATATATATATTTGCGTCTTCCAAAGGCTCCCCACAATCGGCGCAGAAAGCCTTCCAGCCGGAATAATAATTCTGAATACATTTTTGTGTCCCGAATTGAATACCATGCCAATTTTTATCAGTTGGATAACCATCATGAATACACTGTCCCGGGCGATGTACAACCTTCCAAGATCCAACAGGTACATCTCCCCATCTGGCTACTTTGTAATAATGCTCTCCGGTCCGTAAACTCCGCAAAGATGATTTTATGCCGGTATATACTGTTGTTCCATTGTCATACCATGTATAATTCTGGTCCCCGGCACAGGTTGTAAATGCCTTTCCGTCTGGGCTGAACGATACGTAAGGACTGTTATAAATCGTCTTCTTATCAGCTGCTTCTGCCTGTCCCGGAAACATCAGCATCAATCCCAGCGCCAGCAATCCCATCTTTGCAGCTAAATAGCGCTTTTTTCTTATCATCTGTATCCTCCTTTTTCATTTATCAATGTCAACTGCATATGGAAACCGGAGAATAAAAAAATCCGAGTGAAGCATACTGCTCTACTCGGACGAATATTGTCGATATTTATAGTTTTTTAACGATGACCTACCCTTGTTTCTCAATATCATCTTCAATAAAATACTTAATAAAGAGAGGTTGTTTTTGAGAAGTAAAGGAGGAACTCCCAAAATGAAAACTTGCCCTTGCTTTACCCACATGGTATACTTTTTCTTGGAACAATCGTGTTGCAGGGTGTGTTGACCTTCATCTTTTATGGATGGAGGTGATGCTGATGAAGAAAAATTTCGATTTTAAGGATCTTATGTCCTTCGGAATGTTCTTGCTGGCATTACTCACATTTATTCATTTAATGTGTCAATAGCTAGTTTTACATAAAGCAAAACCACCCCAAAACTTTGGCGAGCAAAAGGGTGGTCTTTGCAATCCTTATAACTGGTCAACCCACCTTGTGGGGCGGTTGTTCCTTTTGTATATATAATAGCACCCTTATCCCCGAATGGCAACCTCTTTCTGCTGTTCGCTTTCTTCCATCAGTTTGATTGCATCTCGATGAAACTCTTCCAGTTCCTCCGGTGTCAGGACATCTTCCTCCCCTGTCCATACTACCGTATCTCCGTCCAGTGTTACCGTCTCCCCATCTGGATTCACTGACCGTGCCGAATGTATTTCGGCCCCAATATACTGATCCTTGGTATTCTCCATTTTTCTCGTCTCCTTTCCTGTTTTACTGTGATACACCACATCTGCTACAATAGGTACGTTCCTTTTCTACAACCGTATGGGTATCTTCATCCCAGGCTTCATAAGTTCCAGTTGTCCACTCATGCTCCGTACCATCAAATCCAGCACTTCCTAATACGTTTCCACAACTTGTGCAATAAGTTACGACGATACCATGCTCATCGCAGTATGTTGCATCCACTTCAACTCTGGTTGCCGGAGTGTGAGGTAATGCCGGATCCGTTCCTGTTGCCCCTACAGCCCCACAGATAGAGCAGACCATAGTCCAATCTCCACCGCCGTTACAAGTAGGTGCAGACGGCCAATATTCCTTGACATAATTATGATTACAAGGGGCCGGAGTGGGTACTGGTGTCGGTGCCGTGGTTGGTACCGGCTTTGCTGTTGCTGCGGGTGTCTCTTTCGACGCTTCTGTTACGGTTGTACCAGTCTTACCGGTGCTGGTAGTATTGGCCGCAACTGTCGTTCCTGATCCCGCGGTTGTTGCCGGCTTCGGAGTTGCCGTTGCCTTAGGTGTCGCAGTTGCTGCTGGTTTCGGCATTGCTGTGGTCTCCGGCTCCTTTGTCGCTACGGGCTTAGGAGTCGGTGTTGCCGTCTCAGTCACTACCGGCTTCCCCGTCTCCGTCGGCAATAATGTGTCCACAGCCGCCTGTGCCTCTGCAGTGATATCAGGATCCCTTGTTTCCGTCTCAGCCATTATCACTTCTGCAGCATCCTTATCCTGTGCCTTCCCACATCCTGTAAAAGATGTGACTGCCAGTGCCGTCACTAATATAGCACAAATAATCTTTTTTTTCATTCTTCGTCCTCCCAGACTTTTCAGCCTTTTTCTATGTTTATTGTATAAATATAGTCTTCTTTTTTGTGTCCAATAGTACGGACCCAATTCTTTGTTTTATCTTTTTTTGATATGATTATTATATCATTTTGCAGAATATCTGTATACATTTTACGGCATTTTCTGTTTCGATATTTTGGACAAAAATGCCGATAAAACAAAGAAGTACAGAGACCTCTATATACTACATGACAATTCTCGTCAAAATCTTACAGTCCATCTTCCGAGTTTTTCGTCCGGAGTTTTCGTCCGATTTCCATATGCAGTTGTCAAAGATCATCACAGCAAATATCGCTGTAAAGTGGGGGCAGGGCTCGAACCTGCCGGTCATCAGACCCGATTTCTTTGTCACACCCACTGACTATCTATTCGCAGATTTTTACAACACGCAGAGAACCCTGTGCCAGTGCAGCATAAAAAGCTGCTACATTATCGTTATCCATGTAGATATTTACTCTTTGTGCCGGAGTCGTTGTATCAGCTGTGCTGATTACTGTTCCTGCGGAGTCAAATACCTCCTGAACAAATACATTTCCCCATACAAGAGACGCTGCTGGAGATGCCTCTGTCCAATTACCTTCTGTTTCCGTATTTGCCAGGGACTGTGAAGTATCTCCTTTGTTAGCATTTTCGTCAACTTGGTAAATATTGATACGGTCTCCGGACCGCAGGATGCCTCCCACGACCTGATACAGATCATCGGCCTTAAATCCGGCCACTACCGGCTGCGACATATCCTTTGTGATGTCATTAACAGCAGTAAACATCCCCGCGGTAATAACGGATCCCTGATCTACCGCATATACACTAATCAAATCCGTTAGATCTTCCGGATTACTTACTGCGCCGGACGGGATCAATGATTTATCTATCTCTTTTTGAGTGATATAGTCCGCTGTAATCATAGTTCCTTTGGGTACCGGCTTTGTGGTTACATAAACCGACCCTTTTTCATAGTCGGACAATGCCGTTTTTTCAGCGTTAAGTAAAACTGCATATACTACAGCTGCCACCAGCAGCGATACGATAATCACTCCCGGCAAGATACTTCTTTTTTCTTTCTTTTCCTTTTTCATTCTGTCCATCCTTTAATTGTTTTTTACAATGTCTACCAACTTATCTTTTTCAGCTGGGACGGTGACACCAAAATAGCCATCGACCTGATAGCTGATCCGGCTGTATACACTGGTAGATTCAATGACTTGTCCATTGGGTGACGTTGCACTCCCTAGCGTCTCGGTTGCCGAATAGTTAAGACCCTCTCCAAATGAGGTCACCTCTACTTCTGTTCCCCGCACGTTGTATACGATATACTGCTCCACCTGCACCGGACCTGATATCATTCCCGTAGGATCTTCCCAGTGGTCATTAAGACCCATATTTACCTTTAAAGCATCCTGATAGATGCTATACGCGTGGGCAGGATCCTTTATAATCAGATTATGGTTGATGCCATACTCCTGTATATCTATTACTGCAGATGCCAGGTTTGACGCTGCAAGTGCGTCTTCTGTGTAGGTTTTAAGTGATATGTACTGTCTGATCTGTAACGCGAATGCCACTGTTGCAGTAAAAAACAGCAACACATATACCATGGTAAACGTAGCCAGCTCACCTTTACTTTTTTTGATTATCCACCGTCTTATCATGCTTAATTTTTTGCAGTAGACATCCTACATACCCTGATTGGTATTGATTTGTCCTGAAACACGAACTGCAGCATATCATATCCATCCATGTTAAGCTGCTCCATCGGCAGCTTACAGTATATCTGCAGATATACCGCATTACCATATCCGGCATCCGACATGGTGGATCCTGTCAGGTCGATATCTGTGACCTGCAGATCCGATAACTCCTGCACAAGGGTCGTCTGATTTGGCGGATCCAAATATCCCATAGTTTCCATAGTGAGCATGTATTTCCGGGCAATCTGTTTTACATCCTCGTTGAGACTAAGTATCTGATATAGGTCAAAGAAAACCATAATCAGCATCACCGCAGCAATCACCATGATCATCGATGGCAAAATGTCTACTATACTCCCTTTTCTTTTTTTCATCATCACATCATCCCAAAATACCGATTGCCTTATTCTGCATTGCTGTTACGATCGTTTCGATAAAGCCGGTCAGACTGTCTTTCATTACCACGCAAAGTATCAATGCTATAATGCATAAGCCTACGGTTACCAGTATACCGTCGATTCCCTGGCTCTTATGATAAAAAACCTTCTGTGCCAGTCCCATTGCCTTTAACTGCATTTTTACCATTTTCTTCTTCATTTTGTTCGTTCCTCCTCTTAGTATTAAGATATTTTAGTTTGTATCAGAAATTCCCAACCGATGCATACATCTGTATGATAGCCGCATATAGGGCAACACCGATCATTGCACCCATAATGCCCATTAAGCAAAATGTAGTTATTCGATTGAGCTTTTCTTTTCTCTTCAGCTGCAGACCTGCCTGCATATCCGTGATTTGCTGGGATATATCCCGCAGTAATTCCATTGCCTGTCCAGATTCCCGTGCCTGTAACAAAATGATGCACAGCGAATCAATAAAGCCATTGTCAAATTTGCCATTGAGATCTTCCAAGGATTTATCAAAAGATCCATTAAAATAAATGGTAGTTGCAAATTCACTCAGCGCATTCCGTAGGCGTCCTGCCGGAAAAGACTGATAACTCTCTGACAGGGCATCGATCATAGGTACTCCCGCGTGGATCTGTACCTGTAAAAGACTGTACAGTGTCTGGATCTGTGGAGTCATTGCGTCATTATCTTTATTGTTCATGTACAGCAGTAATAATGGCGGCAAAAAGAACCCAAGTCCCATACCAACAAGTCCCAAAAAAGCATTTACGTATATTCCAACAGCAAATCCGATCGCGGCCAGACAAATACGTATTGCCAAATATTTCACCGGATCGATCCATGGTCCAAAATGTTCCGCTGCACCATGAGACATTAGGAATCTACGAGTTTCTTCGTAATCAAAGAAAACTTTTTTTTCGTGCAAGATTCCATCAATTCGGATGTATGTTCTATGTAATGCTGCCATGGGGTGATAGGTCTTTCCCACATAGATCACCAGCAAAAGCGATAATATAGCTATAAGCGCCGGTAATATCTTTAAACTGATTTCTAATGGTGTCATAACTTTTTACCTTTCTTTCATAACGGCAAATCCAAATATTAAGTAACAGATACCTGCTACACCCAGGGCAACATAACCAACAACACTGTGAAACAGCACATCCCAAATAGATGCCTTTATCATAGTATTCACAACTGCAAGTACGATCAGCAGCATTACTGACAAGATAACCATCTCTATAATGGCACTGTCTGCTATAGCTCTGCGTTCCTGGCTGGCTCTTTTTGCGTCCATCAGGTTCCGACGGAGGCTGTCTACTATGACCTTCAGATTAGCCGTATAGTGCGAACACACTTCGAGGTTAATAATTATTTCTTTAAATTTTTCGTGCTCGAGCTGGTCTGCCAGCCCCATCAATGCTGCCGAAACATTACCTGTGGTCTGTGCTTCGATATAGCATTCTTCCAAGGCTTCTGCCAATATCGGTGGAGTATACTGTGCTGTTTGATGTAGGACGTTCGTAATTTCACCCTGAATCGCCGAAAAGTTTCCCAACTGATTTAAAAATTCCAAAAGAGATTTATCTATAGTCTTAAAATTTCTTCTAGCAAGGATCATTTCTGCAATTTTGATGATTAAATAATATCCTACAGCTGCCAACAAGCCGTTCATAATATTCTTTGTAATCAGCAATGTTCCAAAATATGCTCCGGCTGCTGTCAATACCACGAGTACTGCCCATACCTCGAAAGATAAACCTTTGACTATCTTTCCAATTCTGCTGTAAATGTACAGCTTTTCAGGTCTTTCAATGATTTTTTCCAGCCTACTCTTATTCTTTTGATCTCGGATCAGTAGATTCGCATGTGCTTCTATCTGACGTCTTGCCGCAGTTTCTTCAATAGACCCTCTTACTGTCGCCAGTCCTTTTTCAATAATTTTTGTTCTCTGCAGATACCAAAAAAAGAAGAAAATTCCGGAAAAAAGGCAGATTGCAATAATAATTTTCAAAATGATCATCATTTCATTCCCTTCTGTTCTTTATTCGTTTATAAATGGTACAGAGATTTATATTTAATGGATTGCGTAATGTCATCCCATCCGTCTATTTCCAGGACCTCGTACACTTTATAATCTTTGACATTAATGACCGTGTGATAGCAGTCAGCAATCATCTTTAACAATTCTGCGCGATTGTATTTATTCCCGGCTGCCTGTAATGCATAATCCACAATCTTCTCGGCTGCAGCCTGCGCAGATAGGGAATGGACTGTGGCAGCGCTGATCTGTCCGGTATATGCCGCATTGATCAGGTACATAGCTTCTGTACCCTTCACCTCTCCGACAATAAAGAAGTCCACATCCATTGTTAGTGATGCTATGCTCAGCTGTTCCAGGTCATATTTAACTGCTGATTCCGCGGATTCCGACAGAGAATGTAAAAAGATCATATCCGGATGATGCTTGGTCGTAAGTTCATCCGCCTGCTGAGCCACCATAACTGCCATATCATCTGGTAATGTCTCCTTCAAGGCATTTAGCAGGGTCGATTTACCATCTGAATTACCTCCACAGATCAGCGTCGATCCTGCCCGGAATCTTTCTACTAAAATATCCGCTAATTGCTGTGGCATGAATTTTTCCCGGACAAGATCCGTTATCTCCGGAAAATTTTTCGGAAACTTACGGATAATAAGATATGGATTCCCATAAGTGGTAACAATCGGCGTAATTAACGTAAATCGCAATATATAGTTATCATCTGTATCATCGTCGGCAAACCTCTGAATGGCATTCAGATTTGAAATATTAACACCATTTTGCGTCGCCACACGGTCAATAAATTCCCGGTATTCCTGATTAGACGCAAATTTCACATCCGCCTCCTGACGTTTCCCCCGCTTTTTTATGCGGATTTTGTTGTAGGCAATGCAATGGATATCCGATATCTCCGGGTCTTCCATCAATGGGGTCAAGCGGAAATACCGAAAGACGTATTGATAAAACATCAATCTTGCCTGGTTTATCACCTCTGTATCTGCGCCTATTTTTTTCAGAGATTCATCTACATATGCCATAAATTCCTCGTCTGTAATCCTTTTTTGACGCAATCTGATGATCAGATCCATCCGGGATGATGCGTATTCCTCAACTAGCATTTTAAAGACATCGTCTTTTGATAAATTTTCTTTTTCTGCTACTACACTCTGCTGTGCTCCAAGATTCACTTTTCCCTTTCCAAACATACCTTTCTCCTCTTATTGCATTCCTATTATCAGCGTTATCATTGAAACCATAATTCCACCCAGTATTCCGCACAATGCTACTATTTTTATTACGCGAACTATCGTATTTTCCAAATTACTGGGTTCATATATGATTACTGTGTCCGCCGGAAATCGCTGTTGATCCATTTCTTTCCATGGATTCTCCTCCTCTTTCTTTTCCTCAGGAATTTCCTTTTCCTCTTCCACTGCTGTCTCCGGAATTGTGTATTCCGCTTCTTCCTCTTTCATATCCATTATGAGGTTCAGCTGTGGCAATCCAATCTCCGACTGCGGAATCGTTTTTTTCTCCAGGCGATTCTGTAATTCTCTGATCTGCCGGTCCAAATTTGCATCTGTCCGCTGTAATGTCTCTAATTCATCGATCAAATCATTACATTCTTTCTTCAGCTCTTTGATATCCATCTATCTACCTTCCTCTCATGAGTGGCAATAGAATGATGGAATCCGTATGCACTGTCAAGTATTTTTTTCTTTTTTGGCAGATGATGGCAGATAACACAGCGGATTTAAGATAGGATATTTTCTTTTTCTATAAAAGAACAGGGGAAAGAGATAATAAAGGAAAGGATACGTTCTTTTATTTGGGTACGTTCTGTGCCTTGTTTTCAGGCTTTTCCCTTCTGATGCTCTGCATAATTTTGGAAAATCTATTATCTATAAGCACTGCTATCAGCATCCAAATTTGAAAAGCTTATCCACCGGAGCACGTAACTTGAAAAGTTCATATTCTGTCTGCACGAAATTTGAATAAACTGTCTCTTTTTCCACAGTAAAAAAGAAGCTTTTCCGGCTCCCTCATCATATTTTCTCTTTCATTTTTCATTTTCTTTGAAAAGTATCGATTTGAATTATGATTTTTCAGATTTGATGAAACACAAATAAGCCTATTTTCATAGACTTACTTCACCAGCTGCGGCTGATTCAATATTTTCTCCTGCAAAATTTTGTGCACGAACTTAGGATTTAACCTTCGGTTCCACTTATACCGGTTCCTGATCCCGGCATTGCGGATCCGAATGCTCTCCAATACTGCTTCCGAGAACAGCCGGATCAGTAATCTGCCATCAGGTACTGTGCCGGCATACTGCGTTAAAAGTCTGGCTGCATCCTTTCCTTCCTCTTCTGTGTAGGTTGCACGATTTCTCCGCAATACAAAACATTTTACATGCTCCCTGAGTAATTCGGCATCTGTTCTTCCCTTATTCTTCTCCCTATAGTTTTTGCCTGGTCGGATATAATATATCCCTTCCGTAACTATCATAGAGAAAAATTTCCTTAATCTGTGCAGATACCTCAAAAAGACACGTTTCGTGACTGAAAAAAGCTTACAATATTTTTCATAAAGCTTTTCTTTACCAATTTTGTATTTTCCACCATTAGATGGGTTCTTTGCAATTTTAAGAAATTCCAGTGCAAGAAGTTTCTCCTGAGGACCACATTTTTGAAAATCCGAATCCAGGAACAGATCGTCACCGGTACTTACATAGCCTGTAATTCCGTCCTGGAATGAATTATCCAGGATTGTAACATCCCAGTCTCCGTAATAGGCTTTTGTGACCGCAATGATCTCCTTCACCTGTAGGCTGTGTAATACGTCATAAAAGGTCTGGTATGATATCTGAAGTGCATTGCAGATATCCCGGTAATAAATACCGGATACACAGCCGGAATCATCCTGGTAATGCGATATATGTAATATAAAATCCATTTCTGCCCTGGATAAGTCTGCTCTCAGCAGCTTATCCAGTACACAGTATTTTATCTTTTGCATATAAATTAACAGTTCCCTCTCATAATTTTTTTAACCAGCGCAACCATCTAAGTCTCTTTGTCTGTTCTTTTTCGTGCTTTCTGAGCAACTTAAGATGCTCTTCCATAAGATTATCATAAACATGATATAGCTTAATCTGATCTTCTTCCAGCTGCCTACGCTCCCGTATACTCTGCTCGTATTGCTTCTGCAGCTTTTTTAAACTGTTTGCGTAAAAATCCATTAGATCATTGTTTGCATGCTCATAGTCCGATATTCCCTGACAATATTTGCAGACAATTTTTATCGTATTTCTCACATCTGTATCTGATATTTCCGATCCATCCCCGGATCTATCATACTTTTGGATAAGGGATTCAATAGACTGTACCTCTGTCGAATCCTCTGATCTGCTTATTTCAATATAGAAAATATCCATCAGCAAGGCATGCATACTTTCTGTGAGAAATGCTCTGTTTTGTTCCGTATTCATCACACTGCAGCCTCTCATTTATAAATATTTATTCAGGATATCCCTTTTAGACAGATGTTTGCGTTCTTCCCTGGCTCCGGTTCCGGATGCAATTGCCGTTTCCTTACGCTTCGGCTGCAGTTCTTCAAGGAAGTTTACGTTCTTCTGCAATTTTGTCTCCTGTGTAGCTTCTAAGTTTTTCCGTATGGTGTCTTTATTCTCAGCTACTTTTTGATACATTTCTTCCAGACGCATCCTGGGATAAGTCATCCCGGAGATGCAGCAGATGTTTTCCTCCTTCTCACTGTATGTTTGAAATGTATCTATCGGAATTCCTACAGCTTTCTCCAGGTCTCCCATGTCCACATTTCCAGCCAAAGCTGCCGTTATATACTTGACCGTGCGATCAGCTTCTGCAGGAGCATATTCATTCTCCGCCAGTGCCTGTATCACCTGCGAGCTTTCCGATCCTTGCGCACGTACGATCATCGCCATACCATGTGCCTTCAGCGTCTCCTCAATCTCTGCTCTGTCAATATTTCCGCGAAGGCTCTTAAGCTGCTCGGGAATCTCCAAAAAAGCACACAAATCATCCGCGAACTGTTCATTCAGGTGCATTTTGTCACCTCTGTTATTATCCAGGATAAAGCATGCTGCAGTCCCCTGGATCTGCGTCAGTTCCGTAAAACATTCATAGGAATTGATATGTGCCTTTACACTTTCTGTCGGAGATGGAAGAATTGTGATTGCTCCTACCTCCCGTCCATCATCTATTAACAGATCTATCAGCATCGGTCCGGCGCCGGATCCGGTACCACCTCCACTCGCAAATATTACAAAAAGCATCTTATCCTGCAGCTTTGCTTCAATCTCTGCAGCTATGTTATCAAAATCCTCTACGATAAGATGTTTTGCCTTATGCCGGTCTTTATTGCAGCCTTCTCCATTGGATACATGATACCGGAACTTTGCATTTTCCAGTGTCTCCAGATCCTCTCTGGACGTATTAATATATAGTACTGTGTAACCCATACTCTCAAAAAGCTGACCGATATTTCCTCCGGCCTGTCCTACCGCTATAAATGCAATCTTATCCTTCATCCGTATAATCTCCTATCTTTATTTCTTATTCTGCTCCAGGAATTCCTTTCCGTCATCCGTGATATAAAAAGTGTTGGCTTTTCCATCCTTCATACCTTTTTTCACGTATCCCTGATTTTCATAATCCCGAAGTTTTTTAAATAATGTATTTTCTCTTACATCTAAATCTTCTGTCTGCATGATCTCCTTTAATGACATAGCTGCCATACGGTTATCCGCATTATTTGCCAAAAGTACAGACAGCACCAAAAATCCCAATCGGTTCACACTCTCACCGTCTCTTTCTTCCTGCATCTCTGATATAGTCTGATTATCTCTGATTTACTCAGATTATCTCTGATATTCTCTGCTATATTGTGATATATCCGAATGCTGTTATATATTACATGCCCCTAAGTTATTTTTTGAGCATATCTTCCATCGCATCGTCCGTCATCTGCGCATACTGATAAAGATCATATAATGGTGCATAATTGTATTTTCCAAAGGCACGAAATCTGTATTTGCCTACTTTTTTTAATACACCATTTCTTTCCAAGCGTTTTACATCCTGATGAGTGATGTTAAAGGCACTCTGATATACCTGGCTGCTGACGCCTATTCCAAATAGATCAGCAAACTGCTTATATTCAAAGCCGTTGTTGCAAAGAAGATCAAACAGCTCTTCTTTTTTCATTTTTTCGTTACATTCAATACCCGCAGAGCTGCATAATGAAATAAGCTGTTCTTTAAAAGCAACGCTCTGAGTGCCGGCATTTTTGCATACTTCCTTTTTCACATACTCCTCGACAGATAATTCTTTATCAAAATAATTGATATTTCTCATTTTCATCGCCCTCTTTTCTGATCTTCTCTGCTATATTCTGATATACTTGGATACTATCTGATATAATTCCGATAATCCAAGATAACCAATGCCAAAGTACATGACCACTCTCCACAGCTTGTCCATAATTCCTCCGGTGCGGAAATTGCATACCCAGATCCTTGCAACACTGAACGGTATCAGCAGCGGAACTCCACCGGAAAGCATATCCAGAATCAAATGGCTGAGATTACCTGCAATCATCCCTATCAGAAAAGCCTTCTCTATTCCGTTTGTATTGCCGATAACCGGCAGTGCCAACAGCATTGCAGCAGGAACCAGCAGAGAATGAAGCAGTCCCCGGTGTCCTGTCATGGAACGGACATTCTCTCTCAGTTTCCGCGGCAGAATGCCGGAAAGCAGCCGGATACCTCTCTGACAGCCATGGACTATCAGCTCCACTGCCGGCAGTCTGCTACCAATCTGGCTGTGAACATTGTCGATATCCGGGAGCAGCCCTCCCAGAACCGATCCGGTGACCATTGCCAGCGTCATAGCGCCGGGACATCCTGTATAGTGACTTATGACAAGTCCGGCAAAGAATCCTGTTGCACTATGCGTTTTCCCCGTCATGCTTCTACCTTTCCTTCGGTCATCTTTTGCATCTCCCGAAAACAATGATACGAACAATAATATATTTTCCGCCGCTTTTGGCGGACACTATACACCCAGTTTGTCCTGCCTCCGCCCCTGGTCTGATAGGGCACTGCAAAAATCTCATGACATACCGGACAACGATACATTTTGCTTACTCCACCGCATCGTTTATACATATTTAACACCCTAACCTCTTGACAAGTACTTTGAAATCCTATATTGTAACGATTAACAGGATGCGGAGTAATTAAATACTTCGCATGTCTACTGAGACACAGTGCTTCGGTTCTCCAGCCTTTATAGCACTGTGTTTTTTTATCCACAAAATTCCGGGTAACGCAGCCTAACTGCCTGCCAAAAATAAGGGGCATATCCGCAGCAAAATATCTCTTCCACTGCGTAGCTTCTACATTCATCCAGCTTCTCCTCCTCGTCCTCATAGTCATCGACACTGGCTATACCGTTGGTATACAGATTGAATGCCAGTCTGATTGCACGCTTGCTTCCCGATGTCTGCCATCCCTCCTGCAGAGCTTCCGTTCGGATCTGTCCGGTTCTCAGATCATACACTTTCTCAAAATGTTCCCGGACACTCCGGTCGATTCCCAGGCAGTAGATCAATGCCATATGGTATACATCGAAGTCTCTGCATTTCGGAAGGTTCTTCGTAAAAAATCTCTTATGCTCCTCATCCATGAATATGATTCCTGCACAAAATTCTGCCATCTTGCATCTCCTTTCTTATCTGTTAGTGTTCATTGCTTTCCGCTTCTGCAGCTGCCCGCCGCCTACGTTCGTGCCACGCCTCGTTGTCCCGGACCACCTGGGTATAGAAATCTTCCGGTTTATCCTCTGGATGCCCCGGACGGACGATTCTCGCCGGTTCCACATGTGCTGCAACGCAGATGTCAATGATTGCCTGTTCCAATATTTTGACTTTAATCGGATCTACCTTCTCCGGTCTGATAATTGTTACAGCCATAACATTGCTCCTTATCCCGCTTTCTAAAGCGTATGTACTACGGTTTGTACTTTATCCTACTTTTTCTTTCTTGGTGTTCTCGCTTTTTTTGCGCATCTTTTCACTTGCTCGCAGAACATTCACATTTGACAGGACAAGATACCGCATTTCTTCAGGAAGCTGCTCATAACCTTCCTTGAGTTCACGTAATTCTTCATCACTTACAGCGTTCATATAATCACCTCCTTTGTAGCTTACAGTTACATAATAGTAGCTTAAGTCAACCTTGTCAATACTTTTGTTGACTTAAGCTACTTTTTGTGATATTTTCAATATGGAGGTAATAGGTTATGGATATAGAAAATTCAATTGGTCTTAGAATGAAAAAAATTCGAGATGATGCAGATATTAATCAAGAAGCCATGGGAGATAAATTATTAATTTCAAAATCTTCAATTAGCAAAATAGAAAAAGGAATAAATAATCCTTCTGATCAAACAATAAAACTTGTCTGTTCGGAGTTTAATGTTAATGAGGAATGGCTCCGGCATGGGATCGGGGAACCTTATATAGAAAATACTCATAATGACCTCACTACAAAAGCCGCTGCTTTGCTCGGTCGCCGTGACCCCATGTTTGAAGCTATCGTTGAGGCATATTGTGATCTGGATGATAATGATCGGGAAGTTCTGCTGAAGTCATTGCAAAATCTCGTATCCTTATATAACGATAAAAAGAAAGAGTAAGCCTGGCATCAGCTTACTCTTTCCTTTTCCACCCTATTGCTTACAAAAAATAGTTTCGTTGATATATAACATATTTCAGTGCAAAAACTCACCATAGTTTTGGCGATCGTCTATAATATAATCAATTTTGACTTCATTTTCATATAACTGAAAAACAAACCATAAATGTGCCCAAAATTTTGTTACACGATACTTTTCAGGGACATAACGTAATCTCGCACAACCTATGTACGGTGTCATTTCCAACAGAGCTACTGTCTTATCGTAGGCATCCAACAACCTCAAAGCACACTCTACCCCATTGTCACGAGCACATTGTTGTGTATATTCTTCAAGTACAGCTTTTGCTGCCGGAGATATTTTAACGTTATACATAGTCCTTTCCTCTCAGCGCAGATCTCAGATCGACCGATGCTGTTCTTGCGGGGATATCGGCAATACCAACGCGTCGCATTTCTTCGACCTCAAGCAATTTTTCACGTAATTCTAATTGCTTCTCTCGCTGATCGAAGACAGCGATATCCATTACAACGAGATCTCCTTCCCCATTTTTAGTCAGAAACACCGGCTCTCCTGTATCTTTGCACAAATTTGCAATTTCTGTATAGTTTTGTCTGATTGCAGCGGATGGCTTAATGATGGTCTGCATAAAGTTCTCCTCCATAGCAATATTTTGATATAATTACATTCAAATTATACTATCTCTCATATACATTTGCAATATAAATCTCAACTTTATTTTTTACGCACGTAACAAATTTATAATTTTAAACATTACTTCCTGCCGTTTCTACCCACTCTCTATCATTAAGAAAACTAACGCCAAAAATACTGACAAATGTATCCGGTTTATCAGACTTCTTTATAGAAATATCACAATCAAATTGTTCTTTTACATATTTGATAAAATCATCTAATGTCATTTTTTCCATATATTTTTCAAATCAATAATAAGTATCTCCCATAAATGGGTTTTATTCCATCCCCCGCTCATCCTCCTCATAATCTCTTTCCAGCTCCGTAGAATGATTGTTAGCGTCCCTGATTCTATCCCACAATTCCGACATTTTTATATCCAGCGTGTTCTCATCCATCAAGTATAAGGTTTCCTTTTTCAAATTTTGTTCCTTAAACCAGTTTATAACTGCTAAATTATTTGATTCTGCGATTTTTTCCAAAAGATCTTTTTTAGAAAAGTTTTCCAACGCATCCGGTCCCGTACATTCATTCAATTCATCTATAATATTTTTCATCGTTTCGATAACATTATTCATAATCTATTACTCCTTTTATTCTACTCGTAAAATTATCATCATCAAATAAGTTCTCTCATGTGATCTACACATAATCAAAAATGCCTTGAATAGCATCTGATACATTAATCACTTCAGCCAAAGATATTCTTCCTATCCTTTTATATCCCCGAACTGATAAATCAAGCAATGCCAGTTTCTCACACTGAATATATCCCTCTATATCATCCATATGTGTCCATATATGAAGCGGTCCAGGATTAGAATCGCTTATGATTGGACATCCTATTATTTCACCACTGCTATTAAAAAAATCCTTGCTCACAACCAATACCGGATGCTTTATCTTCTCAATTCGAAGGATATCTCCCTGACGTAAATGCTCCACTACCATATCTCCCTTCCTACCGGATCACCCCAGTCATACTCTCCATCCAGCATTAATTTTCCATCATATTCAGCAGCTCTCTCTTCCAGCGTTTTATGATGAAATGGTTTCACCAGTGTAATTACACCATTAGATACCGTAACATCCAGGGTCTCATTCAGTTCAATTCCGGCGCTTTTAAGTACATCTTTTGATAATCTGATTCCCTGGCTGTTTCCCCACTCTTTTACCTGTGCCTGCATACACATATCCTCCTTTCAAATCGTATATACATAGTATATACCTATGAATGAAAAATATCAATAAAGACTTTCCGCTGCAAAATCTGGTATTTGCACACTATTTTCATTATTACAATATTTATTCTTTACTATATAGCATAATACATGTATAATTATATCATATTATTGATATGAAAGGAGCTTTTTATGATCATTAAAGCATCTGCAGCACTACGAAACGACTACGGCTCTATCTCTGCCTTAGCAAAGGAAACGAAAGAACCTATTTATATTACAAAAAATGGTGAAGGTGATCTTGTATTAATGAGCATTGATGCCTTTGAAAAAAGAGAGCAATTACTACAGTTACGTGCCAATATACTACAGGCTGAACAAGAACGGCTAGCTGGTGCGCCTACTCTAAGTGTATCAGAGGCGAGAAAACAACTTAGGGAGCGTATGGAGAATGTATAATGTCAATATTCTTCCCTCTGCCTGGGAAAATTTAAAATCCATTGAAGATTATTATGCAATTCAATTTGATGCAGATACAGCCATAAAAGTAGTCAATAGTATTTTAGATGCTATTGAACGCTTAGAAGTGTTTCCGGATTCCGGATCACTAACACCGGATCCATGGTTAAATGAGCAAGGATATCGTATGGTAATCTGCAAAAAACACGTAGCTATTTATCGCGTCATCGGCGAGGAAATTTATATTTATCATATTGCAGACACTCAGACTGAATATCATAAATTGTTTTATTGATTAACCAATTTCTCAATATACAGACAGGAGATCTTATGAATTTCTATATTGAAAAATTTCAACCTGAAGAGATTCTTGAATATTTGCGTAAATCCCGGTCTGACGATCCGTCTCTGTCCGTCGAAGAAGTACTCTCCCGGCATCGTGAGATTTTAAAGAACTGGGAAGAAAGAAACCTGGATGGATTTGTGCCTGAAGAAAACATTTACCGCGAAGTTGTATCCGGAGAAACGCTTGACGGGCGTCCGGAGATTCTCCGGATATTAAACCGAATTGAAGATCCCAGGATCAAGGCTATCCTGGTTGTAGATGTGCAGCGTCTTTCCCGTGGTGATCTGGAGGACTGCGGCCGCCTGATCAAGCTTCTGCGCTATACCGGGACTAAAGTAATCACCCCTCAGAAAATATATGATCTGGATGATGAATATGACCGCGATGCATTTGAAAGAGAATTAAAACGTGGAAATGAATACCTGGAATACTTTAAAAAGATTCAGAACAGGGGACGCCTACAGTCCGTTGCTGCCGGAAATTATATTGGCAGTATACCGCCTTATGGGGCTGATAAAGTATTTATCATGGAAGGCAAGCGCAAATGTCCTACTCTTGCTTTTAATGAAAAATCTGAGACTGTCGTATTGATGTTTCATTTAGCTTATTATAAGCATATGGGCTGCGTAAGCATCGGTCATTATCTGGATGCGATGGGCATTAAATCACCCACCGGAAAACATTGGAGCTATCAGCAAGTTCATAGAATACTACGAAACCCTGTCTATAACGGTAAGGTTGTATGGAACCGCAGAAAAGAAGTTAGAACTGTAGAAAATATGGAAGTTCGCATTTCTCGTCCAGTGAACAATGATTACCTCTGTTATCCCGGAAAGCAACCCAAACTGATCCCGGATGATATTTTTCAGGGTGTACAAGAATTTCTTGACTCTCATATTGCACATAAGAATACTAATAAAGAATTAAGAAATTTACTTTCCGGAATCTTATATTGTGGTTGCGGTCGATCCATGAATTTACGATCATATATGCAGTCAACCCAAAAATACTCTGCAGATCGTTTCGTTTGTCCTGATCAGGCCTATTGCAATAATGGTTCCATTCTTGCCGATGATTTACTGCGCACTATCTTTACTGCTTTGTCTTCAGAACTGCAAGCATTTGAAACAATGCAGCAAAATGCTCCCTCACAGGAGGAAACCAATGTTGATACAATATCCCTTCTCAGTAAACAATTAACGGCTTTGGAGAAAAAAAGAATATCCCTGTGGGATAAATATACCGATGAGGCTATGCCACGTGACATTTTCGAGGCTTTAAAAGCAAAATGTGAGGAAGATATCGTTTTAACAAAAAAAGCCCTAAATGAGGCTTATACGAGCGCAGACAGCCAATGTAAACTTAGCGATACCATTTATACGATCCAACAGGCCTCCCGCTGCATTTATGACGATTCTCTGTCAGCTGCAGAAAAGAACGTCCTTCTTAAAGCTGCTATAAAGAAAATAACATATTCCAGACCACGCCCCAATCGATATACCAAGCAAGAACAACGGGCAGATAAATTGCCAATAAACCATGGCGGCTGGATGAATCCGGATCCGGATATTACGATTGAGTTTAATGTATAAGTTTAACGTACAGCATCTATGCACAGATGAACTGGGGCATTTGGAAATGGTAGCCACCATCGTCCATCAGCTGACCCGTAACCTCTCCATGGAAGAGATTGAGAAAAGCGGATTCGCCAACTATTATGTGGACCATACCATTGGTGTCTGGCCCCAGGCAGCGGGCGGTGTTCCCTTTAATGCCTGTGAGTTCCAGGTAAAGGGAGATATCATCACTGATCTGCATGAGGATATGGCTGCGGAGCAGAAAGCCCGCTCCACCTATGACAACATCTTACGCCTGATCAAGGATCCGGATATCTGCGAACCCATCAAATTCCTGCGGGCCCGCGAAGTCGTCCATTACCAGCGCTTCGGAGAAGCCCTCCGTATCACCCAGGACCACCTGAATTCCAAGAACTTCTATGCCTTTAACCCCGGGTTTGACCGCTGTGAATCCTGTAACAATTAACCCTTCCACAAAAAGAGAATCCCTCACACAAAGAGGGATTCTCTGATCATGATCTTATTCCACATTAAATACCAAGAAAACTTTTTACGGTATCCTTCATTTTATCCACATCACACTGCGTATCATGAAGTATAGGTGCGGTACGGATCTCTTCGATAGCTCCGGGTACCTTCACCTTAGCAATTTTGGATAATTCATCCACCAGTTCAAAATCGCCCATTACATCATATTTGGTATCAATCGCATCCATGACGCTTCTGGTGAATTTGAAGGGACTTGCGGTAGAAGCAATGACGGTGGTCTTATGATCCCCGGTCTCTGCCACATATTTTCCGTATACTGCGGAAGCTACAGCGGTATGGGTATCGATCACATAACCGCACTTCTCATACAGACGACGAATTTCTGCTGCTGTCTCTGCCTCACTTGCATAGTTACCATAGAAGTCAGCCAGCTGTGCCTTCATTTCTTCGGTGATCTCGTATTTGCCGTTGCCGGTCAGCGCACTCATCAGCTCACGGTTTTTATCCGCATCATTACCTGCGATACGGTAGATCAGACGCTCTAAGTTGCTGGAAATCAGAATATCCATGGAAGGAGATGTCGTCAGTACGAACTCTCTGTTGCGGTCATAGGTTCCGGTACGGAAGAAATCATACAGTACCTTATTGTCATTGGAAGCACAGATCAGCTTATCAATGGGAAGCCCCATATTCTTCGCATAAAATGCTGCCAGAATGTTACCGAAGTTACCGGTGGGAACTACGACATTGATCTTCTCACCCTCTGCGATCTTACCGTCTTTGCATAACTGTGCATAAGCATACACATAGTAGCAGATCTGCGGTACCAGACGTCCGATATTGATAGAGTTGGCCGAGGAGAACTGAAATCCCTTCTCATCCATCTCTTTTGCCAGTTCTTTATCGGAGAATATCTTCTTCACGCCGGTCTGAGCATCGTCAAAGTTGCCGTGAATGCCTACTACGAAGGTATTGGCACCCTTCTGGGTCACCATCTGCTTCTCCTGGATCGGGCTGACACCGTTCTTCGGGTAAAATACAATGATACGAGTGCCTTTTACATCTGCAAAGCCTGCCAGGGCTGCCTTGCCGGTATCGCCGGAGGTAGCGGTCAGGATCACGATCTCGTTCTTAATATTGTTCTTGCGGGCAGAAGTGATCATCAGATGAGGTAAAATGGAAAGTGCCATATCCTTAAAAGCAATGGTGGATCCATGGAACAATTCCAGATAATACGCATCGTCTGCCTTCACAAGCGGAGCAATTTTTTCTGTATCAAACTTGGAATCGTAAGCACTGTTAATACAGTTCTTCAGTTCTTCTTCCGTGAAATCCGTCAGGAATAATTTCATGACTTCATATGCAACCTGCTGATAAGTCATTCCCGCAAGCTCCTTCAGGCTCTTGTCCAGTGTGGGAATATGATCCGGTACAAACAATCCTCCGTCATCGGATAATCCCTTCAGAATCGCCTGTGATGCGGTTACCGGTGCGCCGTTGCTGCGTGTGCTGCGATATATTACTTCCATTTCCTCTCCTCCGTATCAATATGTATGAATCTTTTGAATCCATCTTCAATTTCGTAAAAGTATAGCATACTTTAAGCACTGTTGCAAGGTGAATTGATAAAGTCCACGCTACATTCTTATTCTTATTATTCCTTAAAAAACTCATGTCCGCCGTGCCGGAATAACAGTGTAAGCTTTTCATCAAACCAACGCATTCGTTTACTGTCCGCATAATCTCTGGCAGCAAAATAAAGTGCTCCTTCGGAGATATCCTCTCCATCCAGTGCTCGTCCCACTGCCCTTACGGTCTCCTCACTGATCTGTACTCTGTCATAGCTCCCATCGGACACCGGGGAAAACTGCGTAATCCCATTCTCCTGCTGGAACACGATCTCCGACACACTGTCCGGAAATTTATCGGAATTCAGACGGTTCAATATGACATTTGCCACCAAAAGTTTCCCCTCCTCATCCTCACATCCTGCTTCCGCTTCCACAATTTTCAACAGCACCTCCAGCTCCGCCATGTCCAAATGATACCTGCTGTTCCTCTGCAATTCATTGCAGTCGACTACCCGCTGTCCCGAGGATGTCCGGGAAGCAATTCCTATCATTCTGCTCTCACTGTCTGCCGCTACCGGGACTTTTTTCTGCAGATTCCGTTGTATTTCTTCTATTTGCCCCAGACACAAAAATCCTGCCAGAAATAACAAATGCGCTGTTAACAGAACAGTCAATGCCCGTTTATACATTTTCGATCCTCACATACCTACAAATGATTTTGACTCCAACTTCATTCTATGCAGCTCGTCCGAAAAATATATCTGTTGTTTTCCGGGAAAAAATGATACTATGAAATTATGAATGAGCAGAAAACAGGAAAAAGCAAACTGGATAAAGGGATATTTCGTGCCGTAAAAAAGGATGGAACCGTGTATTACCGCGCCTCTCTGACCTACCGTGGGAAGCACATCAGTCTGGGTAGCTACCGGGATGCCGGACAGGCACATGCGGCCTATGAAGAAGGGATCCGTCTGTTAAACGATTCCTCTCTCTCCCTGAAATCCTACCGGGAGACCTCTTCCCTTTCCTTTGAGAAGTGGGTCTGTCTGCTCAACTTCCGGGATAACGGAATCTATCTTGGGAATCCCATCTATATGGGCCAGCAGCTTTTTTACTATTATCTCACGCCACACCATGTACTGAAATTTGATCTGGAAGATCTGTTCTATTATTCTTCGCACAAGATCATGCGGCGTGGTAATCATTATTTTGTGTCCGATTATGGAATGCAGCTGACTCTTACATCACGCTATGGCATCAAAAGCTATGCCGTACCCGGTAGAGACTATTGTTTCCGCAATGGTGATCCCACGGATTTCCGCAGGGAAAATCTGCAGATTCACAATATTTATCACGGTGTCCGCAAAACAGTAACAAAAAACGGACAGCATCTCTATACTGTCCGCATTCATATTCATGGCAATTATCTGGTGGGCCGTTATGCTACCGATGTAGAAGCCGCCATCGCCTACAACAAAGCCATCGACATTCTCCGCAACAAAGGAGTGACCAATAACTTTTTATCCAACTACGTGGAAGGCATCGCTCCCAGCCGCTATGCAGAGATCTATTCTTCTCTGTCCATCGCCCCCGGCATTATGAATTATCCGGCTATTTCTCCGAATAATCAATGAAGCTGATATTCATGTTGGCATAACCGGCAATCCCGTCCACCGAGATATCGTCCGCGTATTGCCACATGGTAAACCGATACGGATAATCCGGAACATCTCCCACCTGGGATAACCATACATCATACGCAGACAGTTTTGACAGATCCACCTCCTTGATCAGCCATTCCTTGTTGCCGTATAATAATGTTTTATATCCGGCCGCCGCTATCGTATCCAGAAAAGCCTTCGTGATCTTCGTCTTATCCGCTCTGCTGACTGCTTCGATGCGGGCCGTATCGTTATCCACGAATCCCATATCAAAAGCCACCGGATAAGTAATTTTATAATCTTTAATATTGTCCAGTACGATGTTCGCTTCTTCCACCGCTTCTGCTTCGGTGATCGCCTGTGAAGTAAAATACACTCCGATCTGCAGTCCGGCATCTGTCGCTCTCTTCAGATTATCTGCGAAATACTCATCCAGAACGATCTGACCGCTGCCGTAACCTCTGGCTCCCACCCGCAGCATCACGAAATCAATGCCGGCTTTTTTTAATTTCAGGAAGTCCACATAATCCTGATATTTGGAGATATCCACCCCCACATAAGAAGTAAGCTTTCCATCCTGATAATATTTCATAAAATCCGACTGACACACCAGTTTTGTAAAATCATATTCGTGCTTCGGCAGATATGGACTGATCAATACCCATTCTTCCTTCCCATCCCGATTGGTCACCAGGGTATGCTTTCCATCAGTGGAAGGATCTGTATCCGTCGTGTCTTTTTTCCCATCCTGTCCGGAAGGATTCTCTGAAGGCATCGGTGTAGCCGTTGCCTCCGGATACATATCCCAAAAATCCAGATCTGAAGGAGTCAATGTGCTTCCGGTGATCAGATCCTGCGTGTCCGGATACTTTGCTGTCTGCTGATTTCCTGCCTGTTGTACATTCTCCGTCTGTGCAGCTGTATTATTCTGTTGATGAGACGCCGGTTTCCTGTTTATGATCAGCACAACCGTAAGTATCACCACCACAAAAATAGTGACAGCAACGATCGCACTGACCACGGTAGGAGTCAACCCGCTTCCATGATCTTCATAATCGTCCGGAAGACGCATACTATTTCTCCTCTTTTATGCTTTTACGATACACTTTTTAGGGCATTTTTCCATGCAGGCTCCACAGCCGACACATTTTTCGGGATCAATGACCGCATGGAAATTCTCTACTTTCACAGCATCATGCTGACAATTTTTCACGCAAATTCCGCAGCCAACGCATCCTGTGGTACAGGCTTTCATAGTGACCGGTCCCTTGTCGGTAGAACTGCAGGCCACCTGCACCGTATTGGAATACGGGATCAGACTGATCAGATGTTTCGGGCATACCTCTACACATTTGCCGCAGGCCTTGCACTTCTCTTTGTCTACTACAGCTACACCGTTTACTACATGAATGGCATCGAAAGGACATACCTGTGCACAGGTTCCATATCCAAGACAGCCGCTGTTACAGGATTTCGGTCCGCCTCCGGGGACAAAGCTCATCATACGGCAATCCTTGATCCCGTAATAATCATAGTCTGTCTTTGTCCGGTCGCAGTCACCCTGGCAGTGAACATAAGCTACTTTTCTCTCGGAAGCCTCTGCTTCTACTCCCATGATCGCAGCGATTTTTTTGCCGACTTCCTCTCCGCCTACCGGACAGGTACTAACGGCAGCCTCTCCTTTTGCAATCGCAGCGGCAAGTCCGGAACAACCGGCGAACCCACAGCCGCCGCAGTTATTACCGGGAAGAGCGGCAAGTACCGCTTCTTCCTTCTCATCTACTTCTACTTTGAATTTTATACCGGCCACGCCAAGAAACAGTCCCACAAAGATGCCGACGATTCCGACACAAGCCGCAGCAATCAGAATTCCTGTTATACTCATCTATGTTACTCCTTCCTAGATCAGACCGGAGAATCCGCAGAATGCAATTGCCATCAGTCCCGCTGTCAGCAGCACCATGGGCATTCCCTTGAAAGATTCCGGCACCTCATTGTATTCCATTTTTTCACGCAATCCTGCCAGGATCACGATGGCAATGGTAAAACCAAGGGCTGTGGCAAATCCGTTTACAATACCGGTCAGAATACCGTATTCCTTCTGTACATTGGTAATTGCTACACCTAAAACCGCACAGTTGGTGGTGATCAGGGGAAGATATACACCCAGTGCCTGATACAGAGAAGGCATCGCCTTTTTCAGGAACATCTCCACAAACTGTACCAGTGCCGCGATCACAAGGATAAATACAATGGTCTCCAGATACTCAATGTGCAGCGGCTGTAAGATAAATTTATAAATCAAGCCCGCTACCGCACTTGCCAGCGTTATGACGAAGATAACCGCAGTTCCCATACCGCCTGCAGTCTTGATCTTACGGGATACTCCTAGGAAAGGGCAGAGTCCCATGAACTGGCTTAAGACGATATTGCTGACAATGGAGGAACTGATCAGTAACAGAAGCATATCTTTCACACTATCCATTTATTTGTCCTCCTTATCCAAGTCTATTGTCTCAAGGTCATCCGTTGCAGCCTTAGGCTTTGCTGCCGCTCTGGCCGCGTCCATCACGGCATCCTCCGAAGTATCGGTATTGTCGTAAAATCTCTCTGAGCAGCCGCTTTCGCCACAGTGCAGACAATCATGTCCGCAGCCGGACTGGATTTTCTCATAATCCTTGCCTGCCAGTTTTCTCTTGTTCTTCACATAATTCTGCAGAGCAGTCAATGCTGCCAGCACAAAGAACGCACCGGGAGCCAGTCCGAAAATATTGATCGTAACATAGGAATCCGGCATGATCCGGAATCCAAAGACAGCTCCTGCCGCCAGAATCTCTCTCACGGCGCCGATGCAGGTCAAAGCCAGGGAGAAACCAAGTCCCATGCCAAGTCCGTCAAACAAAGAAGGAATCGGCGGATTGGAGTATGCATAGCTCTCTGCTCTTCCCAAAATAATACAGTTCACAACAATCAAAGGTATGTATACACCCAACGCATCATTCAGAGACGGCAGATATGCCTGTAAAAGCAGCTGCACCGCCGTTACAAAGGAAGCTATGATTACGATAAATGCGGGGATTCTCACACGGCTGGGGATCACTTTCCTAAGCAGCGAAATGATCAGATTGCTCATCGTAAGTACCACTGCTGTCGTCAGGCCCATGCCAAGTCCGTTCATGGCCGAAGTGGTTACGGCCAGTGTAGGACACATTCCCAGCATCAGCACAAAGGTAGGATTCTCCTTGATAATGCCGTTATAAAGTCTTTCACCTGCTTTATTCATTGCCAGCACCTCCCTGTACATAATCATGAAATGCCAGAAGGCTTCCGTTCACGGCATTGGTCACGGCCTTAGTGGTGATCGTCGCACCGCTGATGGCATCAATCTCACTGTCGGAAGTGGAACCGGTCTTGGTATATGTAAAGCTCTTCACATTTTTCTGATGGAACTGCGGTACCAATACATCGCCTGCTTTCATTCCCAGTCCCGGTGTCTCGGAGATACTCAAAATAGAAATATCATTTACGGTACCGTCCAGACGGATTCCCACATACAAAACAATATTTCCGCCGTATCCCTCGGAGGATGTAGTCTGGATCACATAGCCCAGTTTCTCTCCGGAGGCATCCTGAGCTTCATATACCGTACCGATGGTAATTCCGGTATCGGAAAGCTTCTGCGCCGTATCATCGGAAGGGATATACGGATCCAGTTCTTCAAAATGTCCGGCATCCGCAAATACTGCCTGGCAGGCTTCCTGCACTGCTTTTTCTTCCTGCAGACGGATGGGTTCCTTGGTAAGCTCATAGACAAATCCAAGTAACAGGCCGGCGATCAGGGTGATGGCAAATAAAATGCCTGCTTCTTTTAACATTGCCTGCACATCATTTTTATTTTTCATGTTTCGCACCTGCCTTTCTTCCGAAAGCAACCGGCATGGTGAATTTTTCAATCAGAGGTACCAGAAGGTTTCCTAAAATAATAGCATAAGATACTCCTTCCGCTCCCGGTCCGAAAATACGGAAGATTCCGGTAAGCAGTCCCAGTACAACACCATATACATACTGTCCTTTGATGGTGATCGGGCGGGTAACATAATCCGTAGCCATGAAAAAGGCTCCCAGGATCAGACCACCACCGGCCAGCTGTGCCGACAGATATGCGGGATCAAAACCATGTCCGCCGAAAAATCCGGCAAACAAAATCACTGTCACAATATAGGTTCCCGGAATGCGCAGATCGATCACTCCGATCAGGATCAGAAAACATGCCCCGATCAGTAACGCAATAACGGAAGTCTCGCCGATAGTACCGGCTGTCTTACCTACGATCATATTCATGACATTAACACTCTCTCCTGCCTTCAGTGCCGCCAGCGGAGTGGCTCCGGTATAGGCATCACAGGCGAAGTTCGTCATCTGCGAAGGGAAAGAGATCAATAAGAAACATCTTGCTGCCAGTGCCGGGTTCATAAAATTTTGTCCCAGTCCTCCGAACAACATTTTTACTACAAGAATTGCAAACACACCGCCCAGGGCAGCCATCCACAGAGGAATACTTACCGGCAGATTCAGTGCCAGCAGCAGTCCTGTGACCACCGCCGACATATCTGTTATGGTTATTTTCTTCTTCCACAGCCAGCCGAATAACAATTCTGTCAGGACTGTGCTTGCAATGGTCACAGCCATCACTGCCAATGCTCTGGGACCGAAGTTATAGATTCCGAAACCGGCAGCAGGCAGCAGTGCGATCACCACAGCTGTCATAATACTGCTGGTCGTTACTTTCGACCTTATATGAGGATTTGAAGATACTTTTAAAAGTCCGCTCAATGTTCTTCCCTCCTACTTCTTTTTCTTTTTGGCGAGCTGGATCTTACGCATGGATTTGATCTCCTGCGTCAGAGGACGCTTTGCCGGACATACATAACTACAACAGCCGCACTCACAGCATTCCATGCCATTATGCTCTACGAACGCTTCTTCATCAAAGTGCTCTGCATAAGTTGCTAAGAGACTGGGCACAATACGGCCGGGACAGGCTTCCACACAGCGCCCACAGTTGATACAGGGACTGGGCTCCATAGCAGATACATCATCCTGGGTCAGTGCCAGCAGCGCTGTGGATGTCTTGGTCGTAGGCACATCCAGCTGGAACATGCCGAAGCCCATCATGGGGCCACCACAGATGATCTTCTCCGGCTCCTGTTTAAATCCACCTGCCACATCCAACAGCTCCTGATAGCTCATGCCGATGGGTACGCGGAAGTTCCGGGGATTCGCCACGGCATCACCGGTAACGGTTATGATACGTTCCATCAGAGGTCGCCCTTCCGTCACGGCTCTGTAAATAGCCACTACGGTATCCACATTGTCCACGATACATCCCACATCCGCAGGAAGCATGGAGGAATTGATCTTACGCCCTGTTGTGGCATAGATCAACTGACGCTCCGCACCCTGGGGGTACTTCGTCTTCAATGCCTTGACTGTGATCTGCGGATCATTTTTCGTCAGCTGCTTCAGCAGTGAAATGCAATCCGGTTTATTATCTTCCACCGCCAGAATACCATGGGCATTGTCGAACAGCTTCAGCATGATCTTCAGACCACCGATCAGTTTGTCCGGTTCTTCCATCATTCTACGGTAATCGGAAGTCAGATAAGGCTCACATTCCGCACAGTTGGCGATGACATATTCAATTTTATCGGGATCTTTCGGTGACAGCTTCACATGGGTAGGGAATCCGGCGCCACCCATACCTACGATTCCGGCTTCCTTCACAATGTCAATGATCTCTTCCTTCTGCAGCTTATCCACCGGTGCATAAGGATGAAATTCTTCGCTCTCATACAGGCCGTCATTGTCAATTACAATACTCTGTATCAGATCTCCCGTTACCACACGTCTCGTCTCAATGGTTTTCACCGTGCCCGACACAGATGCATAGATGGGCGCCGACACGAAGCCACCGCTCTCCGCGATCTTCTGTCCCGCCAGCACCCTGTCTCCCTTTGCCACAATAGGCTTTGCAGGAGCACCGATATGCTGTGACAGAGGATAGACCATTTCTCCCTTGGGCAGGACATCCTGGATCGGTTTGTCCTTGGACAGATCTTTTCCATCATAGGGATGTATTCCGCCTACAAATGTCAACTTTGCCATTTCCTAACATCCTTTCTAAATAGTTACTTATATTTCAATTTACATCATGGTAATTGTACTATTTTTATCAAAATTTATCAACTTTTATCAACAAAATGCTACTGCAAATTATAAAATTATGGTAGAATAAATTCATCTATAATGGACTGATCAAATTGCCTCATACGGCAGAAAGAGGTCATACATGAAAAAATCAGAAGAGACTCTGGAGAATTTTGCGATCTCCTATCCCCTGGATAAGCTGGCGCCTCTGGAACAGATACTTTTTCTTGATATTGAGACCACGGGCTTCACTTCCCGTACTTCTTATTTATATATGATAGGCTGCGCTTACTACCGGGCCGGTAAATGGCATACCATACAATGGATGGCAGAGGATTACGCTCAGGAGGGGGCGATTCTCACTGCCTTCTTTGACTTTGCGAGATCCTATAAATATCTGGTTCATTTCAACGGCAATAACTTCGACCTTCCCTTTATCAGCCAGAAATGTGCCCAGTTAATGCTTCCGTTTTCTTTCGAAGGTTTTCAGGGAATTGATATTTATCGTCGGATCTCTCCTTATAAGTTTTTCTTAAAGTTGCCCAATTGCAAACAGAAAACCCTGGAGCAATATCTTGGAATCGCCCGTACGGATGTCTTTTCCGGTGGTGAATTGATCGGATTATATCACGACTATGTCAAGAATCCTTCCGAATTTACCGAAAAGGCTTTATTCCTTCACAATGCGGACGATTTAAAAGGAATGTTGGAAGTTCTTCCGATTCTCGCTTACTATGATCTGTTTAACGAGAACTGTGTCAAAGCCAAAAAGGTACAGGCCAACTATTACAAAGATATGCATGGGGCACAGCGAAAAGAGCTGCTGATCACACTGCAGATTCCCACACCGCTGCCCAAACCCATTACTGCCTCTGCCGGCAATTGTTACTTCCGCGGCGAAGGAGAATCTGCTACTCTTAAGGTTCCGATCTATGAAGAAGAATTAAAATATTTCTATTCGAACTACAAGGATTATTATTATCTTCCTACCGAAGATGTGGCGCTTCATAAATCCGTAGCCGGTTTTGTCGATAAGGAACACAGACTTCAGGCTTCCGCAGCGAATTGCTATACCAGGAAGTTTTCCTGTTATCTTCCCCAGTGGGATATTTTATTTACACCTTTCTTCAAGAGAGATTATAAGAGCAAGGAATTATTTTTTGAACTTACAGATGAAATGAAGAAGAACCGTGAAGGTTTTTCCCATTATGCCAATCACGTCCTGTCCATGATTGCCGCCACATATTAAAAAAAGGAAAGCTGATCGCTTTCCTTTTTTCTTCCTATAAACCTATAAGGGTTTGACATAATAAAAAGAACTTTTTCTCTCAAATCCTATCTCACGATAATTCATGATCTGTTCCGTACTTCCGATAAAAAGCATTCCACCCTTTGCCAGGGAATGATAATACTTTCGGAATACTTCATCCTTGGCTTCCTCTGTAAAATAGATCAGAACATTTCTGCACACGATCAGATGATATTCTGTCGGATAAGCATCCTTCAACAGATTATGCTGATGAAAATCAACTCTTGCCTTAATCTCATCCGCAATCTTATAAGAGGGACCGATCTTCGTGAAATATTTCTTCTTAAGATCTTCCGGTACACCTTCTATACTCTTCTCATTGTACAATCCGGTCTTTGCCTTTGCAATAACCTGCTTGTCCAGATCAGTAGCATAGATATGGATCTGTTGTAACGGAACATGCCGTGACAAAGCCATAACCAGTGAGTACGGTTCATCTCCCGTAGAACAGGCAGCGCTCCAGATTTTTAAATTCTTACCAAAACGCTGGATCAGTTCCGGGATAACTGTCTCATCCAGATATTTCCACTGTTCGGGATTACGATAGAACTCCGATACATTGATGGTAATATACCCTACAAATTCCTCGAAAAGTTCCTTATCCGTCTTCAGTGCCTGTACATATTTGTCATAACCTACGATCTTGTGTTTTGCGATCAGAGTATCGATACGCCGCTTCATCTGCTTCTCTTTATAAGCATTCAGATCGATCGTAGTCAGAGAATATATCTCCTTTTTAAAATACTCATAATCATATAGCATGAATATCAACCACCCAGCTGCTAATTATTCCTCAGTATTCTCAGCCTCTGCAGCGATCACAGCATCGATATCTACAGATACGACATCTGCATCAGACTCTTCCTGTGCTTCTACAGGTTCGGGAGCTGTCAGAGCCTTTACGCTCAGAGAGATCTTGTGATCAGTCTCATTGAAATCTACAACCTTAGCTGTAACTTCATCGCCAACGCTCAGTACATCGGAAGGTTTCTCAATGTGCTCCTTTGCGATCTGGGATACATGAAGCAGAGCATCTACACCGGGCTCTAATTCTACGAAAGCACCAAAGTCGGTCATTCTTGCAACCTTACCGGTTACTACATTGCCGACTGCATACTTCTGTGCAG
>OQVN01000089.1_pt1 | contig 34862 bp, 33 predicted proteins | sample 1691621 | NCBI WGS metagenome assembly OQVN01 (sample SAMN03418278, study PRJEB22391) | human gut metagenome | biome: human-gut; feature: organic feature; material: feces | host: Homo sapiens | place: Tanzania | collected 2013-01 | reverse complement strand
ACACGATTTTTCGGGTTCCGCCGAAAAAGCAAAATATCGCAAAATTATGACTTTTGCTCGATCATGGATTTAACTTTCATAAGCCTAATCGTCGACGCCCTTTCGTTCTCGTCAAGTTTCATATTGATATACTTTATGGTTTCCTCGATTTGCGGAATCATTACGTATTCAAGAGCGTTGACGCGACGGCGGTTCTTTTCGATTTCGTCGGCGAGCATATTGCAGGTTTTTTCGACTTCCGCAAGTTTTACGAGTTTCACAAGCAGCGTCGAAAGAGTGCCGATCGACGCGTCGAGTTCCGACGTAACGGTGTCGAAAGAATAAGGATATTTGTCCTGTCCTTCGTGTTCGACAACGGAGATACTTGGCACTTCGACGCTCATGACGTTGTCAGACGAAAGCGAAATTTCGGCTTTCGTTGCGGGCATCATCACGGCTTCTTCGATGACGGCGTTGGACGAAACGGCGCGCGCCAAAGTAAAGCCTTTCAACGCGCTTGAAAGTTCGGCCTCGATTTCTTCGCGAAGGCGTTTGTTTTCACGGACGTAAACCATAAACTGTCTTATCATTTCGTCCGACTTATCCTTCAAAAGTTTGTGCCCTCTCGTTGCGGTTTTAAGACGGGTTTTAAGCCGCCTTAATTCCATACGAGTGGGATTAACGTTCATTTTAGCCATTTAATCCCTCTGATTTGTCATAATACTTGTCAAGGAATTTATCCTTGATACGTTTGAGTTCGTTCCTCGGAAGGAGTCTTAAAAGTTCCCAGCCGATGTCCAGAGTTTCATTTATACTTCTGTTTGTATTGAAGCCTTGCGAGACGTATTTCTTTTCAAACTCGTCCGCAAAGTGCGCGTATTTTTTGTCGATTTCGGTAAGTGCCGCTTCGCCGAGAATTGTTGAAAGTTCCTTTGCTTCCTTGCCCCTTGCGTAAGCCGAGAACAACTGGTTCATCGTGTCCGCGTGGTCTTCGCGCGTTTTTCCGACGCCGATACCTTTGTCTTTCAGACGGGAGAGGGACGGCAACACGTCGATAGGCGGCGTTACGCCCTTTTTATAAAGTTCACGCGACAAAATGATTTGTCCTTCGGTAATGTATCCGGTAAGGTCGGGAATGGGGTGCGTCTTGTCGTCTTCGGGCATCGTAAGAATGGGGATTTGCGTAATCGAGCCTTCTTTCCCGTTGATTCTTCCCGCGCGTTCGTAAAGCGTCGCAAGGTCGGTGTACAGATAACCGGGATAGCCGCGGCGACCGGGCACTTCTTTTCGTGCTGCGGAGACTTCGCGCAAGGCTTCGGCGTAGTTCGTGATATCCGTCGTGATAACAAGCACGTGCATGCCCTTTTCAAACGCAAGATATTCCGCTGCGGTCAGTGCCATACGCGGCGTTGCGATACGTTCGACCGCGGGATCGTTTGCAAGGTTGATGAAAAGCACCGCGCGTTCGATTGCGCCTGTTTTTCTGAAATCGGAGATAAAGAAATCCGCTTCTTCAAACGTGATACCGACAGCGGCGAAAACGACGGCGAATTTGCTGTCGCTGTTCAGAACTTTCGCTTGTCTTGCGATTTGCGCCGCAAGTTCCGCATGGGGAAGTCCCGATACGCTGAACACGGGCAGTTTTTGTCCCCTGACAAGGGTGTTAAGCCCGTCGATTGCGCTGACGCCCGTCTGAATGAATTCATCGGGATAATCGCGCGCAGCGGGGTTTATAGGCTGACCGTTTACGTCAAGTCTGTCTTCGGGAATAACGGGCGCGCCGCCGTCACGGGGATTGCCGATACCGTCGAAGACGCGGCCGAGCATATCTTCGGACACCGCAAGTTCCATACTCTTGCCCAAAAATCTTGCTTTGGACGATGACATCTGAATGCCCTGCGACGGCTCGAACAACTGAACGAGCGCCTTATCGCGGTTGATTTCCAATACTTTACCGCGGCGGATTGCGCCGTCTGCGGCGACGATTTCAACCATTTCGTTGTATTTTACACCCTCGACGCCCTCAACGAGCATAAGAGGTCCGACGATTTCGCGGATAGTTTTATATTCTTTAAGCATCAGTCACGTCCTCCCTCGCTGACAAGCGACAGCATTTCTTCTTTAAGGTCTTTTTCGATGTCGTTGAATTTATTTATTTCCGTTTCGGGGATATACTTACTTCTGCCGATTTGTTCCTTGACGGGAATTGCAAGCATATCTTCGATATCGACGCCTTTTTCAAGCGCTTCGAGCCCGAGCTTGTAGTTTTCAAGGATCAGCCGCATCATTTCGGCTTGTTTTTTGAGCGAGGCGTAGGTATCGACCTCGTGGAAAGCATTCTGATGCAGATAGTCTTCGCGGATGGATTTTGCGGTTTCCATCGTCCAGCGGTCTTTTGCGCCGAGCGCGTCCATACCGACAAGTCGGACGATTTCGTCCAGTCGCGCCTCGTCCTGCAAAATCGACATAAATTCCTGACGCATTACGTTCCATTCCTCGCCCATATTATCGGTGTACCAGTCGGCAAGCCTGTCTGCGTAAAGGGAATAACTTTGAATCCAGTCGATTGCCGGGAAGTGACGTTTGTAAGCGAGCGACGCCGAAAGCCCCCAGAAAACCTTAACTATACGAAGGGTTGCCTGCGAAACGGGTTCGGAAAGGTCGCCGCCCGGAGGCGAAACCGCGCCGATTGCCGTAATCGAGCCGACCGTATTCTCGTTTCCGAGAACTTTTACGATACCCGCTCTTTCATAGAATTCCGCAAGGCGGCTTGAAAGGTAAGCGGGATAACCTTCTTCGCCGGGCATTTCTTCCAATCGTCCGCTCATTTCGCGAAGCGCTTCTGCCCAACGGGAGGTACTGTCCGCCATAATAGCGACGTTGTAGCCCATATCGCGGAAATATTCGGCGATGGTAATACCCGTGTAAATGGACGCTTCACGCGCCGCAACGGGCATATCCGACGTATTCGCGATAAGAATCGTACGTTTCATCAGCGATTGTCCCGTTTTCGGGTCTTTCAGTTCGGGAAATTCTTTCAAAACGTCGGTCATTTCGTTTCCGCGTTCGCCGCAGCCGACGTAGACGATAATGTCTGCGTCCGCCCATTTTGCAAGCTGGTGCTGAACGACGGTTTTACCGCTTCCGAACGGACCGGGAACGGCAGCAACGCCGCCGCGGGCAATCGGGAACAGCGTGTCGATAACGCGCTGACCGGTGACCATCGGCATCGACGGCGAAAGTTTTTCTTTATAAGGTCTGCCTTTACGGACGGGCCATCTTTGCAGCATTTTCAGGCTCTTCTCGCCTTTTGCCGTTTTGACGACCGCGACTGTTTCGTCGACGGTGAAGTCGCCTTCTTCGATTTTTTCAATCGTCCCTTCGACGCCGAAAGGCACCATAATTTTCACGGTAACGATTTCGTTTTCTTTGACAGTGCCGATAACGTCGCCCGACGACACTTTGTCGCCTGCTTTTTTCGTCGGCACGAAACGCCATTTTTTATCGTGGTCGATAGCGGGGATATCGATACCCCTTGAAATACGGTCGCCCGAAGCCTCTTTAAGTTTTTCAAGCGGGCGTTGAATACCGTCGTAAATACCTTCGATAAGTCCGGGCGCGAGTTCGACCGACAGAGGATAGCCGGTTGAATATACGTTTTCGCCGGGGCCCAGTCCCGAGGTTTCTTCATAGACCTGAATGGAAGCTTTATCCCCGCGAAGTTCGATAATTTCGCCGATAAGTTTCTTATCGCTGACGCGGACGACGTCGTACATTTTGCTGTCGCCCATATTTTCCGCAACGATAAGCGGGCCGCTGACTTTTACGATTTTACCAACGTTTAAGTCGTTTTTCTGCATAATGTTAATCCTCTCTGTTAAACAAAATATCCGCGCCGATAGCCTTTTCCACGTCGCTTCTTATGCCGTCCATACCAAAGCCGTTGCTGCCCTCTCCCGAAGGAATGGGAATGACGGCGGGATAAGGACGCGCCTTATATCTCTGAATGACGTCGCTGACTTTTTCGGCGATTTGTTCGGTAATGAATATGACCGCGCAGTCCCGCGCGAGTTTTTTAAGGACGGTTGCCGCCTCGTCCGCGCTTTCGACGGCGTGGACTTCCAGCCCGATTGCCTTGAACGCAAGGACGCTGTCCTTGTCGCCCACGACGGCGATTTTGCCGGTAACCGTATTGTTTTCGTCTTTTTTAAGCATAAAGTTCTCTCGTCCTTTGTCTTAAAAGATTTTTATCAAGGTTGTTTTTGACCGCCGACACGATAAGTTTGACGGCTTTGATTTCGGTGAGCCTGCCGAAGTAATACCCGACGATGGGCGCAACCGAAAACATATCGTATTTATTGTCCTTGAACAGTTTCGTGATTTTGTTGTCGACGGCGGTTTCGAACCTGACCATGCCGTCCGCGTCCGACAACGCAACGTCGATAAAATCGCCGACGCTTATTAAAAGTTTCGCCTTTTCTTTCACGACGTCGTCCGACGACTCGTACAATTCGTCAAACCAAGCCTTGTCTATGCTGCCCTTTTCGACAAATCCTTCGTCAAACACGCTTTTGTCAAGGTGAAGTTTCCTGCACCTTAAAAACGCCGAAACGTTTGCGGTGTCGATTAAAAGATTCAGCCAGTCTTTCAAAGCCTGCTGATTGCACTTTGAAATGCGGGCGTACATATCGGAAAACATCGCCTTGTCAAGGGTTACGTCGATAAAACTCGGGCTTCTGTTGCCGTCTGCGAACTGAACGTCGATTGCGTCAAGCGCTTCCGCCATAAAGGACGGATAACTTTCGTAATTGTCGTCAAAAATATCCGCTTTCATTTTGTCGGTGTCGAAAAGCCCTGCGGGCATAAGCATATCTTTCACGTCGTCAAGGCGCAGATACTTCGCTTTTATCAGAACTTTCGCGTTGTGATAATCGTTTTTCAGAAGCACGGCGTCCATACCGGTTTTTTCAAGCATATTTTCCTTGAAAAAGTCGACGACGTTTTTTTCTTTCAGCGCGACAAGGTTTTCGTACGAGCGGTAATCGTCAAGCGCGACGCCTTCGGAAAACCCGCATTCCTGCAAGATTTTGAAAGCGTCCTTAACGTTTTCGGCGTCGATAAGACGCGAAACGTGCAGTTGACTCATAAGCCCGTTTTCAAGCGCTTTTATACGCGCGTTGACGTACAACAAATTATCCGCCATTTCAGACACCCTTGAACAAAAGTCCGGCGATTTCGCTTTCGGTTTGTTCTCTCAACAACTTGATTTCGACTTCGAGCGTAAGGTTTTTGTCAACCCCGCCGCCGCTGAGCACGACGCCGCCTTTGAAGTCGCCGAGATCCTTACTTAACGAAAGGTTTATGCCGCGTTTTTTCGAATAAGAATCGAAAAATGCTTTCGTCAGAACTTTGGCGTCGTTTTTTGAAATCGTGACGACGTCGCCGTCTTCGGCAGCAGAATCGAGCATACCTTCGATAAGTTTTTTGTAATCCTTGTCGGGAACGTTTCTTACCGCGTCCGCCGCTTTGTCGTAAACGTCGTCCAGAAGCGCGATTTTTGCGTTGAGCTTTGCCTTTTTAAGGTCAAGGCCTGCAACGGTTATGCGACGACCGACGTATTCGACGCCCGCGGTTTCGGCGGCTTTTTCGGCAACGGAAACTTTGTCCTTTGCCTGCGCCTTTGCCTTATCGAGCGTAGCGGTTGCGTAGTCGTTTGCTTCCGCGACGATTTTATCGGCTTCTTGTCTTGCGTCCGACAGGATTTTTTCAATAATTACGTCTTTTCCTTCCATTTTAATTAAACGATTTTGGGAATGAATACGCCGAGGAACGAGATAAGGAGTGCGAGAACCGCATACGTTTCGACCATGATCGCCATGGTGATTGCCTTACCCGATTCTTCGGGACGCTTCGCAACGAGAGCGACGCCCGACACTGCGACTTTTGCCTGATGGAGTGCACTCAGCAAACCGACGATTGCCATGGGGAGGCAAGCGAACAGAATGGTGAGACCGCCCTGCCAGGAGATATCCGTCATACCCGCGCTGTTGAAAACGCCGATTTTAAGGAATACCATAAAGGCGATAAGCAAGCCGTAGATGCCCTGCGTACCGGGAAGAAGTTGCAAAACGAGAAGTTTCGAGAATTTGTCGGGATCTTCCGCAGTGACGCCTGCCGCCGAGCGACCGACCATACCGACACCGATTGCCGAGCCTACGCCTGAAAGTCCTGCCGCGAGCGCTGCGCCGAGCATTGCAAAAACTAAACCTAATGACATAAAAAGTACCCTCCTACTTTTCTATATAGTTGTATTTTGTATTTGAGCCGAGGGGTTTGAAAACGTGTCCGCCGCCCTCGAAAAATCTTCCGAAGAATTCAATAAATTGAAGTCTTGCGTCGTGGATATAAGTGCCAAGCGTGTTGATTGCGATATTAAAGACGTGCCCGACCGCAAAAATGGGGATCGCCACGATAACGCCAAGCACGGATATGCCGTTGAACGTCAGTATATTGATGATGACTTTGCAGATTTCGTTGACGACCATTCCGATGACCGCCGTCGAAAGTCCCAAGCCGAACAAACGGCTGTACGACAATATATCGCTGAAAAAGTTTACGCCGCCGTAAAGTTGCGAAAACCCGCCGAATATCTTTTTGATGCCCTTTTTGCCGCGCCCGCCGAGAACGAGCATCAGCAGTACGCCGACCACCATAAACACGATACCCGCGATTTTGAACCCGTCGGCAAGTTTCAGCAGCATATTAAGCGCAAGCAGGATAATGCCGATGAGTATCGAAAACCAACTTATGACCTCGTTGAACAAGCCGATAACGTCTTTGTCGCGTTTTATAAGGAGATATCCTTTCATCGCAAGGCTGACGTTGATTTGCACCACGCCGACCGCAAGGCTTAATCCCAGCATATAAAGCGCGGTGTTCGGGTTTGTTTCGTCAATGGGCTTGAACCAGATTAGTTTTTCCAAAAACGTTCCCGATACGTCAAACGCAAGCCAGCCGCCGAAGACCACGCCCCAGATGAACGTCGATAAGCCGCCCATTCCGATAATCAGAAGTATCCTGCCTTTTCCGGGAGGGGGTTTCAACAAAAAATATCCCAAAAAACCGCCCAGCATAAGGATAAGTCCGTACACGGCGTCGCCCATCATAATTCCGAAAATAATGAAATAGAAAAACGCGACGACGGGATTCGGATCGACATCCCGATACGACGGGGGCGAATACATATTCGTAATGTTTTCGTACGGCGCGACGATTTTGTTGTTTTTGGTAAGAGTCGGCACGCTGTCGCCGGCAACGGGATCGCGCGTTTCGATAACGACCGCGTCGGTAGTATTTTTAATTGCGCCTACGACCTTTTCTTCCTCGTCTTTCGGGAACCAGCCTTCCAGGACGAACGACGTTTTCGTAAGAGCAAGCCCGTCGGACGCAACGAGTCGCGCGTTTTCGACGGTGTAATAATCGTAAAGTTGTTTGAAGTCGGGAATATCGTCTTCAAAAGACAAAGATTCTTCGAGGAGGCTTTGCTTTTCCCTGTTGAGCGTTTTTACGTCCTGTTCGAGTTCCGCGATTTTTTCGCTTGCGGTAACGTCGAAATTATAAGACGTTTTCACAAAGTCCGCTTCGTTTAGGGCTTCAAAAACCTTGTCGGCGTCGGATTTCAGCGCGACGACCGCAACGGGCAGCAATTTTCCGCCTCCCATAGTTTCGATATATACGGGATATTCGCTCCTGATTTTTTCAAGGACGGAAGTTTTTGAAGAATCTATAACGCCAAGAACGACCGACGTATGCGCGGTATCGCAAAACGCCGACATTCTGACGGCGACGTCGGAATAAACCGACAGCCCGTCGATTGTCGCGCGAAGTTTGTTCGTTTCCGCCTTTATATCGGCGTAACGACGGCTGATTTCTTCCAGACGGGAAACTTTCGACATAATTTCGTCTTCCCGCCCTTCGATTTCATAAAACTTTTCAAAGCCGATTCTGGGCGTCGGATTTATGAATTTTTTCTTTTTGGGAGTTACGTTCAGGACGTCTTCGGGCGCGACCGGCGTTTTATGTTTTTCCGCCTTGGCTTCCGATTTTTTGATAAGTACCGCGGTGCGGCTTTCGGTTTTCAGAAAGTCGAAAACGAATTGAAGGCGCAACGTAGCAGACGTGATTTCGTCACGCCTGTCAAGGTTTTCCTTATTAAAAGTGTTTTCGATAAGTTCCGACCGCTGCACTTCGACGACGCCCGTTTTTTCAAGCGTTTTCAAAAGCGCGTGCTTATCCTTGCCGTAAGCGACAAGGGTAAGTTTTTTCATATCAACGATTGCCATATTTTGTGAAAAGTTTTTCTTTTACGGTTTCGACCGCGGCGTCTTCGTTCACGACGCATTTTGAGATAAAGTCCGAGATTTCCTTGTTGCCTTCCCTTGCGATCATTTCGGTTTTTCTTTGCGCCGCGACTTCCGCGTTGTTCTGACGAAGACGGGTTGCGTCCTTGCTGTCTTTTGCAGCCTGTTTCAGAATAACGTCGGCTTCGGACTCGGCTTTCAGCCTGATTTCCTTTGCGCGGGCCGTTGCGTCACGGACGATTTCTTCCGCCTGATTTTCGGCGCTCGTGATATTTGTTATTACTTCCTGAATCATTAAAATTCCTCGTGTAATTATTATTTGAAGTTCTTGTCCTCGATTGCGGCGATTTCGTCAAGGCGTCTTTGATGACGTCCGCCCGCATATTCGGTTTTCAGCCAAAGTTCCACGATTTGCACCGCAAGTTCGGGACGTACTACCCTGCCGCCCATTGCGATGATGTTGGCGTTGTTGTGCTCCTTGCAGGCTTGCGCGCAGAAAAGGTTGTCAACGACTGCCGCACGGATACCTTTGACCTTGTTTGCGGCAATCGAAATACCGATGCCCGTACCGCAAAGCAACACACCAAGGTCGCAATCTTTGCTTGCGACGGCGTTTGCCACTGCTTCTCCGTAAATGGGGTAATCGACCGATGCGTCCGAGTTTGTGCCGAAGTCGACGACTTCGTGTCCGAGTTCTTTGAGTTTGTCAACGACCGCAGCCTTCAAAATAAATCCGCCGTGGTCACATCCGATTGCTATTCTCATACAATAGCCCCCTTTTTTCAAATTGTCATAAAAATACTATAACATAAGACTTTCGGTTTTTCAAGCGAAAAATATTCGACTTTTTGTAAAAAGAAAAATTATGTTGTATTTTTATACAAAAAGACATTATTATATAGGCACTTAAAAAATAACGAAAAATCCGCCTGTGTTCAAGCGGAATTTTTTTTATAACAGCATTTTTCTTAAATCTTCGACGGTGTCGGCAAGAAAATCCGCGCCCGCGTTTTTAAGCTCGTCCCCTTCCGAAAATCCGTACTTTGCGCCGATGCACTTAATGCCGTGATTATGCGCGCACTCGACGTCGAATTTTCTGTCGCCGATCATCACTATTTTGTCCGACCGGGGGTTGCCGATGTTGTCAAGGACGTAGGTCAGAAGCACGGTTTTGTCGTCGCGCTTTCCTTCCATATCGCTGCCGCCGATAAAATCGAAATATTGCTCCACGCCGAAATATTTTATGATTTTTCTGCAAAAATACTCGGGTTTCGCGCTTGCAAGCACGACGTGTTTCCCGCTTTTTTGAAGATCGCGTAAAAGTTCCGCCATACCGGGATAAATCTTGTTTTCGCACCAGCCCTTTTCGCTGTATCTTTCGCGATAAACGTCCAGCATTCTGTCGCGTTTTTCCACGTCGTCGGTGTAGCGGCCGAAACTCACGCGAAGCGCAGGACCGATAAAACTCGTCAGCGTTTCAAAAGGAACGTCGATTCCTTCCGATTTAAGCGCTTTGTCCGCGCTTTTCGTTATTCCTTCCGAACTGTCCGACACCGTGCCGTCAAGGTCGAAAAGGACGTATTCGATATTTTTCAACTCGTCAATCATTACAGAAACCTTAAAAAATCATCGTCGTGGCAAAGGTATTTCGGCGGAACGTCCAGAACGGACAGTGCGCCGATAACGCCGTCTTTGTTCATTTTAACCGCGGCGCGGGCATAAGTCAACAATATCTTTGCCGTAAAATCGGGGTTGCTTTGAAGCGCAATCGAAAAATCGAGTTTTGCCCCGCTAGACGTAGCCGCGACTCTGCCGCCGTGGGCAAGGCTTTTATGGTTTTTTTCAAACTCGTTTTCGTCGATAAACCGCACGCTCGTTTCGTAGCCCTTGAAATAGTATGCCGTATTTTTGATTTTGTTTTCGATTTCCTTTTCGTCCGCGCCGTCTTCCTTTACGACGTACACTTCGCGCGTGTGCAGGCTTTCGGGCGTGTTCAAAGGTTTCTCGCCCGACAATATCATATCGACGACTTTTTCTTTCGGCACGGTATATTGCACCGCGTTTTTCACGCCGCTTATGCTCCTGACCGCTTCCCCGTGTCCCTGGGACGCGCCCCTGCCCCAGATCGTATATGGTTCTTCAAAAAGGAACGCGCAAAACGCGACTCTCGCAACGCTGAAAATTCCCGGGTCCCACCCCGCAGCCGTTATCGACACGCCGCGCCTTTTTTGCTGAATATCGTCAAGTTCTTTGATGTGTTCCGCGATTTCCGCGTGGGTGTCGAAAGTGTCCGCCGTATTAAACCTTTTCGCGACGATTCGGCTTTGTTCCCTGAGATTGGTTTTACTGCCGCCGCACAAAAGCATAATATCCGTTTCCGTATCGAAACTTCCGAAATTTTTGAAGTCGAAGACTTTCGTTTTAAACGGCGACGTTACGTTCCGCCTTGAAAATATCCCCGTTATTTCGTATCCGAGATTTTTTGCGTTAATTTCCGCCGCGCGCCCGAGATTTCCGTATCCCACGATTCCGATTTTCATAAAACACCGCCTTTCCCCTATTATATGCGGTCATATGCTGCGATTTACTTCACGCGGCGCGCCGATTTTTCATAATATGCTTTTGACGGGTGTATTAAAGAAGTTTCCCTTGGGTAAAATCATCGTGTACATAATTGTAGGTATTCGGAGGTGTCGATATGATAAAACGCGGTGAGATTTATTACGCCGATTTAAGCCCCGTCGTGGGGAGCGAACAAGGGGGCGTGCGTCCCGTACTTATCGTGCAAAACGACGTCGGAAACAAGTATTCACCGACGATTATCGCCGCGGCAATAACCAGCAGACTCAACAAAACCAAACTGCCGACTCACGTCGATATTCCGCAAAGCGAGTTCGGGCTGCCGAAAGACAGCGTGATATTGCTTGAACAGTTAAGAACCCTTGACAAAACCAGATTAAAAGACAAAATCGGCGATTTGTCCGGCGGCGTAATGAGAAAGGTCAACGAAGGACTTATGGTCTCTCTCGGCTTTTACGAGTAGCACCTTATAAAAGCGATAAGGGAATCCTTGTCATAAAACCCACGCAAGATACTTGTACTTGCGTGGAGAAAAGCGAAACAAAAAACGAGGTCATTCGCCTCGTTTTTTTGTCATCTTTCATTATCTTTTTTTGCCGCGTATCAGATACTTTTCCCCGTCGTCGACGGTTTGTACGATATCGAAAAGTTCCTTGAAAATGTTCGCTTCTTCGTCTGCCGATTCAAGGTCTTTCGACACGATTTTCGCCCCGCCCGAATGGCGCGCGTTGATAACGCTTGGCGGATCGCTGTGGATTATCGAAAACTCGCCGCCCTTTTTAAGGTTATTGTTTATCGCCGTCAAAAACGCTTGCGTGTCCGTAAAATGCGGATAAGCGTTGTAAATCACGATTTTGTCGAAATCGCCTTCCGAAAAGTCGTAAAAATCGGCAATTTCGTATCGCAAATTTTCGTCGCTGTTTTTGGACTTTGCAATGGCAATCATATTCTCCGAAAGGTCGATTGCGACAACGTTTTTCGCGCCGAGTTTCAACAGGTGCTTGTCGATAATTCCCGTGCCGCAAGCAACGTCCAGAACCTTGTCGCCGGGGTTGATATTCGCAAGTTTTACAAGGTTGAAAACACCGTCTTCGGACAGTTTTTGCCTTGCGTCCCAGTCCTTTGCAAGACTGTTGAAAAAGTCTTTGTTTTGCTGTGTTCTTTTGTCCATAATCGTTTGAAATAATACCAAAAACGCCGTTTTACGCGGCGTTTTTCATCAATAAAGTTTATTTTAAGCCGGTTCCGCGGAAAGTATATCCTTCCTTGTCGATAAGGCGCATTTGCAGTTTAAGTTGCTCGATAAACTCCGCGTTGGACGAAGTTTTGACAAGCATCTGCAACAGGTTTTCAGCCGCCGATTCCGTATCGCCCGACGACAAAATTTTACGCATTGTCCACACGCCTTCCAGCTCGTCCTGCGACAACAACAAGTCTTCTCTTCTCGTGCCGCTGCGGTTAAGATCGATTGCGGGGAAAATCCTCTTTTCGGACAGTTTTCTGTCAAGGTGGATTTCCATATTGCCCGTGCCCTTGAACTCCTCGTAAATGACGTCGTCCATACGGCTTCCGGTGTCGACGAGAGCGGTTGCGATAATGGTAAGGCTTCCGCCGTTTTCGATATTTCTCGCGCTTCCGAAAAACGATTTCGGGCTGTGCAACGCGCCGGGATCGATACCGCCGGAAAGCGTCCTGCCCGTCGGGGGAATCGTAAGGTTATATGCGCGCGCAAGGCGGGTTAAGCTGTCCATCAGAATCACGACGTCTTTGCCGTTTTCGACAAGTCGTTTCGCGCGGGAAAGCAACAGTTCCGCCGCTTTCGTATGGTGTTCCGGCATTTCGTCGAAAGTGCTGTAAACGACCTCGCCTTTAATGCTTCTTTGCATATCGGTAACTTCTTCGGGACGCTCGTCGATGAGCAATACCATAAGGGTTACGTCGGGATAATTTTCCGAAATGCTGTTTGCGATTTTTTTAAGCAGGGTTGTTTTGCCCGCTTTCGGAGGAGAAACGATCATACCGCGCTGTCCTTTTCCGATTGGCGCGATAAGGTCGATTTCGCGGATTGCGAAGTCGTTTTTGCTGCGCGCGTTTTCAAGTTTCAGACGCTCGTCGGGATAAATGGGGACAAGGTCGTCAAAGCGCGGGCGTTTTCTGAGTTCTTCCGCGGGCACGCCGTTGACGGTATTGATGATTAAAAGCGCGGCGGGCTTATTGTCGTAAGCGACCTTCACGATGCCCTTGATCATATCCCCCTGACGAAGTCCCGCTTTCCTTATTTTGATTGCGGAAACGTAAACGTCCTTTTCGCTGTGTTCGCAGTTTCTGACGCGGATAAAGCCATAGCCGTCGGGGTGAATTTCCAGGATACCTTCCCTTTCTTCGCAGGTATCGTCGACAGCCATAATCTCGTTTATCGACTCTGCGGCTTTTTCGGGGACGTCGTTCTGCGCGTTCCTTCTCGGGGCGTCGACAAGTTTCGACGGGCGTGAAACCGGGCGGATTTTAAGCCCCTTTACCCTTTGAGAAGACGCTTCGACAATTTGTGAAATAAGTTCTTCCTTGTTTAATTTTGTTGGGGACTGCACCCTGTTTTCGCGCGCGATTTCGCGCAATTCAAACAGGTTTTTGTCCTGCAACTGTTCGCGTGAAAAATCCATAAATACTCCGAATTTTTGAAATTTTGAATATAAAAACGCAACACAAAACGCTGCATAATAAGTATATGCCGATTACGGAGCGTTTTATACGATAAAATGTGCTTTATACGTTAAAGTGTGCGTTATTGCTGACTTTTGAAAACGTAGACTTTCGTGCTTTCGCCGTCGAAGTCGAAGCGGTCGAACTCAACCGTATCGCTGTCGAGATACACGATTTCGTCTTTATCAAACAAATCGAGAAAATCGTCAAGACCGTCGATGTCAAGGCTGCAATCTTCGGTTTTGAAATGCATGGGGATAACGACGTCGGGCATAAGTTTATCGACGTATTCTTTCGCTTCCTCCGCATTGATGGTATAGTTTCCCCCGACGGGGATAAGAAGGACGTTTGTGGGGACGAGTGCTTCCGCAAGCATTGCGTTGCATTCTTCGCCGATGTCGCCGAGATGGCACACTTCGACGCCGTCAAGGCGATACTGGAACACAAGATTTTGTCCGCGAAGTTTGCCGCCTTCCTTGTCGTGGTCGGTAAGAAGGCTTCTGATGTGAACTCCTTTTACCTCAAACAGACCTTGTTTATTGATAATAACGGGGTTGCCCTTGATTCCTTTGATGAAGTTGTGATCCTCGTGATTATGACTGAGCGTCACGGCGTCGCAAGAAACTTCGGGCATCGAGAAACCGACGTACGGGTGGTACGGGTCGGTGATGATTGACGTACCTGTGCTCTCTTCGAGTTTGAAGCAGGAATGCCCCAACCAATGAACTTTCACAATAAACTCCTTATATAAAATTACTTGTTAGATTTGTTAAGACTTTCGTTGTGCCTGCGCAGCAAATCGTGGATTTTCTCATGCGGATCGAGAAGCCCCGATACCGACGCGTTGTGGTTGCACGCCGAAATGATATACGCCATATATTTGGACAATTCCGCCTTTGAAAACCATTCTCTTTCCGAAAGTTCGGGCAAGGTGTACGAAAGGTTTGTGGAGATAACGCCGTCGAAAATACCTTCCGCATAGGCTTTGTCGAACCTTTCCGTGCCTTCCGTGAACATTGCGAAGGTGGGGACGAGGATAATGCGTCTTGCGCCCTTGTCTTTCAGGTCTTTGGCAAGGTGCAGCATACTGTCGCCGGTTGCGATAATGTCGTCGGCGACGAGAATGTCCTTGCCCGCAACGGGATTGCCGATGTATTCGTGCGCGACGATGGGATTTCTGCCGTTGATGACGACCGAGAAGTCGCGACGTTTGTAAAACATACCGAGATCCAGCCCCAGAACCGAAGCGTAATAAATATTACGGCTCATCGCGCCTTCGTCGGGGGAGATAATCATCGTGTGTTCTTTGTCGAAAACGATGTCGGGATATTTCCTTACGACCGCTTTCAGAATCTGATAACACGGGAAGAAGTTGTCAAATCCCATAAGGGGCACGGCGTTCTGCACGCGGGGATCGTGAGCGTCGAAGGTGATAATGTCTTTAACGCCCATTACTTCCAGTTCTCTCAGCATAATGGCGCAATCGAGAGATTCCCTTGCGTTTCTTCTGTGCTGACGTCCGCCGTAAAGAAGCGGCATAACGACGGTGATGCGCGACGCTTTGCCGCCGACCGCCGAAATAAGTCGTTTCAGATTTTGGAAATGGTCGTCGGGACTCATACACTGCATTTGTCCGAACATTTTGTATTGCACGCCGTGGTTACCGGTATCGATAACGACGTACAGGTCTTTGCCGCGTACGCTGTCAAGAATCATTGCCTTTCCGTCGCCCGACGTAAAACGCGGGAAGTTGGTGGGAACGATAAAAGATGCGGGGGTTTTCTTTGCACATTCTCTGCCATACCAGTCAACAAGGTATTTATCGACTTTTTCGGCGAATTCTTCCGCGCCGGGTAAAGCGATTATGGCAAGGGGATATGCAGGGATTTCGTCTTCGGAAAATACGGTATCAAAAGCAGGTGTCATTGGTAACCTCCAAAATTCTATTGATATTTTATCATATTATTTTGTTTTCGCCAAACGATTTAGGGGGGTTATTCGGAATTAAAATAAAATTGTTTAGTGTCAATATGACACTTATTACTGTCGTTTATTACGACTTTGTTATTTTTAATCGTTCAAAGTCGCACACTTTTGAAAAATCGACTCTTTCCCCGTGCGGTTATTTTTCGGAAATTCCGGCGCAAAAAAATAAATTTGATTTTTTTGTTCCGCCCTTTTTACGTTCGTCTAAACTCCACGACGTAAAAATAATTTATCCGCATTTTGCGGGAACGAACGTTCTTTCGTCGGCAAAAACCCGACTGCCGCGAATTTTGACGGAAACCTTATAAATCGTCCGATTTGTAAAATTTTTGCCCTGTCGTACGTTGTTTACACAGGATTTCAGGCACCTTTTTATGGATAAGTATAGATTAAATTGAATAGAATACGTTTGACACGCTCGCACGCGTAGTATATAATATCAAGTAGCAGCAATAATTTTGCAATTCTAGATTAAGGAGAACGGAAAATTATGAACAAAATGCAAAAGTTGACTTGTGCAAAAGTTCTGAAAGTAATTTTCTATTTACTCGGTTTCCCGCTTCTTATGTTGTTTGTCGCAAAGGACAGCATGATCTTCTTCAACGAAGGCGCGTTTTCCGAAACGGCGAAAAACGGCATTACGGCGGCGCTCGTTTTGTGGGCAGGTTTCACACTGCTTCAAATCGGGCTTTACCTTGTATTGAAAAAACAACAGGCTGTCCGCACAATTATACTCGTCATTCTTGCGGTTGCGCTCATGCTCGCCCCGATTGCGGGACTTGACATTCGCAACGAAAAGGAACTTGACAAGATCAGGACGGAATACTCCGACAAAGGCGTTAAGGTTGAAAACTACTCCTTGCAAAAGCAGTGGTTCAACGCCATTTCCGCAAACAAACGCGAGTCGGGATACGCCTATAAGCTGAACGACCGCGTCGACAACGTGATAAGGACTTACGGCCTTTCGGAATATTATCCCAAAATGTATCGTGAACGCACGCAACTCAATACGGCGGTCGCGTATTATCAGGTCGGCGGGCTTGACGGTGAAATGATTAAGGTCACCGGGGACAACATCAACGGCTTGTTCGATAGTCTGAAAGCGCAAAGCCCGTACGCATACAACCCCAACGGATTGTTGTACGACGGCTATATCTTCGGCGTCGAAAACGCACTGGAGCTTCTCATCAAATACAACGAATACGCAAAACTGACGGTTTATCGTCCCACTAAGTATACCGTTGCCGACTACGCCGAAGCGTTCAACGCAGGCTGCTATGTCATAAATAATGACGGCGCATACGTTACGATGAAAGCGGCAGGCGAAACGTTCTGCAAGCAGCCCGGCACGATATATTACGAGCAGCTCGCAATCGCCGACGCTTACAAGAAAATGGTAAGCGAAATCGAAGAAAGCGCGACCAACGCGTCCGCATACGCAAGCGACGCCTGGTACAACTACACCAACGATATTACCGAAATTCTGGACACCCGCACCGGCAAAATGACGAATTATTCAACCCTTCGTATCGAAGAAGACAATTATCGTCTGACCGATTCGCGTCTTAACGCGGTGCTCGGCACGCTGTTTGAATATCTCGGGATGAACCCTGCAATCAATAAGCTCCTTGACAGTCTGAAAGCGCAACAATTGCTTGACCTTGTCAACTCACTGCTTAAAGAAAACGGCGCAGACCTTTCAAGCGGCGATATCGGCAACGTCGTTTCGCAACTTCTTTACGGCTACAACAACGGTAAAGGCGGCGAAACCACAGGTCTTGCGTTGCCCGCACAATATCTCTTCGGCAACCTTAACTTCACGTCCAAAGAGGTTTACAAATCAACCGGCAAAAACGCTTTCAAAGTCGGCGCGCTGGCGGACGAAGTAGTATACGTTACCACGTACACCGACTCCGGCGAAGTCAACGATGACGGCACCCCCATTCTTACCGCAAAGATTACCCGCGAAGCGTTCGACGCGGCAACAATGGTTCAGCCTCCCAAAACCAACGCGGAAATCGTTCCCGGCACGAAATACACCACGGGCGACACTTATGCAAAGACGGACCTCGGGACGGCTTACACTGCTTACAAGACGAAACTCGAAAGCGACAACAAAAACCCCAACACGGCTGCACTTGTCGACATTATCAAGAGTTTGCAACCCGCACTGGGACTTGTCGGCGGTCTTCTGAACCTCAACGACATAATCGGCGGTCTTGTTTCCGGACTTGACGTTTCGGCAATTTTGAAAGCAATCGCTCCCGACCTTGACCTGAACGCGATTCTCACGCAAATTCTCAGCAAGATCGACCTTACGGGCGTTACCGTCGAAGGCGTGCAAAAAATTCTGGACACCGTCCTTGGCGAACTTTCGTTTTACAGCCACCCGCTTCTTAAAAAGTGCTGGCAGTCCGACTTCGTGTCCGACACCGACAAAGCACTTGCCACAACCGCCGGCACAACGGTCGATATGAGCGACTATGCCTGGGTTAAGTACACCTGCGAAGATTTCGGTATTACGTCCGGTTGCGCGCTTGCTGCAAAAGGCGGTCTTCTCACAGGAAAGACAATCGGTAACGGCACTTCTGCCGACGCCGCGATTTCCCTTGCCGACTGCTATCAGTTGCAGGCAGACATTGCCTATCAGCCCGAAATGTATCCCTTGCTTGCCGCAAGACGTTACTTCTCGATTTGGGCAGGCATACTCGCGATGAGCATTTTCCTTTCGACCTACTTCCACAATAAGGAAAAACTCTACGCTTACGAAATCGCTCTTAACGGAGGTGAATATTGATGAAAGCATTGCTTAAAATCGCAAAAATAGTATGTTACGTATGCAGCTTCCCGCTGTTTATGGTTTTCGCAATCCTTGCGTCGATGCACAACGTTGAAAAAGGCGGCTCATACGGTCTTTTGACCTACGCAAGCATTATCGTTGCCGTTTTATTCTCGGTAATATGGGCGATTGTCGTCTTGGTGCAGGAACTTAAACTTTCCAAAAAAGACGTCAAAAACAAAGCGAAAAAGATAAGAAAACAAACCGCATGTCAAGTTGTTGTCAGCCTGATGCTCTGCTCAGGGCTTATGTTCGTTCTTGACGGCGCGCTGCCCATGATTTTCGGCGACCTTACTTCCGGCACGATTTTCTATGAAGACGTTGCGGAGTCCGACGCCGCAAACAACCGTGCGACGCTCAACAAAGATATGCTTGACGCAATTATCGCCAGAAGCGTGCTTAACGGCATCATCGGCGAAAACGAAGACGGCAACACCCAATACTTCTCTTATTACAAACAGTCCGAGCACGACAACAGCGGCAACTACACGGGCGCATATACAGGCCGCGTTCTCGACAAAGACGGAAACGCTCTTGTCCTTTGCAAATACGGCTTCTACGTGAAAGATACCGTAGGTTCCAACGACTCTTCTTATAAGGATTTCGACAAAGAATACTGCCGTACAAACATGGCGGAACCCGCTGTAAAGTCCGACGAAGAAATCGCCACCATGGTTGAATACTTCCAGAAAAAAATCAAGAAGTACACCGACATGGGTTACAGCAGCGAAGAAGTTAAGTCGCTTGTCGCCCGCGACGGCAAGTACAATATGTACGACAGCTTGAACCTTTCCGGTTACGAAAGCTGGGTTGGCCCGTGGGTTGACCTTGCAAACGACAGCCGTATGACGATTCCCGTTGTCCTGAACCTTGTTCTCGGTCAGCGTCCTTCCGTTGCGACCGGCGACCAGAAAGGCGGCCCCAAGAATAATCCCGACGAAACCCGCGTAATGCAGCCCAACCTGCACCTTTATCCGTGGTACAACCCCACAACCTGCAAGGTTGAAATGATCGAAGTCGGCTGGACGGTTCTCGATATGATGGGCGACGGCTACATCTACAACCCCGACAAAATCGACGGCACGGACGTTACCCTTCCCGTTGACCTTTCCGGCGCGCTCGGCGAAGGCGGCTTGTTCGCAATGATCAGCGGCATCAATATCGGCAGCGCAAACGGACTCAACGTCGGCGAACTTTTGAAGACGATCGGGCTTGGAAACTGCCTGACCGAAACTTCAAGTCTCCTTGGCGTTCTTGAAATCCCGCCCGTATATTACCTGCTTGACAGCATTCTCAATTCCGTCGCATACGCGGTCGGCAATCCCAACGTCGCAGGCACCCCCGGATTTGCGGAAGACGGCATCACCGTCGATAATTCAAATACCGGTTCTTCGGGTTGGAGATACGGCTTCGCGCCCTTGTTCCTGAAACTCGTCAACGCGGACGGCTCTGTTGTCGGCACCACCAACGGCAGCTACTACGGCAACGTCGGCGACAAACCCACGCAGCTCGGCGTATATTCGCAAAACTACTCTCGCGGTACAATCGACTATATGCGTTACAGCTGGGTTGACGCAAACGGTCTGCTCTTCGCAATCACCGGCTTGTTCGCAATTCGTCAGACTTGCTATATCTTCTCCGGCGTTACGGTTATCCTTGCGATTCTTATCGGCGCAATCCGTATGAAAGAATATCGCCTTGATAATCCCGGCACGGACGGCAAAAAACACGACGATGAAAACACCGATACGGCTGTTACCGAAGACGCCGCTACGGATACTAACGACGCCACAACCGACGCAACCGACACCGCAACAGAATCTTACGAAGTCCCCTATTCGGGCATGACGTACGAAGTTCCCACTTACGACGTTTACAATCAACAATAATTTTCCGTTTGAAAACCCCTCGCCACCGCGAGGGGTTTTTGTTATGCGCTCCGTGCAACGCACTCTGTCATTCCAAAGCAGAAACAGGGGCCCCAGCGGGATACTGTGTACCCGTGGGGAAAAGGCGCACACAAGCAAAAGAGTGAGCATTATTGCCTGCAATAATGTGATTTCAAAAGCACAGTGTGCGCCGTGCGGCTGTGATATTGCTTTCGCAGTGATATGCCTTCGGCGTGATATTTGCCCTTTGGGCAAGTTGCGGATTTACCTTAACTTCGGCTGAAAGCCGAAATATAACTTTGACGAAGTCAAAATATAACTTGCGAAGCAAAAACTACGGCGTAGCGATAAATAATCGCTGCGCCGTAAATGGTTTATTGTCTTTCACTTTTTAATTCAACTTGTGTTTTATCGCGTCCACAATCATATCAAAAGCAACCTCGTTATATCCGCCTTCCGGCACGATGATATCGGCGCGTTTCTTTTCCGGCTCGATAAACCTTTCGTGCATCGGTTTGACGGTCGTAAGGTACTGCAAAACGACGGAATCGAGGCTCCTGCCTCTTTCCTTGACGTCGCGGATAATACGCCTTAAAATCCTTACGTCGGCGTCCGTATCGACAAACACTTTGATGTCGATAAGATCGCTGAGCGCAGGGTTTTCAAAAAGGAACAGCCCTTCCAGAATGATTATTCTTTTTGGCTCCACCGTGACGGTTTCCTTATCGCGCTTGTACTCGGCGTAATTATAGACGGGACACTCGATGGTTTCGCCCGCTTTAAGGCGTCTTACGTCGTCGGTAAACCGTTCCATATCGAACGAATCGGGGTGGTCGTAATTTATCTGCACGCGCTCCTCAAACGATTTATCGGGAAAGTCCTTGTAATAACTGTCCTGCTTAATTATGACGGAGTTGTTTTTGAAAACCTCGTTCAGGCGTTGTGCGAGCGTGGTTTTGCCGCTGCCCGTGCCGCCCGTAAAACCAATTACGATACTGTTCATAACTCTTTTGCTTTTTCCTGTTCGGCTTTCTTTTTCAGCCAGCATTTTCTGCACATCGCGACGTACCTGTCGTTGCCGCCGAGACACACCTGTTCGCCCGAATACACGACGTTGCCGTCATCGTCAAGGCGCGCGTTGACGGTTGCCTTCGCGCCGCATTTGCACACCGATTTGATTTCGGTAATGGACTCGGCAATTTCAAAAAGTCTGCGACTCCCCGGGAACAAGTGCGTTAGAAAGTCGGTGCGAAGACCAAAGCACAGCACCGGCACGTTGAAGTCGATGACGATTTGTCCGAGTTCGTCCACCTGTTCGGGCGTCAGAAACTGGCACTCGTCCACGATGATAACGTCGCGGTCGCGGTACTTTTCCTCATATGCCTTGTAAAGGTCTTCCTTATCGTTCACGACGACGGCTTTTGCGGTAAGCCCGATTCGCGATTTGACGATTTCCTCTCCGTCGCGCACATCCACGGACGGTTTCAGAAGCAGCACTTTCATGCCGCGCTCTTCATAGTTGAATTTGGTAATAAGGGCCTGGGCTGTTTTCGAGCAGCCCATCGCCCCGAATTTGAAATATAATTTTGCCATAGTTTAGCGCATACCCTTGTCGTACGGAATCCCCTCCGCTTTCGGCGCGCGCGACTTTTTGGACGTGAACGCCAGAACGATAAGGGAGACGATATACGGCAACATATTGTAAACCGTGCCGCTGATGCCGATATTTGCAAGCCAGTCGATACCGAGATACACGTTCGACAACGCCCTGAACAAACCGAACAACAATGCGGCAAGCGCGATTCTTATCGGTTTCCATTGACCGAAAATCATGACGGCAAGCGCAAGGAAGCCCGCGCCGGCAACGCCGACGTCGAAGTGCCAGGTGCTGTTTGCCGCGGCGATATAAATAAGACCGCCAAGACCGCCCAGCGCGCCCGAAATAATAACGCCCGCGTATCTCATTTTGTAAACGTTGATACCGACGCTGTCTGCCGCCTGCGGATGCTCGCCGCAGGAACGAAGTCGCAAACCGAATTTGGTTTTATACAGCACAACCCACGACACAATCAGAAGAATTATCGCAATCACGATAAACCAACTGAGTTCGAGTTTGCCGATTTTGAAGATAAAACCGCGCCTTGCGTTGATGTAGTCGAGTATTGCCGAGAAGTTGGAGCCGTTGCTGCGCTTTGTGTTGAACGCTTTGATAAGCACCGTTGCGGTTGCCGTCGCCAGCATATTCAGCGCAGTGCCCGCAAGAGTCTGGTCGGCTTTGAAGTTGATGCACGCCACCGCAAGAAGAAGCGACGAAACCATACCGACAAGCGCGGCGACGATAAGAGTCAGAATTACGATAAGTCCCGGGGGTGTGGTTGCGGGCAACAAAACCATTGTCATTGCGCCGCCCATCGCGCCGAAAACCATGATACCTTCAAGGCCGATATTGATAACGCCCGAGCGTTCCGAGAACATGCCGCCGAGAGCAACCAAGGTCAAAACTGCCGCATAAATCAAAGTATATTGAACAAGTAACGTCATTTCTCATCGACCTCCTTTCCGGATTTTTCATCGACAATCGGGGGTATTTCCTCGACCTCCGTTTCGACCTCTTTCTTAAACTCTTCTTCGGGGGTTTCCGAATTATCGTTTATTTCGCCGTCGGACGCGTCGGACGCCGTTTCGGTGACGGTTGAGTCAGCCGCTACTTCCGCCTGGGCGCCTATTTTATCGGCGATTTTTTCGGTGAGTTTATTCAGATATTTTTTCATGAATTGTTTGAAGAACAGTACGAACGCGCACAGATAAATAATGATTGCGATCATAAGGTCGGCAACCTGCGGGTTGTAGTACGTCGTGTCGATTTTTGAACCGCCGAGCGTGATATGCTGCACGAAATATCCCGCAATCACAACGCCGATGGGGTTAAGACCGCCAAGGAACGCGACGGCGATGCCGTTGAAACCCATTGCGGGAACGGAGCTTGCCGTCTTGAAGTTTTCGATACCCGTGAGATAGAAAAACGCCGCTCCGAGGGACGCAAGCGCGCCCGAAATCGCCATTGTAAGGATAATATTGCGTTTATCTTTCATTCCCGCGTATTTTGCCGCGAATTTATTGTTGCCCGTTGCTTTCAGTTCGTACCCGAAAGTCGTCTTGTTCATTACGATAAGGACGATAATCGCAATAATTATCGTGAAAATAATCGCAATCGTGACGTATTTGTTTTTATTGAAGGCGTCGCTCAGACCGCCGGACGGAATGAGTGCATTCGGCGCGTTTTTGAACAACGAGTGCGTTTCCGACAAAGTCGGGTTCATTGCTTTCGGATTGCTCAGCATGATATTTGTGAGATACAGCCCTATCCAGTTTGTCATAATGCAGGCGATGACTTCGTTCACGTTGAACAGCGCCTTGAACAATCCGGAAAGCGCACCCCAAAGCGCGCCCATCAATGCGGCAACGATTATGCACGCGTACCAGGGAAGTTGCCACACGAGCGCGGCATAAAGCGAAAAGCAAATGCCGATGCAGTACTGCCCGCCGACGCCGATATTGAACAAGCCCGCCTTATATGCAAACATTACCGAAAGTCCGCACATGATAAGCGGCACGGATTTCACAAGTGTCGAGCCGAAATAATATAATTGCTTTTCGGGACTGGTATAATATCCAAAGTTTTTGAGTATCGTTGCCATTGCCTTGCCGGCGTTTTCGGCATTGATACAAACGAGAATGAGATATCCGAGGAATATCCCGAGAAGCGCGCACAATATCGACGAAATTACCGTCTGCGTGCCTTCTTTTTTGACAAAAGTCAACATTTTGGGCTCGTTGCCGTCGGTCTGGACGAATAACGACTTGAACCAGCGTTTTGTTTTTTCACCGAAGTTTTTCATTGTTCGTCCTCCTTGTTGTTTTCAGAGTTATCGCGCTTTGCGCCTGCCATATACAAACCGAGTTCCTGCACCGTGGTTTTCTTCGGATCGAGTTCACCCACGATTTCGCCCTCGTACATTACAAGGATTCGGTCGCTCAGATTCATTACTTCGTCAAGTTCCAGCGATACAAGCAGTACGCCCGCCCCCGCGTCGCGGTCTTTCACGATTTGCGAGTGGATATATTCGATTGCGCCGACGTCAAGTCCGCGTGTGGGCTGTACGGCAATCAGGAGTTTATGCTCGCGGTCGAGTTCGCGCGCGACGATTGCCTTTTGCTGATTGCCGCCCGACATGCTTCTGACCATTGTTACGGAGCCTTGTCCGCTTCTGACGTCGTACTGTTCGATAAGTTTGTCGGAATACTTCCTGACCGCCTTCTTTTTTATGAAACCGGCTTTTTCAAACTCTTTTTGCCAATAGCGTTGAAGCACCATATTTTGTTCCAGCGTATAATCCAGCACAAGTCCGTATTTATGCCTGTCTTCGGGGATATGGCTCATGCCCGTTTTGCTGCGCTTTCTTATCGGTGCTTTCGTGATATCCTGTCCGCAAAGGGTGATTCTTCCCTTCACGTCGGCGTTGGGGTCAAGGTCCTGCGCCTTGTTTTTATTGAACAGCAAAACGAGTTTGTTCCAAAGAGCAATGGATTTTGCCGCAACCGTTTCGCCGAATTTTTTCAGTTTTTTCCAGATTTTTTTGCCAAGTTCGACAAAGAAGAATTTCAGTTGTTCCCCGCATTGCGTGAAGAACAATTTCGCGCGTTCCTGTTTTTCGACTTCTTTCAGTTTTTGCCATACGGGTTTTTCAACGTGCTCTTCGACCTCTTCTTTGACGTTGGGCGCAAGTTTTTCAAGCCCCGTTATGCCGTAAACAAGTTCGGTCTGACCGTTGCCGTCAATGCCCGCGATACACACGATTTCACCCGCATGCACCTGAAAACTCACGTCCTTTACGGCAAGTTTTTTGTGAATCTTGCTTTCGACGCACAGTTTATCGACGTCCAGAACGACGTCGCCCGGGATCGCCTCGTCCTTATCGACCTCGAACTTCACCTGGCGACCGACCATCATTTCGGAAAGTTCTTCCTTTGTCGTGTCCTTGATTTCGACGGTGCCGATATACTTGCCCTTTCTTAATACGCTGCAACGGTCGGCAACCGCCATAATTTCGTTGAGCTTGTGGGTGATGAACAAAATCGACTTTCCTTCTGCCGCAAGGTTTTTCATAATCTTCATAAGTTCGTCGATTTCCTGCGGGGTAAGGACTGCCGTCGGCTCGTCAAAAATCAGAATTTCGTTGTCGCGGTACAGCATTTTCAAAATTTCGACGCGTTGTTGCATACCGACCGTAATATCTTCGATAATCGCGTCGGGATCAACCATAAGACCGTACTTTTCGGAAAGCGCGACAACCTTTTCGCGCGCCTCTTTTTTTGTCAGAAAGCCCGCCTTATTAGGTTCCGCCCCAAGGATAATGTTGTCAAGTACGCTGAACACCTCCACAAGTTTGAAGTGCTGATGCACCATACCTATGCCAAGAGCGGTTGCGTCGTTGGGATTATTGATTTTTACGACTTGTCCGTTTTTCAGAATTTCGCCTTTTTCGGGCTGATACAAGCCGAACAACACCGACATTAGCGTGGATTTTCCGGCGCCGTTTTCACCAAGAAGGGCGTGAATTTCCCCGCGTCGAAGTTGCAACGTAATATCGTCGTTTGCGATAATTCCGGGGAATTCTTTCGTGATATGGCGCATCTCAATGACGAAGTCTTCGGATGCGTCATTTTTTACATAGTTTTCTGCCATATCGATATAACCTCAAAATTGATATTTTTATTATACTATATATCGGCTGTGTTTTCAAGAAATTTATATATATTTAATGTTTCACCGCATAAAAAAAGGAAGGCAAAGCCTTCCTTTCTTTTTGGTTTTCGATTAGTGAATGTTAGCCTGAGTGGTTACGGTAATCTTTGTTGCGGGCATGTTTGCAGTATCGGTAGAGATATTGTAAATACCTGCCTCGATTCTGCGAACAAGGTCTTTATAATCATCGATTGTAAAGTTTGTCATCGACCAGGTGTCCATCGGAAGTTGTACGTAGTTCAGGGAAGCGTCGGTACCCGATACCATACCCAAGTTGGAAACTGTGCCATAGTAGTTTTTCCAATTGCCGTCTTTGATTGCTTGAAGAACCGTGTTAACGGTAGGAGCAAGACCTTTCATAGCGGAAGTAATGCACATACCGGGATAATCCTTGTTGATTACGTGACTTTGGTCGCTGTCAACGCCGATGACTTTACCATTGACTTTTGCAGCCGCTTCGCAAGCAGAAGTGAAGATGCCGCCGCCGCATGCGAATACGACTTCTGTTCCGCCTTTATACCAAGTTTCCATCGCCGCGGTGATTTCGGGAGTCCCTTTGAATTTGCCACCGTATACGTAGTTTACAGAAACCTCGTTTGCAATGTTCATTTCAACAGCAGCAGCATTTGCGCCTTGTACGAAACCGTAACCGAAACGGATAACCGCAGGAACAGCCATACCGCCGAGGAAGCCGAGTTTCTTATAGCCTTCTTTAACGGCAGCATAACCTGCCATATAGCCGGAAAGTTCTTCATGATAAACAAACGTTGCTACGTTGCCGGGGATAGTGTAGTCCGCTCCCAGGTCGCCTTGCGAAACGTCAAGCGCTACAAACGTAACTTTTTCATTTTTTTCGGCAACTTCTGCTACGGTTGCGCCGAAAGCATAGCCGGGCATTACGATAACGTTGAAGCCTTCCTGGACTGCCTGTTCAACAGACGCGACACGAGCTTCGGTGCTATCACCTGCGGGCTTAAAGTATTTGAACGAAAGTCCGTTCGCTTCACAGAAAGCCTTGCTCGCTTCGTACGTGGTCTGGTTAAAGGATTGGTCGGTGATATCGCCGTAGTCGGTAATCATCGCAACTTTCATCGGGCCGTCGGTTGCGGGGTTGTAACCGGACATTTCAACTTTTGTAGAACCGCCGTTGCCCTTATCTTTGTCCTTGTCGCACGCGGTGAACGCGAAGCAACTTGCAACGATAGCCACAACAAGAAGCGTTACGAGTAATACTTTTTTCTTCATATTCTTCTCCTTTTTGGTTTATAATTTAGCAGTTTAGTCTGCTTAACCATCCTTATACATAGCGAAACGGTCAAAGAAAATAACCTCAACCGTTTGTCAATTTGATTATAGCTTATTTCAAAAAACAATGTCAAGACTTAATCGAAATTATTATTAAGGATTTATTATTTAAATATAAATATACGCGTGTCGTGTTTTTTGCTCAAATAATGAAACCGCAAGTTTATGCGACAATCCGGTTGTAAGAACCCTATTTTTTGCCATATTCGACAAATTTCGCAACAAAAAGACGCCCAAGGTTTTCCTCGGGCGTCCGACGTAGTTTTTTGAAAAATTATTTGTTCTCGCCAAGAAGTCTTGACAAAAACTCTTTCGTGCGCTCTTCTTTCGGGTTTGTGAAGATGTCTTTCGGCGCGCCTTCTTCGACGATGACGCCCTGATCCATAAACACGACGTTGGTCGCAACGTCCCTTGCAAAAGCCATTTCGTGCGTGACGACAACCATCGTAAGCCCGCTTTCGGCAAGCGTTTTCATGACGGACAAAACCTCGCCCACCATCTCGGGATCGAGCGCGGAAGTCGGCTCGTCAAAGAGCAGCACCTCGGGCTCCATTGCAAGCGCCCTTGCGATTGCGACGCGCTGTTTCTGCCCGCCCGAAAGTTGCCCGGGACGCGCGTCGACGTACGCTTCCATACCGACAAGTCTCAGATACTTCCTTGCCCTGGCTTCGGATTCTTCCTTTGAAAGTTTCAGGACTTTTCTGGGGCCAACCGTGCAGTTTTTCAGTACGTTCATATTTTTGAAAAGGTTGAACGACTGGAAAACCATACCCACCTTTTTCCTGAATTCCGCAGGGTTTTTGGTGTTGACGACGTTCTCTCCGTTCAAAAGTATTTCGCCCGAAGACGGAGTTTCAAAAAGGTTGATACAGCGAAGAAGCGTGGATTTGCCGCTGCCCGACGCGCCGATTATGCAGGTAACGTCGCCGCGACGCACGGTGAAGTCAATGTCTTTCAGGACTTCGTGATCGCCAAAAGATTTTCCAAGGTGTCTGATTTCGATGACGACCTCGTTTTGGGCGTTATCCGCGCGGGTTTCGCATTCCGTTTCGTTTGTAAAATTATCGTTTCTGATTTCGTCAGTCATTGCCGTTACCTCCGGCGGCGGTTTGCTCACGCAAGATAGAGTCCGCGTCCATATTTTGCGAGCCCTGCACCGTATAGTTCTTTTTGCCGTCCATTTTCTTTTCGATAAGGCGTAATATGCGCGAAATCGAGAACGTAAGAATAAAGTAAACTACGCAAACGATGAAATACGTTTGGAATATTTTAAGGTTAAATTTCCTTATTACGCCCGCATAGAAGTACAACTCCGTAACGCCGATAACGTTAAGAACAGAGGTATCTTTTATGTTGATTATAAATTCGTTACTTACCGACGGCAACGTATTTCGCAGAACTTGCGGTAACACGACGTAGCGCATAAGTTGAAAGTGCGTCATGCCGATAGCCTGTGCTCCCTCAAACTGTCCTTTGTTAATAGAGATAATGCCGCCTCTGATGATTTCCGACATATACGCACCCGTGTTAACGGATACGATAAGGATACCCGAGGGAATAAGCGGTAGAGTGTTTCCACCGCTTGCAAATGCATATCCCCAATAGATAACCATCGCCTGCACCATCATAGGGGTGCCACGAAAAACTTCTATGTATGCCGAGCAAATAAAGTTAAGAACCTTTTGTAATGCCCTTAACCACTTGTTTTTTGCAACAGGCATTGTCCTGAATATTCCAATCAAAATACCTATAAGGAGACCGAGAATCGTTCCCGTGAGCGCAAGAAGTAAAGTATTTCCTACGCCCCTTAAAATGTACATGTAGTATTTTGAAAGTATTTCACCTACATCTTTAAAAAACATTTTTATTGCCTACTTATTTTTTATAAATCACAACGAGATTCGAGGTGTAATAAACATCGGTGAAGTCAACTTCCGCTCTTCTTGCGGCAGTAGGAGACATACCGGCAATTATTGCATCGAACGTGCCAGCGTTAACACCGGAAATAAGGCTATCAAACTCCACCATGTGGATTTCAAGTTTCATTCCCAATGCATTGGCAATAAATTTTGCGATTTGTACGTCGTATCCGTTAGCATACAAATCCTTTTTATCTTTGATGGGCACAGCTCCGTTTTCAGCCGATTCTTGCGACCAGTTAAACGGATCATATGCACATTCCATGCCAACTCTTAATACGCCGTTAGTTGTTTCGGGCGCGCTATTCGACACTGCGAACTTCGTAATTTTTTCGTCCGTATTCCTGATTCTGACAATCTGCTCCATCAATTCTTTTCTTTGTTCAGCAGTCGTTTGTCTAATAGCCGTGTTAATTTTATCCAATAATTCCGAGCCTTTCTTAACGCCGATTGCAATGGATACATCATCATCGGTTGCCGTAAAGCCCGTATCGTTGTTGACAAGTCTTACGTAGTCCAAATTGCTGTTTTTAAGGCAAACCGAAAATGCGGTGGGTTCTTCGGCGATATAGCCGTCGATAGCACCCGATAAAAGAGCCGTAAGCAATGAATCGAAATCGGGATAAATATCACCTTTAACGTTCTTAATTTGATTTCTTGCGGTTTCGTGGAACGTACCGGATTGCGCAGAAATCTTTGCACCTTCAAGATCAGCAATACATGTAGCCTTGCTTAAATCTTTTTTCGTGCGATTTTGGCAAGCGGTAAGAGAAAACATTGTGATTACTGCCATAATTGTGGCGATAATGCCAATAAGTGCTTTTTTCATTTTAGTTACTCCTTTATCTGAAAATTTTTCAATAACAAAAATCCGTTAGCGGAAACTAACGGATACAATAAATGCAAAAATGATAAAACTATCAATATTTAACATCAAGCGCTCCGCAAGTTCCCTTGCGACAGTTTGCAACGTATTTCCCTGCAACCCAACGGCAAAATCTTCCGGATAAGACTTCCCGTTTCGGCAAAACTTCCTTTCCCTCGCCCCTTCAATCCGTTGCGGAGCGGTTACTCATAAGCTTTGCGCCTCTTAATTGTTGTTATCATATTATCAACAAACTTTCGCTTTGTCAACCGATTTATCGCACAAAAGTACATTTTTTGAAAATCGTGCAAACAACTCACACTTTCTCGCGATTTATTGATTATCAATTATTTACGCCTTGTGTAAATTTCAATTTTTATATCTTATTTTGGAAAATATATGCTATAATGAATTATATTATTATAAATGGGTGAAGTATGAAGCAAGCACTTACAAAAAGTCAATTAAATTTCTTTGACTTATTTAACATAGATCAACAAGAATCAATTGTAAAAGCATCAACTATTAGTATTGACACCCATAAGTGTTGTTTGGACATAGATCTTAATAGATATAACAATTACGATCTTAAAATGTATCAAGATGATATTAATCAAAGTGGTTTAAAACAGACTTGGCAAAATATAATTCATTATGTATTAAATAATGAAACAAAAAATAAATTTTTATATTGGAATAATTTTGCAGAATTATATGAAATAGGCTTGGCATTACAAGATAAACAGGCAAAAAAAGAATCTGGACAATACTACACACCTGATGACATCGCTTTAGTTATGTCAGATTGGTTTAACTCGCAAGTTGGTGAGAATATTTGCGATGTCGCTTGTGGAACCGGGAAGCTGATTCTAACTTATTTGGATTTAATCGGAAAAGAAAATGCAATAAATCTAATTAGGGCTGGCAAATTATATCTGTATGATTTAGATGATATTGCTCTCGATATATGTAAAACAATACTACTACTAAAATATGGAAAAGAATTAGAACCTTTCATACACGCTATACATTGCGACTTTTTATCTAAAAATATTGTTTTACCTGAAAATTGTAAAGTTATTTCAAATCCACCTTATGCGACAGTAAACACTATAAATAGTGATTGGGATAAAACCGATGTAGTATTGAATACAAAAGAACTTTATTCAATGTTTATGGAAAAAATAATAACTCAAAGTAAGAGTTCAGTTATAATTACTCCATATAGTTTTATTGGCGGAAATAAGTTTTATTCGTTGCGAAAAATCATGAACAATTATAATGGTTTTATTGTTTCTTTTGATAATGTTCCCGGCAATATATTTTGTGGAAGAAAACATGGAATTTTTAACACAAACACATCAAATTCTGTTAGAGCAACCATAACAGTTGTTGAAAATAAAGACAACTTTAAAGGATTTAAGACAACTCCTTTAATAAGGTTTAAAAACGAAGAAAGAAAAAAATTATTAAGAACTGAAGTCTTGGAAACATTCATCAACAATGAATACCAAATTGTAAGTAAAGAAAAACCAATGTACTATAAATGTGCAAAAGAATTGAATGATATTTGGAATGCTTGGCAAGAAAAAAGCAATAGTTGTTTAGGTAATTATGTAAGCCAGTATGGACAAAACATTATATCAATGCCGAACACTTGTAGATATTTTACAACAGCGTCAAATGGTTTGATGAATAGAAATGGACAAATAGTGCTTAATATTGATGATAAAGATGTTTTTAATTATGTCTACTGCCTTATCAATTCTTCCTTTACCTATTGGTATTGGAGATTGTTTGATGGTGGAATAACTTACCCTAGAGGACTCTTATTAAATATGCCCGTATTTTACGATAAATTGACTGAAGAAGATAAATGTTTCTTTAGAAATGTTGCAAATGAAATGATTGAAAATGCTAATAAGTATGTTGTAACTAAACACAATGTTGGAGTTCAAGAAAATATTAAGTTTCCATCGGAATATCGTAATAAAATAAATGAAAGATTATTACAAGTCTTAGACCTTGATGACATTAAATCTTCTATTTTTGATATAGTTCATAGTAATTGTGTGTTTGGGGGAATTAAGGAATGATGACTGACGAATTATTAAAAACAATTTTTAATAAAAACAAAAAATGTGTTATCAATACCGACCTAGACGGGTTGATATCAGGTATGTTATTACAAAGATTTTTAAATTGGGAAGTTGTTGGTTTTAGTAGTTGTTGTGGAAAACAAAATGATAATCTTTGGTTAAAAGATAAAAATTTGTCATTAAAAGATTTGATTTTTGTTGATTTGCCTGTTGCTTTAAAAAGCATATCTACAATAGATCAGCATTTTGTTGCTTTTGAAAAAGAAAGTATTGACAGATACAATGATTGTGCTAATAAACTTAATCCCAATATAATTAGAGCCAGATTTTTTAAGAATAATGATTATACAAAAAAATATCCTTTTGGTACTGCACATTTCATTTTGGCTTCACTAGAAAAATTAAATTTAATACCTGAAAATTTTGAAATAAATTTTTATAGAAATCTTGGTAATTATGATTTGTGTGATTTGTTATTAAGAGCAGATAGAGTCGTTGGAAATACATATTTATATACTCAAAACTGTTTTGATTGGAGTAATTGGATGATAGATTATGGTGGTAAAATCACAAAAAATCTTTTTAATATTGTTAAATCAGAATATAAAGAGAGACATAATAGAGAAAAATTTGTAGAATCTCAAATGTTAAGACTTGGTTGTGCAGGTTTAGATGGCGAATGTTCGAATTTGATTAGGAAAAAAGATATAAGGGGTTTACTTCAATACTTTAACTTTTTATCATCGGCATTTAATATAGATGCGTTACCAATTTTTGATATTTATAGTTATGATAACCTATATGGAGAAAGAATTAGGGTTGAAAATAATAATTTTGACCATATAAAAGAATTACTTAAACAGAAAAATATGTTTTCATATGCCTTTGTTAACATGAGAACATTGTCAGTTACATACAAAAAAGGAGGGAAAGATGAATAATATACCGTTAACAAAACTTCAAAAAGAAATTATGGAAGAATTTTATCAAATTCAACCGACAAAAGTTATATTTAACAAAGCAGAAAGAAATATTTTATGGAAAAAAGCAACACAAAGAAGTCGAGATTTCGATTTTGAAGAAATAAAATTAAAATGTCCTGCATTAGAACATCAAATTAGAAAAAGTTATGAAACAGGTAGAAATATACAATCAGCAGTTTTTAGTGAATGTGTATACGCTCAAACATTTGCGAATATGTTTCAACTTACTACATTTGTTAATTGTATTGAAGAACCCAATTTTATTCCAGAAAGAGTACGGGCACTATTAAAGTCGTATAATTTGTTCCCTAGATATGCATATTCTTCCCCTGATAAAAAAAGAATGCTTATTCAAGCTGGGGGTTGCAACGGAATAGATAGTGCTTTAATAACGGTGATTGATTTGGTTATTTATACAATAGAATTTAAAGAACCGGGTGCAAAAACAAGCGAACCTGACTTGCCTAAATATAAGGAAGATGGTAACCTGTTGATAACAGATGAGTTTCTAGAGAAATATCCTCAATTTAAAGAAATGTTAGAAGAACAAAAAGACCTTAACTTTTTTGAAGTTATGGGAAGTAATATAAACAATTTTTCTAATGAAAGTATAAATATTGCAGTTTCAAATAATTACACAAAAAAGTATGCAGATGTTGTATGTACGGAAGACAAAGATGGCTTTTTAGTTATGCTTCCAATCAACCAAATATCATTATGGGCAAAAATTGAAGGGGAAATTAGACCCTCAGGAAGAAATCACTACAATGTGTGGACGCCAATTGCGTTAAGAAAGTATCTGCATACATACAATGCAGAATTTGATGATAAACTAATAAACGTGACAGTTGATAAAACATTGTTGTCAGAAAGAAGAGAACGCGGAGGCAATCGTAAATTGTCTGGATATAAAATTACTCCGCTATTCTTTGTTTATGTTGAAAATTGTGAGACTAATGGTAATTTTATTACTTTTAATATCAATGATGTACAACAGTTAAATCCTACCATAGCAGGAAAAATGTTTTTCAAAAATTTGAAATACATAAATGTTAAAAACTACTATTTTAATTAAGGTGAAAATTTAAAGTATGATATTGTTAATATTGATACTAAATAACACCTTGTAAAAAACAAGGTGTTTTGTTTTAGTTTATAAAAGATAATGGATAAATTACTGAAAAGAACTCTAAATGAAAAAATACGAACTCAAAGATATTCTTCTCGTTCGTATTATTCACTACTGGCGGAGAAAGAGAGATTCGCCTTTCAGCGGGAACGGGCGAGTTTACTCGCATAGTGGAGCGTGCAACGGAGAGTTCGGCGGCGCAGCCGTCTCGCGCAATCAATGTTTGTTTGATTGCACAGAATCTCTCTTTTGACAGCAAAAAACCCGACTGTATCGTCGGGTTTTTTTGGCGGAGAAAGAGAGGTCAGTTGTTGCTCTGCAACAAACATCTCTTCTGCTCCGCAGATTTCGGAGAAAGAGAGCATTCGCCTTTCAGCGGGAACGGGCGAGTTTACTCGCGTTAGTGGAGCGTGCAACGGAGAG
>OQVN01000086.1_pt1 | contig 35235 bp, 23 predicted proteins | sample 1691621 | NCBI WGS metagenome assembly OQVN01 (sample SAMN03418278, study PRJEB22391) | human gut metagenome | biome: human-gut; feature: organic feature; material: feces | host: Homo sapiens | place: Tanzania | collected 2013-01 | reverse complement strand
GGAGGGGTAGGAGCGCTGCTGTTTTTTGCGTTCGCATCGTGCAATAACGAGCTTTTCGAAAATGTTAGTGATGTTGCGGTGAATGGCGAGTATGGTTCGGTTGCGGTTTCTAAAAACGCTTCGGATTCGGCTCGTGCCCTTGATATTCAGTCTTTAAAGTTTGCTTCTGCGTTTGTAAGTGGTGATGGAATTTCTTCTGGAAGCGAGCCTTGTGCAAAAAATATTTCAATAACAGATGGCGTTGGAAGTTTTTCAATTGAGAAAATCCCTGCCGGAAAAAATCGTATTATCACAGTTCAGGCTTTGGATTCCTCAAAATCCGAGATTTATGGCGTAACAATGCGTGCGCTCTGCGATGTTGAATCTGGAAAAACGGCAAATGTTTCCGTAAACTGGAAAACCACCGCGCTTGCAAATGTTTTTTATGAGTTGAATAAGAGCGGATATAAGGTTTCGGGGATTTTGGATTCAGAAAAAATAGTGATTCAAAATGCCATAAAGACTGATGTTCATGCGTGTTTTGTGGATAGTGCAAAAATTGCAGAAGATTTTATAAAACTTAAAAATGGCGGAATTTCTTCTTTGCAATCTGCGGATTCTTATGTAAAAACTGCGGCAAGTCTTTCTTTTTCTTATTCAGGTTCATCTTATAAAATTCAGGTTTGCGACCCATTTTCAAAAGTTGCGGAATGTTCTGCTTCTTTTGGCACGGTTGAAAATATTGCTCCTGGAACTTGGAATGTTCTCCTTTTAGATAAGAATGACAACGTTATTCAGAAAAAAGAAAATTTTGTTTTTGGCGCAGGCGAAAACGTAAAAATTGAATTTGAAACTCCTTTTGACGGAATCAGAATTTTTGTTGCAAAATCGATTTGTTATAATCAAATCTATGCCTGGGAAGGGTCTGGAACTGCATTGTGTGGAGATTATCCTGGTTCAGAAATGGAAGAAAATGACGATGATTATGTTGCAAAATTTGAAGGAAAAACCTCTTTAAAATTCATTATAAACAAAGGTTCTGGCGATGCGAATAAACTTACTGGCGATATTGAAATCAAGGAAAAAGGCGACTACCGTGTTGATTCAAACGGCAAATGCACAAAAATTACTGGTGGCTCAGGAACTGTTACAGAGCCGGAATTAAAGGCGATTATTTCTATTTCTGGAAGCACTGTTGTTGGAAATGAGCTTACTTTTAGTGCGGCTTCTTCAACTGGAAATATTTCTTCCTATTTATGGACGTTTGCGGACGGTTCAACTTCTTCTGAAATTGAATTGAAAAAAACTTATTCTGTTGCAGGAAGTTACTCACTCACACTTACTGTTTCTGATTCCAATGGAAAAACAAATTCTGCTTCAAGAACAGTGAATGTTGTAAAGCCTGGTGAATTTGTTCACCGAGATTTCCGCGAAGAAAATGTCTATTTTTTAATGACAGACCGATTTGCCGATGGCGACAAGACTAATAATAATATCTGGGGCGATGAATATCTTCCGAACGGTGAAGCTGACTTGTATAAATTTGATGAGTCAAAAACAGGCGTTCTTTCTTATTATCATGGTGGCGATTTTAAAGGGATTATAAACAATCTTGATTACATTGCTGACATGGGATTTACTGCAATCTGGATTACTCCTTCTGTAAAGCAGCCAGAAGGACGATTCTTTAATGGTGGGGACTACGAGGCTTCCGCATTTCATGGATACTGGGGTTACGATTTTGACCAGATTGATCCGCATCTTCATTCTTCTGGAAAAAACAGTGACGGCTGGGATGACTATAAGGCGTTTATTCAGGCTTGCCATGACCGAGGAATCCGTGTAATGCAGGATATTGTTATAAATCACGGAAATCATACTTCTGCAGCAAGTCCTACAAAATGGGTAAATTATTCAGTTCAGACAATTATGGACGGAAAAGAATGGGCATGGAAAACGCTTGATCCTTATTATGAATCCGACACTTCTAAAAACGGATTCTATTCTTATTATGGATTTGGACAGTGTTCTGATTTGATTGATTTTGGTCACCTTGGCGAAGATGGAAAAGATTCAAGGCAGCATTTGATCAATGTATACAAAAAATTTATTGATGCAGGAGTTGACGCATTCCGGATTGACACAATTGCTTATATTCCAAGCGAGTTTGCAGGTGAATTTGCAGACGCAATGTACAATTACGCAAAGTCAAAAGGCAACGACTATTTTTATATGATTGGCGAAGCTTGGTGCGGCCGCCATGATGCTGTTGACCGTCATGCACATGATACAACTGATTCGCTTCACATGCTTGACATGCACTTGAGCTGTCTGGATTATCCGGGGCAAATGCAAGGGGTTTTTAAGGATGGTGGTGATTTTTCACAGTATAACAATGCTACAGGGGACGACAAGAGTTTTGCTTGTATGACGCCAGAGGAATACACAAAAACTGCAATGTTCGTGGACAACCACGACTGTTATCGTAATGAGGCTATTTATTCAGAGGCGCAGTATAAAAACGCATTGAACTATATTTATATTTTCCGCGGAGTTCCAATTGTTTTTTACGGAACGGAAGCGATGTATTCATGGTCTGGAACTAATCCAAGTACAAACAAGGATGATGTGGTTTCTAGATGGATGCTTGGCGATGAAGGCATTAATTACGTAAAGACAAACAAACCGCCAATGTATAAGCATTTAAAAGTGCTGAATGAAATCCGCTCTAATAGTCCGTGCATCCAGAAAGGCGAGCAAGAAAATCTAGTTCTAAAAGGAAGCCAAGCTGTTTTCACAAGAACTTATAACGGAAAAACTGCTTATGTTGGTCTGAACACAAGTTCTGCCTCATATTCTTATGAATTCTCTGTAAAATCAGGCACTTACACTTTTGTTTCATGCAAGTCAGATGGAGCTTACACAAGTTCATCAATTAGTGCTTCTGGAACATATTCTTTGAGCGTTCCTGCAAACGGCTTTGCATTTATTGAAGAAAACTAAACTTCACTGAAAATTTATTTTCAGCATTTGGGAATAGTCCTTATTTAAAGTAAAAATTTTACATTTATATGACAAAAAGCCTCTGGATAAATGAAAATTCCAGGGGCTTTTTTAATTTTTGTTTTACAAATGGATATTGTAGATTTATAATTTTTTGTGGAATTTGAATGCTTCTTGCCTTTCCTAGAGATGTTTTGAAAAATTTACGACTCTTTGGAGGCTAAAATGAAACGGTTTCTTGGCGGCTGTCTGGCTTTTTTGTGTCTTATTGCATTTTCTTGCAATCTTGAAGAGAACTATTCTGATTCAAAATATGGTTCAATTTCTGTTGGTTTAAAAAATTCTTCTGTTGAATCTGCTGAAAATAAATCTTCGCGTGCGCTGTATATTCCAGAAATAAAAAATGCTACGGTAACTGTAAGCGGCTATGGAATGTCGGATATTTCAAGGCGTGTAAGCATTGTTTCTGGAAAAGGCACTGTTTCTATTGATAAAATTCCGGTCGGTAGGAACCGTGTTGTAAGTGTTCAGGCGGAATCTTGCATTGATTCTGATGATACCGCCAAGATTGATGGCGTTGTTATGTATGCCGTGACTGATATTTCCAGCGGCGAAAATTCTGTAAATGTGAATTGGGCTTCTTCTGCGGTCGGCTCGGTTTATTTTAATCTTATAAAAGAAAATTATGATGTCTCAAACCTTGAAAAATCTTCTGTTGAGGCACTTGTTCCATCTGAAACTCATGCGGCTCTTGTTGACACAAAGAAAATTGCGGAAGATATAAAAAATGAAAAAACTGAATCTGCGGAAAATTACAAGCTTGAAAGCGGAAAAGTTCAATTTAAAACAAGCAAGGCTTATTCAGATGTGGTGATTCAGGTTTGCGATCCTGTCTCAAAGTCTGTTGCACAGTCAACAGGCGAAACTCAGACTATAGAAAATGTTGCGCCTGGAACTTGGAATTTTTATGTAATCAAAAATGAATCTATAAAATATAAAAAATCTGTTGTGGTAGAAAGCGCCGGAACGGTTGATCTAGGAACTATAAGTTTTGAAAAATCGCTTGGTCAGAACCATCCGGATGAGGGAAAATATTCTCCAGTTGCACAGACTACTTGGGCAAGTGAAACTTTCTCTTTGGGCTCTGAAATTGACGCGGATGGAAACGGAACATTTGCGGTTTATTCAAAAAATGCCACAAAAATTCTTCTGGAAATTTATAACGCGGCCTACGGTGAAGAAGCCGCTTACGACTACTGGATGGAAAAAGGCAGCGACGACATTTGGCGCGCAAAAATCAAAGGAATTGAAAGCGGCACTTTGTATGCGTTCCGCGCCTGGGGACCAAACTGGACTTTTGACGAAAACTGGGAGCGTGGCGGAAGTTCTGCTGGCTTTGCTGCCGATTTTGACTCAAAAGGAAACCGCTTTAACCCGAACAAACTTCTGTTCGATCCATATTCAAAGGAAATCAGTCACGACAAGTCAAATCCGACTGCGCTTGGCAAGATGAACGGTGGAATGTACGGAACTGGTGAGGAAGTTTTTGAAGGTGCGGCTCGTAGAAACTTTGACACTGGCATTTATGCCTCAAAATCAGTTGTTGTAAAAGACAGCACAAGTTTTGGCACAAGACCAAAAATTCCGCAGGAAAAGGCAATCATTTACGAGGCACACGCACGCGGAATCACAAAACATTCTTCTTCTGCGCAACTTTCTTCTATATTAAATGGTTTTGACGGATTTGAAAGTGTTGTGGATATCCCAGCTGAATATCAGGGAACGTATAAAGGAGCTGGAATGTTAGCTCCGTACCTTAAAGCGTTGGGCGTGAATACAATCGAACTTTTGCCGGTTCACGAAAGCGACAACGATGCAAATCCAGATGACGCACCGGGCGGAAACTATTGGGCATACATGACTTACGGCTACTTTGCGCCGGACAGACGTTATTCAAGCGATAAATCTTATGGCGGCCCAACGCGCGAATTCAAGGAGATGGTAAAGGCGTTCCACGATGAAGGAATGGAAGTTTACCTTGATGTTGTGTTCAATCATTCTGGAGAAGGCGGAACTTGGTACGGTGAAAAAGACAGTTATCAGACTGCCGAGCTTACATTTATGCGCGGCTTTGACAACAGCACATATTATTCGCTTGTTCAGGACAACGTTGGCGGTTACTGGGAAACTACCGGCTGCGGAAACAACTTGCAGTGCGATAATCCTGTAGTCCGCAAGTTCATTTTGGATTCCCTTGCTTACTGGATTGACGAAATGGGTGTTGACGGCTACCGGTTTGACCTTGCTCCTGTTTTGGGGCGTGAAGGGCTTGGTACTTGGAATTACAGTAAAGATGCACAAACAATTAAAGAAATCATCGCTTTAGGACAAGAAAAAGATGCGGAAATGATTGCCGAAGCTTGGGATACTCAATGGCCGGGTGGTTATCAGGTTGGAAACTTCCCGGACGGTTGGGGCGAATGGAACGGACGTTTCCGCGATTCAATCCGCTCGTTTGTGGGAACAGGAAACCGCAACGGCATAAACAGTTACATCAACGGAGATTACGACAACTTCAACGATCAAGGCGGTCCGCATAAGTCTGTGAATTTTGTGGTTGCGCACGATGGCTTTACTCTTGCTGATTTGTGCAGCTATCAAGGTGCGGGAAATGCGATGAACAGCACTTTGACTTGGCCGTTTGGACCAAGTGACGGCGGCAACGGCGACAACAACATGCTGGGTTTTGGAACAGAGCCTGAAAACAAGCGTCAAGCTGCACGAAACTACATTGCAATCCAGATGATAAGCCGCGGAGTTCCGATGATTGTCTGGGGCGACGAGTTCGGCAGAACGCAGAACGGAAACAACAACCCTTACAACATAGACAGCGTTGCGACTTGGAGCAACTACAACATGATAAACACTTCTTCTCCTCATCTTGTTGCAACTGGAGGAAGCGGCGCTTACCACAACAATTTTGGAACTTTCGGCAATACTGCAAACGTAAACGGCAACTTTAAGTTTATGAACTACATGTTGAAGCTGCGTGCAAGCGAGCCGGCATTCCAGCAGGCAGATTACAGCGTTCCGTATGACTTTAAGAAAGAAGACGGCGCTTCTACATTGTCGGACAGCGACCGCTGCGTCTGGATTCGCATAAACGGAAGCACAGTTTCCGGCGGAAGCGACTACCTTGTGTTTATGAATATGTACACTGCGGAAGTTGGATATAAAATTCCTGCACCTGAATCTGGAAAATCTTGGGTACGACTTGCAGATACGCAAAACTTTTATGAAAGCGACTTTAACTGTTGGAGTGAAACTGACTCTTCCTGCGTTTACAAGACAGAGGATAAATATGGTGTAACTCCTTGGTCAGTAGTAATCCTTAAGCAAGTTGCAGACAATTGATAAATATCATAAACATTAAAAAAATTGATATGTTTGTTGAGCTGGATAGTATGTGCTTTGCCTGAATTCTTTGCATATTTAAACTTGCGTTCTGATACTAGATTTGCCTGCAGGATAACATTAGTTTTTAAATAATCTAGTATTAGTATGTTTTGCATACTAATACTAGTGTGCAAAGCATGCTAATACTAGCCTGAATTATAACCTATTTTCTTTTATAACAAAACATTAATTTGACAGATTAATATTGTGGACTTACAATTTTTTTAGAGAAAGTTAATTAAAAAAGTGTGGTTCTTGCCTACAAAAATAAGGAAAAAACATGAAAAATCTAAAGATGTTTTCGGCTGTCGCGCTGATTTTTGGCGTTGTTCTGTTTTCGTCTTGCTCTGATCTTGTTTCTGAAAAGAATGATTTGGAGTACGGTTCGATTTCGATTAATTCTGAAACAAGGGCTGTTTTTGTTGACGATATAAAGTCGGCAACGGTAAAGATTTCCGGTTTTGATTCAAATGGTAAAAAATTTGAAAAATCTGCCCCTGTAACTCCTGTTGAAAAAGGAAAGGGAACTTTTTCAACAATTGAACAGATTCCTGTTACAAAAAATGCGGTTGTTCAAGTACAGGCTTTCGGTGATTCTTCTGCTGACTCTAAAATTGACGGAATAACAATGTATGCGGTCTGCGACATTCAGGGCGGAAAAAATACTTCTGTTGCCGTAAACTGGGAGTCTTCCAAAAAAGGCAAGGTTTTTGCGGCATTGCTTGAAAAAGGTGAGAACCTTTCAAAACTTACAGATGAGCAACTTTCTTCTATATATAATGCAATTCCTTCTAGCACGCATGCAAGCCTGATTGATGCTGAATCGATTGCGACAGCTTTTAAAGCTGGCACTTTAACTGAAAGCACTTCTTATGTACTGAATGCTGGAACTGTAAAAATTACCGCAAATGGCTGTTCGGGCTGCACAATTCAGGTTTCCGATCCGAACTCAAAAATCTCTTCTGCGGTTTCTGGCGACTCTGCAGAGGTGACGGTTGAAAACGTTGCTCCGGGAACTTGGAACGTCTACGCTGTAAAAGACGGTGCGGTTGTAAAAAGCGGAACGGTAACTGTTGAATCTAGTGCAGCGGCGGAAGTTGTGCTGGGAAATGTTGTTGTTGCAGAATATGACGGAATAAAAATTCTTGTTGCAAAATCGTTGAATTATCCGTTGATTCATTATTGGGATTGTTCAGATAAGGCTTCATATTCAAATACAACTTGGCCTGGAATAGAAATGGATTCAAAGTCAAGTGATTCTGATTATGTTTATGAATTCAAAAAAGTTTCTTCTGTAAGTATTTTGATTACAAATTCTTCTAAACAGAAATTATGTAATGATAATATGGTTCTTTCCGAAAAAGGAACTTATCGTATAACTGCAAGCGGAGCTCAAAAACAATCGGCACCAGTTCCACCAACCGTAACAGTTCCTTCAAAAGCATACTTGGGAGGCTCATTCACAATTACAGTTTCAAGCGAATCTGCGCTGACTCAAAATACAGTTTCAATAAATGGCGTTACAAAAACGCTTGTTATTGGCTCGAACACATTTAATGTTTCAGATTTTACTTCTTCCGTTGGAACAATATCAGTTTCAGGAACAGTTTCAAATTCAGCTGGAAGCAAAAATGTTTCAGGTTCAATTTCTGTTGCTGAAAAGCCGGTGAATACGCTGGTTACTAATTTTAATGAGCTAAGAATTTATCAGGTTATGGTTGCGAGTTTTCAAGATGGAGACCCTTCTATTGGTTTTACACAGATGTGGGGACCAGATACTCAAACTAAAGGCGGTGACTTGCAAGGAATTATTGAGGCTATTCCGTATATTAAAACTCTTGGTTGTAATGCTTTATGGATGACTCCGATTTTTAACTCAAATGGAAGTGATAAATTAGATGCTACAGGCTATTTTGCCTATGACTATTTCAATATTGATCCTCATTTTGGAACAATGGAAAAATTTGATGAACTCGTTGCCCTTTGTCATGAGAATGGAATAAATGTTATTCTTGATGGTGTTTTTGGTCATAATAAGGGAAAAGTGGCTTCTTCTCCGAGTAGAAATGGAATTAAAAATCCAGGAATTATACCTTCAACTTCAAATCCTGTTGATTATGCAAATAATTCAAATTCTTTGAAATATTATTCTGATGTTGCCCGCTATTGGATTACTGAACATAAAATAGATGGTTGGCGTTTTGATCAATGTTATCAGGTTGGGTTGGGTGATAAAGATAATGATACAGGTGTCTTTCCTAAGAATACAGGTACAAATGGTCATAACTATTGGTATGATATTCGCAAAGTAGTGGAAGAAGCTGCTTCTTCAAATGGAAATTTGGGTACAGATTGGGGAACTTTGGGTTATATGGTTGGAGAGCATTGGCATGGGGATTCAACAGTTATTCAAATGGGTTCTGTAAATGCAGGCTATACTTCTAGTTCTTATGGAAATACTTCAAATGCTGCTAAAGGCTATGGTCTGAATTCATGTTTTGATTTCCCGGCGTATTATAAAGTTGTTCAAGGGTTTGCGCAGGAATGGGGCGGAACTACAACAGAAAACATTACAACTGGATTAAGTTATTTGTATAAAACTTACTCAGAAAAAGGTTATTCGTGTAAGGAAGATGATGGTTCTTACGAAACATATTATCCGAATTTCATGCTTTCAAACCATGACTTATTCAGGGTTGGAGATTTAATCAACAAAAAATATAATGATGGTTTTGAAAGTGATAATTACGCAAAACGAAATATGGTTCTTTTGGCAGCACAGGCGGCATACACCGGTCCAATAACAATTTACTATGGTGATGAAATTGGCGACCATAATGCAACGACAACTACTGGTTGGGGAACTGATAATGTTGCCCGCTCTTCTGGAAAAATTTCAGGCTTTAATGAAAGGGAACAGAAAATTCATAAGTGGACACAAAAATGTCTTGAAGCACGTTCTGAACATGAGGCTTTGTGGAATGGTTCAAATGAACAGATAATTGGTGAAAAAGATTTTTATGTTGCCAAAAAAGTTGGTGGTGGAGAAACAATTTACATCGCATTTAATTACAATTCTTCATCATCAAAAAGTTTTAGCATTTCAGGAAACGGAACCGACTTGCTTTCTGATGAATCATTCAGTGGCACAGTTACCGTACCAGCTCTTTCTGCAAGATTCATTCTTGTAAAGTAAAATAGTTCTAGTGGTTTTGCTCTTGTGTGGGAAAAGCAAGGGCAAGGCTCTGTTTTTTGGTGAGAGTTTATGGAGGAAAAATGAAAAATGTTTTATGCAGGGCAGTGGCTCTTGTGAGCATTTTATCTGCCTTGTTTCTTTGCGCTTGTGCAAATAATCTTGAGCAAAAATCTGAGTATGACGGGCATTATGGAACTTTGGTTCTTGGCGAAAATAACCGCGCGGTTCAGATAAAAGAAATCAGTTATGCTGATGTTTCAGTGCTTGGCTCTGGAATGGAAACCGTAGTTGCCGAAAATACTACAATTCTGAATGGAAAAGGCAATGTAAAAATAGAAAAGGTTCCGGTTGGAAAAAATCGTGTTGTTGTGGTTCAGGCAAAAAGCGGCAACTCAAAGCTGGACGGAATTTTTCTTACCGCGGTCGCTGATATTTCTTCTGGTGAAAATAATCTTGACACAATAAACTATGCTTCTTCTGTAAAAGGTAATGTTTACAAGGCATTGATAGAAGCTGGCGTTCAGACTTCTGATTTTACAGAAGAGCAGGAAAAAATCATAGAAAATGTGATTCCTTCGGGAACTCATGCGTCTTTAATTGATGCTAAAAAACTTGCGTCTGACTACAAGTCAAATCCAAATGGAACTTTTGATTCTTCAAGTTATATTTTAAATGCCGGTGAAGTTTCTGTTTCCGCAAGCAACGTTTCCGGTTATTCAATCTGGCTGAATGATCCGCTTTCTGCAGCAGAACCTGTTGAAATTTCTTCTGACGGCACTTACACAGTTAAAAATGTTGCTCCCGGCTCATGGTATTTATACATAAAAGACAAAAACGGAAGTGTTTCAAAAAGAGCAGTTTCTGTTGAATCTGGCAAAACTTGCAATGCGGGAAAAATCTCTGAGGAAGCTGCTTTTGAAGGCTACCGCGTGCATTTTTACGGCGCAAACTGGAGCACTTACAAAATCTACTATTATAATACTGAAACTCAGCGTGTTTCCGCATGGGATTCTATGCCGTCAATGACGGCGGAATCTGATGGCTATTACTACGATTTGACTGAATCTTGGGTTAAAGCCGGAACAACAATGGTGATTTTCTACGGCGGAAGCAACGATAACCGTTATCCGGCAGACCAACAGGATGGCGTTGTAATTCCTGCTGGCGTAAAAGAGGCTTGGTTCAACTTTGAGACAAAAACTTTTGAAACTTCAAATCCGTTCAGCACAGAACCGGCTGTTTCAATAACTCCGAGCGGAAACGCTTCGTTCAGTGGAGCGAACCAATCTGTAACAGTTACTGCAAAAAACTGCGCTTCCGCAAAATACACAACAGACGGAAGCGACCCAAAAACTTCTTCGACAGCAGTTTCTTTTGATTCGAGCAAAAGTTTTACAGTAGGAAACGGAATTTCTGTAGGCGAGACTGTAACCGTAAAAGTTTGGGGAACGGACGGTGCAACAGAAGTTTCTGCAAGCTCTGTTTTCACAAAGATTGAAAAACCTTCAACTCCAACACGGCTTGGCGCATATTACACAAGCAGCGCGACTTCTTTCAGTATATGGTCGCCGGATTCAAGCAGTGTAACGGTTACGGTAAAACCTGCCGGCGGAACTGAACAAACTTATACTTGCACAAAAGGATTCCAAGTCGATGGCGATTACCCGGATTCTTCAAATATTTACGGCGTAACAGTTTCGGGCGACCTGCACCTTGCGGAATACCAGTTCAAAATCGGCGGAGTGGCAGTGCGCGACCCTTACGGCAAGATGATTAAGTATGACGGAAACCAGCAGAAATCCAACAAAATTGCTGATGGAACAGAAAACGGTTACAGTTACACTTCTTACGCAGGTCCTAGCGTGAATATTGTTGTTGATATGGACAAAACTGAACCTGTTGGCGGCTGGGCTGCACGGCCAGCTTTGGAAAACCGCTGTGACGCAATCGTGTATGAGGTTCATGTAGGCGACTTTTCTTCTGATTCAACTTGGGGCGGTTCTAGCAAGAATGCAGGAAAGTTTCCGGGAATGGTGGAAAGCGGCACTTCTTACAGCGGAGTTACAACTGGACTTGACCATTTGAAGGAACTTGGCGTTACTCACGTTCAGCTTTTGCCGATGTACGATTTTGCCACAAAATACAACAATACTTTAAGCGACATTTACAACTGGGGCTATGACCCGGTAAATTACAATGTTCCGGAAGACCGATATTCAACTTGCCCGAACGATTATGTTGAGCGAATCCGCGAAGTAAAAGAAATGATTAACGAGTTCCACAAGAACGGAATCCGCGTAATCATGGACGTTGTTTACAATCACACATTTGCAAAGGAGATGTTCAGCTCTATTTCTTCAAAATACTACACTTCAACAGACCTTTCCGGCTGTGGAAACAGTACAAATACAGGCGTTCCAATGGTAAGCCGGATGATTCGTGATTCTTTGGAATACTGGGCTGATGAATACAATCTTGATGGATTCCGATTTGACTTGATTGGAATTTATCACACTTCAGCAGTAAAAGAATGGGGCGAATACTTGAACAACACAAAATTTCCGGACAGAAATCTTTTGATGTACGGAGAACCTTGGAACGGTTACGCAACAGATACAGAAGAAAGCGCAAAAGTCAGAATGAGTGCTGTTGCAAGTTTGGGAAATGCCCATGTCGGCGTGTTTAATGGAAAATTCCGCCAGAGCTTGAAAGGTGCAAATGATACGGCAAAAATGGGTTATATTTTTAATGCAAACGAAGATGATGGAACTGCTTATGCGGCAAATATTGCGGTTGGTTTAAAAGGTTCTGGCACTTCTCTTGATAAAACTGGCTGTTCAGATACATCAGGTACTTGGACTCGCTTCTTTGCTGTAAGTCCTGACCAGTCAATAAATTATATGTTTGCACACGATAATCTTTGCTATTGGGACAAGATAAAGGCTGCCGGAAAATCTGGCGATTATGCAAAAAGAATTGTTAAGTTCGGTCACGGAATTCTTCTTGTTTCGCAGGGAATTCCGTTCATTCACGCTGGCGATGAATTCCTTCGCACAAAGGAAAAAGGCGCAGGTTCAAGCATGAGCCACAACAGCTACATGGCAGGAACAGCAACAAATTCAATTGACTGGAGCTTGAAAAAGACAAACAAGGCGATTTCTGATTACCATGCGGATTTGATAAAGCTCCGCAAGGCGCACGACGGACTTCGCTACAGAAACGGCGTTGGAACAACAGAAGCAAGCGATAATGCCGTAAAATACTATGTCCAGGACAGTGACGGAACAAAACTCTGTATTGTTGTAAATCCGGGCAATAATATTTCAAAACCTGTTAGCGGAACAACAATCTTTGACATAAACGGCGCAGCTCCAACGTCCACACAATGCGAAGGAACTGCGGTTACAGTCATAAAATACTAAAAAAGTGATATTCCATCACATTCCGTGCGGGAAAAGCGGAGCGTGGTGGTTGTATATAGAAAAGTATGTATTTAAGGAAGGAAAAATGAAAAAGTTTTTGAAGGTTGTTGGAGGCATTTTTTGCGCCCTGATGATGTTCGGGTGTTCCGATTTGGTGGAGCTGAATTCTGGCTCGGACGATGAGAATTTTGGAACTCTTTATTTTGATTCAAAATCGCGCTTTGTTGATGTGAGTGAGATTTCGGCCGCTACTGTAAATGTTTACGGTTATGGAATGAAAACAATTTCAAAAAGCGGTGTCTCAATCAGCGGCGGAAAAGGTTCTTTAGCTGTTGAAAATATTCCGGTTGGCAAAAACCGTGTTATTGAAGTTGTAGGCAGCAAGACAACTGGTGTGCCTGTAAAAATTCTGTATGCGGTTACAGACATAAAGGTTGGTGCAAATTCAATAGGCACAATAAAGGATGGTTCTGGTTCTGCAAAAGGCAAGGCGTATCTTGCTTTGCTGAACGCAGGTGTTGATATTTCTTCTGTTTCGCTAGGCGGATTTGACGGTGTTTCTAGCGCATATCTTTTTGATGCGGACGGATTTGCTAAGGCTTACAAAACTGATTCTTCTGTTTTGACTTCTGATTTTATTCAAAAGCCTGGAACTGTAAAGTTTACTAACATAAAATCGGCTTCTGGCTATTCAGTCTGGATTGACGATCCGCTTTCTGAAAAACTTTCAATCGATTCTGATTCAACAACAACCGCTTCATTGACCGGTGTTGCTCCTGGCTCGTGGAAAGTGTACGTAAATGACGGAAAGTCTACAAAATCTGTGGGAACTGTAACTGTTCCTAGCGAAGGTTCTGCGGATTTTACCACTTTGATTGGTAATGCTCTGGCTGGAAAAACTGTTATTTTTGTGAAAGCTGACGCCGATACAATTTATGTTTGGTATCACGGTTCACAAAGTGAATTAAATGGAACTTATCCAGGAAATAGTTTTACTTCGGAAGATTGTTCAGGATATATGAATGACGCAACTGGTTGGAAAATGCTTGATATTTCAGAAGACTATGACAAATCTAAAGGAACTATAGATTTTCTTCTTTGCAAAGGTGGAAATAAAATTTCATCAGATGATAAAAAATCTACTAGAACATCAACTTTCTGGTACGATTGTAATACAGATACATTCTACGATTCCGACCCTACAACAGCCCCAGCTTTAGACAGCAACGCAACATTGAAAGAAATCAAGGTGAATGGAACCTCTATTGGATTGGCAACTGAATATGAAGTTGCTTCAAAAACAGAAGAAGTTACAGTTACAGCGGTTGCAAATTCTTCAAAGGCAACGGTTTCTGTAAGTCCGAGCGGCGAAACTTCCCTTGTTGCGGGCGAACCAAAATCATTCACAATTACTGTAACAGCCGAGGACGGAACTGTAAAATCATATTCACTTTCTGTAACAAGAAAGGCAGAAGACCCGAATGATGTAACACTTTCTTCTATTAGAGTAAACGGTTCTTCAATTGGCTCTCTTTCTGGAACATCATTTAAAAAGTCTCTAAGCGGCTCGGACGATTCCTGCTCTGTAACTGTAACAGCAGTGGCAAATGCAAGTTCTGCAAAAGTGTCAGTAAGTCCGGAAAGCGCAACAATCGCAGACGGAAAGTCAACGGAATTCATAATCACAGTAAAAAACGGCTCAGCAAGCGCAACCTACACATTGACTGTGGACTACACAAAAGTTGAAGGCTCGGAATATTACTGGACGAATAAGAATGGTGCGGTAGGTGTGAACAAGACGATTTCAAGTTTTTCCGATTGGACGGAAGATATGAAGATTGCTCAAGGGGCTGCAAATGATGACCCACGTGCATTTAGAGGTTATCATGAAAAAGCTACCGATTTCTATGCGTTGTATGCGGCTTATGATGACACAAATCTTTATTTGATGATTGAGATGCCAAGTATTGATGGTAGGGATATTACTTCAAAAGATTGGCAATATGCTCTTGATGAAAATCTTGGTATGGGGATTGGCATTAATACAGGCAAGCGAACTGTGGGCGACGGAGAATTTGACACAGGTATCACTGCTTGGCATAAAGAAAAAATGTATTCTATTACTGAATGTATTGATACTTTGTTAATGTTTCATCCCGCAGAATATGGAACCCCAGGATTTTTTATTACAAAAGATGATGGAAAATTTAGTTATGATGAAAACTACTGTCTTACTTTCGCAGCCCAGGGAGTGGAAACTTCAAAAAAGATTGGTTTGCTAAGTAAAACTTTGTATGGTCGTTCTGATAACGGAAATCTTTCTAAAGAAGAATATCTTGCAAAAACTGATTATGTGGATATGCTTGCAGATTCTGGAAAGACAGATGTTTCTGGTTATATGTATCAAGTTACGATTTCATTAAAAGGTCTTGGAATTGATAAATCGTATCTTGAATCAAATGGTATTGGAGTTGTGACATTCAGTACATTTGGAACTTCAATGATGGATGCACTTCCATGGTGTTCAAATCTTATTGATACTGCAGCCGAAGCATATTCTTCTGATGATAGCACTTCTGCTGAAAAAGAAGATTTTGATTCTTATGATGTCCCTCTTGCCCGAATCGGCCACATGTAAAAATCTTATTTTCTGATTAATTAAATCTTCCCCGGAACAAATAAAATCGGTTTGTTCCGGGGATTTTTTTTGTAAAAACCTGCACATAACTTCTTATTGGTTATTTTTTCCCCTTTTCATTTTTGGCTATTACAACTAAAATTATATGAAGTCTAAAATATTTGGGGTGAACTCGTGAATTCTGGTTCTATTTTTGTACAGCAGCTTATAAACGGTTTGTCGCTTGGAAGCATTTATGCCTTGATTGCGCTTGGCTACACCATGGTTTATGGTATTGTAAAACTTATAAATTTTGCCCACGGTGATGTTATGATGGTCGGAGCTTATGCTGGCTATTTTGTTCTTGTGGCACTTGGCGCCAGCACATTTGGAATGGCAGGCGCATTCATCGCGGCCATGGTTCTTTGCGGTCTTTTATCAATATTGATTGAACGTTTTGCATATCGTCCTTTGCGGGAATCTCCACGCCTTAATTCCTTGATTACTGCAATTGCTGTTGAACTTATTCTGCAGAATCTTATGCGCGTTCTTCCTTTTGTCGGTCCAGATCCGCGTCAGTTTCCTACAATGGAGACAAAAAATTTTACATTCGGAATTCTTTCTATTTCAAATCTTCAGCTTGTTGTAATTATTTCTAGTGCGGTTCTTATGGTTCTTCTTAATTTTCTTGTAAATAAGACAAAAACAGGAAAGGCCATGCAGGCTGTTTCCTACGACTTAAAGGCTTCTGCCCTTATGGGAATAAATGTGAACAGGATTATTGCTGTTACTTTTGTTGTTGGTTCTGTTCTGGCTGGTGCAGGCGGAGTTCTTTATGCAACGGCGTATCCGCAGGTTGATCCTGTTATGGGATATATTCCTGGATTGAAGGCGTTTGTCGCGGCGGTTCTTGGTGGAATCGGCTCAATTCCGGGGGCAATGGCCGGCGGAATTATTCTTGGCATTGCAGAGACTTTGACAAAGGGATATTTGAGCAGCCAGTATGCGGACGCTATTTCTTATATAATCCTGATTGTGATTCTTCTTGTAAAACCTGCTGGTCTGTTCGGCAAAAAGACAACTGTTAAGGTTTGATTTTCCGGTGTTTTAGATTTTATGAGGTCAAAATGAAAAACAAATTTATACGAAATACATTGATTCTTTCAGTTGTCAGCCTTGTTGTGGTTGCTGTTCCAACACTTCTTACTTCAACTGGCATTATGGACGCTTATTCTTCCGGAGTTTTTGCGCTTGCCGGAATTTACGCGATTATGGCTATAAGTGTAAACATTATTTCTGGAATTACGGGGCAGCTTAGTCTTGGTCAGGCAGGATTTATGGCTTTAGGTGCGTATGCCACAATTCTGTTGAACACAAATGCCCACATTCCGCTTCCTTTGGCTGTGATTTGCGCAGGTCTTATAACTGCGTTTTTTGGTTTCCTTATTGGTTTTCCAACATTGAAGCTCGAAGGCGACTATCTTGCGATTGTGACCCTTGCGTTCGGAGAGATTATCCGCGTTATCCTTGTTAATTTAAAGCAGTGGACTGGTGGTCCGAACGGAAAATCTTTTCCTACAATCCTTACGTTGAATCCGACTGTTGCGGTTCTTGTTGTTGCAAGTGTTCTGGTTCTTGTTGTTGTGCTTGTGCAGAATATTGTCCGTTCAACTTTTGGCCGTGCGATTCTTGCGGTTCGCGAAGATGAGATTGCCGCAAATTCGTGCGGAATCCATGTTTTCCATTATAAGATGGCAGGTTTTGTCCTTGCAAGTTTTGTTGCTGGAATCGGTGGCGCGCTTTACGTTATGTATGTAGGTTTTATAAAACCTGAACAGGCGGCTTTTACAAAATCAATTGATTATCTTATCTTTGTTGTTCTTGGCGGAATGGGTTCTATGACTGGTTCTGTCCTTGCTGCTTTTGTTTTAACTTATCTTCAGGAGGCGTTGCGTTTCCTTCAGAATTACCGTCTGCTTTTTTACCCGGTTGTTCTTATTTTTGTAATGCTTTTCAGACCTCAGGGGCTTCTTGGAACAAAAGAATTCAGTTTTGTAAACACATTTGACTGGATAAAATCAGGCGGACTAAAGAAATTCTTTTTGGAGCTTCCTGCTAAATTTGCTAAAAAAGAGGTGAAATAATGGCTGAAAAAAAACTGGTTCTTCAATGTTCTGATGTTCAGATTGTGTTTGGCGGTCTTTGTGCTGTAAGCGATGCCTCTTTTGATTTGTATGAGGGCGAGCTTGTTGGGCTTATTGGACCTAATGGCGCCGGAAAAACAACGATGTTCAATATGGTCTCTGGAATTTACACGCCTACAAGCGGTCAGATTAGTTTTTGGGACAAGGATGACAAGGTTCATGTAATAAATAAACTTGGGCCTGCGCAGCTGAATAAACTTGGAGTTGCAAGAACTTTTCAGAATATCCGTCTTTTTGGTGAACTTTCTGTAAAGGATAATGTTCTCATTGCGCTTCACAATCAGCGCCACGTGTCGGTTTTTGATGTTCTGTTCAGGACACCGAAATTCCGCAGAGATGAGCAGGTTATGTCTGAAAAAGCTATGAATCTTCTTGAACTTTTTAAGATTTCAGGAAAAGCTGATGAGAAGGCGAAAAACCTTCCGTATGGCGAGCAGCGAAAGCTTGAAATTGTGCGTGCGCTTGCCTCAAATCCTAAACTTCTTTTGCTGGATGAACCTGCCGCGGGAATGAATCCTCAGGAAACAAAGGAGCTTATGGAACTTATTGCGTTTATCCGCAAGGAATTTAAGCTTACAATTCTTTTGATTGAACATGATATGAAGCTTGTTATGGGAATCTGCGAAAGAATCATGGTCTTGAACTACGGCAGAATCATTGCGGCGGGAACTCCAGAGGAAATACAGGCGAATCCGGAAGTTGTAAAAGCATATCTTGGAAACAATTAACGCTCGGTTTAGGAGAATCTGACTATGATGCTTGAGGTAAAAAATCTTTGTGTGAATTACGGTGCGATCAAGGCTTTGCACGGAATCAGTTTTGATGTAAATCAGGGCGAAATAATTACTTTGATTGGCTCAAATGGCGCTGGAAAGACAACGACGCTCCATTCAATTTCAAATATAATCAAAAAGCAGAAGGGAACAATTATTTTTAACGGCGATGATATAACAAATCTTGGCGCGGATAAAATTGTTGCAAAAAATCTTATTCAAGTTCCTGAAGGACGCCGCGTATTTGCAAATCTTTCTGTTCTGGAAAACCTTCAGCTTGGCGCATATCTTAGAAAGGACAAGGCTGGAATTGAAAAAGATATTGAGCATGTCTTTACGCTTTTTCCGCGGCTTAAGGAACGTGTAAAGCAGGCGGCTGGAACTTTATCCGGCGGTGAGCAGCAGATGCTTGCCATGGGACGTGCGCTCATGAGCCAGCCGAAACTTTTGCTTCTGGACGAACCTTCCATGGGGCTTGCACCGATTCTTGTTGACGAGATTTTTGAAATCATAAAACGAATCAATGCGGACGGAACTACAATTCTTCTTGTTGAGCAGAATGCATTCAAGGCTCTTTCCATTGCAGACCGCGCTTATGTACTTGAAACAGGGGAAATAATAAAATCCGGCAACGCCACTGAACTGTTGAACGACGATTCCGTGAAAAAAGCATACCTTGGTGGTTGATTTTTTTCCTTGCTTTTATATTTTCGTGGTATAATTACGTAGTCTGAATGTTTGAGTTTTTTGGAACAAAAGATAAAAGCCTAAGCTGATTTGTAATTTCTAAAACTCAAAATTAAAAACTTTTTTCATTGGAGTTGCTTATGTTGGTAAAAAATGTAATGACAAAAAATCCTGTTACAATTGCGCCTGAAAGTTCAATCACAGAAGCCAAGGCTTTGATGACCAAAAAAAATATCGGAAAACTTCCTGTAGTTGATAAAAACAATAATCTTGTCGGAATTCTTACAAAAAAAGATTTGGCAAAGGCTGCTCCTTCAGAGGCCACAACTCTTGATATGTTTGAGATTGGTTATCTTCTTTCAAAAATCACTGTTGAAAAGATTATGACCAAAAAAGTTGTTACAGTTCCTGAGTCTGAGGTTGTGGAAAACGCCGCAAAACTTATGGTTGACAATGGAATTGGTTGTGTTCCCGTAATGTCCGGCGACTGCCTTGTTGGAATCATCACGGAAAGCGACTTGTTCCAGCTGTTCACTGATATGTTTGGTTCTCGCGAAGCCGGTGTCCGCTTTATCCTTACTTTGGACGATACTCCTGGTCAGCTTGCTAAACTTGTGGATGAAATCGCAAAGGAAAACGGAAATCTTGTTTCCCTTGTTACTCGCGAGCTGAAAGAAGCTGGAAAACGTCGTCTTACGGTAAAAGTTGCAGGAATTACAGAAGTCCAGCTAAAAGAAATTTTGGCGAGACTGAATATTGTTGCCGACGATATAAGATAAAATTCAATTTTTGCCCACACATTGAAATCAACATAAAAAAACGTTATTCTATGATATATTTTAAAAATAGAATAAGGAAATGTTATGTTGATAAACGGTTCTCAGATTGTTATTGAATGTCTTATTGAGCAGGGCGTGGATACAGTTTTCGGTTATCCTGGAGGCTGTATTCTTAATATTTATGATGAGCTTTATAAGAATTCGGACCGTATCAAACATATTCTTACTGCACACGAGCAAGGTGCTTGCCACGCTGCCGATGGTTACGCGCGTGCCACAGGAAAAGTTGGTGTCTGCATGGCGACTTCTGGTCCTGGAGCAACGAATCTTGTCACAGGAATCGCGACAGCCTACATGGATTCTGTTCCTCTTGTTGCGATTACCTGCAATGTTGGCAAGGCTTTGCTTGGACGTGATTCTTTTCAGGAAATCGATATTACGGGCGTAACTTTGCCTATTACAAAGCATAATTATCTTGTTAAAGATATAAAGGATTTGGCTCAGACAATCCGGGAAGCGTTCCTTATCGCAAAATCTGGCCGTCCTGGACCGGTGCTTATTGATATTTTAAAGGATGTTACAGCCTTGAATGTTCAGTATGAATTTGAACCTTCAAAAAATCCTGATGCACTTGCCAGGGCTGCACTGAATGCTTCCAGCTTTAAGCGTGCGGTTACTGTTCCTACTCCTTCTGAATATGATATTAAAAAAGCCGCGGAAATAATCAATGCTTCTGAACGCCCTATAATTTATGCCGGTGGCGGTGTGAAAATCTCTGGTGCGGAAGAGGAACTTCTTAAGTTTGCTGAAAAGGCATCTATTCCTGTAAGTGAGTCATTGATGGGGCGCGATGTTTTTCCTTCAAAGCATCCGCTTTGCACATGGATGGTCGGAATGCATGGAACTTATGCAAGCAACATGGGAATCACCGAGGCTGATCTGGTCATTGCGATTGGCGCGCGTTTTTCCGACCGCGTTTATGGCGACCCTTCAAAGTTTGCTGAGCGCGCAAAGATTCTCCACATTGATATTGACCCGGCAGAAATCAACAAGAATATCGATACAGACGCAAGCGTTGTTGGTGATGTAAAAGATGTTCTTTCAAAACTTATTCCGCTTGTGAACAAAAATGAACACAAGAAATGGCTCGAACAGATTAACGAATGGAAGAAAACTTATCCTTCCTGCTATGATAAAAATCCGAAGGATTCGATAAATCCTAAATTTATCTGTGAGCATATCCATGAGGTTGTGGGCGATGACTGTTTTATTACCACGGAAGTCGGACAGCATCAGATGTGGACGGCTCAGTTCTATCCTTTTGGAAAAAAGCGACGTTTTGTTACATCTGGCGGGCTTGGAACTATGGGCTACGGAACTGGCGCGGCAATCGGAATTTCTCTTTCTAAGACAGGAAGTAGAGTTGTCCATATTGCCGGAGATGGTTCGTTCCGCATGAACTGCAACGAGCTTGCCACAATCGCACACTATAATCTTCCTATTGTGATTGTTGTTGAAAATAACAATGCGCTTGGAAATGTCCGCATGTGGCAGCGTCTTTTTTACGGAAAGCGGTTCAGCCAGACAACGTTGGATTTTGGTCCTGATTGGATAAAACTTGCTGATGCTTATGGAATCAAGGGTTACAAGGCAACGAATGCAAAGGAATTTGCAAAAGTCTTTGATGAGGCGTTTAAATCTGGTAAAGCCGCAATTATCGATGCAAGAGTTGATAAAGATGAAATGGTTTTGCCGATGGTTCCGGGCGGAAAGCCAATCTACAACATGATTCTGGAACTTTCAAAGGAAGTCATGGCTAACGATTAAAACTACCGTACATCACAATTTTGTGTTATACTAAGAAGTGAAGGAAACTGATAGGAGCAATAGTGATGTACGAATCTGGTGAAGATTATCTTGAAGCGATTTTGATGATTTGGCAGGAAAAAAATGAATGCCATTCTGTTGATGTTGCCCACAAACTGAATGTTTCAAAACCTAGCGTAAGCCGCGCAATGGGAATTCTAAAGGAAGACGGCTATATTTTTGTTGATGAGAACCAGCATATCAATTTTACGGAAAAAGGTCTGGCAAAAGCACAGGATGTTTATGACAGGCATCAGCTTCTTACAAAATTCCTGATGAAAATCACGGGGCTTGAGGAAGAGCAGGCTGAACAGAATGCCTGCCGCGTTGAGCATGTGATTGATTCTGATGTTGTCCGTGGTATTAAAAACTGGATGAAAAACAACTAGAAATAACAAGCCTGATGAAGAATTTCCTGCGATATTTAAAGACTCGTCCTCTTGCATTTACAAGTGTAATTCTGCTTGTGTTTATGTATTTTGTGATGATCTTTGCGGAATTTTTTGCGCCGTATTCTGCCTCGCGCACCTACGAGAATAATGCTTTTCATCCGGCGAATCTTCAGCTTACAAAAAATGGGCTTAAAGTCCGCGAGTTCCGCGCCATAAACAAAGCTACGTGGAATTATGTTCGCGTAAAAGATGAGGAATGTATCCACAACTTTAAACTTTTTGTGAAAGGCGAGCCGTACAAACTTCTTGGTGTTATTCCTTGCCGCATTCATCTTTTTGGTTCGGATTCTGAATATCCTGTCTATCTTTTGGGTGCGGACAATCTTGGCCGTGATCTTTTCAGCAGAATTGTCTATGGAAGCAGAATTTCTCTTACAATCGGTTTTGTCGCAACAGCAATTTCTCTTTTGCTTGCTATTGTCCTTGGCGGATTTTCCGGGTATTTTGGAAGCGTTACCGATTGGGCAATCATGCGTTTTGCCGAATTTTTTATGCTGATTCCATCGCTTTATTTCATTCTTTTTTTGCGTTCTCTTTTGAACACAAAAATGGATTCCGGCACGTCTTATATGGTGATTACGTTGATTCTGGCTTTGGTGGGCTGGCCGGGAAGCGCGCGCACAATCCGCGGAATGGTTCATTCAATAAAGCGCGAGGAATTTGTTGTGGATGCGCAGCTTGAAGGAATTCCAAGTCTTGTTGTGATTTTCAGGCATATAATTCCGCAGATTTCAAGTCTTTTGATTGTAAGCACAGCGCTTTCTGTTCCGGGATTCATAATGAGCGAGACGACTCTTTCGTATCTTGGGCTTGGAATAAGTGATCCTGCGGTGAGCTGGGGCTCGCTGATAAACCGCGATATTTCAACGCTTTCTAATCTTCGGAATTTTCCTTGGCTTTTATGGCCGGTTTTTATGCTTCTTCTTGTTACGCTTGCTTTTAATTTTTTGGGCGATGCTTTGCGTGATTTTTTTGATCCATACAATATTGTGTTCAAGAAACGGAAAGTCAAGGCTGAAAAGTCTGAAAATATTTTGTGCAGGCACAAGGATTCACTTCTTTCTGTTGAAAATCTTGCGGTTTCGTTCAGGATGCTTCGAGGAACAAAAAAAGTTCTTGTTCAGGCTGTGAAAAATGTTTCCTTCTATATAAATAAAGGCGAGATTTTAGGAATTGTAGGCGAATCTGGCTCTGGAAAGTCGGTCTCAACAACTGCGATTCCTGGACTTTTGCCTCAAAATGCTGAAATGTCTGGAAAAATTTATTTTAAAGGCGTTGATTTGACAAGTCTTACCCAGAAGGAGCTGCGGAACTACCGCGGGCAAAAAATTGCGCTGATTTTTCAGGAGCCGGGAAGAAGTTTTGACCCTCTTCAGAATATTGGAAGCGTGTTTTTCGAGACGTTCAGGGTTTCTGAACCGGATATTACAAAGGAAGAGTCTGACAAAAAGGCCGCAAAGCTTTTGAAAGATGTGGGGCTGCCTGATTCTTTTGGGCGGCTTAAGGCTTTTCCGCATCAGTTTTCTGGTGGTCAGCTGCAAAGAATAGGAATTGCGCTGGCTCTTGCGCAGAACTGCGAACTTTTGATTGCGGATGAACCGACAACCGCTTTGGATGTGACGATTCAGGCGCAGATTATTTCTCTTCTTCTTCAGCTGAAAGAGGAACGCGGACTTTCGATTATTTTTATAAGTCACGATATAAATCTTGTGGCGCAGATAAGCGACAGAATTTGTGTTATGTACAACGGAAATGTTGTTGAGACAGATTCTTCTGAAATGATTATGAAAAATCCATCTCATCCTTACACAAAAGCGTTGATTTCCGCATTGCCGAAATTTGGCGAGCATTATACAAAAGGAAAAATGGCTTCAATTTCAAAAGAGGAAAAATTTGACTGAAAATATTAATTCTTGTGGAATCGGTTTTGCTCCTGACTCAGAAAACAAAGAAATTGCGCTGGAAGTTTCCGGGCTTACAAAGCAGTTCAATCTGGAGGCCGGATTTTTTGCAAAGAACAAAAAAACTGTCTATGCGGTGAACGATGTTTCTTTTAAGGTTCCGGCCGGTTCTACTTATGGGATTGTAGGTGAGTCTGGTTGTGGAAAAACAACGACTGCCCGGCTGATTGTGCAAATGTATAGGCAGACATCCGGAAAAATTGAGTTTTTTGGCCACGATATTTCTTCTTTTAAAAAGAAAGAACTGAAAAATTACCGGGAAAAAGTGAAATATATTTTTCAGGATCCGGCAAAATCCTTGAATCCGCGGATGTCTGTCTATGAAATTCTTGTTTCTGCGCTCCGTTATTCGTCTTTGTGGCGCGGAGAAGAAAATGCTCGTATGAGGGCGAAAGAAATCATTCAGGAAGTTGGACTTTCTTCTGAGGATTTAAAGCGGCGTCCGTCGGAATTTTCGGGCGGCCAGCGGCAGAGAATTTCAATTGCGCGCGGTCTTATTATGAATCCGGAACTTCTTGTATGCGATGAAGTTGTCTCGGCCCTGGATGTTTCTATTCAGGGACAGATTATAAATCTTCTTCAGGATTTGCGCCAAAAACGAAATCTTAGCTTTATTTTTATCACTCATGATTTGAAGGTTGCCTCGTATTTTTGTGATAGAATTGGAGTTATGTTCCGCGGTGTAATGGTGGAGGAAGGTGATGCGCGCAGTTTGTACAAGGACGCGCTTCATCCGTATACAAAACTTCTTTTTGAAGGTGCAGCCGGTAAACTTTCAAGGTCGAATGTTGAGGTGAAAACAACTCTTGAGCAGGAGCATTGCTGCCCATTTGCATATCGTTGTCCAAAAGCAACAGAAAAATGCCGTGAAGAGCTGCCGGAATTCAGTACTCTTCCAAACGGGCATAAAATCCGCTGTTTTTTCTGTTAGCCTGAATATTTGAGTTTTTTGTTGAATTCATAAATTGAATAAGCGGGAAGAAAAAGGAAGCGGCAACCGAGTCATTCGGTGCTATGGCAAGCAATTTTGAAGAAAATTGCGCAGTCCGATGCTTTGTTAGCTCCGCATGACGAATTGACGCGCTTTTTCTGGTAGCTGATTCAATTTCTTTACTCAATTACTAAAAATCAACATTCAGTTAATTAAAAATTTGACATCCTGATTATTTGCCCTTAAAATATAGAACATAATATAACCCGAATAGCGAACAGAAATGTTTGCTGAATTAGGAGGCCACACAAAAAATGGCAAAAGTAGAACTTAAAGGTATTGCAAAGGTTTATGATGGCGGTGTCCGCGCTGTAGACAATGCAAATATCACTATTGAAGACAAGGAATTCTGCGTATTCGTAGGTCCTTCTGGATGCGGTAAGTCAACAACTCTCCGTATGATTGCCGGTTTGGAAGAAATTTCAGAAGGAAAGCTTCTTATTGACGGCGTTGAGATGAACGATGTTCCGCCAAAGGATCGCGATATTGCGATGGTATTCCAGAACTATGCGCTTTATCCGCACATGACAGTTTACGATAACATGGCTTTTGGTCTTAAGCTTCGTAAAGTTGACAAGGCGGAAATTGACCGCAAGGTTCGTGAAGCTGCAAAACAGCTTGGTCTTACTGAATATCTTCAGAGAAAGCCAAAGGCTCTTTCTGGTGGTCAGCGCCAGCGTGTTGCTGTAGGCCGTGCAATCGTTCGTGAACCAAAAGTATTCTTGTTCGATGAACCGCTTTCTAACCTTGATGCTAAGCTCCGTGTAACAATGCGTGCGGAAATCGCTGCTCTTCACAACACACAGCAGAAGACAATGATTTATGTAACACACGACCAGACAGAAGCTATGACTCTTGGTACAAAAATCGTTGTTATGAAAGACGGTCATGTTCAGCAGATTGGTGCTCCGTTGTATTTGTACAATAACCCAATCAACAAGTTCGTTGCTGGATTTATTGGAACACCTCCGATGAATTTTATGACAGTAAAAGTTCTTGAACGCTCTGGAAAGATTGTTTGTGATGAAGGTTCTTTCGAAATCACTCCTACAGAAGCTCAGACTGCTTGTCTTAAGGATTATATCGGCAAGGAAGTTTCTTTTGGTATCCGTCCGGAAGATTTGCAGTATTCAGCTCAGCCGGTTGGAAAAGACAATATGCAGATGAAGATTGTAAACAAGGAACCTCTTGGTGCAGAAACTCATTTGTATCTTGTTTCTAACAAAGGTCAGCAGGTTATTGCAAAGACAACAGCGAATGCTGAATTCCGCCTCGGCGACACAATCAATGTTGTTCCAAATATGGAAAAGGCAAAATTCTTCTCTATGGAAGAAGGCGAAAAGAATATTTGCGATGTAGTTGAAGTTAAATGGTAATATAAAAACCGTTTAGATTTCCTCTGATTTGTGAGCGTCTTTTATTGAATCTTATTTCAGTAAAAGACGCTTTTTTTTTGGCCGTAATGTTGTAAAATATTAAATATGAAAAGAATTGTTCCAGCCATTATTTTGTTTCTTGCGGTATTTTTATTTTTTGCGTGCAAAAAAACACAGGAAATGACTCTTGAGGAAATTGCAGAACTTACCAAAACAGGGGATTCTGCCCTTCTTGAAAAAACTTTAAGAAAACCATGGAAAGCGGAAAAACTGAAGTCTGGAAAATTGGGTGGAACTTGGAACGATGCGATTTTTTCTGATCCGAAGACATTCAATCAGCTTATTGGAGAACGTGACGGCGAAAGCAGCGCAATTATAAGCGAAACTCTTGATTATCTTGTTGACTATGACGCATATCTTAGAAAGTGGAAACCGCGGCTTGCATATTTTGAGGTTGAGACTGATGAAAAAAAAGGAATTCTTACCGTCCATTACACTTTGCGCGATGGAATTTTCTGGACGTATTATGATAATGACAGAAAAATTCCTGTGACAAGCGATGATTTTGTGTTCTGGTACAATGAAATTGCCGGTGATGAGGCTTTTTCAAGTTCTGGTTATGGCCAGCAGTGGTGCAAAATGCTGGATGGAAGCGAAAAACGCATTGAATGTGTAAAGATTGATGACAAGCGTTTTGATTTTGTTTTTCCGCGTATTGTGGCAGATCCGCTTTTGGCGACAAATATGAGCCTTTGTCCAAGTTTTATATATAAAAAGGCAAAAGATGAGGGCGGTGTGGAGGCTGTGAAAAATCTTTTTTCTGCGGACTGTAATCCTCTTTCAATTCCAAGCTGCGGAAAATGGTATTTGGTTGAATATACGCCGGCGCAAAGGCTGGTTTTTAAACGGAATCCGAATTATTGGGAAAAAGATGAAAATGGAATTTCAGTTCCTTATTATGAGACAAAAATCTGCCAGATTGTCGGCGATATGAACACAAATTATCTGCTTTTTAAGGAAGGCAAAACCGAGACTTTCAGCCCGCGTCCTGAAGAAGTCTACGATGTTGTTGAAAATCAAAAAGATGACTACACAGTTTTTAATGCGGAAGGTTCAATGGGTGCGCAGCTTTGGAGTTTTAACCAGAACCCAAGAAATTCAGATTCTCTCTGTTATTCCTGGTTCACAAACAAAAAATTCCGGCAGGCGATGAGTTGTCTTTTGAACCGCGACCGGATTATAAATCAGACTTACCGTGGTCTTGCGGAACCAAAATATGATTTCTTCCCGGACGCAAATCCTTTTTATAATCCTGATATTACTTTGCAGTACAGGTACAATCCGGACCGCGCGGTAAAACTTCTTTCTGACATAGGTTTTTATCGCGATTCTTCGGGTGTTATGCGTGATTCCGCCGGAAACAAGATTGAATACGATTTGACTATAGCTTCTTCAAATACAGTTGTAAACGATATTGCAATGATTATTGCGGATGAATGTTCAAAAATCGGGATAAAAGTTAATATCCGTCAGACTGATTTCCAGAAAATGGTGGAAATGCTTACTTCAACTTATGACTGGCAGTCGCTTATAATAGGGCTTGGCGCGAATATGTTTCCGTCTCAGGGAAGTAATGTCTGGCCTTCCAGCGGAAATCTTCATCTTTGGAATCCGTTGCAGAAAACTCCGGCAACTGAATGGGAAGCCCGGATTGACTATCTTTACAACGAGGGTTGTTACACGAACAACCGCACAGCCGCAGAGAAAATCTGGAATGAATATCAGCGTTTGATTCTGGAGGAATGTCCTGTGATTTATCTTTTGCGCAGCCGTAGTTTTTTTGCAATCCGAAATAAATGGAATCTTGATAATGTTTTTTATGACAATAAAAATGGCGCGGTCTATGATTTTGTGTATCTGAAAAACTAAAAGAATTGTATAATACTTGTAACCAGAATGAATTTGAAAAATCTTTTTCTAAAAATAAAGGAAACTGTCTCTTTGCCGTGGAAGCTTTTCAGAAAAAAAGCGCCGCTTGTCTCGTTTATTTTGGGGCGTCTTTGCACAATGCTTGTTCTGCTGTTTTTCTTGGGATTTGCGCTTTTTGGGCTGATGGAGCTTGCGCCTGGCGATATTGTTGACCAGATGATGAGTCAGCAGATAATGAGTTCTGTTGAAGGCGGAAAAACTTCTGGAAACAATGCGAAAGGCGGAAATAATTTTTCCGGGGAGCAGATGGCACGCCTTAGGGCTGAATTTGGCCTGGATAAACCGTTTTATGTCCAGTATTTCAAGTGGCTGAACCGCGTTGTGATTCACCATGATTTGGGAACAAGCCTTATTTCGCGCGCGCCGGTGAGTTTTCTTATAAGGACTAGAATCTGGAATTCTGTTCTGTTGAATCTTATTTCGCTTGTTTTTATCACGTTGATTTCGTTTTTACTGGGCGTTTATTTTTCAAGCAAGGCGGGAACAAAGATTGACACAGCGGTAACATTTTTCGCGCTGTTTTTTCATGCTTTTCCGGGAATTCTGCTTCTGATTTTGCTTCAGCTTTTTGCGTCTGTTACAAATTTGTTTCCGGTTACAGGTTACCCGGATTTTCCTTTTGCGGAATCGCCAGTGAAATTTTCATTCAGTTATGTTCATCATATTTTTCTTCCTCTTCTTGCGTCTTTTTTGGGCGGAGCTGGTGGAACTATGCGGATGATTCGCGCAACAATGCTTGACCAGATGGGGCTTCCGTATATTTTTGCGCTCCGTGCCCGTGGAATCAGCGAAAAACGCGTATTTTTGAACCATGCGTTCAGAAACACGTTGAATCCATACATAACTGGAAGCGCGAATTTGCTTGCGAGTCTTTTTAGCGGTTCTCTAGTTCTTGAAATCATTTTTGCATATCCGGGAATCGGCCGGCTGATGTACGAGGCGGTCCTTCAGCAGGATATAAATCTTGTGCTTGCTAACAGCATGTTCATCTCGGCACTTGTTCTTGCCGGAATGGTCCTGAGCGACATTCTGCTGGCATTTGTCGATCCAAGAATCAGATATAATTGATAAGATGAATTTTGACTGAAAACGTATAATAAAATCTGAAATGATAAAAAATACTGGAACGGAAGCGGAAAAGCAAAAATAGCGTAATTTGCCATTTTTTTGCCGCAGGCATAAAGGAAAACTGAAAATGAGCTTTGCGAATTGAAGTTTTCTTCATAAAAAAAAATTGCAACCATAGCTGATTTTTGTTTTCCGCTGGAAGTGCAAGTATTTTTGGATAAATATTTTATAACATGTTTGCTCCGGCACTTACTAGTAAATCAATGTTCAATCCGTTATAATCAAAGTATGGAACACGGAACAATAACTCAAGATAATCATGCGGCGCTTTGGCATGGACGTTTCAAGGAAGGTCCTGACGCTGAGGCTGTTGCTTTTGAAACTTCTATAAATGTTGATGAGCGAATGGCTTTGGATGACATAAAAGGCAGCCGCGCTCACGCAAAAATGCTTGGTCATGTAGGAATTATCTCAGACGCTGAGGCTAAAAAAATTGTCGAAGGTTTGGATTCAATCGAAAAAGATTTGCTGGACGGAACGCTGAAAATTGACTATTCAGCGGAAGATATTCATTCATTTATTGAAGCTACGTTGACGGATAGAATTGGCGAGCCTGGCAAAAAAGTCCATACAGGAAGAAGCCGTAACGACCAGATTGCGCTGGATGAACGCCTTTATCTTACAAGATTCATTCCGGAAATACAGAACAGAATTTTGACTTTGATAGATTCACTTTCCCAAATTGCAGCGAATCACACAAAAGATATAATTCCTGGTTACACGCATATGCAGCACGCACAACCGGTAACGCTTGCGCATCATTTGTGTGCATGGGCATGGTCTTTGACCCGCGACTGGAGCCGTCTTGAGGACAGCCTGAAACGTATTTCTGTAAGTCCGATTGGTTCCGGAGCTCTGGCAGGTTCAGGGCTTCCGCTTGATAGAAAATTTGAGGCAAAGGAACTTGGTTTTTCTGAAATCACAATGAATTCGCTGGATAGCGTTTCTGACCGCGATTATTGTATTGAAACCGCAAACAATATGGCTCTTGTGCAGATGCATCTTTCACGTTTTTGCGAGGAGATTGTGCTTTGGGCGACAACTGAATTTTCATTTATTGATTTGAGCGAAAAATGGTCAACCGGTTCTTCAATCATGCCGCAGAAAAAAAATCCTGATTTTGCAGAGCTTATCCGTGGTCGAACCGGACGTGTTTATGGAGATTTGATTGCGCTTCTTACAATGATGAAAGGTCTTCCGCTTGCCTATGATCGCGATATGCAGGAGGATAAACAGAGTCTTTTTGAAGCTTGCGATATTGTTAACGCAAATCTTAGCGTGTTTACAAAAATGATTTCCTCTGCAAAGTGGAATATTGAAAAAATGACTTCTGCCTGCGAGGGAGGCTTCCTGAACGCCACAGATGTTGCGGATTATCTTGTTCGAAAGGGGCTTCCGTTCCGCACTGCGCATGGAGTCAGTGCGCGCCTTGTCCGGCTTGCGATAGAAAAAAATTGTCGTCTGGAGGATTTATCTATAGAAGAATTTAAATCTTGCTCTGAACTTATAGAAAATGATGTTTATGATATCATTTCGCCAAAAGCGTGCGTGAATGCGCGAAAAACTGATGGCGGTCCTGCGGAGTCAAAAGTTCTTGAACAAATTTCAGCGTTAAAAGAATTTGCTAAAAAAATAAAATAAAAATAGGAGCTATATATGAAAAAAATCGCATTGTTTGTTGCAGCTGCAGCATTGGTTGCAGGTCTTGCAGGTTGTAAAAAAGCATCGAAAGTTGACAATTCTCTTGAAGAATTAAAATCACGCGGTGTGTTCGTTCTTGGCCTTGATGATTCGTTTCCGCCGATGGGCTTCCGCAACGATGATGACGAAATTGTAGGCTTTGATATTGATCTTGCTTCTGAGGTTGCAAGCCGTCTTGGAGTTTCTTTCAAGGCTCAGCCGATTGACTGGGATGCGAAGGAAATGGAACTTTCAACAGGAAAAATTGACTGTATCTGGAACGGACTTACAATTACTCCGGAACGCCAGGAAGCTCTTGCGCTCACAAAGCCATATTTGAGCAACGATCAGGTTCTTGTTGTGCGCAAGGATTCTGGACTTTCAAAACTTTCTGATTTTGCGGGAAAGACAATCGGTGTTCAGAGCGGTTCTTCTGCTCAGGATGCAATCAAAGACAATGAAGAATTTGCGAATTCGGTAAAAGATATTATTCTTTTCAAGGAAAATATTACTGCGCTCAATGATCTTGTAATCGGTGGACTTGATGGCGTTGTTATGGACAGCATTGTTGCCGCTTATGATATTGCCCAGAGCAAAAAGCCATTGGTTCTTGTCTCAGAAGTTCTTGCTCAGGAAGGATATGGAATTGCGTTCCGCAAAAATGATGTGAAACTCCGCGATGCAGTCCAGGAAACTTTGGAAGCTATGAAAGCTGACGGAACTGTTGAAAGAATCTCGACAAAATGGTTCGGCAGTGATATTACTGTAATCGGAAAATAATTTTGAGTCCGCGTTACGTAAAAATGCTTCTTGCGATGCTCCGGGGAACTGGAACATCGCTGGAAGTATTCTTTTTGACATTGATTTTTGCGGTTCCTCTTGCGCTTTTAGTTTGCATGGGAAGAATGTCAAAAAATAAGATTCTTTCAAATACAACAAATGTCTTTCTCCTTATAATCCGTGGAACGCCACTTATGCTTCAGCTTCTGGTGGTTTATTTTGCTCCAGGACTTTTTATAAAATGGCTTAACGACAGTTTCAATCTTGGAATTCAGTTTATATGGAATCGTTTTGTGGCGGCGATTATTGCGCTTACAATAAATTATGCGGCGTATTTTGCTGAAATTTATCGCGGCGGAATCGAGTCAATTCCAAAAGGCCAGTATGAAGCCGCAAAAGTTTTAGGCTACACAAAATATCAGACTTTTTTCAGAGTTGTCTTGTTTCAGGTTGTAAAAAGAATTACTCCGGCGATGGGAAACGAGGTTATCACTCTTGTAAAAGACACAGCTCTGGTTTCTGTTATTGGCGTGGCGGAGCTTTTGATGGTTGCAAAGGAACGCCAGAGCGCAATGTTCAGTTTTGCGCCGCTTTTTATTGCTGGAGTTTTTTATTTTGTGATGAATTGGGGCGTTTCGTTCGCATTTGCAAAGCTTGAGAAAAAACTTTCTTATTACCGGTAGGAAATTTCATGTCAGAAAACAAAAACGAGATAATCAAGGTAGAAAATTTAAAAAAATCATTTGGAACTTTGAACATTCTGAAAGGAATTTCTTTTTCGGTGCTGGAAGGTGAGGTTCTTTCAATCATAGGACCAAGCGGTTCTGGAAAATCTACAATCCTGCGATGCATAAGTCAACTTGAAAAAGTTGATGACGGAACGATTGAGATTTGCGGAAGGCATCTTGTAAAAGATGGTGTTTATGTTCCAAAACCGGAGATGCATTCAATAATCCTGAAAAGCGGGCTGGTTTTTCAGAATTTCAATTTGTTTCCGCATCTTTCTGTTTTGCAGAATGTGATGGATGCTCAGCTTTGTGTCCTTAAAAAATCAAAGGAAGAGGCAAGAAAATCAGCGTTGAAGCTTCTTGACCGCATGGGGCTTTTGTCCAAGGCAGATTCTTATCCGTGCGAACTTTCTGGCGGACAGCAGCAGCGGGTCTCTATTGCGCGTGCGCTTGCACTAAAACCGGAAGTTCTGCTTTTTGATGAGCCGACATCCGCCCTTGACCCTGAACTTACAGGCGAAATTCTTTCTGTAATAAAAGATTTGGCGAAAGAAAAGATGACAATGGTTGTTGTTACTCACGAAATGTCTTTTGCCCGCGATATAAGCGACTATATTATTTTTATGGATCATGGTGTGATTGTTGAGGAAGGAAAACCGGAGCAGGTCATCGGAAATCCTCAGCAGGAGCGTACAAAGAATTTCCTTTCAAGGTTCGAAGGTTCTGCGTTGCGCTAAAAAAGGGTTTTAGGGGAAATTTTCCCCTAGGAGAAGGGGTAGGCGAAAATGGTGAGCGGAGCGAAACAGTTGAACCGAGGGGAATGCGTTCCCCCTCCATCTTTCTTTACATTGACCAAAACGCAAGAATTCTATAAAATATTTATTCATACTCACAATGAGTATTACTATGCAAAATTGAAATTTCGGGACTTGATCCAGTACGATTGAGTCCTGTGGAGGTTATAAAGTGGTCAAAATCAGACTTAAGAGATTCGGTACACAGAAGCGTCCTTACTACCGTGTTGTAGTTCAGGATTCTCGCAAGCCACGTGATGGAGTTTGCATCGAAGAAATTGGTACTTTCATGCCTATTGAAGCAGAAGAACGCCAGGTTTCTATCGATCTTGATCGTGCTAACTACTGGATTGGTGTTGGTGCTCAGCCGACAGACATCGTAAAAAAGTTGATTAGAGAACAGTCAAAAAAGTCTTCAAACTAAGAATAGGAAACGGAAATGGAAAAAGACCTGATCGAATATATTGCAAAATCATTGGTCGATGATCCATCTGCGGTTTCAGTAAACGAAACTGAAGGCGAAAAAGGTATGGTTCTTCAACTTAAAGTTGCTGAAGGCGATATTGGCAAGGTGATTGGAAAGTACGGCCGCATTGCTAAAGCTATGCGAACTGTTCTTAGTGCTTCTGCTACAAAAGACGGAAAGCGCTACAGTCTGGATATTCTGGATTAATTTTGCTGATGGAAAGTAACGAGCAACTTGTTGTTGGTTTTATCCGCGGCTCGCATGGAGTTACGGGTGAATTTAAAGTTGAAAGTGCTTCTGGCGACTACGAGCATATCGAAGTGTTGAAGGAAGTTACTTTAAGGCACGGTTCTGATTCAAAAAAATTCAAAGTTGAATTTGCGGAAATGGGATGCGGTACCTTGTATATGAAAGTTGCGGGAATTGATTCTCCTGAGGAAGTGCGCAAGTACAACGGATGGGAATTGGTTGTAGACCGTAAGTATGCTCATCCTCTTGGTGAGAATGAGTGGTACATCAAAGATTTGATTGGCTGTTCCTTGATTTGGAATGGCAAAGAAGCGGCAGCTGGGACTGCACTGACAGAAAGTGTTGGAACAATCACAGACGTATTGGAAGGCGGAGCTGGTTACTTGTTAGAAGTTTCTCTCTCCGAGAGTTGCACTGTTCTTTCTGATGATTTGAAACATACAAGTTCTGGAAAGGTTCGCAAGGTTTTAGTTCCTTTGAATCTTAACTATATTTGTAACGTCAATATCAAGGAAAAGACGATTCAGCTGATGCACCTCTGGATTCTGGAGTAATTCCATGAAATTTACTGTGCTGACCTTATTTCCTGAAATTCCGCGAGCTTTTTTTGAAAACTCAATCATGGCTAAAGCGGTTGAAAAGGGAATTATTGCCTACGA
>OQVN01000085.1_pt1 | contig 36096 bp, 30 predicted proteins | sample 1691621 | NCBI WGS metagenome assembly OQVN01 (sample SAMN03418278, study PRJEB22391) | human gut metagenome | biome: human-gut; feature: organic feature; material: feces | host: Homo sapiens | place: Tanzania | collected 2013-01 | reverse complement strand
GGCCGGAAGCAACCATCACCGAAATATAGGACTGGATAACATTTTCATCAGAAGGAGATTGCCTGTAAGCCTGGGACACAAGATTCCATGCCTCGTCATAACGTTTCAGCGCAAGACAAATCTCAACGTGGTTAAAAAGAGTGTCGCGGTCTGTATCCGCACCGGAAATCAGCTTTGAGCTGGTCTCATACGCTTTCTGCCATTCTTTTTTGCGGATAAAACCTTCTGTCGCATAAAAGAGAGCCGATTTTTCATCCGGGGAAACAGAAAGAACCATATTTGCGTAATATTCCGCAGACTGACCTGCCACAAGAAGTCCTGTTGCGCTGGAAATTCTTGCCGCATAAAGAAGAACATCCTTGTCTCCGGGATAATTTTTCAGCGCGGTTTCTATTGTAGCCACAGCCGCTGTATTATTCTTTGACCATTCAAACTGAATCCGAGAACGCAAGAGCAGATATTCCCTGGAACTACTGTCCTGTCTGGAATAAACGTCGAGCAACGACGCCGCATGGATATAATCTTTTTTCTGGATTAGGATTCGGGCACGGAACAGAACTGCCTCAAGGTCGTTCGGTTCCTGCTGAAGAACGCGAGAAATATATTCCTCGGCTTTCGCATAATCTTTTTTCAGGAAATAAATCTGTGCGCCAAGCTTTAAGACGCCCATGTCGGAAGGATATTTTTCAAGCAGAGAATTAACCTGGATTTCTGCCTCCTGCGCATTCCCGGAAAGATACAAAGATTCAGCATACGCAAAAAGAACCTGAAAAACTTCCGGCGCTTTCTTTGCGGCGTTGCGGAACTGCCCGACCGCCACCTCGTACATTGAATTTTTTTTGTACAGAATTCCAAGAAGATAAGAAGCCAGAACCGAGTCAGGACAAAGCGAAAGCCCTTTTTTCAGCGCGGTCTCTGAATCATCAAAGAACGAAGAAACATCAGAAACCTTAGTTACAACCAAAGACGGCAGAACAATTGTCAGAAAATCAACATTTCCGGTGCTTGTATCGTAAATTCCGTTTCTGGCGGAATTTATTGCGCCAAGATAAGAGTTTCCCATTGAAACATCTGGCGATTCCCAGTCAACGCGCTCGTTTGACCAGACCATCTGCATGATATTTGCCCCGACCGCAACAAGAACTTTTTCATTTTCAGTAAGTTCGGAACTCTGTTTCCTTATAGCCTGAACCGCGCGCCTTAAAGATGAAGGAGAGCCTATCTCAACATCCGTCATTATCGCTTCTGGAATTGCGGAAAAATATGTGTAGCTACGGTTTTTCTTTTCCTCTGAAGCCTGATGATTTATCGCAGTCTTTTCATCCGGGTTTCCTGAAAATTTTCCAGAGACCAGACCACCGTTCGTTTGCTCAGGAACACTTGCACATGAAAAAATCAACGTTGAAAAAAACGCTCCAAATATGAGAAAGATGAATTTTCCGACGCTGATTTTATAAAAAGTCACAAAAGTTATTCCAGCTACTATTCTTCACTATCGGTGAAGTTAGGTTCGTTTTTCAGTTCTTTGGACATATCCTCGGGAAGAATCTCCAATATCGATTTCCTATGAAAAAACAGGATGACCAGAAAAGTTCCCGCCAGAATCAAAGTCAATGGACAGATAAGCAAGGCGAGGCGGCTTAACGGCATTTTGATTACATTGAATGAAAACAGAAGAAATACAATTCCAAGCGAAAAAAGCGCAATCGCCGGCAAATCATAATTTATAGAAAAGACTTTTCCTGTTGTCCGCGCTGCAACCAGCAGGCTTAACGCTGTAAGAATCACAAAAAACGGCCAGAGTTTTTCAAGCCCAACGGAAAAACAGCCAAAAACCAGAACCAGCGAAAAGATTCCGTAGAAACTCAGGCTCAACCCGGAAAAAAGCTTAAACGGGGAACGGGAAAAAGCAATGTAACTGTAAAGGATTCCAAGTCCTGCAAGAAAAATCACCACAGGAATGCTCCATCCGGCAAAATCCGGACTTTTACCGGCAAACGCAAGGGCCAGCAGAACTCCCCCGAAAATAAGCAACATTCCAAATGCAAGAATTGTATTCAAAAGCTTAACGCCTGGCTTTTTCATGTAGACTCCTAAATTCAACATTTTAAAATATCATAAATTATAATAGAATACACTAATAAGCCTTATCTTGCCAACAACTAATGAACATGGTAAATTTAAAATATGAGATTAAATAACCTGATTCTGGCATTCCTTCTGTTTTCCGCAATGCTTTTTGTTTCATGCAGGACAGAGGAAAATGACAGAAACGCCGCAATTGAAAAATCGCAGACAGAACTTTTTACTCTTCTTGGCCAGGGAAACCTTGAGCCTATAAGCCGATACGCAATTGTAAACCAGATTGCCACAAATCTTGTTTCCCTGAACGACCAGCAGGGGCTTATACTTTTTCTTACAAACTGGGTTGAGGAGCACCCAGAAGATTCATACAACGCATACTGGCTTTATCTTACAGCGTGCGCTTATCTTTCCAACGGAGCCGAGCCGGTCGCCGAATATTACTTTGACCGGATTCTTGTGAATTACCAGGATCTGCTTGTAAAAGGAGTTTCTATCCATCTTACTTGCCTGCAGAATTTAATCCAGATTTCAACAAATCCGCGCAGCAGAATCCATTATTTCAACGAGCTGATAAACAGATTTCCAACAAATGTCTCTATCACAGAGCTTTATCTGCGGCTTGCGCTTGAATACGAGAAGGAAAGCGACTGGAACGAAGCACTAAAAGCATACTCAATGTTCCTTGCGCAGCCAGACTCGTCAACAATCCAGATTGCGGGCGAACCAAACGCATACAAAAAGGCACGTCAACTTGTAGGCTTCAGCAATTCTCCAAAAGACTGGACTTTTGAAAGTCTTCCGGCACTTGAGCAGGCTGTAAAAAAAGCAATCAGAAACTACGACTGGCGCTCGCTGGACAAATACAGGGCGCGCGTAAACTTTTTCTCAATGTCCTGGAAACAGGACGAAATGGATCCGAATGCGCAGGAAGAATTCAGCATGAGAAACTTTATGCGCGGAAACCGTGTGCGCTACAGCGCTGAGCTGGACGAAATGTCAACATCAAATGAAGCATATCTTCGCACATGGGGATGGTCGCAGTACGTCTCAGTATGGTACCTTTACTTTAGAAAAGTAAACTTTCCGCTTGATCCGGACATCCACGGAAACTGGGAATGGGCTGGAATTTACATCGGTGAAAAACTTTGACGCGGCAGATGCGACACAAAAACATTTTTTTTCTTGGCATTCTATTATTTTTTCTTTCAGGTGCAGTTTTTTCAGCGGAAACCACGCAAAACAAAACTGCGTACAAAAATCTGAATTTTCCGGGGATGAACAACGCCGCGGTAAAAACTCTGCGCAAAAAATATCTGACAACGCACAAAAATTACCTTTACAAAGTCCTTGACGATGGTCAGCAGTACAGGATTTTCGTGCGCAATGAACTTGAAAAGCGGAAAATGCCTGCCATACTGGAATACCTTCCGGTAGTTGAGTCCGACTACAATCCCTATGCAAAATCCCGTTCCGGCGCGACAGGTTTATGGCAGTTCATGCTGAACAGCATTCCGGGGCTTCTGGAATATAACGACTACGTTGATGAGCGCCTTGACCCATGGAAATCCACCGAGGCTGCGCTGAAGAAACTTAACGAGAACTACCGTACTTTTGGCGACTGGCTTCTGGCAATAACCGCATACAACTGCGGAGCCGGAGCACTAAAAAAAGCCATAAAAAGAGCCGGCAGCCGTGATTTCTGGTATCTTAGGGAAAAAGGATTTCTTAGCGAACAGGCAAGCGGCTACGTTCCTAAACTGCTCGCAATTGCGGATGTTGTTGAAAATTCAAAATATTACGGCGTGAATTTTCCGCAGGCACGAGCATGGAATGGAACAACTCTTGAGACAAGAGCCGGAATGTTTGATTACGTCACAGTATACGACTCAGTCTATCTTTCTGCGCTTTCCCATGAGCTAAGGATTGATCTGCAGGAACTCTGCGACTTAAACAGCGCGCTTATAAAACAAGTTACGCCGCCGCACAAAGAATACACTTTGCGCTTCCCGGAAGGAATGAAAGATTCAGCCGCCTATGCGCTAAGCCAGATGGGATATTTAACTAAAACATCCAGTTAAATCCGCCGAAAATCAATGTGGTGGTTAATATGAAAAAATTTTTGATAGCGTTTGCGGTCTCAGCATTTTTAGCTTTTTCAGGCAAGACAGATTTTCTTTATGCGCAAATTGACAACTCAACATTGTCCTCAAAAAGCCAGGTTGACTGGACTGAGAAAAAATTCACCTCTAAAATTTCTCTTGATGTAAAAAAAGCCGGCATCGAACTCCCGGCAGGACGAAATTCCGCGGAAAGCCTGATAAAAATCAAGACTCCATCACTTTTAAAAAATCCAGTGCTTTCACTTTACGTTGACTCTGCAAATTATATCGGAGACGTAGTTCTTGCCGAGACAATAACGCTTGAGCAAATCACAGAAATAATCGAGACAGCCGGCCAGACGCTCACAGTTTTTTCCAGCGACGGAAATTCCGCAAGCACAACAAACACAATCGACATGAATAAAATCGGGAAACTTCTTGTGCGCCACCGCTACCCTTACACGCCAGAAGAACCGATTGACATAGTTTCAAGCCGCGAATATACAGGAATAATAATTGACGCGCGGGGAACAGTTCCAGTACACGGGGAATTTGTTTCCAGCGAAGTTTTTCCCGCATTTTTTCCTACAATCTGGGACGAGAACATGAACATTGTCTACGAAAAAAACATTGCGGACAGCCAGATTGTCCAGGCAGAAGGACTTGTTGAATATAACTGGCAGGACGATTTTGAGCTTTACGAAAACAAAGTCGGAGGAAATCCTCTTTACGTAAAAGCTTACCGTGTCTATGGAAGAAACCGCACAGATCCAATCATCAGAAGAAAAGATGCCCTGAAAATCCTTACAGTTGACGCAAACCGCAAACTTCTAAAAGACGGAAAAGTTGTTATTCTTCTGGACAAAAAAAATCTTGTGTACGATGTAAAACTGCCGGAAAAAACTCCTGACTATTACGCGACATTCCGGGAAATCAAAAAATATATCTACGAGAACAAAGTTCCAGATGTTGACGTTTCAGACAGCCTCACTGGAATTCTCTTCAGCGTTGACCTTAAATTCATTCCAGATTCGCCTGAACTTTTGCCGCAGGAAGCACCAAGAATCAGAAAAATTGCAGAAATGCTCCAGGAAATCATAAAGAACAATGAATTCACAATTCTTGTTGAAGGGCACACCGCAGATCTTGGAAAACCTGTCGGTCAGATGAACCTTTCTATTGAAAGAACAAGAACTGTGATGAAGGCGCTTGTGGGCGAAGGAATACCGGAACGCATATTCACATACAAAGGCTATGGCGCAACACGGCCGGTAGCGAGCAACGCAACAGAGGAAGGAAGAGCGCAGAACCGCCGCGTAGACATTACAGCACGGCCAAAGGCGACATACATTCAAAAAGACTGGTAGACAATATCGGGTTTTATAAATTGAGCATAAAACCCGACATTCAATCTAATTCTTATAAAGATTTTCTATAATCTCCGCGCATTTTTCTATGCCAATTTTCCCTGTGTCAAGAGTAATATTGTAGTTGCGCGATTCGCCCCATTTTCTGTCTGTATAGAAATGAACATAAGATGAACGGCGGCAGTCACGGTCATGCAGGAATTTCTCAGGTTTCTTTCCCAGATCAACACCTTCCGCGGAAAGCCGTTTTATGCGTTCCTCATACGAGGCGTGCAAAAACACATCAAGCACATCATTGCGTTCCTTAAGAATAAAATCCGCACAACGCCCGATTATTATGCAAGGCTCTTTTTCAGCAAGGTCCTTGATTATTTTTGTCTGGACAGCCCAGATTTCGTCCTCCAGGGAAGGTCCTTTGTAATACATTCCGGCAGAAAAATAGCTTTCAAAGACAGATTTATTTCCGTACTCGCCTTTTTCCGCGATATATTTTTCGCTCAGGCCGCTTTGAACCGCAACTTTCTGGATTATCTCTCCGTCAAAAAGCGCAATTCCCAGATTTTTAGAAAGCTCCTGGCCAACAGCATGGCCGCCTGCACCATATTCACGGCTGATTGTAATTATTCTGTAACTCATGATGTCCTCCATTATAAAAACAGGAATAAAATGAACGTTGAGTTTTAATCCACGACCAACAAATTGAATAAGCGTGAAGAAAAAAAACTCATTCTTCTATTCCCAAAATTTAAGTTCCTAATTTCTACTAATTATATCACAGAAAAAAAATCAGGATAAACAAATTTTGTTTTTATGATAGAATAAAATTCAGCTGAGGAAAAAATGGAAAAAATGATTGCGCCTGTGGATTTGATAAAATCTGACGGAAAAAAACTGTGGCTAAACTCAAACTTGGACGAAATGATGTTTGGTAAAACAAAATTCTCGCTTTTGCTGGAAGAAACCGGGATTCTTGCGGAAAAACTGCCTGACGGAACATGGAATAAATTTTCAGAATGGAAATTTGAAGAGATAAAGACAAAAAATGAAAAAGTCTATTTCTGCGGAGATTTCTGCGGCACTTCCCTTTTGCGAATAATCGAGAAAGAAAGCGCGGACTCCATCAATACAAATGAGGCGCTTTTTGCCATCTGCGAGATTTATTCCAACGCTATAAAGCAGAATATAAAAATTCCATGCAACGGAGCGGCAGGAATCATTGTAAACAAAGATGAAGAAAAAATACTTTTTGTGCCTGAAAAAACTTTTGACCGTTCAGCCGCGAATCTTGGAAAAACTTTGTACAATTATTTTCAGAACGACTGGCGCGACTACATTGCAACAGAAAATTCCGCAGTCAGTTTTGCGCTTGGTTCAATGGCATATTTTGCAGTGCTGAAAAAACTTCCGTATTCAGAGGAAAACGACAAAAAACTGAGCGACCGGAATTTCATTCCGCTTGAGTACGAAATAAACGGAATAGACAAAAAACTTGCGGGCGCAATAAATTCGTTGCTTGAAGGAAAAACGCTGAAAAATCAATTTCCGCTTGAAGAGCTGAAAAAAGAAATTTTTGGAAACGAAAGCCAAAAACACAAAATTCCAGAGCAAGAATTTGAAAAAATCTCGGCAAAATTTAAGAATGAGCAAAATTCCAGGCTGAAAAGACAACGCTTTATGCGCAAAAACCGGGCAATCGCCGCCGCAATCTTTTGTACCGCACTTTTTGTTGCAATCGCCGCCGCTTCCATAACAAGTGAAAATTCAAAAAAGCCAAGCGCAATCGGGCTGGATTCAACGCAGGTCACAGAAGTTTTTTACCGCGGAATCCACACAATGGACACAGACCTTATGCTTTGCGCCGCAAAAAACTGCCCGGAAGCACAAGGTTACATCTCAAAAGTTCCGCAGATTTACATAACAACACAGATGAAAAGCGCGTACAATTTTGACTCAGGGATTTCCACGCCGGAAAACTGGTTCTTCTTCGAGCCGGATTCAACAAAATCATATTCACATTACATTTACGGAATCACAAATTTTTCTGTCGACGGAAAAAATTCCGCGCTGGACATAAAAGTTCCAACAAAGAAAAATCATCCGGCACGAAAAGTCTATTCAGAGGACGGCTCAAAGACAAGAATTGAAAAAATGCCGGACGCAACGCACAAAGTAAAATATTTTCTTGTCCACAACCAGGACAATCTTATTGAAGTTGAGGAATTTACAACCGTGGTGACACTGCGTTTTTCAGGCAAGGCCTGGGAAATCACAAAACTTGACCAGACAAGTTCCGCCGAGTATTTTTCGCCGCTTCAGGTTTCGCTCGATTTCAAGCAGGCACTTTCTGACTGCAACAAAAATGAAATCGAAGCCGTGAATTCCCTGCGCAAAAAATATCCGTGGCTTCCGACCGAAAAATCAATGCAGATTGAAAAAGAACGTCTAGACAAAATCGGATATTAGCCAAACTGTTGAGTCTTTTGGTGGAACTATAAACTGAAAACCCATTCTGACATTTTTCCAAAAAATGTCATTGACACTGAAAGACCGATTATATAAACTAAAAACGATAAGTGACTTTTGGAGGTTACCACTTAAATGGCTTACACATACAATGTTGAAAAACAACACGAAAAAGGCAAATGGCATGCCATTGAACGAATCAACAATCTTGTAGACAAAGACTCTTTCATGGAAATTTATTCTGGAGTTCGCCACAACTGCACAAGTTTTGGAATGGAAAATAAAGACATTCCTTATGATGGTGTAATTACAGGTTTTGGAACAATCAACGGAAGAAAAGTTGCGGTTTATGCGCAGGACTTTACAGTTCAGGGCGGTTCTCTTGGCTTAATGCATGGAAAGAAAATCGCTGAACTTATTGATAAAGCAATTCAGGCTAGATGTCCTGTAATCGGAATCAACGATTCAGGCGGAGCCCGCATTCAGGAAGGCGTTGACGCTCTTTGCGGTTACGGTGACCTTTTCTATCAGAATGTGCGTGCATCTGGCTCAGTTCCACAGATTTCAATCATTGCAGGACCTTGCGCTGGCGGTGCTGTATATTCACCTGGAATCACAGACTTTATTTTCGCTGTGGACAAGATTTCCCAGCTTTTTATAACCGGACCAAAAGTTGTAAAATCGGTAATGTTCATGGATATTTCCGCTGAAGACCTTGGCGGTGCTTCAATCCATTCAAAAAAATCAGGTGTCGCGCAGTTCCGTTGCATTTCTGAACCGGAATGCTTTGAAAAAGTACGAAAGCTTTTGGATTACATTCCGCACTATTACGGTGATGAAATTGTCCAGGCCGCAAAATTCAAGTATGATGAGCACAAAAAGGCAAAACATATTGAAAAAATCCTTCCTGAAAACACACACAAAGGCTATGACATCCGCGAAGTAATTGAAGATGTCACAGATGACAACTCATTCTTTGAGACATCCGCAGAGTTTGCAATAAACTGCGTCACAGGATTCGCAAAAGTTGAAGGACGCTCAGTTGGTATCGTTGCAAATAATCCAGCCGGAATGGGCGGTGTCCTTGACTGCGATGCTTCTGACAAAATCGCGCGCCATGTTCGCTACTGCGACGCATACAATATTCCTCTGCTTACTTTTGTTGATGTTCCGGGATTTATTCCAGGTCCACAGGAAGAGCAGAAAGGTATCATCCGCCACGGCGCAAAAGTTATTTACGCATACAGCGAGTCAACTGTACCAAAAGTAACTGTAATCACAAGAAAAGCTTACGGTGGAGCTTACATCGCAATGTGCTCAAAGCATATCGGTGCAGATTACGTTTACGCATGGCCGACTTCTGAAATCGCAGTAATGGGTGCAGACGGTGCAATCGGTATTCTGTATGCAAAAGACTTAAAAGATCCGGAAAAAGCTGAATACGTTGCAGAAAAGAAAGCGCAGTATGAACAGGAAATCATGACTCCAACAATCGCGGCAAAACGCGGTTATATTTCCGAAGTAATCGAGCCTTCTGCAACACGCAAATACGTTGCGAACAGTTTCCGCTTCCTTGCAGACAAACAGTCAATGGATAAACCTGCAAAGAAACATGGAAATATTCCTCTGTAAAATCGCAGACAGAATGTTTTGTGGTGGTTGAGCTTGCCGAAACCACCACAAAACTCATTTTCATCTTGAAAAACGCCCGAACGGATCCTCAAAAAAAGTTCCATCTGAGTAATAAATTTTTTCCGCATAAAAACTTTCTATTTCTGGAAGTTCTTCATCTGAATCAACCTGGACGAAAAAATCCTGCACCTCAAAGTAATCATGGACAGCCCCACCCGGCGGTACGCAAATCTTGCATGAAGCAAAAAATCTGCGGGCGGAAAAATCGTCTTCATCAGCAGAATCTGCGACGCAAACCACAAAATCAACTTTTTCAACAGCTCCAGAATTTTCGTTCAAAAAATCATAAGCAAACACAAGCCTTTCCTGCCTAAAAACAAATTCCCCGGCAGCGAAATACGGCGCCTTGACCTGCACACAAACGCACGCACAAAAGCCAAAAATCTGAACGGCCACCAAAAACATAAAAATCAAATTATTTTTCTTCATACAAATTTATCGCAAAAAAAAAATCAAAAACGGAAATGTTTCACAAAATTTTTGTTACTGCAGACCAAAGTATTCTGTTAAAGTAAATATTTTATTTTGTTACACAAAGTATGATGTTTTGTTACTGAGAACATTATATTCTCAGTAACAAAAGATTATGTTTTCAGTAACAAATCATTATGTTTACTTTAACAAAACAAAATACCCTGTAGACTGAGAATTTTTACAGACAAAAATATTCATGGATTTCAAAATCAAGGTTGAAATGACAAATTGTTTCTCTGAATCCATAAAAAAGTGATACAAAATCAGCAAAATTGTATAGTATTTTGCAATACAATGTGTTATATTATGCAGTATAGGAAATCAAAATGAACACAATGGCAACGATAAATATAAGAACGGATATGGACACAAAAAAGAAAGCTGAACAGCTTTTTGCAGATTTTGGTCTTTCCATGACAAGCGCAATAAATGTTTTTCTAAAACAAGTCATAAGAGAAAAACGGATTCCATTTGAAATTGGTTATGAAACACCAAACTCATTGACTGCGAAAGTTATGAAAGAAACTGAAGAAGGCAAAAATTTAAGTCCTGCTTTTGATTCAATACCAGAACTCATTGATTCACTCCATGCTTAAACCACGTTATTCAAACCAGTTCAAAAAAGATTATAAGCTTGCCCTGAAACGCGGAAAAGACGAAAAACTTTTTATTGAAGTTCTTGAAAAATTGGTTAAGCAAGAGCCTCTTCCAGCGAAAAACAAAGACCACCAGCTTTCTGGCAATTGGGCAAAACACAGGGAATGCCATATACAGCCAGACTGGTTGCTCATTTATTTTATCAACAATGATGAACTTATACTGGAATTATCTCGGACAGGCTCTCATTCAGATTTGTTCGGAAGATAAAAATTACGTTTGATTTTTTTTAATATAAAAATGAAAAATTTTACAAGTCAATCTATTCACGGCAATTATTTACATTACCGTGAATAGATATAATTTTAGCCTTTCAAAGGAACTGAACGGACTACGCGGAAACCTAAATAGACATTTTTACTACCGTAGTTCAAGTCCCCCGGAAAACCAAACGGGAATCTATATTTAACACCTAATAAATATGATGCAGATGCTCCCGCAGAATAACCGCCTCTAATAATTTTTTTCATACGATACTGCTGAACCGGCTCATTGTTCACAGGATCTGTCACTGCATCTATTGTATATGGCGCATAAAAATCAAAGCACCATTCTGCAATATTTCCAGACATATCATAAATTCCATAAGCATTTGGTTTATGCTGTTTAATCTCTGTCACTTTACTATATGAAGCCACTTCTCTAAAATCTCTAGAACCACTGTATGTATAATCTTCTCCGCCACGTGCTGCATATTCCCATTCTGCTTCTGTTGGAAGCCTATAACCATCAGAATCTGAATTGCAAACAACTTTCTTTAAATTCGCAAGGGACTTATTCCAATCATCAGGATTTGTTGAATCCTCAAGTGTATAACACGGCACAAGCCCCTCAGCAATAGAACGCTTATTACAATAAGCAATTGCCTCATACCATGAAACAGAATGTGCGGGATAATTATCACCATCAACTATCTCATAATCAGACACATATTTCTTGTATTCTGCTTGGGTTACTTCATGTGTGCAAACAAAAAAATCTTTTGAGAGAGTGACTAGATGAGCTTTTGAAGCTTCGCTTTCTTCCGTTGTTCTGCCAGTCTTGCCGCCCATTGTAAAAGTTCCTGCAATAACTCGTGCAAAATCTTCTGGAGTTGGAATATCATCATAAGTAGGCTTATCATCACCAGAGTTATCTCCATCAGATTCATTTTCACTAGGCTTTTCAGGCGCAATTGATACTTCCTCATACTCTACTGTGTTTCCATCAATTGTGAACTTAGTAAGAGCACGGCCATTCTCAATATCAGCCTCAATTATACGAGTATATGTCGTATTTCCATCAGTCCATTTTATCTCTAATTTGAATACATATTTTTCAAATTCAAGAGTTACAGTGTATTTCCCCTGATGCTCCACATAACGCCCAGAAACTGTCGCTCCAGTACCCGCTGCTCTTGCCGATGACTGCCCCGCCGAACCTTCTTCCCAAACATAATAAGTCGCGGTGTCTTTTGTGTCGATTTTTAAATAACTTTTGCCGTCTTTCGCTGAATAGATTTTTCCGACATATTCAGGCTGCGAATCACCGGAATCGCTGTCTTCCTTACAAGAAGTTATCCCCCCCCCATCAAAATTGTCAAAATTGCCAAAAGCACAGTTGATTTTGTAAAAACGTTGTTCATTTTTTCTCCTTTCCCCTTTTTTACAAAGGGAATTATTTTGTTCAGTATAAAATCGAATTATCCCAAATGCAATCTTTTTCTTTAAAATTAACTTAAATTATACATCGGAATCCTGTGAAATCTGAGAATTTGATGGTAGAAAATTAAATTAGATATGTTATAATAAAACAGAAATCAGGAGATATTTTTATGATATATTCAGGTCTTTATACAAAATTAAAAACACTTCCCAAATCTGCACTCGAAGAAGTCGCTTCGTATGTAGATTATGTCTTTTATAAATTCACTACCTCTGAAAAACAAAATAATACAAAAACAAAGAAAAAAGGCTTCGGCTGCTTAAAAGACATACCGTGTAAAATGTCTCCAGATTTTGACAAACCGCTCGAAGATTTTGCGGAGTATATGTAATGTATTTATTAGACACTCATGCAATAATCTGGTATGTTTCAGGTAATGACAAACTTTCGCCTACAGCAAGAAAAATCATGGAAACAAAAAGATGCTTTTTTAGCTTTGCATCCTTATGGGAAATTGCAATCAAGCAGGCAAAAGGCTCACTGCAATTTGACATTGATATTCCAAGATTAAAGTCAGTTTTAGAAAATGAAGAATTTATTTACCTTCCACCAACAGAATATGATGCAGAAGCAATAAAGTCTTTACCAGATATTCATAGAGACCCATTTGACAGATTACTGATTGCCCAAGCAATAGAAAATGATTTAACAATTGTAACAACAGATTCAAAGATTCCTTCATATAAAGTAAAAACTATTTGGTAAGCCCATACAGAATTTTCCATCCTTGCCCATCACCTTTTTTTATGTTACTATCATCTTGGTTTTGTAAATCCGCAGAGAATCCGTAATTCGAGGAAACTTCAATGATTACTTACTGGCAGCAACAGACAGGCGGAAAGCTTGTAAAAGTAAAAGAAGATGAAATTGACGCACAGGCTCGAACATGGGTTGACGCAAGAGTTGTAACCCGCGATGACGTTGAGCAGCTCCAGGAAAATTACGGAATTGACCCAGACCACATACTGGACATTCTTGACCCGGATGAACTTTCCCGCCTTGAAGATGGTGACGACTACGTCCTTACAATCCTTAGACTTCCGATTTTTGAACCTTCCGCAGAAACGCCGTATTTCACAATTCCGCTCGGAATCATCCTGAAAGACAATGTAATCATCACAATCTGCTGGACAGACTGCGAAGTTTTAAGGGATTTTGCAACCGGCCGCGCAAAGGGCATTGTGCTTGCGGATTTTCCGGCGTTCATCATGCGCATAATCGGGCGTTCAAACGTAACATTCTTGCGCTACCTTAAGGAAATCAACCGGCGCTCAACCGCAATACAGAACGAGCTTCAGCTTTCAATCGAAAACAAGGAAATCATCCAGCTCCTTAGCCTTGAAAAATCGCTCGTGTATTTTACAACTTCCCTGAAAAGCAACCAGCTTCTTCTGGAAAAATTCCACAAGACAAAACTCATAAAGCTTGACTACGATGACATGGACTGGCTTGAAGACGTGGAAATCGACAACAAACAGGCGATTGAAATGGCAGACACCTACAGGAACGTACTTTTAGGCGTAACGGATGCGTTCGACAGCGTAATCTCGAACAACCTGAACGTCTACATGAAGCGCCTTTCTATCCTGAACATAATAATGATGGTCCCGACCTTTATCACAAGCTTCTTCGGAATGAACGTTGAGCTGCCTTTTGTAAAATACGGCCGCCTTTCAGTCTGGATTATCACCGCAATCTGCCTTGTCTCAATCTTTGTGACAAACGTAATCCTTGGATTCTACGAGACAAAATATCCGCGGAAACCAAAAGAGCAAAAAAAATCGCTTACCCAAAAACGCAAGGAACGAAAAGCCGCTCGCCGCCTAAAATCAATAGAAGCTGCGCTTGAAGAGTAACATGGGCGTTCCAGCACTCCGTGCTGTCGGGCTTTCCGTTACAATTCGCTGCGCTCATTTTCGCTTCAATCCCTAACGCGGTCAGCAAATCAAGGAAAAAACGGGAGAAAACCATGAAAAACAAACTTTTATTCATTCTTATTTTTATATTTTCATCAAATTGCTTTGCACAGGAAAAATCAAACGCTACGTTCAATGAGCTTGATCTTGTAAAAATTCCAGCCGGAACTTACACAATCGGTGAAGATGTGCAGACTTACACAGCAAAAAGAAGTGTAAAGCCATTTCTAATCAACAAATATGAAACGCCCTACACGCTATGGTTTCTTGTCAGAAAATACTCAGAAAAAAACGGCTACAAATTCCAGAATCCCGGTCAGGAAGGCACCCGCGCCCGCCGCGGAAAAGCTCCGACACAAAAAGGATTCGGGCAGCCTGTAACAATGATAAGCTGGCACGACGCAATTGTCTGGTGCAATGCCTTCAGCGAATATTGCGGTTTAACTCCATGCTACACATATAATGGAGAAATCCTAAAAAATTCCGCGGACACAGCAAAATGCGACCTTGCAGAATGTGACTTTAACGCAAACGGATTCAGGCTACCAACAGAATCCGAATGGGAATATGCCGCGCGCTGGTCAAAAAACGGACTTCAAAAAGGGAACAAGGCAAGCGGTGATTTTTCAGCTGAAAACGAGAACAATACGCTGAAATATGCGTGGACAAACGACAATGCGGACGCCTCAATGCCAGTCGGAACCGCGGGAACTCCTTTTTCAGAAGATGCGCTTCCTTCACCGGGAACTGGAAACGCAAATGCCGCCGGAATTTTTGATATGTCCGGAAATCTTCTGGAATTCTGCTGGGACTGGTTTGCAGATTACGCAGAACAAAAGGAAAACGAAATAGCTGCCGGCCCAGAATACGGAAGCCAACGTGCCTGCCGCGGCGGAAGTTTTTCTGAATATACAGTTTTCTGCTTTGCGGCGGAACGTTACGGCTACGATTCAAACGAGTGTTACGATTACATGGGATTCAGATTTGTCCAAAATTCCCTGGAATAAACAAAAACACGGAGCATTTTCAATGTGTAGCTGCTTAATCCCTAGTTTCTGCTAGAATCATTTATTTTTGAATCTGTTTTATCTCTGCGTTCTTAACAGTCCAGTTTCCGTTCTGTTTTTCAACCTCAAGGATTCCGTAAGTTCCGTTTTCACCGAAGCAGCCGGAATTCATTACAAGAGTGTTTCCGATTCTGTCTGTTCCAACGCCCTCGTGGATGTGCCCTGTTATTACAGCAAGCGGCTTTTTTTCTTCAATAAGAGCGCGAAACTTTTCAGAACCGGCGTGAAGCTCTGGATTTACCGCATCGCATTTAGTGCCTTTTGGCGGATTGTGGCTTACAAGAATCACATTTGAATAGTCGCCGTTAAATTCCTGCTGATTCAAAATATCAAAATCAGAGATAAGCTCATCTTCTTCTCGCTCGTTTGGAGTTTTTCCTGTAAATTTGCTGCCTCCGCCAGAACCAACAATCGCGATTCCATCTGTGTAATTCAAGATACGCTCAGCGTTTATTCCGGCGTCTTCCAGCTGCTCAATAAATTCCGGCTCATCACAGTTTCCTAGAACCGCATAAATTTCATCGTGCTTTTTTACAAGTGCCTCCAGCACCGGTTTTGAAGTTTCTGTCTTAAAACATTCGCAAAAATCACCGGCAAAAATAACTGCATCCGCCGCCTTGAATTCTGAATCAAGTTTATCCAAATCTGCAACATTTCCATGAATATCTGTCAAAATCAAAAATCTCATATAAATTCCTTTTTGGCCTGCAGCCATTAAATATTTTTCATTGCGGTTTTCAGGGCGTTCATCTGCTCTTCTGTACCGATTGTTATGCGCACATAATCTTCTATTCCTTTTGTGTTAAAGTGGCGCACAAGAATTCCCTGTTTTTTTATTTCCTCGTAGACTTTTTCGCCGCTTACTTTAGGATTTTTCACCAGCACAAAATTTGTCTTTGAAGGAATATATTGCCACCCGTTTTCTTTTAAAAAGTCCTGGAATTTTTCGCGCTCAGCAACAACTTTTTTTGCGCACTCACAGTAATATGCAGGATTTTCACAAGCTGCAATTCCGGCGCACTGGGCAATCGAGTCAATCGGAAAATGATTCAAACTGTTTTTTACAGTTGTAACATAATTCACAATTTCCGGGGAAGCAACAATGTAACCAAGCCGAAGCCCCGCACCGCAAAGGCTTTTGCTGAATGTCCTTACAATAAGAAGATTCTTGAATTCTTCCAGCAGCGGAATGCAAGATTCTCCGCCAAAATCGCAGTATGCCTCGTCAACAACAAAAATCTGGTCGGGCTCGGCCTTTTTTAGCATTTCACGAACTTCTTCCCGTTTCAGTCCGATTCCGCTTGGCGCGTTCGGATTTGCAAAAATAAGGCCGGAATTATTTTTTCTGGCGCGCAAAAGCATTTCCTCGGTATCAAGCGACCAGTCTTTTTTCATCGGAACAATATCAGTCTGGATGTTGTAAAAACCTGCGTAAACCGGATAAAAGCTGTAGGTAAATTCAGGAAGCACAAGGCGTTTTCCGCTGTCAAAAAAAGCATAGAAAACAAAAGAAAGAACCTCGTCACTTCCGTTTCCAGAATAAATCATGTCCGGAGTTACCTTGAATGGAATTTTATCCGCATCTGCCGGTTCAACATCTTTACCGGAAACTTTTGCATTGCACAGAACACCGCCCGTCTTGTTAAGCATTTCAGCAATCGCAGCATGAAGCTCAAGCGAATCCGGATCTGGATAAAGCGCAAGCCTCATCGGAGCAGCTTTTACAAAACCGGCAACCGCATCCACAACCTCGTTGCATGGCGGATATGGATTTTCATTCGCGTTAAGTTTTATATAAACCCTGTCTTTTGGCTGTTCACCTGGAACATAAGGGTGTAAATTTTTCATCCGTGTTGAAATCATAAATATTTTCCTTTTCCGATATTTTATTGCTATAAAGTTTTTTTTTCAATAAACCAAGACTGACGAATTATTTTTTGCGCAAGATTTCAAAACTCTTGTGAATAAAATATTTTGCGTTTATAATTGATTCTATGTCTATATCTGCAAATTTGGGAACGATTCTTAGGCAATACACAAAAAAGCAAGGATCGGCTTTCATCAATTTTAGAGAGTTTTGCGATTACTTAAAAAAATATGCTTCGCGGAATCTTGAAGAACAACCTGATTTGGTTCAATATCTTGAAGTTCCAGAATCAACTCTTTTAAAAGAACTGGAAGATTACCAAAACAAGCATGAAGTTTATCTTATCCAGCAGAACAACGGAAAAATCACAATTGCGTGCATTACAGCGTATTCAATCTATTATGCGAATAAATACAAGGAAATCTTGTCAAGTCCGCAGATTCCTTTTCCGTGCGTGACAGACCTTCCAAAACAGCTTCCGGCAGAGGCGCTTGAAAAAAAATCCCTGGAAGATGCTGTACTGGAATGGCAGGTAAAGCAGAATTTAAAGTCTCCTAAACTTTTCTGTATTCTTATGCCGCGGGATATTCCTTCCCTTCTGGTTCCTGAATGTGTTCCAATAAATTTTGTTACCCGCGATGCAATGGCAAAAATCCGCAACATGCTAAAAAAAGATGAGTACCACGATTATTTCCAGAAAAAAGTCCGTGTCGCAAATCCAAGCAAAGAAATCGCGGCGCAGGCGTTCTTCACAAAATTCCTTCAGCACCCGGACACATCTGACCAGACTTTTGATTTTTCCGGCGATGCTTTTTATTTCTGGAACCAGCTATGCTATTTCATCCGCCTGGATTTTGAGAAAATCAAGGACAGGACAACAGAAGACACAAATATCCTGCAGGCGGTCGCGGTCTCAGAAGTATGGATGATGACCCTGAAAGAAAAGGCTGCAAAACAGCAAAGCAAGGAAAACGCCCTGAACGAGCTTAGAGCCGCACTTGCGCGTCCTCCTTATTTCTTTTCAATGGAAAGCATTCTTAAGCTAAAAGATTCAAAAGGCGCGCTGCTTTACGGTCAATATGATGAAGAAGATTTAAAGGAATTTCTTCAGAAAATAACAACAGAATGTGAAAACAACGAGCTTCCTCAGGTTCTTGTATTCAAGATTGAAACTGGCGCGCGTTATTTTATCTACAAAACAAAAGTTTTTCCGCTTGTAATCAGGCTTGCAAACGATGCACACGACACAATCGAAAAACATCTTACAGACAAATGGTTTAAGATTCTCAGCAATTATGAAAAACTTCCGGAAATGCGAAGTGAAAAAGATTTTGAGAACTGCCTTAAAAAAGAAATCCACGATCTTTCACCAGTTCTGTACGCGCTGCTCAACGCAAATTTCCTTACAATGCTGAATTACGAGGTTGACCACACAAATTCCGATCCGGCGTTCCATATTTTTTCCGGCGGAAAACTTGTCTCTTATTCAGAGCTTCTTATGCTAAAAAACACGACAATCCTTGCAAACGCAAAAATGATGCTTCCGTTCTGGTACACAATTCCGGTGATCTCATGGCTTGCAAGTCTTTTTTCAAAGAAAAAACGAAGACCGGCACAAAACAGAGCTGCCCAGAAAGAATTTACCGCAGATGATATTCCGGACGACGAGGAATTTCAGAAGCCTGCAAAATCAATGAGCAAAAAAGAGGCAATTCAGGCTGCTGTAAAAAATATCGCGGACGAACTTGTTCCTTCCGGCTCGACAATTGACAGGGAACTTGATTCGTATGGAAAAATCTGGAACAAGATGATTACAAAGGAAGCGCACAATAGCCTTGCAGAAGATGTAAACTGCCTTATCCGCGACTACACAAGAAAAGTCATGCGTACAATTTCCGCACAAACTTTTGATGAAAACAGATTGCGCTCGCTTGCAGAAGGTCTTGTAAAAACTCCAAATATGCAGAAAATCAAGGAAGAGGAAGCCTTGACCATCTATGTTGAGCTTTATATGCTTCGTCTTCTTTCAAACGGATAAAAAAAGTAATTTTTTGATTTTTTTTTGTGATTCATTTCTTATTTTGAAAAAAAATCGCTATATATAAGTGACGGTTTAAAAACAAGCCGTTGCTTTTTAGCCGGCAAAAAGCAAATTGCATTCAAAATGAGGTATTTTTATGAATCAACTTAACTCGCTTATTATTGAAGGAAATGTAACCCGAGACCCGGAATACAAGGAAACCGCAAATGGACACAAAATCTGCAACATTCCGGTTGCGGTAAATCGCTTTTACAAGAATACTGACGGAGAAGGCGTCAATGAAGTCTCTTTCTTCAACATTGAGACTTTCGGAAAAATGGCTGAATCCTGCCAGAAAAACTGTGAAAAAGGCATAGGAATCAGGGTTGTCGGACGACTAAAACAGAGCCGATGGACAAACAGTGAAGGCAAAACCGCCAGCAGAATTTCAATTATCGCGGAGCATGTTGAATTTAAAAAACGCCTTACTTCTGAACCTGCAGGAACTTCTTCTGAAGCAACAGGAACATCTGAAGAAAGCCTTGAGGCAATGAAAGAAGCAAATCAGGCTGCCGCCACAGAAGAAATCCAGGAACAGATTCCAGAAGAAGCAATGGCTTTTTAGTCAAAAAAACAAAAAGGTGAATTTCTAGTATTTTTTGTTCAATGTTTTCTTGCCAGCGCGAACACTTCCGCCCCGAACCTTTGGCTTTCGACTACCTCCCTGTTTTTGAGCCAATCTTGCGGCCGCGGCACGTTCGTTGCTGGCTTTATACTCTTCAATCTGCTGAGGATTATAAAAGCCATCTTTCCAGTTAAAACGGTTTACTTCCGGGAAAGGCTGTTTTTTGAACAACGAGCTGCTTACATTTTTTATCTGACCTTTTGAAAGCTTTGTCTTTGAAAAATCCACCAGAATTTTCTTGAAACCCGCCTGGGAAAGGAATTCTGTCTTATCAAGCAAAGAAAATGGAAGTTCCGGCATTACAAATGAACCATCATCAGAGGAAACTACTTTAAACATTCCTTCCTCTTTGTCAGAAAAATATGTAAATCCATAGTCCTCAGGAAGCTTAAAACGAATCCGGAAGAGCGCCGGATATGCAAAAACAGGAACAAGAACCCTTGCGCGGACATTCTGGTCAAAAGTTGCCTCAAGATTTTTTCTGGAATCTTCATAAGGCATAATAAAAGCGCCAATATCCTGATTCTCAAAAAAAGAAACTGCCCATCTGTTGAACGTATAAAGATATGGTCCTGCAATAATGTGGACTTTTTTTCCTTTTAACATCTGAATCTGTGCAATATTATTTACAACAAAATTTGAATATCCTTTTTCAATGAGAGTTTCAAGGTCAGCGCAAAGCTCCTCTTCTTTTGAAGCCGGACAGTACGGATCCAAGGAAATATAAATTGATTTCTTTGAAATTGGAAGAACCGTTTTTCCGTTCAACAAGTCATATTTTGTATCACAGGTAAATTCAATTATAAGCCTAACAGGATGCAGAGACTGAGCCAAGAACACATCATCAATCGTAGAAACCTGAACATAAAGTCCCTCTGGAAAATAAGAAAGCTCTCTTCCCTCGACTGGAGTCACATCAAGAAACGGAAGTTTTTCGTCCGCGGGTTGTTTTCTGAATTTGCTTAAATCTCCCGGCAAAACTTTTGAATATCGTTTTGACATAGATTTTATCTGAAGCAGGTAAACGCTGTCGCCAATCCTATGGCTAAGTGGAATATCTATCCAGCGATGTCCGTCATCATCAATTTCTACACTGCGGACTTTATGGCTTGTTCTGCCCGAATCATCTTTGCTGTGCAGACGGATTGAATCTCCTGGATCCGGGTCGTAGTTTCCGCCAGAAAGCATTGCCATTTGAATTTTTAGGCTTGCCGGATCAGCATCTGGAGCCGCATTCTTTTTAACTTCATCAATAAGACCGTCTGGAGCTTTTTTTACGCGAGAAACAGTTCCAAGATATATTCCTGTTCCTCCAGCCTGATTTGGATTCAAAATCTTCGCACCGGCATTTTCAACACCGTCCTTCACATCCTTGAATCCATACCAATAAGTTGTCTTTGAACGCGCAAAATCAGATGCAAGCATTCGCTTTCCAGTTGCAACAGCGCCTTTTCTATCCTCTTTGTAATGGTCAATTACATATCGGTATGCAGCAACGACGCTTCCGACATATTCAGCACTTTTCATTCTTCCTTCAATCTTGAAAGAATTGATTCCCAAATCGCAAAGTTCTGGAATCTGCTCAATAAGCTGCAAATCGCAAGGAGAAAAATAATAGCCCTGCTTAATTCCTTCAGGATATTCCGCAGTGTAATAACGTCGGCAAGCTTGTGCGCACATTCCGCGGTTTGCTGATTTTCCACCCAAAAAACTGGAAAACAGGCAAAGTCCAGATTCACTTACGCAGAGCGCACCATGAACAAACATTTCAATTTCTGCTTTTGTATGTTCCTTTATATATTTTATTTCTTCAAAACCAAGCTCACGGGCAACAACAACACGCTTTATACCTTCTTCGTACAAAAGATTTGCCGCAGCCGCACTTTCCACATTCATCTGCGTTGAAGCGTGAAGTTCCAGATTCGGGAAAAATTCCTGACACATACGGACAATTCCCAAATCCTGAACGATTAAACCATCCGGATGAATTCTGTCAAGATACGCCAAGAACCTATAAAGCCGCTCAGTTTCTTTTTCTTCACAAACGGTATTTACAGTGACATAAACCTTTTTCCCAAGACGATGCACTGCCCCGACAGCGGCCTCAAACTGGTTCCAAGCAAAATTCGCAGTTCTAAGCCGTGCGTTAAACGATTTCAATCCAAGATATACAGCGTCAGCGCCTTCGCCAATGGCAGCGTCCAATGATTCAATATTACCCGCAGGTGCTAATAATTCACACATAACGAATAATTTAACACAGAAAAGCCAACTAGTCCATATTATAAAAATGAAGGTTTTTGTCCAAAAATTTTACGGCTAATACGCCACTTCGCCTGGATTTTCTTTGCTGGTTGCAGTCACACGCCAGCTTTCTGCGGCACATTCCTCTGCAATACGTTCAATAGACTTACTTGCGGTCAATTTGTTCAGTTTTACCGCGCCAGCAATGCTGGAATCATTCCATTTTCCGGATTCCACAGCCATTTTTGCGGCGTTTTTCATTTCCTCAGATTTCCACTCAATGGCAGATTCTTCCGCATAGCAAACGCTGTCAATAATCTCGCCGTTCCCGGAATTCCTAAGCAAAATAACATCCATCTCATCGCCAAGCCGCGCATTTTCATTTTCCGCCCACAAATCCCTAGCCTTATCGCTGGAATACTTTGACTTGGACAAAGCCAAATCAGAACCAAGCTCATTCACCGCAGTCTCATCTTTTTTCCGCAGATGGACAATTATCACTTCACCACGAAAAACATCCAGGGCAGGAAAAACATAACTTTTTGAATCCCCGTCATAAGCACTGTAAAGTTCCAGTCCAGAAAGATTTCCATCGCTCAAAATCCTTAGCTCAATAAATTCGCATTTATAGTATTTTCCAGAAGAATTTGTTCCGCTAGAATATTTCGGATGAATTTCCGTAATCTCAGCATCAGGAATTCTTCCATTAAATCCAAGCAAAGGTAGACTGAAAGTCAAGGAATTCCCGATTTTATCAGAAACTTCCCCATAAAAACTATATTTTTCGCCAATCTTAAGATTCTCAGAAAAAACAACATCAACAAGACACAGACTTTTCTCATTTTCCGAACATTCCATATTGACTTTTTCAACTGAAACAACTGGATTCAAGCTGAAATTTTTAAAATCAACTTTCTGGTCAAAAACAATCCGGGCAGATTTTTCGCCGGTAACATAAAAATCCTCTATTTTTGGACAAGAATAACTGTCATCAACAAGAATGATTCCTTCTTCCGTAGCCTTGCACGAAACCGGTCCGCACACAGCCAGAACAATTCCAGAAATAATGAGCGCCTTCATCAAAATCCACACAAAACCTGAAATTTCCGTCATTTTTTTGAACATAAAACCTCCAGAAAAAGAATCAAATCTTATTCAAATTCTTTTCCATAATATTTATCGCAAAAAAATACGCAAAACGGAAATGAATCACAATTTTTTTTGAAGAAAACTGAAATATCAAGCCTGAAAATAAAAAAAATCCACCGGAATCAACGAAACCAGTGGATGGAGGTAAAATATGACAAAAATATCATTTGAAACAGCGTTCTGCCGTTCTAAATATTATTTGGCATCAATGTAAGGGTCTGCGCTTTCAGAAGACTCTGCCGTTTTCTCCGCAGAATCTTTCGCGCTTTCTTCTGAATCAAAACTTTCCTCTGATTTTTCTTCCGGCTCTGCAAGATTTGTAAAAAATTCATCATTCAGTCTTGTAGCTTCAATCATATAACGGATATTAATTCCTGTTTTATCTTCCATTGTCTTTTCAACAATAAAGACAAGATTTTTTCCAGTTTTATCGCACACAATCCGTTCGATTTTGTAATTTTTTACACCTTTTCTTGTAATTTCAGGGTTTCCAATTTTCTGGCAGGCAAGAATATTTCCTTTTGAATCAAGTTTTTCAAGATTTATATAAAAAGATGATTTTACGTTAAGCCCATCACCATAAATTGATGAAACAAGCTGTACGCGGTAATAAGCCTGATCATCGCTCACAGAACTGATGAAATCCTTGAATTCAATTTCGTCTGTTCCAGATTTTTTTTCTTCCTCTCGGATATACAGAATCTGATCCGGAGTATTTTGCGAACAGTTATATTTTTTTATCGAAAGATAATTTTTTCCGGCAAGAGACTCATACACTTCTTTTCCGGTCTTGTCGAATGTAACGGCAGAAGGCTTGATTTTGTAAACTTCATTGTCAACGTAGTCATTTTTTAAAACATCGACTGTATAAATTTCAGCCCAGCCTTGAAATTTCTTGTCAATTTTTCCGTATTGACCAAAAATATAGTAATTTCCATCCGCAGAAAAACCGTTGTCAACAAGAACCGCAGAATCGCCGGCAAAAGACGCAAATACCGCAAAAATTCCAAGCATCCCACAAACTATTAACTTCTTCATAGTTCCCCCAAGAAAAGCTGTTTTAAAACCAAACCAACATTTCTAAAATTCTCTACATTTTGATTTTCGGTAATTAAAAGCAAGTCTTTACTAATATTTGCTTAAAGGTTAATATTTTTTCAGATGAAAATAAAAACTCGAAATATAATTTTTAGCGGCTTGATGTTTATTTCTCTTCTTACGCTTGTAGGATACGGAATTTTTTTTGGGATAAAACTTTACACAACAGGAATTTCCTTGCCGGAAAACATTCCTTCATCTTATCCAAAAGGATTTTTCCTTACCGAATGCAATATTTATGCGATTGTGGCAAGCATTTTTCTTCTATTAATTTACGATTTTGCGTTCCTTGTATTCATCAATGTTGAATTTGAAAAAACCCAGTCTACGGAAATAATTTACTTTGTTATGTTCATGTTCGCAGTATTCATGGAACATCATAGGCTTATGACTCCGTTCCTGAATTTATGGCAAAACCCGAACAAAATAGAGATTTTTATAACAAACACGCTGATTTTCGGAAGAACCGTTGCCCCGCTGAGCCTGCTTTTTTCTGTAATCTACAGCAATTCGGAAAGCCGTCAATATACTGAGCAGACATTAATCGGGATCGCAGTTTTCTCCCTTTTCATTGCAAAAATTGTTCCGGTAAACACAAATATTGTGCTTCCAATCGGGGCTTTAAGAATCGGCTTTGGAAAAATGATTTATTTTATGCTTCTGATTGTTTTTGTTGTTGCAATTATTTCTCAACTGCTTAAAAAGATTTTAAATCACAGCAGCCCGAAACTTTTTGTGAGTTTTATTTTTCTGATTGCCGGATATTTTATAATGATCCAGTCATTCAGCATTCTTACAACAATTTTGGGAACTGTGCCGCTTTTTTTGGGAACATACAATTATTTAAGAGCTTTGCACAGCCAATATCTGTGGAATTAAATTCCTAAAAAAGAAGATACTGCGCAAGTCCGCCGATTACAACTGGAATTACAATATTGTCAAAGTCTGTCATCGGAATTACTTCGACAATCATCGCGACAAATGCAAGAATAAATGAAACAAGCGCATTTTTCCCAACGCAAAACGAAGAAACAAAAACCGCATAAAAACACGCAAGACTTCCGGCGGCAGTTTTTCCTTTTGTGAATGGAATATGGATTCTGCCTACGAGCTTTCCAACAAGGCTTGCAAGTCCGTCTCCAAACGCAAGCGCGTAGATTCCAATTCTTGCGGCTTCGGGCTTCCACAAAAGTGCGGCGGCAATAATTCCAACGACCAAAGTCACCGGGCCAAGCACAAATTTGTTTTCATCCCGTTTTCTTGCGGCAATTGAAGTGATTTTTGAGACAACAGGAACATTTATTCCCTTCAATCTTACAAATTCTGTAAAAGAATAAAAAATCAGCGCGGCAAACAAAAGCGCAAGAACCGGCTTATATGCAAAAACCAGCAAAGTCGGAATAAATGCGCTGCACAAATGAATCGATTTTCTGAAAACTTCCTTGAAAATGCTGATTCTATATTGCTTTATTAAAATTCCTTTCTGAAAATCATTGTCGTTCATTGGCTCAATCCTTTCTCAACAGTCAATGTACGCGGCAATTCTGTGTAAATTGCCGGCTCATAGTCAGGCATAGGGTTTGTCACATATTTTAAATTCTGCTCGGCAAGATTGCTTCCGCCAAGCCGAACCATAGTTTTCTGGTTTCTTGTAAGGGAATCCCATGCGCGCATTGATTCCTGAAGCTTAACCATAGATTTTGCGTTCATCGCGCTGCTTCCTGTCCGTTTCGCAAGACGATATAAAGTAACGCCCAGATTGTTGGAAGCCTTTAAATATGTCTCAACAAGCTCATTTTCGTCTTTTCTGGACTGAGGAAAAAGAACACCATGCTGCTCGCGGTAATTGTCAATCTGGTCAAGAAGACGTTCATAATATCCTTCCGCCGCAAAATTATCGTTCCGCAAAGAAAGCGTATTTCCCATTGCAAGCAAAAGGCTCTGGTCGTCCGCATAATCTTCGGCAGTTTTCATAAAAGAACCGACCGCCTCTGAATAATTTTTCCTTGAATACTGGATGTACCCGATTTTATAACGGATTTTTCCATTATCAAAATCTGTGTTTACAGCATCCTGATAATTCTGCAGCGCATTGTCGTAATTTCCAGAAATAAAATATTCAATATCACCCATGTCGGCATAAAGATTTCCAACTTTGCTGTTGCCTTCAAGTCCGCTGGAAACATTTGCGTTTGTAAAAAGAGTAATTCCATCTGTAAAGGATTCCATCGCCTTAAGATATTCTTTCTCATCTGTGTAAATTTCGCCCAAAAGACGATAGGAATCTATGTTTTTATAATAATCCTTCTTTTTGACAATATTTGCCTTGTCAAAAAATGAGATTGACCGCTGCAAAGTTTTTTCCGCATTCTCCGCATTGTTTGTGTTTATGTAATAACGCCCAAGATTGTAATAAGCAACTGGATTCTCTGAATCTGTCTGAACCGCACGCACAAGCAGTTTCTTTACATCCTCAATTTTTGTGCGCAGATATTCATCCGAAGGCGAAAGCGAACCATAAAGCTTGTCAAGGCAATATCCGCTAAGCTCAGTCCAGTCCTGCGGCTCAAGCGATTTTGGACGCGGGAAGAATCTTTCCTTCAAATTTAGAACTTCCTTCAAATTATCAGTGCGAATATAATAACGCATCATACGCGCCATATACTTGTCTGTCGGACCATAAAGCTGAACAAGCTCGGCATAGCGCTTAAGAGCTTCATCATATTTTTCAGGATTTTTTTCATCTGCCCATTCAAGATAATTATCGCCAAGCATTAAAATTCCATCTGCGTCATTTATATGATGGTCAAGGACATCCCGCAGAAGTATTTCTTCGGCTTTTTCATAATTTGCAAGGTCTTTTGTCTCCATTTCGGCATATTCAAGACCGGCCGTTTTATCAAAATTAAAGCAGTACAGGATATTTTTATACATCTGTTCCGCACGGATAAACTGCTTGTGATTTCTGTAGCCGTGCGCATACTTGAAGAACCATTTTTTTATAAGCTGATATTTTGTCGCCTCTGAAAATTTTGTCTCTGACTGCGGAAAATTCTCAGATTCCAGCAATTTATAACCCTGGCTGTACAATGATGAGGCACGCGCCGGACGGTAAATAAAATATTTTGTGAACTGGAACATAAAAAAGCAGACAATAAGCGCCGCAAAAGAAATAATCGCTCCAGGAATAATTTTATTGCTAAGCTGATACTGAAAAGACGCCTTGTATGCCTCGTATTCCTCTGCTGTTCTACGTTCAAAATCACGGGGAACAGGAATTGCAATATCGAGCATTTTTTCAAGTTCTGAGGCAAGCTGGCGTGCAGAGACTTTTTTCAAGACTTTCTGGATGATTTCAAATTCAGCTTCGTCCGTAAATTCATTTTTTACAATAAGCTCTTCAACCGCCATGCGGACATTCAGCGGATAAGCCGAAAGATTCTTAAGAAATTTTTTATATTGGTCGTCAGACAAAGTGTTCGGCGGAAGCTCACCATCCGGCTCTTTCTGCTTTTTTTCCGCATTTGCGACCTTAAATTTGCCGTTTTTGTTTACTTCAACAGTCTGGACATCTGAAAAACCCGGAATCTCAAAATCATTGCTTTCCGAAGAAAAATCCCCTGATTTTCCAAGCTCAAAATTGCCTTTCTCAAGCGCGCTGTCTGTATCTGGAATCCCGAAATCAAGACCGTCCATTTCTGAAGTATCAAATTTTTCGGTTGGCGCCTGTTCCTGAAATCCATCGTCAGAATTTTCCGGGTCAGAATCCGTGTCATTCAAATCAAAATTGAAGTCAGAAGGAAAATCATCGCTTTCAGAAGCTTTTTCTTCTGTCGAAGCGGATTTTTCCGTTCTAGAATTTTTTTCCTGCTCTTTTTTTATTTCTTCTGGCTTTGGCGCAGAATCGTTTTCCGTAAGTGAATCCGGAAGCCCCTCGCCCATGTCGATTGAGTTCCCGTCAAATTCAAAATCCTTGTTCCCGGAATCCATACCGGAAGTCTTCGCATCATCATCGTTTTCTGGAAAAGAAAAATCAAAATCCGAGCCGAAACTGTCCGCAAGTTTTTCCGCATCGGAAACGCTTTCTTCTGAATCAGGATTTTTTTCCGCGACGGTTTCAGCTGTTTCCGCAGGCTCATTTTTGTCCGTCTGGTCATTATTGCCCGAAGAATCAGTTTTTTCATCATCAAAGGAAAAATCTGTATCCGGCAAGTCAAAATCATCAAAAGATTCAGAATCCGTATTTTCAGTTTTTGGCTCAGAAGAAGTTTCCGCCTGTTGCGTTTTCTCAGGCTCAGCTGATTTTTCAGGTTCGTCAGCCGGCTCTGCTGATTTTTCAGCACCTTTTGGCGTCTCAGTTGGTTCCGGTTCTTCTGGTGATGTTTTTTTCTCTGGATTTTCTGATTCCGCAAAAAAATCAGGGGAATCAATATCAAGGTCTGCAATATCCTGAAAATCGGAATTCTTAAAATTTTCCTCAACATTCAGGTTGTCAGGCTCTTCCGAATTTTTTGGCGCTGCTTTTTCTTCAGTTTTTCCGGTCGCCTGCGCAATCAAATCGTCAACAGATTTTTCCGCTTTCTCCGCAGGCTTTTTTTCTTCAGAAGATTTTTCCGGTTCATTTTTTGTTTTTGGCTCAGAAACTGGTTCTGCCTCTGGAACATCATCAGCATCCTGAAGCGTCTCCAGATTTTCATCAGGATTTTCCTCTTTCAATGAGGCATCGTCTTTTCCCTGAGTTCCATCAAATCCCTGGCCGCCCAAAAGATCTTCCAGGCTAAGGTCAGCAATTTCCGGCTCTTTTTCCGGTTCAGGTTCTTTTTGCTCTTCCGGCTCTGCCTGCTGGACAGGCTCATCAAACATTGAAAGGTCAGGCTCAGATTCGCCATTATTTCCGGCCGCAATTGTAGAAATATCTGGAACAGAAAGATTTATCTGGGGACCATCAGAAGAATCCGCACTTTTTTGTTCCGCTGAAGGAGTTTCAGTTCCCATGATGTCCGAAAAATCTTCCGGCGCATTTTCAGTCTGAGCTCCAGAATCAACAGTTTCAATAGGCTCTGGCATTCCAATCAAAAAATCATCAGAATCGTTCAAATCCTTCAAATCTTTTGGAATCGGAACAGTAACAGGTTTTTCACCGCGGGAAGCTCGCAATGCCGGTTCATTACCAAGAGAAAGAATATCTGCATTGAATTTTTTTAGCTGACTTAAACCAGGCATATCTGCTTAATTTTACTCCATTAGCACTTTTTAGAACAGTGCGAAATTTAAAAATATGGAAACCCACTTATTTTTATTTACGGAATTGTAATCACACCACTTTATAGAATATTTTATCATAAAATCAGATTTTTAGCTTAAACAGAACAAAGATTTCTCCGATATTTCTAGTATGAAAAGATTTTTTGCATTAATCACCGCAGGTTTTATGTTGAATTTATTTTTTGCCCATGCAGAAGAAAAATCAACCTTGCCCGAAAAAGATTTATACGAATATAACAATATTGTCGCAAAACTTGAAAAACCGCAGGAACCGGTCATAACTGAAAATTACATTGTCTTTACAGAAAAAACCGGTCCCAGATTTATCGGAATCGCATTCGACTTTGAAAACTACCAGGAAATTCATCCTTTTATGCTGCATAAAAACCGCGATTCGGAAGGAACGGTTACAAATTCAGTAATGTTTTATATTCTTGAACGCCCGGCATTTTTAAAAGAAATTTCCTACAGACTGGTTGTGGACGGACTTTGGACTTTCGACCCGAACAACAACAACTGTCACTACGACAATGAAAGCGGAATTACTGTCTCAAAAATCAATATAGGCGAAACAAAACCGGAAATCACAAACGCAACAAAAGAAAACGGAACGAAATTCATATATAATGGAGAACCTGGTCAGACTGTGCGCCTGAGCGGAACTTTTACAAACTGGGACAGCTGGATTTATGAACTGAAAGAGACAAAACCCGGTTTCTACGAATTGAATTTGCCACTTCCAACAGGAAAATACTACTACAATTATTATCTGGGAATGAACGCAATTATAGACAAAACCAATCCAAAACGCGCATACACCGCAGATGGCAGAGCAACTTCCGTAATAGAAGTGAATTAATCCTGTGAATACTTGAATTTTTTATCACCTGTAAAAAAAACTCAAGTATTCAAGTAATTAAATTATCGCCCGAAACGTTTTGCCAAATCCTGAAGTTTAGACATATCCATTCCGGCAAGCGCACTCTGATCCATTCCAAGTTGGCTCATCATCCGGCTTTGCATTCCCTTGTTGCGTGTAAGTTTTTTCATTGTAAGCTTTGTTTTTTCAAACTGCTTCAAAAGTTTATTCACATCAGCAACGCTTGTTCCAGAGCCGGCAGCAATTCTTTTTCTTCGGCTAGGACCAATAATCAAATGGTTTGCGCGTTCTTTTTTTGTCATTGACTGGATAATTGCTTCCTGCTTTTTCATTCCGCTCAAGTCAACATTCTGGTTTGCCATTCCAGGAATCATGTCCAGCAAAGACTGCATTGAACCCATTTTCTTTACCTGCTGGAACTGTAAAAGCATATCATCAAGCGTGAATTCATTTTTCATCATGCGCTTCTGCAGACGTTCAGCTTCCTGAGCATCCACAGTTTCCTGCGCTTTTTCAACAAGAGAAACAACATCGCCCATTCCAAGAATCCGGCTTGCAATTCGCTCCGGATGGAAAGGTTCAAAATCCTCTGTTTTTTCGCCTGTACCAATGAATAATATCGGTTTTCCAGTGATTGTCTTTAATGAAAGAGCTGCACCACCGCGGGCATCTGAGTCAAATTTAGTAAGGATTACACCTGTAAGACCAAGTTGTTCATCAAAAGTCTTTGCAATATCAACCGCATTCTGGCCGGTCATCGCATCGGCAACAAGAAGAACTTCATCCGGAGAAACGGCTTTCTTTATCCTGGAAAGTTCCTCCATCATATTTTCGTCAATCTGAAGGCGTCCGGCAGTATCAATAATCAATGTATCATACTGGTTCTTTTTTGCAAACTTAAGCGCGTCCTCGGCATTTTTTACGGCATTTTTTGAATTTTCCTTGAACACAGGCACACCGATTTTTTCACCAAGAACAGAAAGCTGCTCAACCGCCGCCGGGCGAACCAAATCACAAGCCGCAAGCAATGGACGGCGCCCCTGTTTCTTTAGCCTATATGCCAATTTATGCGCAGCAGTTGTCTTACCGGCACCTTGAAGACCAAGCATCAAAATAACGGTTGTAACATCCGGTCCACGTAGAGCCAGTTCCTTCTTATTCTCATCGCCAAGCATGGCAACAATTTTGTCGTAAATGATTTTTACAAACTGCTGTCCTGGATCTACAGCCTTCAGGACTTTTTCGCCCTTGGCTTCCTCGATTGTCGAATTTACAAAGCGGCGAACAACTCTAAGATTAACATCGGCTTCAAGCAAAGCCATTTTAATCTGTTCAACCGAATCTTCAATATTTTTTTCTGTAATTGTAGATTTTCCGCTTATAGTTCGGACAATGCTACTGAATGTGTCTGTTATTTTCTCAAGCATTTATACTTTTTCCAAAATTTAAAAGTTCATCAAGAAATTCCAAAGGTCTGATTTCTTTGTTCAGAATCCTATAAAGTCCATCACAGATTGTAAGCCTAAGCCCTTTTTTCTGCGCAATTTCATGGATATATTTGCAGGCAACCGCGCCTTCAGGCAAGTAACCGACTTTTGAAATATTGGCAATCAAATCATCAAGATTGCTGAATTTATCAAGCATATCTGTATTAATCAAATCTTGTCCAAAACGTCTGTTTCTTCCATATTTACTTTTACAAGTAACATCAAGATCGCCAACTCCAGCAATAGAAGTAAATGTCTCGGAATGAGTTGCACCCATCGCCATGCCAAGAGTCTGGATTTCATTCAAGCCAGCTGCCAGAAGCAAAGACTCTGTATTGTCGCCAAAAATCTGTGAATGCTGGGCAACGGCATCCAATGCACCGTAAACAACAGCAACAACGTTTTTTGCGGCAGAACAAATCTGAACACCGATAACATCAAAACTTGAATAGCACAAAATTCCAGGAACGCGCAAAAGCTCTCGAACCTTGATAGAATTTTTAGGATTTTCAGAAGCCGCAACAAGACCAGTTATTTTTCCCATTACAACTTCTTCCGCATGGGAAGGTCCTGCAACATAAACAGTGTTTCCCTTATAAATTCCAGGAAGAGTATTTTCAATCGTCTCAAGAACGAGCTTAGGACCATCACGGCCAGGAACAAAACCCTTTGTAAGAGCCGCAAAAATAGTTGTTCCGTCCGCAACGTTAGGAACGCTGGTAATTTTGCGGATTGTGCTTGCAAGGTACAAAGAAGGTGAAGCAACAATCAAAAATTCCTTGTCAGTCGCAACCTCTATAATATCGTTTGAAACTGTAAGATTTGGAGAAAGTTTATATCCAGGCAAATATCTTTTGTTTTCATGCTCATTGTTTACAGAATCTTTTACTTCCGGTTCAAGCGCCCACATCTGAACTTTATGTCCGCCATTAGCTAAAGCCTGTGCAAGACCAGTTCCCCAGGCACCGCCACCAAGAACTCCAATTGATTTTGATTGCATAACTAAAAACCTTCTTAATATTTTTCTTCCGATTTATTCAATTTATCAAATTTGAATTTTGCGGCAAGACCGCAATTTAAATCCATTCAGAAAGATTATCTTTCCAGTCAAAAATTTCATTCTCATCAAAGAAAAGCCCGATTTCGCGAGCAGCACTTTCATCGCTGTCAGAAGCATGAATCACATTATAATTCGTATGAGCGCAAAAATCACCGCGGATTGTGCCAGGAGCCGCTTCCGACGGTTTTGTCGCCCCCACAACCTTCCTTACAAGAGTAACACAGTCATCACCTTGCCAAACCATAGCAACAACCGGTGCAGACGTTATATAAGCGCACAAATCATTAAAAAACGGCTTATCCTTGTGCTCGGCGTAGTGTTTATGTGCAAGTTCCTCAGTAATCTGCATCATTTTAAGACCAACAAGCTTCAAGCCTTTGCCTTCAAGACGGCTAATAACTTGACCAACAATACGGCGATTAAGCACGCCAGGCTTTAACATAGCAAAACATCGTGTCATAACATTAATTATATATCAATAAGAACTATCTTTCAACAAATGTTTTTTAAGGGCTGACAACTCCGTTCGCGCCAATGTCGCTCACTACCCAGAAAAAGCCCACGGTCTTTTTCTGGCGCCAGATTACACAAAAAAAAGGGCGGACAACCGCCCTGCGCCTCAAAATGTTTCGCAGTGCTCAACTTTTTCGTCTACCCACCGTGCGGGGACACCCCTCAACGCCCCGCTATTTTTTCAGCGCGGCCACAACTCTTTCAATCACAGAATTCGGCGTGCTCGCGCCGGCAGTTATTCCAACAGAATCCAGCTCAAAAAAATCCTCTGGAATTTCCTCGGCGGTTTCAATAAGAGCCGCTTTTCCGCAATTTTCCTCGGCAATCTGCAAAAGCCGCTTTGTATTCGCAGAATTTTTTCCGCCAACCACAAGAATTCCGTCAACATCAGGACAAATCCTTTTTAGCGCATCCTGCCGCTCTTTTGTCGCTGAGCAAATCGTATCCAAAACCTTAAGATTTTTTATTTTCTTTGAAAGTTTTTCCACAATCTGCGAAAATTCTTCCTTGCTGAAAGTCGTCTGGCACAAAAGAACCGCTTTTTCATCATCCGGAAGCGGAGACATTTTTTCAGCCTCATCCTTGTTCTGCACAAGAACAAATTTCTTACCGGCGTATCCAGAAATTCCTGCAACCTCGCCATGATTTGAATCTCCGGCAAGAATCACTGTGTAACCAAGTTTTGCATATTTCTCGGCATTTTTTTGGCTCGCCATAACTTTCGGGCAAGTCGCATTCAAAATCTGGCAGCCAGAATCCGAAAGTTTTTCCATAATCGCAGGCGGAACTCCATGAGCACGGATTACAACAAGACTTCCCTTTTCAACAGAAGAAATTTCTTCATCTTTTAAAACCGAAAGCCCTTTTTTCGCAAGATTTTCAAGCGCAATCCGGTTATGAATCAAAGGACCGAATGAATAAACTTTTTTTGAGCCGCAATTTTTCAGTGAATCCGCGGCAATTTCAACTGCCCGGCGGACTCCCATGCAATAGCCAAGCACATCAGCAAGAATTATTTTCATCAGAAAAGTTATAACATTTAAAATGCCAAAATGTCGAGTTTATTAATTGAGTATAAAATTGAATAAGCTACCAGAAAAAGCGCGTCAATTCGGGTAGATAGCGAAGCTATCGTACGGAGCATAACATGGTATCGGACTGCGCAATTTTTTCAAAAATTGCTTGCCATAGCACCGAATGACTCGGTTGCCGCTTCCTTTTTCTTCCCGCTTATTCAATTTACGGATTCAGCAACAAAACTCGAAATTTATGCTATGAAAAATTTTTCATTCTTTTTTCGATTTTTCTTTAAAAACTGGAATTCTGGTGTATAATGTTAAAGTTATGTCCGACGCACGTGAAAATAGCAAATTTACAGAAGTTTCTCTCTCTGATTTTTATGATGCCGAGCCGGAAGTTGCGGAAGTTCAGGATGAAGGGATTGTAATTCTTACTCCAAAGGAAAAAATTCTTTACAATCAGTTTATCCCTCTTTTAAAGGAAAAAGCTCCGGAGCGTCTTGAAGTCATAGAAAGCCGTATGAAGGATCTTACGCGGCTTGCGGAATCTGTTGCGCGTTTTCCGTCTTTGCTTGAACGTCATGATTTGCCGGGTGGAATCCGCACGCCTCAGCTTTTGATTGATTCTCTTGTAAAGCACCAGGCCAAGGGCGACACGACTCTTCAGCTTCCTTCAAAGGCGATTCTGGGAAAAGGCTATATGGTCGCAAAAATCCATACTTTTTCTTCCATGGCAAAAATCAGCGAGCAGATTGGTGCGCCAAAATCCATAACTCAGGCTCTTCAGCTTGAGACTGTAACAATGATGTTCACGCTTCTTGCGGAAGACGTTTACATTGACCTTATAAATGACGGTTCGCTTCCGCTTGAATTTAGAAGAAGCTGGGGTCTTTCGCTTTTGCTTTTGTGGGAGCACCGGAACGACCAGACAATTGAGTCCGTTGCACCTGTCTTGCAGCAGGTATGGAGCGCACGCCGCCGTCTTGCTCCGGCTTTTGGCACAATGATGGGAACCAGCGAGCTTATAATGATGAGCATGCAGATGGACGAGCAGTGGATTTCGTTCATAAAAAGCAAACTGCAGATTCCGGAAGTAACGCAGGCAATGGAGGAATTCCTTTTCGGGATTTCTACGGAACAGGTTGCGACTTTGAAGAGTATTTTGCGCGACCGTGGAATTTCTTCTATTAATCGTGATGATGTTTCTTCTTTTTTGGGTGAGCATGTAAAGGCTGATGCTGGACTTGACTACCGCGATTTTTATTCTTTGTACACAGTCCGCCGC
>OQVN01000077.1_pt1 | contig 36586 bp, 40 predicted proteins | sample 1691621 | NCBI WGS metagenome assembly OQVN01 (sample SAMN03418278, study PRJEB22391) | human gut metagenome | biome: human-gut; feature: organic feature; material: feces | host: Homo sapiens | place: Tanzania | collected 2013-01 | reverse complement strand
CCAAAAATGGGTTTTTCTATAATTTTATTTGAACCATGATAAATCTTCTTTTTCACAGCTATATAATACTCTTATAGGAGTAGTTTTTCAAGAAAAGTTATCATTTATTGCTTGTGTTTTCCTATGTAAACTGAAAAAGTTCAGAAAAACAACAAGTTTTTCAGTTTTAGACTGAAAAACTTCACGCATAAAAAGCTATCCGCAGCCAGACGAGTAAAAGCCTTTTTCCAAAAAAAACGTACCTTTACCCAGAAGCAAACCTTTTCTACTGAAAACTATTTCAAATTCCGTAAAAGTTTTCAGTAGCAGTGAAAACTTTTCTTGCCTTCATCAATCTTTATAGTTATTTTCTTTGTAGGTTGTATGCAATTTTTTCTTTGATTTTTATGGAGGTATGTATGAAAAGCAGAATCAGAAAGATTTTTTCTTTGGCCGCCGTTTTAAGCTGCATTGCAGGTCTTTCAGCCCAGTCAGTCTCCAAAAAAGCAATGCAAGCCTTGAGCCTGTAAAGAATTTTGAGCTTGCGCGGTATCTTGGAAAATGGTATGAAATCGGGCGTTTTGACTTTAAATGGGAAAAGAATCTGAAAAACGTTACAGCCGAATACTCGCTGAACAAAAACGGCACTATCAAGGTTGTAAATTCGGGTTACGATTACGCCGCACAAAAAGAAAAGCAGTCCGTGGGGAAGACGAAATTCGCCGGAAATAAAAACGAGGGAAGCCTTAAAGTGTCGTTCTTCGGGCCGTTTTACAGCGGCTACAAAATTATCGCTCTGGATTCAGAATACAACTACGCGCTTGTTGCCGGAGCGAACAAAAAGCTTTTGTGGATTTTGAGCCGCACAAAGACGATTCCTTCCGACGTAAAGGAAAGCTACATTCAGACTGCCCAGAACGCAGGCTACGACTTAAGCGGTTTTGTCTGGACTGTGCAGGAATAAGGCAGATTTTCATTTCTCATCTTCCGCCGTTTAAAATCGCGAACAGCGGCGAACAGATTTTTTTCAGCAGGATTTCTTTTGCCCTCTCCTTGAACCTAGTTTCCATAATTGCAAATCTGTGCTGCGGCACCGTTTTCCATAAGAGCAAATCCGTGCCTTATGTAAAAGGACACATTTTTTTTGTCTTCCGGCATTACCTCGATATAAAGAAATCTCTTGTATTTTTCTTTTATGCGCTCAAGCATTTTTCCGCCGATTCCTTTGCCCTGATAATCCGGATGGACAAGCACGTAATGAATCTGCGCCAGCATTTCAGAATCATCAAGAACCCGAGCCAGAGCGACAAGGCGACTCTCGTCCCAGACTGTCAGAACCGTCGATGAATTCATCAGGGCCTTAAAAAGCCGCTCCGGATATTTTCCTGAAATCCAATTGACCGACAAAAAAAGCTCCTGAATTTGAGCCTGCGTAAAGCATTTTTCTTCTGTAAACCTAAGCATAGTTTCCTTTTCAATTACGGTAATCGCATTTTTGGCAGTGCGACATTTTGTTTTCCTCATCTTCTTTATAGAAGATATTTGACCATTTACAGATGTTCTGCAGAATCGGAACAACAGAATCGCCCTTTTTAGACAATGAATATTCAACTCTTGGCGGGATTTCGTCGTAGGATTTTCGGTTTACAATCCCGTCATTTATCAAGTCTTTTAGGGTTGCCGCCAAGACCGCATCCGTAATGTTGTGCATTTCTTTCCGGATTTCGCTGTAGCGGAGCGTTTTTTTTGCAGAAAGCACGCAAATAATCCTGGACTTCCATTTTCCGCCGAAAACTGTAAGCCCGTATTCAAGAGGACATCGGATGTCTTCCTCGATTTTTTTTTCGTATTTTGCCATAAAAAATCACCTTTAAGTTTTTCTTGCAGCCAGACTGAATCTTTCGGCTAAAAAACCAACGGACAGGCGGAATTTTTCCGGCTGCCCATTTAATTTTCATGCTAATTATAACTTAAAGGTGCAGAAAAAATATAGTTGCTGCTATTTTTTTAGTTGTCTATTGCAGTTACAGTTCCTTTTTGTTTTCCGCGCCTGGAGTTGTAACAATAACTTTTTCCGGCGTAATCACAAGAGCGCCTTTTGCAGTAGCCGCGCCATTGAACATTTTTTCAACCATTTCCTTAAATGTCTCAACAATTTTTCCTTCGGTAAAATATTCAGCAGTTCCCTTAATCTGGTAGCCCTCAAGACTTTTCGCGTCATAAACAGAAATTGCAATCTTGCCGTTGTCTGCCTTTAAGTTTTTCAGAGTTGTATCAAGAAAAACATCGCCGACAACAAGCTTGCCGTCTTCGGTAACATCCTTGAACGCAACTGGAACAACATTCGGCTCGCCGTTGCTGCAAGTGGCTAAATCCCACATTCCGTTTTTAAGCAATTTGATTACAGATTCGTTAAGCATAAAAAATCCTCCTGACATTACGTCAATAATTCATTGTTAGATTTTATCGTACGATGTGCTTACTATATCCGATTTACTTGCAGAATTAAATATATTAGCAAATTTATAAGCTACTATTAAATTTATTAGCGACTTGTATAATCATTTATGGATTGTTTTATTCTGAAATTTGACTATATTTAGATTGAAGACTAAAAAAAAACAGACTGGAGACAAAAAAATGAAAATCGCGGCAACTTACGACATTTTGACAGATTCGGTTTTTCAGCATTTTGGAAAAACAAAAAATTTCAAGATTTACAATATCGAAGACGGAAAAGTTACAGGCTCAAAGGTGATTGACAACGGCGGCTTTGGCCATCACGACTTGGCGGCTTACCTAAAAAATCTCGGCGTTGAAATTTTGATTCTTGGAAACCGCGGACAAGGCGCGATTGACGCTCTGAACAATGCCGGCCTAAAGCAGATTGCCGGAATCACAGGAAATCCCGACGACGCCGTAAAATCATTTTTGAGCGGAACCTTAAAAGGAAATCCGGACGCAAAATGCAATCACCACGGCGAACATCATCATGAATAAATGATGAATGGCGCGAGGGGGGAAGGTTCCGCACGACCTAACAGCGTTGCGTTTTACCCTCTTCCGCCGTTTAAGACTGCGAACAGCGTTTATAATTTTTAATTAAAAAATCATGATTTCTTTACAGGCTGCAACTTAAAAATCAGCTCAGACTTGTCTTTTCCAGACTCTTCAAAAACTCGGTTCAGAATTGAAAGCTTTGCGGCTGTGGAATTTGCCTTGTAAACATACAGGGCATTTGCGATTGTTGCCCAGTCGCTGTTCATTTCTGCATTTTTAAAAACTATGTTTCCAAATGATTCGTTTTTCGCAAGACTTTTTATTCCAGACGGATTTTCCGAATAAATTTGAACAAGAACATTTACGAGCATTTCAGCCCAGACACCGCATCTATGCTCCTGAGAATTTCCGTAAGTGTAGGAAGCAAGAATTCTTCCTGTAAGGTCATCGCTATCTTCCAGCGAAATCTCATCCAAGTCATTCTCTTTAGGAATAAAATTCGTTTTCGGGAAGTTCCACATTTTCAGTGCTTTTTCAACAAGCAAAGCGCATCTTCTTTCTATTTCTTCCAAGCCCCATTTTTCAAGGCTGCATAAAGACTTGTTCAGACGCAAACCGCTTTCCTTGAAGCCTTTTTCGCAGTCTCTTTTTTCTGCAAAGGATTTGTTGCTGTAACTTGAATTGTAACCGGTCAAAGTAAGGTTTCCCAATGTATGAAGTTTTACATCGTGTATTTCTTGCCAGTTTTCTCCAAGAGAAGATTTCCACTGCTGAGTCAAAGTCTGCGGCATTATATGTTCTATGCTCAAGTCGCCCTTGTTCATCAACTCAACCACATTCACATATTCAACGGAATCTTCGTTTTCAAAGCGGTCAAAAAGATATTCTTTGTTTTTCTTTTGCATTCTGTAAATGTTCTGTTCCCTCAATGCCTGAACAAATTCTGAGTCTTTAGGAAAAGCCGCGCTTCCTGTCTTGTTTTCAAGAATGTAAATCAGAACATCTGAATAAGAATTTTTCTCATCAAGATTTTTCTTAACATCATAATGAAGCGTGCAAAAAATTTTGTTCAAGGCATTTGTCGCATATCCCGAACAAATCATTCTCCTGAAAATAAAAGACTCTATGCAGCTGAGAACTTTGACAGTCTCTTCTTCCGAAATTTTCTGATTTTCATACATCTCAAAAAAAGCCAGAAAGAACGGATAAATAACCGTCATATCAATATGATTCAGCCGTTTTACAAATTTTGACACTCTTTCCGATGAAAAACTGCTGTTTATTATCTTGCTGTAGATTTGTGCATATTTCAGCATATCCTGAAGAATATTCTCGCAATCCTCCGTGCGCTTTTGCCTGATTTCTTCAAGAACGTAATTTTTAAAGACAAAATAAACATCGTTTATGTTCGGAATCCGTTTTGTAATCAAAGTCAAATAATGACGGATAAATTCGCTGACCTTGTAGTCTTTTGTTCCTTTCAGGCAGGTGAGTTTTTCAATTTTATTCCAATAGCGTTCATAAAAATCTTCCTGCTTTTTACTGTCCAGACGCATAAGAATAAAGTTCCGGATTTTATCAGCTTCGGACAAATCAAGCCCGGTGGAATTCAGGCTCTCAAAAATCAGCTGCGGATTTTCATCGTCCTCAACAAAAATATCAATGATTTCAAGTTTTCCGATTGAATCATAAAGCTCATCGACAGTAATCGGCATTTTCTGGATTTCATCATAAAAGAACTGGTAGTTTGCAGTAATGTTAGAACCTGCGACAAAATCTGAACTGTTGTTATATAGAAGTTTGTCAAAAGCTTCCATGTCGTCTTTTATTGGCTTCAGGCGAAGTTTTCTTTCTTCCTTGCGGTATTTATCGACCAGAAAAGTTTCTTCAATTTCCTGCTGCAAAGTTTCATTTTGTGATTTTAAAATTCCAGACTTAAGCAAATTGACCATTGCGGTAAAAAGAAGCGAAACTGTAGTGATTCTCTGCTGCCCGTCAATTATCAGATAATCTGATTTTGAGCCGTTCGAGGCATGGGTTGAAACAATGCTTCCAAAAAAATGCGATTTTCTTTTTTCAACTGAAATCTGAATCAAGTCATCAAAAAGCTGTCTGCACTGCTTCTCATTCCAGTCATAATTTCTCTGATAAACAGGAATTATAAATCTGTTCTTTGCTCCATCCAAAAATTCAATCAGCTGTTTTGCATCGCCTTTCATTGTATTCTCCCATAAAAACTCTATATTTTGAGCTTTGAAGCTTTGTTATATGATTATTTCTTATAATTTCTGCAAGCTTCTTCTACGTTCTTAAAATCAATTACAATTCTTCCTACAGGAAACTCTTCTTCAGAAGAGTTGCATTTCTTTTCATAAAGATTCTTTGCGGTTTTCTCGATTTTATCTCGGTTCTCTTTACAAAAACTATATTCGGCAAGCATAAGTAATTTATAACTAAAATCTCCTTCATCATTGATTTTGTAAAGTGAAAGCTCAGATTCTGGTACTGGTATCATACTGTTAAAACGTAGTGTACCGTACAGTTTTTCCTTGCTTCGAATATATATTGTTGTAAGATTATTCTTTTTGATTTTCCCATTCGCATAATCTTTGTCCTTTGGCGATGACATCGGAACAAAATATTTAAATCCATTTATTTCCGCAAGGATTCCCACATACTTTCTGTGATAAGTTCGTTCTTGAGGTTTATTCTGCATTACATGGCTTTCTACCTTCAAAAGATAGTCAACATATTCATCGCTTACTATGTAAAAAATATTGTCTTCTGTCATAATAGTATCTAATAAAAAAAGGCGACTTTTAAAGTCGCCCGTTAAGTTCTCCAGTTAGGGTCGGAGCGTACCCAGTTTAAGTTTTCCGCTCAGAGCCGGAACGTACTCAGTTTAAGTTTTCCACTTAGGGCAGGAACGCTCCCAACATCTATAATATAACACTGGGATATACAGGCGTCAAGGCTTAAATTTTCTGCCACACTTCATTTTTAGGATATTCCCGTAAGCAAGATGAGACAACCTGAGCGGTTTTGTCTGGACTGTGCAGGAATAAAGCAGCTTCCCCTCTTCCGCCGTTCAGAAGCGCGAACAGCGGCGGACAGATTTTTTTCAGCAGGATTCCAAAGACTGTTCCAAGCGCGATGACAAGAACCGAGACGCCGAAATATTCCATCATGCAGAAAAATGTGTTCGTCATCGGAAGAATTTTGCGCCAAAAGGCTTGAATGCAGTTCAGCAAGAACGGCATGTGGATTGCAAAAAGCCAGAACGAAAATCCCGCAAGATACTTTGCCGCCGCAAATGCCTTTTTGTTTGAAACGATAACTGCGGAAAATTTCAAGAGGACAAGGCAGGAAACTGCGACCATGAACCAGTACGCGCACGAATATTCGCCGTAGAATTTCCAGGTTGCAAGCCACAGCGCAAGGTAAAGCGGAATCAGTGCCTTCCATTTTATTCTGTCCGCAAATGCGAAAAGGTCAAAATTGTATTCCGCCCAGAAAAGTCCTATTATATAGAAGAAAAGCGCCTGAGATGCCGCAATGAACGGCCGAGTGTCAGAAAAATAAAAGAATGACACCGCAGCAAGAACGCAAACTGGAAATTTCCGCACGGCAAGACGCAGAACCGGGGAAATCAAAATCAGAATGAAAAGGTCGCGCACAAACCAGAGCTGACCGACATATCCGCCGAACGTCCGTCCTTCCGCCATGTTCTCATATCCGAAAAACGCATGAAGCCAGCCTTTTACGCCCCAGTCGCTCATCGGAAAACAGTTCTTCCGCTCAATCATATCAGGAAAAACCGCCTGAACCAGAAGCTTTAATCCTGCGTAAATGCCGATGTTCAGAAGCGGCCACAAAAAATACGGAACCACGAGCGACTTCGCCTTTTTCTTGAGCAGAACGCCGTAAGAGTCGCCTTTCATGAACTGCAAATATGAGGCGAACATGAAGAAAAGAGGAACTGCGCACCTTGCGATTCCGTCCGAAATAAAAATCTGAATCCAGCGTCCGAAAAGTCCGTTTTCGTAGTCAAACGGCGTGTATCCGTACTCAAGCGCGCCCTTCAAGATTTCTTCCGCCTTAAAATTATTATGGATAAAGACGACAAGCACAATCAGAAGAAAACGCAGCGCGGTTATGCGCATGGAAGTTTGTGAAGGAATTCTCTTTGCCTTTTCAGCGCAAAAAAGTTTTTTAAATCCGTATTTTTCAGAAATCGCCACAGGATTTTGGGCAGCGACAGTTTTGGTTTCAGTTTTTTCGTTTTCAGTCTCTTCTTTTTTTAACATGGAATTTCCCCCTCGCAAAATGAAAATTGTTCATCGAAAGTTATAAAATAAACTATTTTCCATTTATACCATTTAAATAAACTAAATTCCACTATTAAATGCAAAATAGCAAAAATTCCATAATGATAAAAATATGAATTCTTTTTGGGACAATGTGGCGGCGGAACTTGAATATCTTGGAATGACGAACAAGGCGCTCGCTGAAAAAGTCGGAATCACCGCGTCAAACATAGGCAAGGGGCAGAAACAGGGCTCAAGTCCGTCAGCGGAGACAGCAGTAAAAATCGCAAAAGTGCTCGGCGTTTCGGTGGAATATCTTGTTACAGGAAGCCAGTCGTCCGACAAAAGTTCCCACAGCGCAGAAAACGAGAATCAGGCTCACTTTTTAAGGAAATACCACGACCTGATAGAAAAATGCGAGAACCTACCGCAGGAAAAAGTGCGGCTTTTAACGGAAGTTGCGGAAGGGTTTGGGAGATAGAAAGATGAAGTCTTGGATGCGGATTTCAGCGAATAAATTTCTCCACACGGATTATTTACTCAGCTCCAAAACACGTTCCACAGCATACAGCGGAACATTCGTCATCCAGTCCTGCTCGCGGTACTGCGACATTGAGAAGCGGATGCCGTGTATTCCGTTGTCCAGTGAAAACTGACGCATGGACTTTGCGCGCAGATTCTCCTCGGCCTTTACTTCGACAGGAATTATTCTGCTGCCGTTTTGAAGCAGAAAATCAAGCTCCTGTTTTGAGTCGTCCGCGCTGAAATACCAGCAGGATGTGTTCTTTAGATTCAAAAGCTGCTCAAGGACAAACTGTTCCGTAAATGCGCCCTTGTATTCCTCAAAAATATTGTCGCCAATCAGAATATTTTCAGGCGGAGTCTCAACAATCGCTCCCAAAAGCCCGCAGTCCAAAATAAAAAGCTTGAAGGAATCAAAGTCCTCGTAGAATTTCAGGGGAAGGCACGCTTTTTTTATTCTGGAGATTTTATGGACAAGCCCGGCCTCAATCAGCCACTGAATCGCCGTCTCAAAATCCTTTGAACGCGCGCCGTGCTTTATCGCGCCATAAATGAAACACCGGTTTTCTTTTGCAAGCTGATGCGGAATCGAATTCCAAACAAGGTGAATGCGCTGAATGTCTTTTGGATCTGCGTGCTTTGAAATATCTTTTTCGTAAGAATACAGAATCGCCTTTTGAATCGTGCGGATTTCCTCGACGCTCCGGTTTTCTGAAAACGCAAGGACAGCTTCCGGCATTCCGCCTGTAAAATAGTATTGCCGCAGAAGCTCCTTGAATTCAGTATGGAACGAAGCAAGATTTTCAAACGGCTCATTCAAAAGGTATTTGCAAAGATTCTCGCCACGCACCGCAAGGACAAATTCCGAAAAACTCATCGGATATAGATGAAGCAAGTCAACTTTACCGACATTCCTGCTGCGGCTATGCTTTTTCAAAAAATGAATGCATCAAAAAGCTTTATGAACTTGCAAATGAATCCAGGCTTCCGGACATTCTGATTCTTGATTTATTCCTTGGCGATGAAAGCGGACTTGATATTCTGCGCGAGGTAAAGGCCAATCTTCCTTCTGTAAAAGTCATTGTCTATTCGATGTTCGCAAAACCTGGAATTGTATCTCTTGCGCTTGAAGGCGATGCCGACGGTTTCGTCCTAAAATCCGCCCCTGAGAGTGAGCTTTTTTCAGCCATTGAAACAATTCTTGCCGGCAAAACTTATGTGCAGCAGACTCTTGTAGCCCCGCTTTTTACATATAAAAGTGTTTTTGACGGCCTGACACGCCAGGAGCAGATAGTTTTCAAAAAGCTGATAGAACGCAAAAGCCGCGGCCAGATTACAAAAGAACTCAATATTGTCGAACGCTCGCTGGAAAATTATCTTTCCAAAATTTATCAGAAAACAGGCTGCAGGAACCACGAAGAACTGATTAAAAAGTTCGGTGAGTGAAACACGGAATAAACACGACTGGAGACAAGGAAACCGGAACAGAAGTGAGAGTTGAAATTCCAGAGTGAAAAATCAATTTTTTACAAGAACATTGCCATGTAAACTGGCAAGTAGGTAATGCCGTTTTCTTCCTTAAAATCCGAGGTGTGAATGACAAAACATTTATCGGCATATTCTGCAAATTTTTTCCTGAACTTGTTAAGCGAGGAAATTGTATAACGCTTTGAGGATTTTACTTCGATTCCCTGAATGTTGTGACGCGAAGTAACTTTATTTTTCGTAATAAGAAAATCAATTTCCATGCGGGAAGCTGAATCTTCATTGTCAGACTTTGAATAAAAGTAGAGCTTGTGTCCGCTTGCTGTAAGCATTTGGGAAACAATGTTTTCAAAAATCATTCCTTCGTTTACTTCAAGCTTTCCAAAAAGCAGTTTTTTATAAATCTCTTCTGCAACAAGACCGTTTTCGTCAAACGCATGGCTGATTAAAAGTCCTGTATCTGCCATGTAGCATTTTAATGTGGTGCGGCTCATATTCATTTTTAATGCGATATTAGGCTCATCAGCATTGTAGCAAATGTTTACGATTCTAGAATCTTTAAGCCACATAAACGCGTCATCATAATTGCGCATTTTTGCATCTTTTTTTAGGGAAGCCAGCTTAAATTTTTTTTCGTGCTTAGAAAGCTGAGAAGGAATTTCATCAAAAATAGATTCCGCTTTTAATTCCGAGCCTTTTGCGTGCTTTTGAATATCGTTACGATACAGCTCCAGAATTTCCCGCTTTATCATATCTACCTTTTCAAAATTTTTTGATTCACAATATTCTTTTACAGCTTGCGGCATTCCGCCTACTATAAGATAAAGCCTGAATAAATCCATAGCCTTTCTATGCAAAGCCTGCCCCATAGGAATTTTCTTTTCAAAGCAATTTTTTACAACAGGAATCAAGGTGTCGTTTCCTAAAGCAAGCAGAAACTCCTCGAAATCCATGGGGTTCAACTGTATATGATGTTCTTCCGACGGAATTAAAATGTCCTGTGTATTTTTTCTGATGGAAAGAAGAGAGCCTGTTTCTATAAAATCATAGCGTCCGTCGGCAACAAGATATTTAATCGCGGCTCTGGCGCGTGGGAAAAACTGAACCTCATCAAAAATAAAGAGCGTGTCGCGTTCGTGCAGTTTTACGGAATAATAGGCAGAAAGGCGCATAAAAAGAGTGTCTAAATCAGAAAGATATTTTTCAAACAGTTCTTTGATTTCATCAGGAGCAGAAAAAAAATCTATGAGGATATACGATTCATACTCATTTTCTGCAAATTCCTGCGCAAGAAAGCTTTTTCCAACACGGCGAGCACCTTCAATCATAATGGCGCATTTCCCTTTTTCTTCATCCTTCCATTTTAAGAGAGTTTTATACGCCTTTCGATACATATTTACACCTTTTTGACTTTAATTTCTCTTAAAGAATACACCATTTTAAGATTATAAACAAGCAAAAATTACACCTTTTTAAATCGGCGATACTTTCTACGCATACGGCGGAAAAGCAAGAAAAAAATATGCGGAATCAAAAAACACTTGACGCTTGTGGCTGAGCTTTATTCCATCTGGCTTTATTGGAAAAAAGGCGAAAAGAATGCGTTTAAATAAACGCCGCGCAAACTGCATAAAGCGGAACATTCGTCATCCAGCCCTGATTTTTATACGGCAACAGCGAAAATCGGACCGAACGGGCGGGCTTATATTTATCGTAAAACGCTTTAAGGCTTTGGGAGCGGACATTTGTCTCGGCTTTTACTTCAATGGGAATAGTGTCCACGCCACAAACGGAACATTTTTTAAGACCTAAAACAATGAAGAAAGCTCATTTTTTAAGACCTAAAATAACTATCCGCAAAAACATAAGATTTGTGTGATAGGATTTAAAACTGCACGCTTCACATCTTTCCTTCCATCCAAAACTTTCCACTATACCTGAAACTTTTCTTGAATTTCAAAACTTTTTCGGTTATAGTAGAAACAAATGAAACAGATTGCGCTGGACAGATTCGGAACTGACGAAATAATTTCTCTTTACAAGGACAAGCCCGTAATAAAAGTGCTTCAGGGAATAAGGCGGTCGGGAAAATCATTCATGCTTGAGCTTCTTTCACGGAAGATTTTGGAAAGCGGCGCGACGGAAAACCAAATTCTTCTATTAAATATGGAAGATTTTGAGAATGCGGAATTTTTGGACTCAAAAAAACTCTACGACTTTATAAAATCAAAAAGCGAGGCGGCCGGCGGAAAGAAGCTCTATCTTTTTCTGGACGAGATTCAGGAGGTCAGCGGCTGGGAAAAACTTGTGAACTCGCTCTACTCTTCCGCCACGATTGACGCTGACATCTACATAACCGGAAGCAACGCGAACCTTCTTTCTTCCGAGCTTGCAACTTACCTGAGCGGTCGCTATGTCCTGATTCACGTCTGGCCGCTTTCATACAGGGAATTTTTGCACTTCAATTCCGAAAGCGACTCTGCCGCGGCGTTCAGAAAATTCATTGAATTCGGAGGATTTCCGGGACTGAAGGACATGATGGAAAATCCAGTCCAAATCCGCTCGTACTTGGAAGGAATATATTCGACGGTTCTTTTAAAAGACGTGATTGCCCGCAACAGAATCCGAGACACTGCGGTTCTTGAAAAAATCCTCCTTTACATCGCCGACAATACAGGGAACATTTTTTCCGCAAAACGGATTTCCGACTTCATGAAGTCCGGCGGCCGCCCGCTTTCCGTGGAGACAATCTACAACGACATAAAATATCTTGAGAACGCGCTCGTTCTGCACAAAGTTCCGCGATATGACGTGCGCGGCAAAAGAATCCTTGAGACGATGGAAAAATATTACCTTGCCGACCAGGGGCTGCTGACTTTTCTGCACGGCTACAAGGACACCTACATAAACGGAATTTTGGAAAACATCGTGTTCATCGAGCTTCTGCGGCGCGGCTACAAGGTCTTTATCGGAAAAATAGGCGATGCAGAGATTGACTTTGCTGCGGAAAAAAACGGCGAAAAGCTCTACGTTCAGGTCGCATACCTAATCAGCTCGGAAGAGACAAAGGAAAGAGAAAGTCGCCCGCTAAAATCGCTTCTGGCATTGGGCGACAACTTTCCAAAACTCATTCTTACAATGGACGAGCTTCCGCCCTCAAACGAAAACGGAATCGTGCGCAAGAACATAAGGGAATGGATTTTGGAGGAATGAAAGGGACGGCAATTCAATATTAAGAAGAATTTTTTACGGAGAACCAATCAATTAAATACTGGCATAATTCATTTTCATCATATCTTTTTTCTTCTTTAAAAATATCTAACCTAAAATTATTTTGCTTATTGTATGAAATTCCATTTCCCATTATGTACTTTTCACAATCCTCATTTTTTAGAATATAATAATCCTTAAAATTTTCATCACAAAAAATCCAACGAAGTTTTTTTTCAAAATACTTTGGTCTTGTATTCAATATTTCTGGTTGAAAAGTTACTTTTCCTTTTGAGCCAAAACCTATTCTTCCATTAGATAAAACATAATGTTTAAGTTCAATAAAAAAAACGGAAGGATTTTCCGAATTGTTACAACATATAATATCTGTTATATCTTTACTTTCTAAAAGTTGAATCTCTTTGCATCTTGGAATAACTTTTTCTTTTATTAAAAAACGTATTTTATTTTCTAGTTCCTGCTCTGTAAAATTCATTCATATTCTCCATGATAAACTTAAGCACAGTTTTATTGTATTGTTCAGATTAAAAATACTCAATTCTCTCCTCCCCCTAAAAAAAACATGCGCTGCCACACAAATCACCACTTTCTTGCTTCAAACTTTGTTATTTTTAACATACAATAAACCGCGTAACAGTTATGACAAAAAAGGATTTTCTTCTCTCGCTTTCAAAAGATGAGCTTGTGGAGCTGATTTTTGATTTTTCAGAAACAAACCAGGAAGCCGGTGATTTCATTCAAAAGAAAATTTTTCAGGCGGAAGCTTTTGGACAGAACAACAAAAATGAAAATCTATCAGAAAACCCTAAAACCAGAAATGCGGAAGTTCCTGCTGCGAATATTTCTGCGGACACCAATGCCATAAACCATTTTAGTTCCCCGGAAGAAAAAATCGCGCTTTTCAAATCGCTTTTTTCCGGTCGGACCGATGTTTTTGCCCTTCGTTGGCACAACGAAAAGTCAAATAAAAGCGGATATTCGCCGGTATGCAAAAACAAATGGCTTTCGGGAAAATGCGACTTAAAAAAATATTCGTGCGCCGCCTGCCCTTTTAGGTTTCCTGAAAGCCTGTCTGATTCAAGAATCTACAATCATCTTGCCGGAAAAGATTTACACTGCCACGACGTGATTGGAATCTATCCGCTTCTTTTGGACAACTACTGCAATTTTCTTGCATTCGACTTTGACTCGCACAGCAAAAATTTTGGGGCTGCAGAAAAAATTGACGGTGAACTAGACGGCAACAGCAATTCTGAAAAATGGAAAAGCGATGTTCGCTCAGTCTGCAAAACCTGCAGTGAATATTCAGTTTTTCCTTCCATTGAAATTTCGCGTTCTGGAAACGGCGCTCATCTGTGGATTTTCTTCAGCGAAAAAATAAAAGCAAAGACGGCAAGACAGTTCGGCAGTTTGATACTTCAGGCGTCAATGCTAAAGAATCATTCGATTTCCTTTGAAAGTTTTGACCGGATGTTTCCGAATCAGGATGAAGTTCCAAATGGCGGCTACGGAAATCTTATTGCGCTTCCGCTTCAAGGCCGGGCCGTTAAAGAGAAGCATTCTGTTTTTACCGATGAATCTTTTTTGCCTTATGACGACCAGTGGAAATATTTAAGTTCGGTTCAAAACTGTCAGAAAAAGAAATAATTGAAATTTCAGACCGGATTCAAAAAAAACTGGGATTTTCAATACCGTACTGCAAAGAAGAAAATCCATTTGAAAATAAAAAAACATCTGCTGTTTCACTTAAAAGCAAAGACGCAGAAAATGAAGAGCTTAACCCTACAGATTTTCCGCAAAAGGTAAAAATCACCCTTACAAACCGCATTGAAATTCAAAAAGCCGGAATCTCCGAAAAAGCACTGTATATCTTGCGACGGACGGCGGTTTTTCTAAATCCCGAATACTATAAAAATCTTCGCCTTCATTTGCCGCTGTATAATATTTCCAGGTTCATCGACTGTTCCAAAGAAAACACAGAATTCCTGCTTTTGCCACGAGGACTTTTAGAAGAAACGCTTGAAAACTTAAAATCCGCAAATGCTGGATACGAAATCACAGACAAAAGAGAAAGTGGAACAAAAATAGACTTGACTTTTAAGGCTGAACTTTACGATGAACAGAAACTGGCTTTAACCGAAATGCTCAAAAACGACACAGGGATTTTATCTGCAGGAACCGGATTCGGAAAAACAGTCACCGCAGCAGCCCTTATTGCCAGGAGAAAAACAAACACTCTCATTCTTGTTCAAACCCATGCACTTTTGGAACAATGGAAAAAATCCATCAAAACTTTTTTAGACTTCGCCCCCGGTACAATCGCATCAGGAAAGGACAACTCTACAGGAATAGTTGACATTACGATAGTAAAATCCTTGACAGAAAACAATTCTGACAGAGTAAAACCGCGAACTCACAAATACGGAATGGTTATAATAGATGAATGCCATCACGTTTCTGCGTTTAGCACGGAAAATCTTGTTGCGAGTTTCTGTGCTAAATACGTTTACGGATTAACAGCAACTCCAATAAGGCGCGACGGTCATCAGAAAATCATTTTTTATCAATGCGGAAAAATTCTGTTTTCTACAACCTCAAAGCAGATGAACAAAACGCAGAATTTCGGTCATTATTTTATTCCACGATTTTCAAATTTTCATTTTAAGCCCGACTCAATCACGACAGACAAAAACCGTCCAATCAACAGCTGCTATGCTGAGCTTGTAAAGAACGAGGCACGAAACGAACTGATTGCAGAAGACGTAAAAAACGCTGTAAAAGCCGGACGCACTCCGCTGGTCTTGTCTGACAGGATTGAACATCTTGAAACATTAGAAAAGCAGCTTCAAAATGCCGCAAAAAATGTGATTCTGATTACAGGACGCGGAACAGCAAAGCAAAAGAAAATGTAACTTGAAAAACTCAATTCCATTCCAAAAGAAGAAAACCTCATTGTCCTTGCCACAGGGAAATATGCAGGAGAAGGCTTTGACCAGCCGCGGCTGGACACTTTGATGCTTGTTTTTCCGTTCAGCTGGAAGGGAACTCTTGCTCAATACTGCGGACGGCTCCACAGAAATTTCGCAGGCAAAAACGAAGTTCAGATTTATGATTACGTGGATTTTAGAATCCCAGTTTTTGACAGGATGTATCAGAACAGGCTGAAAGGCTACAGGCAGCTTGGCTATTCTGTAAAAGTGAATGATGAAAAATGTGGCGGGCAACAGCAAAATGCGCGCTCAAAAATATATTCCTTTGCTGAATATAAAACAGATTTTGAAAATGACATCGCTTGCGCAGAAAAATCTGTCACACTGTTTTTGCCGTATCTTACAAAAGCTCAGGTGCAGAATTTCATTCATTTACTTTCAAAAAATATTCCAAACGGAGCAAGGTTTCTTGTTTTTACAAAACGTGCGGCAAGCGCAGAAACTCAGAAAAACCAGGACGCACTGATTCTTCAGCTGGAAAATGCCGGCGCAAAAGTTGAAAAACGGAATGAGCTTTCCCAAAAAACTGCAATAATCGACGAAAAAATCCTTTGGTACGGAAACGTGAACTTTTTAAGCGCGCCAAATTTCCACACACCCAACCCACAAGAAAACGAAGAATGCACAATCCGCATTTTCAGCGCAGCGGTGGCACAGGAAATAGAAGCGGAGATGGTCGGGAAAGGGGAAGTATGAGTTCTGTTTTTCCTTAGTGCACACTAAGGAAAGTGGTTGACAAATCACTTTGGACAAAAAACTTCGCATTGCTCGTTTTTCGTCCAAATAAATTATTTTATCAGTTGGAGTCTTATTATGTCGGAAATGGAAAATGCAGTATTCGGAAAGCCTAAGTATCGTCAATGTAAAAATTGCGGTAGATCTTTTAAAATCGGAAAAGGAGTTAACAACAAAGGAAAAAGATTTACTCCTGCATGGATTGTACTTGCAGTCTGCACCCTCGGAACGTCTCTTATAAATCCTAAGTTTTCTTTTCAGAAATACTGTTCCAGAGAATGCTGGAGGGCAGATACGCAGCAATAACAACTGAAAAAACTGTTTATTCCTTAAACCGCAGAGATATCAATGTCCTTTCATTGTTTTCTCTGCAAGAACTTTATATGATTATCATAATTGTTTTTCAAAAGCTGCCAAAATTTACTCGATGTGTTTCCAAGAGATGAAAGCTTCTCTATTATATTTTTCCCACACATATCCAATCATTCTGTAAAAATCTTCTTTCCAGATTTTATTATTACAGCCTTTTTTATCCGCTGTGTAGTTTGTGCAGGCGAGAAAATGGTTTGAGCCGTCTTTTGATGACTTTACGATGGCTATTTATGTCCGCTTTTACTATAAATTATTTCTGTCGAATTGTCATTGACTGACAAAATGAACGTTCAGATTGAACTAATTCAAAGTTAAAACAAATCATCCAAAGCAACAACAGAATACTCCGGATTTTTTTCTATCTGTTTTTTCACACCAGAAGTAACTCCGTTTTTTGAAAAAATAATGAACGACTTATTCGGCTGCCTGATACAAAATGCGGAATCCTGCAAATCTTTTAACTGTTTTTCGCCAAAAGGTTCATCTGTATATTTACATTCGCAGATGACGGCATTTTCATTATCTGTTGCAAGAATGTCTATTTCTTCCTGCTTCTTTAAAACCGGATTATTACCCCACCAGCGACCAAGATTTTCTGCAAAGAAGGGCATTTTTCCGTTATAAAACAGTTCCTTCAAATATGTCGCGCACACTGCCTCAAACCTGTAGCCTGCAAAAGCGTTAAGCTTCTCCTTGGTAAGTTCTCTCTCAAAATATAGCTCAGGCGAAATCAAGCCGTTCAGCATATTTCGCTGTTTAAAAATAAAGGCAAAATAAAATGCGAAATAATTATCACAAATTGAATACAATGTATTTCTGCTTTTTTCTTTTTCGCCGCAAGGAACTTCTTTTTTTATGAATCCCAAATTTATCAGGACATTGATATACTTTGCAATTTTAGCCGAATCCTCGTCAACTTTATCCTTGATTGTATTAAAGGTTGAGGCACCTGCATTTATAGCCAGCATGATGTTTTTATAGAAATAAGTTTCTTTCAGTTCCATCCGAAGAAGAGTTTCAATTTCGTTAAAAAGGTATCCTGTGGTAGAAAGACAGTGTCTGATTACATTCTCTTTGATAGAAAATTTGTCATCAAAAAGCGAAAGATAAAGCGGAATGCCGCCCAGTATAGAATAAGCCAAAAGCGCATCAGAATTTGAATAATTTGGAAAAAACTCCCTTGCCTCTTTATAAGTAAATGGAAGAAGTTTCAACTCGGCAGTTTTTCTTCCGTAAAGCGGCTTTGTAGAATCATCGATTATCTCTTCGATTACAGAAACTTCCGAACCGCACAATATGAGAAAGATGTTTTTTGATTTCAAGATTTTATCAATCGCATTTTGCAGACCTGAATCAAAGGCCGGATTTGAATTGTAAAGATAAGTGAACTCATCAATTATCAACACAAGCCTTTCATTTATTTCTGTATTTTTAAGAAAGGAATAAACATCGTTCCAGGTTGAAAATGAGTTCAAAAAATCCCCTGCCTTTAGAACTTTGTTCAATTCTTCGCAAAAATTCTGAACATTGCTTTTTTCGGAAGATTTATCGCCTGTAAAGTAAACAACATTTTTCTGGTGATTTTTTGCAAAATGAGATAAAAGATATGATTTGCCGACTCTGCGCCTGCCATGAAGAATCAGCATTTCAAATTTGCCGGACTTATATAGCGATTCCAGCAAATCAAGTTCCTTTTTCCGCCCGATAAAGATTTCTGCGTTTTTCATATAATTTACCCAAAAGTTATTTACTCTAAAGTAAATTATATTTTATTTCAGATAAAATTCAAGAAGCGTGAAAGCAAATATAAAATCATTTCAGAAATTCTTCTCCAGCGCAAGGAAAGATGTCTGTATTTTTAGATTTCAATTATTATAAAGTTTTCCATTATATTTTTACCAGTTTTACGAAATGATTTTTCTGTGTGAACTTTGAATTTTGACAACTGTTTTCAAACCTTCACTATATGCAAGTCCCAAGTGTTATCATGTGCTTATGAAACAAAACGACAAAATCGGAACTTTCATAAATAATTGATTATTCTTTAGTTAATAATATAATCATATAAAGTTTATGAAAAATAATATTTCAATTGAAAGCTATATTTCTTTGCAAGAAAAGGATTCAACCTATCAATTCTCAAACAATATGGTTGAATTTCTTGCCGCAACAACCTATGAGAGAATTCATAGACATGCAAAAGAATTTAATTGGAACATTTCATATATTAAACATACAGATCAAAAAAAAGGTTCTGGTTATAAAAAAAGCAAAAAACAAATTTCCAGAATTATGGGTTAGCAGCACATATACAAGATACAGACATGCCTTTAAGAATTTTTTGGATGAATACTTTCAAATTAAATTCATTCCCGCTAAATATCATGTGGATCATATTATCTCAAGAAAAATCTTTTTGAAAAAACATCCTGAATATTTTATTCGCCTATTTTTATTAGACAGAAAGACTAATTGTAAATATGGTGCATTATATGAAAAACTGCTTGCGCATTATGAAAATAAGAAAGATATTAACGGCGGTTATCACATAAGCTATATTAACATGGCAAAAATCTATACAGCCATTTACTTTGGAAAAAAACTTAATGAAAATCCAGATCATATAAAACTAGGTTTATTACTGACACTACATGACAGTTATAAGAACTTTTGTTTTACAAAAAAATGTGCAACTAACATAGGTTACATGAGTATTAACATACAAAACGAACTGCAATAAAACAGCCAGTGAATTTTTCCAGGTATATTGCATCTCAACTGCCTAGCTACTTGCATCGCACATTCCTAGCTAGTTGTGCCGCAACTTCCATGGTAAATACGACGCAACTAGCTTGATAACTGTGCCGCACGCTGGGCATCAACAGTTTCTGTCTGTATTCTGTTTGACTCTGCAATTTGTGCTAGCTCTTCATTTAACTGGTCAAGCCTGATTTCTGACTCTTTCAGCTGGGACTGATTTTTTATCTTTCCGTCTTTTACGATTTTTGATTTTGAAACAGAGGAAAACTCGTCTTTTTCTGATTGAATCGCATTTGACTTTTCTTCAAGATTTTTTAATTCTTCATATTTCTCAAACAGCTTTATAAGATTCCGCAAGATTCCTGTTTTTCCGCCGTTATGATTTTCAACGCCGACTATATTTTTGATTTCGCTGGAATTCTTTCCAAAAATCCGGACAAATGATGTTACAACCTGTCTGAAAGACAAGCCTGTTTCTGCTAGATTATATTTTTCAAGCAGGAATTTCTTAAAGTCAACATCGCTGATTTTTTTCGTCATATTAAAATCTTCATCGCAGACTGCAACTTCTTTAGGATTTTCTGTTGAGCGTGAAAAATAATATGTCTCGTTGTCAAATTCAAGGCAGAAATTTATTTTATGATTTCCGACTTCTTCTAACAGTTCTTTTTGTGAACAATAGCTGTCTCCGCAAAAGCAGAAATCTATTGCAAACAGAAAAGTGCTTTTTCCGATTGAATTTTCCGCATTGTCCTCGCCAAGACAAATATTCAGTCCCGGGAAAAATTCAATCTTTCCGCGCGGACTTCCGTTTTCTATAAATTTTTCACATTCAATGTATTTCAGCATAATTCTATTCTCTCCGATTTTGTGTCAAATTTTATTTTTCCAAGCACAAAAAGAACTGTGAGGCAGTCTGCAAAATCGTTTGTGTTTTTAAATATCTTTTTGTTTGCTTTGTAAATAACGGCAGGGCTGCCACTTCTTTCTTCCAGGCATTTTAGAATCGGCGCAAGTTTTGAAAGGCTGCTTTCTTTATATGTGAATATTTTTGAAGGGAGTTTCATTATTGCGCCGCCTCCCTGAAAATTTCGCAGGACTGGACAAAATAGCTTGCAAGAATCTGGCAGGCAATATGGCTGTTTTTTGACATATTATAAAAGCGTCCTGAAATCGCCTCAAAGATTTGAGTTTTTTCAATTTTTTCAGCTTCCAGGTTTTCATAGATATGCTTTACTGACTTTCGGAATTTTGCTTCATTGAAATTTTCTTTTTCAACTTTCTGCTTTAGAAGCCCGTTTATGAAGTTAAAATACTTTACAACGCGCGGCTTTATCTCATCTTCCAAAAAATGTTCTGACGGAAGAAATTTTTTTCTTAAGCTCAACCGGGCTGTAATTGAGTTCGCTGAGTTCTGAACCATCGGCATTTGTGATTTTCTCTATTAAGGCTGTTATGTCCTGCTCTATTTTTTCTTCAGCTGCAAATTCCGAAACCTCTTCATTTTTCTGCATACGCCTCTTGATTTCACAAAGCCTTAAAATATCATGTTCAGTTTTTTGCATATTGAGCTTTGCGGCACATTCCGGACAGGCTGCAAGCAAATTATAAAGCCTGTCATAAGGTTTCTGCGGATTTATCTGGATTATCTGAAAATACGACTGCTTTTCCTCATCTTTTTTGACATAGAGAGGCTTTGAGCACTCCGGCAGCGGACACAAACTGTTGCATTCCTGCAAAAGGCTCAGTCCGTATTTTTGCTCCAAGTCTTTTTGCCCGGAGTTTGTGTTCAAAGAAACTTTTTTCTGATTTTTTCCTGATGCAATATCTGAGATGATTTGAAGAAATATATCCGCACATTTTTCAGGAAGCGCTTTTATATCAGTGTCTTCAACTCCTAATTCATTTGCCAAATTTGTTTTCAGGTCAACTGACAATGAATCTATCTTGTCGATAAATTCTGTTGAATCAAAATTTGACTTTATAAAGCCTGCGTTTTTCTCGCTTATTTTTTTCGAACCGCGAAAATATCCATTTAATGTACTTGTGTTCATTTTCAAGAACGGATTATTTTGATTGCAAAAAAATCCATCATCACCCAAATACACAAGACTCAAAAGCTCCAGCACAAATTTAGGATGCTCATCTCCTAAACCAATATAAGAATATAAAATTCTAGAAAAATCAGAAAATTCCAACTGCTCCCCTTTTTCATTCATTTGGCCAATGGTGGACAACGACGGCCAGTGACGGCCAACTTCTTTTTCAAATGGACTGTATCTTTGTTTCTGTAAGACAAACACAAAATGTCTTGCAGGCTGCGTTGCAGTCTTTTTAATAATTATACCATACTTTTTTGAACTTTATCGGAAAGTATGGCTTATGAGGTGGCTATGGCTACTATTGCTTCGGAGTTCAAGAACTCCACAAACAAAATCAGTGTTTCAATCCGCAAGCTTGTCTATGAGGAAACTGAAACATTTGTGGGTCGTGTTTCTCGGAATACGGTGAACATTGACAATCTAATAACGGAGATTTGCGAAAAAAATCCAGCCTACAATGAGTATGAGCTTAAAAAATTCGCAAAGGATTTAAAGGCAGGAATTCTTTCAAATCTATCAAACGCAAAATCCGTAAACCTGCTGGATTTAGGAACGCTTTACATCGCGCTTTCAGGAGGAATGAAAATCGCTCCAAAGACAGCAAGCGAGATTTCTTCTCTTACGGTGAAATTTTCGCCTTCAAAAACTTTGACTGAATCTGTAGGAAAAATCGAGATAGATAAAATTGTTTATACAGATTCAGCTCCACTTATAAGCAGTGTAAAGTGTCTTTGGGACGGAGTTGAAGAAAAAGCTGTAAAGCCCGGAAAACTTGTGAGCATTACAGGAAGCAGGCTAAAGCTTGAAGGCGCGGAATGCGGCTTGTATTTCTGTCCTGTTGATGAAAACGGCGAAGCAGAGGCGGATGAGACAAAATGGCTCAAGTGCGTTGTAACAAGGAATCTTCCAAAAACGTTGGAAGCATATATTCCTGACAATCTTACGCCCGGTGAAAAGTATGCGGTTGCCATAAAAACAAGACCTACGGCAGACGGCACATATTCAGTCGGATTCAGCGAAAACCTGAAAGCTGCTGAATAAGAAATCCATTCAGTTTTCCGTGTCGGTTTTTCTAAAAAGATAATCGGCGCGGAAGACTGATTTTTGAAAGGAATAATAAGATGGAGAATATTTTTCAACCATATCTATTCGATGATTTGGACTTTTGCAAAAAAGAAAAGCTAAAGAAAAATCTGATTGATGACGGATTCAATGCTGAACTTGTTAAAAATGCAATTTTTGACGGCTTGCTTGAGATTCCGCTTATCAGAAATCCTAAAGAAATTTTAATTCCAAAGACGATGATTCCGTTCAGCAAAATGGACAGAAGTGAAACTCTCAACGAATTTGTCTGCTTCTATGAAAACGATTTAAAATTCCGAGACATTTTGACTTCAACAAAAGAAAATCTTGAGAAAATCAAGAAATTTTCCGGAGCCATATCTCCCGACTGCTCTCTTTATTACGATATGCCGCTTGTTTTGCAGATGGCAAATCTTTATCTGAATCATCAAATCGGTCATTACCTTCAAGAGCAAGGAATTTATGTAATTCCAAATGTTCGTTTTGGCGATGAGCGCACATACAAACGCATTATTCCTGACGAACCGCCATTCGCCTTTTTGGGGCTTGAAAAACACGGAATTTATTCAATAGGAACTTACGGCTGCTGCAAATCTTCTGAATACAAATTTCATTTAAAAGAAGGACTGCGCTCTTTTATAAAGGAAATTGAGCCAAAAATCATTCTTATTTACGGAGCAATGCCGGAAAAAATTTTTGATGAGTTCAAAAATTGCGGAGTTCAGTTTTTCCAATATGACAACTGGACGAAATCCAAGCATAAGAAACCGGAGGTGAAAAAATGGGATGCGGTAGAAGCGGACTGTACAACGGAACACGGGGAGGCAGAAACAGGCTTCCAAAAAATCCTGCGCAGATAAAGCATTTTATGAGAAAAGATGTTGGACACCTTATTGACAATCAAAAAAATCGCGCAACATTATTGCGAGTTTCAAACGATGAAAACCTATATGCCGGAACAGACAAGTGGGGAAACAAATGGTATATTGAGACTTGCAGGAACGGCGGACAGCATTGGGTTAGAGTTATGAACGGAATCATAAATGAAGGCGGTTATAATAGAAGTCCAATTGAAAGGGATTCTGAAACTGACTTAAATAAAAATCCTAGAAAAGGGAGCATGAAAAAATGACAAATTTTGAATTATTTACATTGATGTTCTTTGCCTTAGATTCAGAATACGACAGCTTAACTGAAAAAGATTCTGATTTAGGACAATATTTGAGTGAGATAAATCCATTTTTATGGAAAGATTGCACATCTGCAGACCCTGCCCATTTTGCAAAATTTGAGCGTTTTATGAAAGACAAGTCAATTGGAAACGATTATGGATATTCTGTTTTATTTGATTTTTTACAGACGGAAAATTTTTATAAAGGATTGCCTGCTCATTTTCTTGCGATTCAAAAAGAAGATTATATAGACTACGCAAAAAAATATCTTTCCGAACCGCACAAAGGCGGAAAAAACTAATTCTTCCGCACAAAAAACTGCTTGCGGACCGCACCGCTCCATGCCCTAACATAATCCTTGACTTTGTAACACCCTGGTGTTACATTTTGGCTTCATTTCTGATATAACAAAATTCAGAAATGAAGAAGATGGAATATATGCTTTCAAGCCTCAGCCAAACAGATTTTTATCTTTTTTCTTTGAAGACGGAAAGATAATTATTACAAATGGCTTTGTCAAAAAGAGCCAAAAACTGAAAAAACAGGATAAGGCTTGTGCAATATCTGCACGAGAAGATTATGCTAAACGAGTAAAGGAAGGAAACTATTATGACAAAGACTATGAGTACATTTGACCGAATGATGGAAAATCCAGAATGGAAATCCAGCTTTGAAAAATCCTATGAAGAATTCCTTATCTCAGAATTTATGTGCGAGCAGATGAAAAACGCCGGTTTAAGCGTCCGCGAACTTGCAGAACGTGCCGGCGTTTCCCCTACAACAATCCAGCATCTTCGCACAGGCAAAGCAGAAAATGTAAAGGTAAAAACGCTTATGTCGGTTTTGCATGAATTAGGATTCAGTTTGAAGCCGGTTGCAACGCTGCATTGAAGACTGAGTCGTGAATCACAAACGGAAGCCTTGCAAGCTATTGCAAGTTTGTTACCTTCCGCCTAGAGCAAATATTTTTTAACAATCGGAATCTTTCTTAAGCCGGCAGAGCCATGCCGCATTTTTTCTATTATTTTCCAAACCGCCTGATGAATTCCTTTTTGTCGTTGATGCCGGTTTTTTCGTAGATGCTTGAGATATAGTTTTCCACGGCGCGCTGTCTTATCTGCAGTTTTTCCGCAATCTGTATGTTGGAAAAGTTTTGCAGAATCAAGGTCATCACCTGCTTTTCTCTTTGCGTAAGCGCGTCTGTAAACGAATTGAATTCTACAAGATTTTCCCGCAATTCTTTTTGGACAAAAGTTTTTCCGCTGAAAACGTTGTCCATGCATTCTATGAGCTCGTCCGACGGCGCGTTTTTTGAAACATAGCCCGCAGCTCCGTTTTGAATTGCCGTCTGGACTATTCCTGCCGAAAAGAACATTGAGTACACTATGATTTTTAGTTCCGGATAAAGCGAGTGAAGCTCTGCGATAAAGTCAAAGCCCGCGTCGTCGCCAGAAAAATTAAGGTCGGAAATCACAAGGTCAGGAAGCGTGTTTCCGCCCGACAAAAGCGAAAGCTCAGAAAGCGCCTGTTCAGGCTCGCCGGAATTCCCTTTGCAAACCCAGCCAGATTTTTTTTCGATGTAGGAAATCGTGCCGATGCGCAAAAGCTCGTGGTCGTCAACAATGTAAAATGTTTTCGCCATTTTTCACACCTCCACCGTTATCTGCGTTCCAAAATCCGGCGCGGAAGAGAACGTCACTTTTCCGTTGAGAAGCCTTGCCCTCTCGCAGATATTGCGGACTCCAAAATGGGATTCCTTGGACTTCTCAAAAACGGCACAGTTTATCTCTTTTACAAGCTCCCCGTCCATTCCGCAGCCGTCGTCGGAAATTATGATTTTAAAATGGCTCCCTGGATTTTTTGCGGCCATCGCCCGCTGCGAAAATGCCTTTTTCAATGCCGCTTTTTGTCCGGCGTTTTCAACAGACCCGGCGGCCGGTGCGCTTCTCTTAAAAAACACCGTGACTTCGTTCGCGCCCGCGTGATTCTTTATATTCTGCAGCGCTTCCTGCACAATCCGGTAAACATTCAAGAGCCCGTCGCCATTCAAGCAGGAAAAATCAACACCGTTTTCCGCAATCAGACGGAACTGGAAAGCGTCTCCAAAAATCTTCTTTGCAAAGACATTCACCAAAGAAAGCAGATTGTCTTTTGTAATGCTCGGCGGAGTCAGGTTGTAGCAAAGATTTCTGATTTCCTCAATGTTCTGGTTTTGCGTTTCAATAATCTTAGCCGCCGTGCCTCTGTCAGAAATATTTTCCGAAAGAAGAGAAACATACCGCAAATTCTGCGCGACGCTGTCGTGGAGCTCCCGGCTGATTCTTTTGCGCTCGGCCTCCTGAACCAAAATCGAATGCTGCAAAAAGGCCTGCGAACTGTAAAGCATCTTGTCTTTTTCAAGCCCTTCCTTTATGTTCAGAATGACAAGAATAGCTCCGCCAATCAGAATCGTAAGCGTAAAATAAATGAAGAATTCGTACAGCTTTTGGTGCGTGTCTTCAAGAGATTCGTTTTTGTTTTTTAGAAAACTCATAAAAACCCTGTCCATTTCATGAACAGCAAGCAGAATCTCTTCCTTATGATTTTCTTTTTCCAAAATGAGCGGCCGCAGACCCTCCGCCAATGAAATGCAGAGCGCAATCTGATTCTCTGCCGACTCTTTTAATGCCATGTCGCTGTTAAAGCATTTAGTGTCAAAGCGTTTAAGCGTGCCGATAAAATCCTCAAGAGAGGAGGCGTCCTGCATTGCGCAAAATTCGTTCCAGGAGCCGCAGACTGCATCCGTGCCGTTTTTATCCGGAGATTTTTGCGCGCATGAAGCGAGAAAAACGATAACTGTAAGAAGCAAAAGGAGTTTTTTCATATTTTCTATACCGAGTCAAAGCCGGAATCCTGCCGCCGCTCTTTACCCCCCCCCGTGCATAATTTTACTATACAGCTTGCTGATTCCAAAGCCCGAAAAGGTCGTAATCACTCTGTCCAAAACGGTGACGGGAATGCGGCCTATAATTGCGGAAAAAAGGAAATTCATATATTCGTCGCCATTGAAGGCAAAAATAAATGTGTTGAAATTCCAGTCTTTCTGGAACAGTTTTTGCGCAAACCAATTTATCAAGCCCGAAACAACGCTGCACGCAAGCCCTGCAAGAACCGAAGCGGTAAGAATGTACAGAAAGGTCAGGTTCACGCCCTTCTTGAGATTTTCCTTTTTGCGGATAAAAAGCCATGTAACAAGAATAATCGTGAACGCGGAAAGCGTGTACAAGAAGACAAAATCAGTTTTTCCATCGCGGATTTTAAGCTTTACGCAGGTAAAGGAAATGAACAGAATATATTCGATAAGAGAGGCGAGCGGCCCGAACAGAAACAGGGCGGCAATCATAAAAATGGTGTCGAAGAAAAACGGCGATTTTAAGACGTCCTGAAAAAAAGAAGCCGCAAGCAAGTCGCACACGCTGAAAATGAGGATTGTAATGGCGGCCGTGAAGAAATGCCTTTTGCCGAATTTTGCAGTGTTTCCGTTCATCATTCATAAAGTATAGCAAATTCCGGCGAAAAATTTCAGTGCGTTTTACGCACCGAAAAAAAATCCACGCAAGACTTGCTTGCGTGGAGAATATATTTTAATTCAAATTAGGAATGAATAAATGTATTTCTACCATTTAAAAATCCAAACTCATTGTCAATCACATTACAAAGTGCATCCAAAATTGACTCTGCAACATTTTCATCAATGGGGTCATCTGGTTCATCTTTTGTGTGCTTTGTGGTCTCAGAATGAGCATTGTAATTATTTGCGATATTTACGATTTCATTGTAAATATCGTCAAAATCATCTTCAACGCCCTTACAACTGCACACAATAGCATCGCAATTTGTATCAATCAATTCTTGCATTTTTTTCTGTATGATTTCTACAGTGTCGCCAGCAGTACAAATGCCAATAACTATCTTTTTGCCGTCACATTCAATGGTGATAATGCACAGTAATTCTTTAGCAGAAACTGTCCCCCCAAAGTACATCCACAGTTATTTTTAAGGGAACAACATTCTTGGTATTTTTGTGCTTTCCCATATAACGAACAACAAGCCGTTCTGCAATGCTACGGATAGTATGTGTTTTTCCGCTGTTAGAAACACCACGAACTATGAAAATATGTTTGTTAAGCATAATTCAGTTTCCTAAAATTATCAATTATAAGAGAATTGCTCTTTAATAATAAGCTGATACTTTTCATTGTCGAGGCCTAAATCGGTAGCGAATTCTTTCAGACAAGAATTTAGTTCATTATTAAGCATTTCTTGACAATTCCATATTTCTTGAACTTTGTTTTCTATAATTTTTGTATCCTTTAGTTTTTCTTGGAATGCAAGCGATTGTGCTATCTTTGATTTTTCGCCACATGAAAAAAAATATGCAAGCGATTTTTCAAATTCATCTATTCCATGGTATCCACCGTGATAACTGCAATCAACACCCCAGTCTCTATAATAACCAATATAGTTGCCGATGTTTCCGAGGGAAGACGCGCAAACCGTCCAATCATCAGACCAATTGATTTCAGAAAGGTTGTCACAGTTCCAGAAAGCTTGCGCTCCAATCCATTTTACGCTCTTTGGAATTGTAAGGTTTGAAATTCTTGTGTTTTCAAATGCAGATGAACCAATATACAAAAGCCCTTCTGGTAAAGAAATTTCTCTTAAAGGTCCAGGATGATTCAGTGTATGGAAAGTAGTACCACGGAAAGCGTCTTTAGCGATAAACTTAACACTCGGCGGAATTGTGACTTTAGTTATAGGACCTGCGCTTCCATCAAATATGTTTTGACTGATTATCTTTAAATTTGGAGGAAGTTCACATGATGTATATGTTCCAAAACTGTCAGAATTAGAAATCCCAGAAATCCCACTAAAGAGAACTTCTAGTGTTGAAGGCAAAATCAAAGTATAACATTCAGAAATCCAAGATGACAGCCCCAAAATGTATCTAACCCCTTCAGGAATAAGTATTGCACTTGGATATTTTTTTGAAAAAACTCCGCCATGACAAGTCATTTGTCCAAGTGATGTAATTCCTACAACAGGAAAGCCTTGTATTGTTGCAGGAATTACATAACAGGTACGAGGTGTTTTTTTGTCAATAAAGTTTTTACCAATAAAATCAGTAATGATTACGCCTTTTTTATCTTTTGTAAAAACAACTTTAAAGTCAGCATCAGTAAGCGGCTCTGCCTTTAGTAATTCCTTTACGGTAATAGGCTTACCTTTTTTAAGGTCGTTTTCGCCAGTAAAAAAGCCATAAATTTTTTGTTTTTCCAAATCACTAGAAGCGGTGTCATTGTTTTTCTTTTTTCCACCACAAGAAGTAAACATTACTGATGTCATCATCAATAAACCAAGAGTTAGAAAAAAATGTTTTTTCATTTTATTATTATCTCCTTCAACATTTTTCTACTGCGAAAAATAACGAATATTTTGCAGTAAAATTATTTTACAGGAAGAAAAGCGGGTGCGAAAGTGCGTTTTACGCACCGAATTCTGCCATGCTGTTATGCTGTCAAAATATTTCTTATTGATAAGAAATACGCAGGAAATTTTTCTTGCAGAATCCGCACAAGATATTTTACAAGCAGGGCGTAACAGATTTTCCCAAAATAAAAAAATCTGATTTTGCGAAGCAAAATAAGGGAAATTAGAGGAAATCAAGGGAGAATTTCCCCTAATTTACTTGTTAATACAACAAATCTATGTTAAATTCAAATTATGATTGAAAATCCGCCAAAATCTGATTTTAACCCCGAAACATCTGTTTCTCTACTAATAAATCCCGAATATCAAAGCTATTTTAGAAAAGCAGACGAAAACTATTACTATTGGGATAAGGTAAAGTATAATTCACCGGAAGGAATAAATCCAAAAGATTTTTGGGCAGCAATTAAATTATCCCGTATGTCAAATGTTGTTTCGTTTGGTAAATATATCTTCAAATACAAGATAAATGATTATATGCAAAAATATCTTCATGATTTTGATATGAATTTTGGAGGCGCTCTATCTTCTGATAGTTTGATAACTGAAAAAACTAAGCAGTATTATTTGCTTAGCTCAATTATGGAAGAAGCTATTGCATCCAGCCAGATGGAAGGTGCTTCCACAACGCGAAAGGTGGCCAAGGAAATGCTTCGTAAGCAAAAAAAGCCTAAAGATTCAAGCCAGCAAATGATATTGAATAATTATAAAACAATTCGGTTTCTTTCTGAAAAGAAAAATGCCCCCTTGACCAAAGAGTTGTTATTGGAAATACATAGACAAATAACAGAAAAAACTCTGGAAAACTCAGATGAAGAAGGCAAATTCAGAGATAATAATGATATAGTTGTTTCAAATAATATAACTGGCGAAATAGCTCATAATCCTCCAGACTATAACGAAATTGAAACTGTCTTAAATGATTTATGCGATTTTGCAAACAAAGATGAAACTTTCGTTCATCCAATTATAAAGGCAATAATCATTCACTTTGTAGTTTCATTTCTGCATCCTTTTACTGATGGAAATGGCCGGACGGCTCGTTCGCTTTTTTATTGGTATATGCTTAAGAAGGGATATTGGCTTACAGAATTTCTGTCTATTTCAAGAATCATATATGCTTCAAAAGATAAATATGAGAAAGTTTTTCTGTATACTGAACATGACGATTATGATTTAGGATATTTTATAAATTATAATCTTGTGGTGCTGAACAAAGCGTTTATTGATTTGACTAAATATCTTGAAAGAAAAGCAAAAGAGCGCTCTGCTTTGTTTGAATTCAAGACAATAACAGGTATTAACGAACGGCAGGCTCAAATCATTAAAATTGCAACTGAAAAACCAAGCACAATATTTATAAGTAAGGATTTACAAACAGAATTGGGAGTTTCAGTTAAAACAATCAGAGCAGATTTGGAGGGTCTTGTTCAAATGGGACTGTTAAAAACATATCCGCTAAATAAACGTCTTGTCGGATATTTAAGGGCAGAAGATTTTGAAGATAAGATAAGAAAAATTAGCGGAAATTAGCAGAAATCAAGGGAAAATTTCCCCAATTTCAAGCAAATATCCGATTCAAGCGCAAAGCATAAAAAGTATTGTGCATATCTTGACAATATCGCATTATATTTATGCGGAAGCGTGGAAGTTTAATCAAGGCAATTTATAAAATCTATTCTTCACTCAGATTTTCCAAATTGTCAGCCGTATAGACACTTTTTGCATTACCGTTCACCATTATTTCTTTTACAAAAACACACTGCCCTTTTTTGCATGTGTAAAATCCTAAGTCAGGCTTTTAAAATAACCTCATAATTTTTCCAAAGCACAAAAAAACAGGCTCCTCCGCCACGGAAGAGTCTGTTTCATTTTTTCCTTACCTCTTATCCCCTGTAAAAGTTAATCAAGCATCCTGCCTGAATAATCTTCCGCTCGTCGTCGGTCATATCTCCGGTTGTTAATTCGAACTCGGCGGTTGTGCCGTCGGCGCGGACTGCGTAGGCTTTTATGCTTGGCAGTTTTTCGGCAATCATCTTCTTTGCGTCCGGAACAAAAATGTAGTCGCCGTTCGCAAACGGAAGGTTTTCTGTCGCGTCCGTATCGCCCTGCTTATAAAGGAACGGAATCATTCCCCAGTTGATAAGGTTCGAGCGGTAGCGTTTTGTTGCGTAGTCGCTTGCAATGTTCGCGCTTGCTCCCAAAACTCTCTGGCAACTCGCCGCCTGCTCGCGCGCCGAGCCGTCGCCCGGCTTAACAGCGTAGATTGTAGAGCCAAGACCGGCCTTTTCAATTCTTCCCTTGAACTCAGGATATTTTTCTTCCAAGATTTTTTCCGCGCGGCTCACTTCAGCCTTGACCTCTTCCGACCTGTCGCGCACAGCCTTAGCACGCCCAACATAGGCAGGATCTTTCCGGCTCAAAGTGAACTCGGCAAGCCCAAGAGGATTTGAGCGGAAGCTTGAAGTCTCGCCCGAAGGAATAAGCTCGTCAGTTGTCGTAACCGGGTCGTGGATTTCTGAAACAACCTTGAGCAGGATGTCGTCTGAAAGCGGCCTCATCTCCGGCCAGTCCTTGATGTTCGGTCCGAACTGAATCTGAACTTCCGGATGCGCAACGCCCTTTGAGTCGTAAACGCGCTTTTCGTAGATTGTCTTGTCAAAGAAATATTTTTTCTTGCTGAACTCGCCGTCCGCCAAGTCTGTAGCCGCTGTAAGGAATCCCTTGTTCGCGGCAGTCGCAGCGATTGAGCGCGCGTCCATAAGCGCAACGGATGCAATCTGTCCGTTCTGGATTTTCGAGCCTTCGCGGTTCGGGAAGTTTCTTGTTGAATGGCGGATAGAAAGCGCGCCGTTGGCAGGAGTGTCGCCCGCGCCGAAGCAAGGCCCGCAGAACGCGGTCTTGACGATTGCGCCCGCGTCAACAAGCGAGGCAAACGCTCCGTTCTTCATAAGCTCCATGTAGACAGGCATAGAAGCCGGGTAAACGTTCAGAAGGAATTTGCCGTTTCCAGTGTCCTTTCCCTTCAAGATGTCGGCAGCCGCGCAGATGTTCTCAAATCCGCCGCCGGCACAACCTGCGATAACGCCCTGGTCAACGTAAAGCTTTCCGTCAATCACCTTGTTCTTGAGCGTAAAGTTCACCTTGTCGCCGAACGAGACTTTCGCGCGTTTTTCAGTCTCTTCAAGAATATCCATAAGATTCTTGTTCACTTCCTCGATTGTATATGCGCAAGAAGGATGGAACGGCATAGCAATCATCGGGCGGATTTCTCCCAAATCAAGCTCAATCGCGCCGTCATAATAAGCGTCAGCCCCCGGATTCAGCTCCTTGTAGTCGCCTTCCCTTCCGTGGATTGAATAGAACTCGCGGATTTTCTCGTCAGTTGACCAGATAGAAGAAAGACAGGTTGTCTCAGTCGTCATAACATCAACGCCGATTCTAAAGTCAGCGGAAAGATTCGCAACTCCAGGGCCGACAAATTCCATCACCTTGTTCTTGACGTAGCCGTTCGCAAAAACAGCCTTGATAATAGCAAGAGCAACGTCCTGCGGACCCACACCCGGAACAGGAGAGCCGGTCAGGTAAACCGCGATAACGCCCGGCATATTCACATCGTAAGTCTTTCCCAGAAGCTGCTTTGCAAGCTCGCCGCCGCCCTCGCCAATCGCCATGGTTCCAAGCGCGCCGTATCTTGTGTGGCTGTCTGAGCCCAAAATCATGTCGCCGCACTTTGCAAGCATCTCGCGCGCAAACTGGTGGATTACAGCCTGATGCGGAGGAACATAAATTCCGCCGTATTTCTGCGCGCAGGTAAGACCGAACATGTGGTCGTCCTCGTTGATTGTTCCGCCGACCGCGCAAAGAGAGTTATGGCAGTTAGTCAGAACATAAGGAATCGGAAATTTCTCAAGCCCGGAAGCCCTCGCCGTCTGAATAATTCCGACATAAGTAATATCGTGTGAAGTGATTTTGTCAAATTTGATTTTCAGTTTAGAAGCGTCGCCCGAAGTGTTGTGTTTCTGCAAGATTGAATAAGCGATTGTGTTTTTCGCACAGTCAGCAGAATTTTTGCCCGGCACGGATTCAACCAATTTTCCGCCCGAAAGAAAAGCGCCTTTTTCCCAAAGTTTCATGTTGCCCTCGAATAGTTTTTAAGATAAATATATGGAAGAGATTAGCATAATTCGGGGATTTTCTCAACGCTCGTTATTTCTGATAGAAAACTTGCCCAACTCTTTTTATATGGTCAATTAAATCTCGGTTCGTGAGTTTTGAAAAAATCGATATGTCAACTTTTATTGGCAGCAAGGAATCGTCAAAATCATTCACAAGTTTTAAAAGAACAGAACTTGGAATTTCTTCTTCAATTATTGTTAAATCTATGTCAGAGCCTTCTTGGAAATTTCCTTTTGCACGGCTTCCGTAAACAACAACTTTTTTATCTGCGGATATTTTGAGAAGATTTCATTTATAATTTTTTCTTGTTTTAAAGTCAGTCCAAAAGCCATTATAAATTTTTTCCAGTGTTTCTTTTAAATTTAAAAATTCCTTATGATAATCTAAAACGCATTTATCAATTATCTGCTGAACAGAATCTTCATCATAAGCGTAGCTAGACAAGTTCCTACTGGCAATCATATCCATCCAGATGTCGTCGTTTTTTATAAGCCCGACAGAATAAGCGTTTCTTATTGCATCTTTCGATCCGATTATCTGGAAAGCTGCGCCCTTGTTTTTCAAGCTTGGACAAATTTCTTTTAGATAAAAGTTCTATGGCTTCTGAAAAATTTTCCAGCACATTGCAATAGTTTTGAAATCTCTGTTTCCAGCGAATGTCCTGTTCCACAAAATTAATTCTACCAAAAACAACTTCTTTCTTCCACAAAAAATATATCGGTTTAAATTTAAACTTTACTAGAATAAAAACAAATATTATCATGTTGTTCAATGTTTAATCTGAAAAATAAACCGCAAATAAAAAAATGCGTTTTTGTTTTTGCTATTTTGATTTCATCCGCAGTTCTCTTTTCCGCCTGTCATTTTGGAACAGATGAAACTTTTGAGCTAAGCATAAAGGACACGACAAAAGACACTGCGTTTGTAATCGGATTTACATTTGATGACTCAACAAAATTGTACGCACGAATTAATCCTGGAACAATTGCAACAATAAAATGCGAGCAGGAAGTTACAAAAATTGAATTCTTTTCAGGAATAAATTTGCAGACTAAACAAATGTATTTAAAGGCAACCTACAGCCGCAGAATAAAATACACAACCACGCTTACAATTTCAGAAACTTCCGATGGAAATTATGTTGTGAAATAATGTGAATCAAAACCGCAACGTAAGCGAGGTTGTAACAGGCTGGTCAAAAAGATTTGAAAGTGAAACGTTCGGAGCGTCTGTTTCGTAGTCTTTAGGCGAGCCGGTTGTGTTTCCTTCCGGGTTCAAGGAAAGCTGCCTGATATACGAAGTGCCAATCTGGAAAACTGCATTTTTGTTCATTTCGGCTTTTAGCCCAAGAGCGAATCCTGTTTCGTTTACAGTTCCGTGCAGATTTCGTCCGCCGGTATGCTGTTCGCTCATGTGGTCAAAATTCGACCAGTAAAATCCGCACTTGAATCCAACGATAAGCTGAACTTTTTCTGTAACGTCATAAAACGCAGAGAAAGGAACGCTCACGCGCCACTCCGTATTTCCGTTTTCTGGAATCCAGTTAAGATTTTCAACAAGGCTTCCAACACCGTCTTCCGCAAGTTCTGACATCCGCTTGTTCACGGAATAGTCGGCGGTGTTTATGCAGTTGAAATTTATCATGAATGACGGACGCAAGCCAAATTTTAAATTGTCAAGAATGTTCCACTTCCAGCCAGCCCAGACAGAAAATCCCTGCATCGGAGCAAGCCCCGAAACTTCATTCACAGCGGAAGGATATTTTAGAGTCGGCATAACGGTGTAAGTTCCGCCTGCCCCGCGCATTCCGTCCGGCGAAAAATCAAACTTGAAAGTAAAAGGAATTTGCGCCACGTCAAGATGAAGAGATTTCCAGTATCTGAATTTTCCTTCCGCCTCAAGTCCAATTTTTATAGGAACGGATTCAAAAGTTTTTCCGATTTCAACTTTAGGAGCGGCAGTGCCAAGCCCCTTGTAAACATTTTTGTCGTAATAGCTTGCGCGAATTCCAAGTCCAAGAGCCGGAATGCCTGCCATAATGCAAACGTCCATGTCGGTCAGATTGTGCGGCCAAGCCTTGTGGTTCATGATTTTCGCATTGTAGCCCGCGCCCCAGTAGATTCCAAGAAAATTCACAGACCAAGCAAAATTAATTGCATCGTCATAAAGCCCTGTGTGAAAATAATAATTGTCATCAAGCTGATTCTGCCAGTAGCGCACATCGAACATATCGCCGTACTGCGAGCGGAAAACTCCGAATGAACATTCTTCTACAGTTCCTGATGTCTGCGAAAAAATTTCAATTCCAGAAAAAATACATAAGAATGAAAAAAAAACGGCAGCCTTCCAATTTTTTAGCTTTAATCCGAACATAAATTTAAAATCCCAAAACCTTTTGCAATTTAGAAAACAGTAAAAAAAGCCAAGACAAAACGCAACCCAATGTCCAAACAATTTCTTTCGCCCAATATACTACACAAGATTTTTTTCGACAAGCAGTTTTGAGGATGCTAACGTGTATCGGCATGATGATATTATAGCATGGATTTCAATAACAAATTATCCTTAACCTAACAGTTTCTTAACCGCAAATTTACAATCTGCGTTTATCTTTTTGTAAAACAAAATCAAAGAGGTTTTTATGAAAAGGCAATTATTTTACGCGTTGGCGGCAGCGGCGGCTTTCTTGCCGGTTTCCTGCGCTTCAACATCAAAGGCGGGAGCAACTTCAGCTTCTCCGTTTGAAAAAGTCGGCTTGAACGGAAGCAAAGTTCCCTACACTGTCCTTGCAAAGACTGTGGACGGAGTGGAAATTCAGAACGGCGGATACGGCTCGGACGCATGCGCCCATCCAACGGATTCAAGTCTATTTTATTTGTTGACAGACCGCGGGCCTAACATCGATTTTAATGGAAGCAGCGGAAAAGGAAAAATGTTCCCGGTTCCTTCATACGCGCCAAGAATCGGGCTTTTCAAGATGAACGATGACGGCTCAGTTTCGCTTGTAAAGGAAATCACTCTTAAAACTCCTGACGGAAAAGAGATAACCGGGCTTCCGAATCCTGCCGGAAAAGGCGCGACCGGTGAAATCGCCTACGACCTTGACGGAAACATTCTTGGAACAGACGAGTACGGACTTG
>OQVN01000076.1_pt1 | contig 36625 bp, 30 predicted proteins | sample 1691621 | NCBI WGS metagenome assembly OQVN01 (sample SAMN03418278, study PRJEB22391) | human gut metagenome | biome: human-gut; feature: organic feature; material: feces | host: Homo sapiens | place: Tanzania | collected 2013-01 | reverse complement strand
AATTGTTATAATAGATTCTTCCGTAATCGATTCTTTTGCCTCGTCTACATCAAATTTTTCAACGAAATGGCAATCAACAATAACATTTACAAAATTTGTCCTGGCAATTTTTTCAGCATGCAAATATTTCTTTTCTTTCCCTAGCTTTTCTATATCTTCTGCTGTTATACATCCATTATAATCTGCATCCACAATTTCCTTTACAATTTGCAAATTATTAATTGCTTTATCAATGGCTGATGCCTGTACATAATGTGTAAATACATGCTTATGTATTGTCTTGCCCTGATTATCTTTTCCTGTGACAAATTTTGCTCCTCTGATTGAATCCACTGGTTTCTTTCCAGCATCTGCAAGTAATATCTTCAATCGATTGCTTTTCGCTACAACACGAATGTAATGAACACTGACAATCATTCCTGCTATATCATCCTTATCAGACCAATATGCTTTTACTTTGGATAATTGAACAATTAATTTTTCTATGTGTTCTGATGTCACTTTCTTATGTGCCGGCAAAGTTACCGGCCCCATGCCTTCATTTCCACGTTTTTCAAATCTGCCTTTTAACTGCAATAATCCATTCATTTAACAACACCTGCCTTCAATTCTCTTGATACACTGCTTTTAGACTTACTTGTTAGAATTTCTATTTCCCTAACTGTAAATCCTTGTTCTTGAAGTTTTTTCAAATTCTCTGGCTTTTCCCCACATACCGAATAATATATTCTTCTGAAATAATCCATCTCATCATTTACATCACTAAATGCAATAGCAGTTTTCAGAAGATTCTTTAACTCCCCTGGATAGGGCATAGGTTTTGATAATTTCATTATTTTTCTGAAAAGTCTAATATCTCTACCACCTAACTTCATTTTATCCAAATAGGAATTAAGCATTTTCTCAGCTATATTCATTAAATCTTCTTCTGTATATCGATTAAAATCAATGATTGAATCAAATCTTCTACTTAACGCCTTATCGAACATATTAAACAAATTTGTTGTGGCCACCAATACAACATTTTCGTTCATTCTATCCAAACACTTAAGCAGTGTTGATGTAACTCTCCCCATCTCTCTTAAATCATTTGAACTAGTTCGGTTCAATGCTAAGGCATCTATTTCATCAAATAAAACAATAACCTTTTCCGGATTAATAAATGAATTTATTTCCTTAAACATCTCTGTCAGATTTTTCTGTGTTTGCCCTAGTTTACTATCAACAATTGCAGAAAAATCAACCATAAAAATTTCTCTATTTAATATTCTTGCCAACTGTTTTACTGCCTCTGTCTTTCCTGTTCCTGGTGCTCCCTGGAATAAGAATTTATTAATGCCCATCTTTCTTCCAACTGCATTTACAACGCCAAGTAAATCTTGTGTAATACAATCTGGCAATAACAACATATCTTCAACAGGTTCTATTTTTTCAAAAAAAGGAGAACTACTTTCAGACATCTGAGGAACAAACGTATTCGCGTTTGATAAAAGAGACATAATATACTCTGCAAGCTGATAATCTCCTGTATTATCAAAATCTCTTGCTATTTCGTATGCTTCTGTTCGAAAACCAGCATCATTCTTTTCTGCATAGTATTTCACTAAATTTATTACATTTTTCTTCTTCATAAAATCAGCCTCTTTCCGTCAAACTATTCATATATTATATATAACATACTGGGACAGTTTTTTCAATAGTGGGACAAATATTTTTGCTTTTTATTTTATAAGATTGCAAACTATCATTAAATTTTATGTTCAAACTCATCATTAAACTTCCACTTTATCTTCACCCTGTCCTTTGCATACACGACAATCTCCTCCACAAAAGCATCCACCATTTCTCTGTTAAGTCCCGTCAGCTTCAGCTGCCCTTCCAGCATCTCCAAACCTGCCACTTCCGGCACATCCATATCTGCCATCTTGGTGACTGCTGCCATCTGCTCTTCGATATTCTCCTGTAGGCGCTCAAGCATCTGCTCATATGTCTTACGCTGTTCCAGATATGTTTCTTTATCTGTCATTTCCAGCTTGTAGCTTTCATAAGCTTCACGCAAATCCTTTTCAATTAGTTCACGGCTATGCTCCATATCTGAAAGATGCTTCTCTGCCTGCTTTAATCGCTCTGCCTGTTTCTCCCGCTGCATATCCACAACATTTCTGGAATCTACCAGGACATCAATCATCATCTGAAGTGCTTTCTTCACAACGCTCTCCATATCCGCATCCAGCACACTGATATTGCATTTTTCATCAGTCTTGTCCAGATAATGATTTGCACAATAATACTTCGGTCGACCGGCATAAGTATGAGACAGGCGATGCCCACAGTTACCACAGATCATTTTACCAGTCAGGCAATGTGTTTCATGCTTTCTTTTGGCACTGGCACATGTATTTCCTTTTCGCATGGCAGCGACTTTTTCAAAATCCGCCTTGCTGACAATTGCTTCGTGACAATTTTCCACACGCTTCCATTCATCCTCTGGAAGTGCTTTGGCGTGTTTATCGCCAACATTCTCACTCTTGAATCGGCTGTAAACCATCGTGCCGGTGTACTGCTCATTTCCGAGGATTCTTCCTATTGCAACATTATTCCAGAGAGGCTTTTTCTCACGATATCTGGCAAGTTGCTTTTCACTTCCAGACTGCATGGCAATATACACTCCCGGCGTATCTATTCCATCCCGGTTCAGTCCTTCTGAAATTTTGTACATAGATTTTCCAGACAGAAACTCTTTGAAAATGCGCTTTACAATCTGACTGGCAAACTCATCCACAACCAACTTATGCTTGTCCTCCGGACTTTTCACATAGCCATAAGGAGCATAGGTAGCTATGTATTTACCATTGCCACGCTTTGTATCAAGTGTCAATGATACTTTGGAAGACTGTTCCTCACTGAAGAAATCATATAGAATCCCCTTAAATGCAACATCAATCTCACCGATACCACCCACATAATCTGCGCTGTCATAATTATCATTTATGGCAATAAATCGCACACCCATAAAAGGAAATATCTGTTCAATATATTTTCCCTGCTCGATATGATCTCTTGAAAATCTGGAGAAATCCTTTACAATAACACATGAAATCTGCTTTCTTTTCACCATTTCCAGCATTCTCTGCATATCCGGGCGGTCCATATTTTTACCAGAATAGCCATCATCCACAAATTCCACCACACTCATTTTGCGAAGTTCCTTATTTTTATTAATAAATCCACGGATAAAAACACGCTGATTGGTAATACTGTTGCTCTCATCTTTTACAAATTCATCTTCCTTTGATAATCTCAAATATACTGCAATCAGCTCCAGATATGCTATCAACAACTCTTCCAGAGTTGATTGTTCACCGTATGACATGGTTATTTTATGGTATTCCCTTTACCCATATCCACCTTAATTGTCTTTGCTTTAATATCTATTTTTCCTCCATCTGCGTTACCTCCATTAAAAAAATCGCTACCCATAGCTCATTTGAAAATGCATAAACTATGGATAACGATTCTTGTTATCACTTATTCTGTTTTGGACTTCTCTTAACGTCCTATGAAGGTATACGCCGGTCTTTCTGACCCCTCATCGCCCCGTATACGTAAAGGTGTACTCACCTCCGGGAATTACAGATGAGCCACTATCTGTGTTCACGACGCCCTTCTCCATTCCGTAGAAGCACTATCTCCCCTACCTGCATTGCGGGGATCGGGACGAACTTCTCGCCCCTCATGGGTTATTATCCTTGCGCAACATACCTGCTCCCGCATTGCCCGGACTTCCGTCCAGCCTCTTGGCCTTCATCTCTCAATCCATCAGCCTACTAATATGATAACTGTGACTTTCATCCTGCGGGTATATGATCCGTAATTTTACTCAAATCTGTGACTGCTATTCAGTTGTCAATTTTCATTTTCTCATTGGCTTGTCTCAAGCCTAGATATAGTATAAACCAATCCGGTGTCGTCCACAATGAACTATCATGGTCTATTTTTGCGAAAAAGGTGTCTGTTTGTGACCTTTTTCTGATTTATGCAAAAATATCATACTGCCTTCCGTCATGATTGTACACTTCGGCAAAGTATGAAATTTGCAAATCGTGTATTTATTATACGATTAGGGTTTGTGTTTGTCTATGGACATGGTTGGTGTTTTTTTAGTAAAATACACCATAATTTGGTGTTATTAAAAATCCGCATATTTTTAACACTGTAGAGACTTAATCAGTATTTTGAATACTCTTAATATACCTTACAAAACGAGATATTGTCCAAATTCTATCTTGTCTATCTCTTGGATAACATGATATGTATGGTTTAGGTACCACAAGAATAACTTTTTCTGCCTCCATCTCATCCATTTGCATAGGTGATACTCCCTGTTGCAATGTGCATAAAAACTTACTTTCATCTTTTAATCGATTTGCCTCATTCAGAATTTGACGCCATCTATCCTTACAAGTTGTTTTAGCTGCCAAGGTCACCAATTTACTTACAGGATATGTCAAATCACGATATGCCACTGCTGATGGAAATAGAAAATCTGGTTTCTTTTTTCCTTCTGTAACAGGTTGCGCATCATAAATAATTTCATTAGCTACAAATATTGCCTCCAAATGATGTTCTAAACTCTTTCCTGCTCTGCTCTTACGCCTATTTAATACAGAATTTGCAACACTAACAAATTCTTCAACTGACGAAAATCCACATCTTACAATATCTCCGTATCTATATTCTTCCAGCGCTCTAAATAATGCATATTCCATATTAGTCCATTCTATAATCTTTTTATCAGGATTTGTAATCAAATACTCAACATGATTATACACTGCATCAGAAATATTTCTTGCAGCCGATGACATCACCTCTGTCTCTGGAAATTCTACTTCCAACGAGGATATAAATGTTTCGATAGCCTGCTGTTCTATAACACTTCTTTGTACGCCTCCGGCTCCAAACAAACAATTAGTCTCTGTTGCACTTATCCCAAATGTACTCAAAAATTCTTCTATTTCATCCTCCGTATCAATTATAAATACGGAATAATCATCCCAACTTTGTTTTGTCAAGACAAATAAAGAACCTGTTCTATCCGGATTAATTATATCAAAGTCTCTTCCAAATTTCGTAATTCTCAGTTCCTTTTTGCTACTGTAATAAGTAAATGTACTTTCTGTAACCAAATCTCCTTGCCATGTTATCTTAACATCTCTCTTTAAAATATCATTATCTGGCAATATTTCTACAAATAACATGCGGCTTGCAGATACTGACACAAGAACTCCTCCTTGATGTCCACCTGTCGCTCCAGTATCATTCGCAGATAAAAATTTGCAAAAAGCCAATTCACTTGCAACAGTTGATTCTATTGCTTTGTTTAGTATTTCTGTTGACATTAAATCGCCTTCCTTTTCACATTCTGAACATCCGATTCTAATAAATCAATTTTTTCTACAATCAGTTTTGCAACATTCTCTATTAACGGAACAACTACCGAATTTCCAAACTGTCTATACGCTTGCGTATCAGACACCGGTATTACAAAGCTTTCTGGAAATCCCTGTAATCTCGCGCACTCACGCGGAGTCAACCTCCTCGGATTTTTTCCCTTTTGAGCTATTAATATTTCTGATCCATCCTTATGATATCGTGCACTAATAGTTCTAGATACTCCATCCAAAGGCGCAATTCCATAACCAAATCCATTACCAGCCGCCCTATGTTTAGCAGCATAATTCTGAAGATATGTCCATAAATTATCAGACAATGTATATTTATCATCTACCTTTTTTTCTAAAATGTCTCGCATCACTGGTTTCGGATTGACTGGCGTAATGTCAAAATCAAACTCAATATCATCACCATATCTCTCCATGTCAAAGCCAACAATTATAATTCTCTCTCTATGTTGCGGGACAAAATTCTGTCCGTCCAACACAGCAAAGAAAACCTTATATTTCAACTCATCTAATGATTCTAGAATTGTTTTAAAGGTCCTTCCTTTATCATGACTCTTCAAATTTTTTACATTTTCAAGCATAAACGCTTTGGGGCGCTTTTCTTTTAAAATTCTGCAAACATCAAAGAATAATGTTCCTTGTGTTTTATCTTCAAACCCAGTCTTTCTTCCCAAACTAATCTTCTTCGAGACGCCCGCAATAGAAAACGGTTGACACGGGAACCCTGCAACCAATATATCATGATCAGGAATTGTTTTAGCGTCCACCTTTGTAATATCGCCTTCCGGTTGTTCCCCAAAATTAGCATAATATGTTTGCTGACTATACTTATTCCATTCATTGGAATATACGCATCTTCCACCAACATTCTCATATGCAAGTCTCATTCCTCCAATTCCCGCAAAGAGATCAATAAAAGTAAATTGAGATTTTAAAACAGGTATCTGTTTCTTTTTCTTATCTGTAATATAATATGCTACTGCTTCTCTTACACAAGCTTGCATTGATTGTTCTGTTTCAACAGAATATGTATTAAGTTCTTCATACAATGCATCATCTACTCTTAAATGCATCTGTTTCATATAATCGCCTCTGGGAAAAAATATGTACCACATGTTTCCCATACATTATACAGCATCATTTACAAAAAAGCAATATGGTTTTCGAATATATGTTCGTTATTTTAATCGCCATTTTTTTGTTGTAACATCACGTTCTACAATCCCTTCGCTTTCCAACGTTCTCAATAATCCAACAAGCCAAAAATTCTGTTGCGTCGACGTAGCTGTAGGTTGTTCTCCCCAGTCTAATCCACATACTCTAAACAACTCCGCTTGCTTAATACCTTCTGCACTTGGTTGACACGCTTCACTCTGTTGCATAAAACTCATTACAAGTTCACGCGTCTGTTTCCTAATATCCTCCCCCATTATTTCAAATCTACTCTTCATAGAATCAATCCTCCATTTTTATATCAAATATTATCTCTTCTATAACCTTTACACACTCATCTGTATGCTTTTTTATATCTTTACCCCAAAATCTTATAACCGTCCATCCCATAAATAACAATTTTTTATTAACCATATCATCCCTTTCTCTATTTTTAGAAATTTTGTTCACCCAAAATGCACTATTATTACTTTTCTGTAGCCTTGGCTTTAGCACTTCCCAGTCTTTTCCATGGAAAAATTCTCCGTCACAGAAAATTGCTATCTTATATTTTGTCAACACAATATCCGGATTTCCCGGTAACTTTTTATAATTCTTCCGGTACCGATAACCTTTTGCCCATAAAGCTTTTCTAAGGATAATTTCAATTTTAGTATCTTTTCCATGAATATTTTTCATGTTTTTATGTCTTTGTTCTTTTGTCAAAACATCTGCCATTATACTTCTCCGTCTAGCTTAGATCTTCCATGTAAAAAATTTTAGGTGAATGCGGGCTATAAGCATCATTACCATTTTGCAAACTAATCTCATCCACCCCAATTTCTTTTAAATCGCACATATTACCGATAACTTTAACCTTTAGTATATAATAGAAATCTGCGTGATGATTCCTTTCATTTGTCTTATACCCTTGCATATTTAATCTTTCCACAAGCTCTTTCTTCGAAATTAACTCATTTGATTCAATTTCACATATAGTTTGCTCAAGAATATACTTTTTTGTATCCATAATAGAGTTTTTATAGAAACAAAATCTTTTAGTCTTAAAAATATCCGGATGATGTGAATAAACATATGAATCTTTTATAGCATAAAAATAAAAAAGGAATTCCGCCCCAGTAAATAACAAATTATTTTCTACAAGTGAATAGTAATAATCATCTTCCTTCAAAGCACGTATATATCCTAATACACATCGTATTCCCTTTTGTACATTCTCATCTTTTTTTCCAATTTGATAATCTGCAGTGTTTAACAAAGATACCGAAGGCTCCCTTAATACCATCTCCGTATACTGTTTCATTCGATTTAATCTTGAATACAATGCACCTTTGGATTCCAGTAACTCTGTAATGAAATTTCTCAACTCATTTTCTCCAGCTTCATCTATGCTTGGTCTGATTGCGAAAGCACCTACACCTGGCAAAATTTCGTCATATAATTTATACGATACCCCTCTTGTATCTTCACTATCGCCTTTTCCCGGATACAAAATATAACTACCAATTGTTCGTCTTATCGCATCATTATATGTATGCATCTTTAACAAATCACCACGTTTATAGGTATTCATTACCGCATCTGTCTTATCTTCTGCAAATTCTATTTCTTCATATTCATCTGTTCGTTTTCCAACCAACGAAGTCAAATCTGTTACACGATATTTTGCATCAAAATGTATATAACTTACTTCTCCATTTTGGATTGCCCCATTTTCTCCATTATTGCATCCTTTAACATAAGAATCCGGAAAAATTGCAATAGTATAATCCGGTCTGAACGGTCTAGAATATGATCCTTCATATAAAGTGGTTTTAAATTCCTTTCTGGAAAATGTTCGATTATAATATAAATTAATCTTTGTATGCAATCGTTCTATGACAAATGATTGCCTTGACTTCTTTCCTTCCTGTAACAAAATTGTTATCCCTCCATCACTTACCGTTAAAAAATCATCGTCTTTTAAATACACTTTTTTACAGCCATCAATGGAATCAATAATTTTATATAGTTCAAAAAACAGCCAATATTCATAAAGAAGTGCCACATTTTTTGACTCTCCTTCATATACATCATCATGTCCACTCCAATTCAATCGTAGAGCCAAATCAATCATCGAGTACGCAGAAAAAATCTGGGAGTACCCTTCTCTTTTCTGTAATACCTGATTATTTTGTGGCATAATATCTAATTTTCCAATTTTGTCAAAAAATCCATCATTAAATATTTCATCCAGCATATTATGGATAGCTTTTGCTTCTGATAGACATTCCGCCTGTTTTACCCCACCCGCTGCGTCCAAAGAGTTCATCAATTCCAAACAAACCGAATCAAACTTTTCTAACGCATATTTTACAAAACGATTAGCTGGCGTATCTATGCTGTCTTGTTTTTGTGTCACGGATATCATTTGTGGCACAATACTAAATGTCCCATCTGCCCTCTTAGTTTTTTGCCATCCCTTACCATATGAGAACGGATGTGTATAGAATTTCTGTGACGGAATTCCGCACCCAATCGGTTTATAAATTTCATCCGAACTAAGTACACGATCCGGATTTCTCTTAATTGCTTCAAACACACTAAATAAGTTATTACCGTAACAAAACTGCCTAAGAAAAATAAATTGTTCTAATATAGTCCTATGCTCTTCTTCTGATTGTTCAAACAAGTTTGATGTTAATCCAGAATACTCCAACAATAATTCCGAACAAACCTGTGCTATTGCTTCTGTCAACACAATATAGTCTTCTTCATAATTCATTTTTTCTGGAGCTATTTCAAAAACAATCTGCTGCCCACAGTTATCATGAGTAAAATTTATCCTTGAATACCCCAGATAATTAACAAACTGAAATGTAATATAATCTTTATCTTTTTCCAATTTCAGAAATTTATTATTTTCATTCTGAAATCTTGGCACCTCTATATCTAAATTCTCCTCATACACAAGACGCAATATATATCGTTTTGTTTCAAATAAACGCAGCATATGCTGACCATTCAGACCAGTAACTATCTGAATTGCGTTACCGGCCTCTTCATTTTTCAAAGCATAGCAAGTATAGTTTTCTCCCAGAACGCATGGTGACGGATTTGTCCAGTCAATTTGTTCATATGTTCCAACCATATAAATTCTTACTTCATATTCATTTGTAACCTTAAAACAAACCGCACCTATCATAATTCTACCTTAGATAAAACTTGCATACTGCACCTTTGCAAGTTTTCCTTTCATCTGCTCAATTTTCTTTTTGCTCAACACCAGACTATATTTATCACACAATCCTGTTAACTCCTCCAACATCTGCCCAATTTCTTTCTTATTACCATGAATTTTAGGCAATATTTTTTGGAGTAATTGCTCGTCAATTATTTGATTCAGATTAAATTCTGTTTTTTCAAGCAATTCATATGCTGCTACAATATAATTTCGGATTTCTTTAACAGTTCTAAATGCAAATTCAAAATCATATTTTTGTACAATTTCATATATGTCAGAGAATACACCTTCTACATAATCTAAATTACTTCCTGTAAAATCTCCATCAACATCTGTGTAATAATGTGTTAAATCTTCATCAACAGCAAATTTTCCAGTACGTATTTCCTTAGCCAATTTCAAAAAAGCTTGTGCACTTCCATCATTCACAGGTACCATTTTACCTACAGTTCCTGCAGCACTGAATACCTTAAATACGTCCTCTTTTTGAGGCTTAAACTCTATAACATTTGCTCTGTCCAATACCTTCGGACTAAACATATAGGTTGTCTCATCAATATTAACGGTACCAACAACAAACATATTTTCTGGGTAATCTAATCTTCTTGTATAACCTTCTAATTCGAATGGGGTATCCGGAGTCTCCATATGACTCAAAAAATCAGAAAAGTATCGTTCTACGTGGCTCAAATTCATTTCATCCAATATTACAAAATATGGAATCTCTTTATGCCTATTGGCTTCTTCTATTAACTCCACAATCTTGGTCTTTTCATATTTACCGTTTCCATCTTCTGCCAGCGGATTATAATACCCTAAAATTTTCGTATTATCAGTCCAATCAGCACCAACAGGAATTATTACCCAGTTTTTCTTGCCTTCATCTGATTCCCATTCCAGATATTCCGCAAATTGCTTTGAAATACGTGTTTTACCTGTTCCGCTATTACCAGTCAATATCACAAATGGCTTCGCCAATAAAGAGGTAATGTATCTTCTGGCAAAATCTGTTTTTAAGACTTCCGGCAAATCCTTAAATTCAAATTTTTCTTTAATCATATATAAATACCTCTCACCTAATATTGTTTTTATTTCAATGTTTTCTTTGTAGTATTCATTAACAATAGCAATCAACGCTTTTAAATAATTTCCATTTCCACCTTCAACTAATTCCGAATCAACCCACTCCGTAGTAAGCCTGCATTCTACATTTTCTGTTTCAAAAGAAATGGTATACTCTTTATCAACAAAAACTCTTGCTTTATCTGAATCTCCTGCATACAAATCAGAATTAGGTCTTGCAAACAAATACCTTAAAAAATTCCCCGCTGGTAACAATCCTCCTGTTCTAGAAATATTTACTTTTACATTCTTTTCATTAATATCCAGAAGCGATTTTATTTTTTCAAACTTATCAATATTGTAAATCACATCAATAATCTGTCTTGCACAATCCTTCGTTATCCTTGATAATTTTTTCGCATTTCCAGCATTGCCTATCTGAAATGTGACTTCTTTCTCAAGTCTATCATATAAGTCCGGTCTCTTCGCTAAATAATATATCAAATTACCTAGATATGCTGAAGATGCATCCGGAACTGCTATTTTTTTCAATATACATGAGCCAAAAATATCCTTTATCGATCTAGCTTTATCTCCATTCAACAATGCTTTTCCTGGTCTGTATGTACTATCTGCTTCAATAAATTTTATCATTCTCTCCCTGTCTACTTGTTCTGGGATCAATTCAATCCAATCAGCATCTGCAAAATCCTTCTTTACAAGCGCACTCATTACGTGTTGATTTCCGCGTATCTTTTTATCAAAAAAATCACCATACGGTTTTAATGACTCCGCATATTTTTTGCACAAAACAGCCAAATATAGCCATTGATTAGAAAAGAAAACATAATTTTTATCCGTTTGCACAACCGATGTTTTATCGGATACTTTAGAAAAACTTCCCTCTTCCTCTTCCAACATTTTTTGCAAATCATATTCTAAGGATTCTGTTAATTCTATATCTGGAATATTTTTTACATCTATTTCTCTAGGCTGTATTTCTTCTAATAATAAATCTGCAAACATTTTACACCTCCAGAATCTGCTCTACTACTTGCTCAGAAACTTTTTTTACAACCGGCACCGCAACGCTATTTCCAAATTGCTGATACGCCTTGACATTTGAAGAAGACAATTTAAACTCTTCTGGAAATCCCTGAAGATTAGCAGCCTCTCTCGGTGTCAGCTTTCGTGGATTTTTTCCCTTCTGTTCTATCAGAATTTCACTTCCATCCTTGTAATACCTACGGGAAATTGTGCTTGTAAATTCTGATTCTTCATTAAACATGCTATATCCAAATCCATTTCCTTTTTTCTCATGTTCACTTTTTCTTCTCTGATGACCTTCCCATAATTTATCTGAAATCGTAAATGATTCTGGAACATTTGCTTCCAAAATATCTCCCACTCTAGTTTTTGTTTTCATAGGTGAAGGATAAACAAAATTTGTTATGTTAACATCTTCTCGCCATAATACAATAAAAATTCTTGGACGATTTTGAGGAACTCCATAATCTTTTGCACTCAGAACCATTTTTGAACATTCTGCTTTTAACTTTGTAATGGGTCCATTCTCAATTAACTCTTGAGGAATATTACATTTATATCCCATTCCTGTGATTGTCCTAAGTACTGTTTGAATCGTTTTTCCTTTATCATTGCTTATTAATCCCCTGACATTTTCTAACACAACCGCTTTAGGCTGATGATCCCTTAATATTTCTGCTATATGATAAAACAAAGTACCGCGTGTATCCTCAATCCCTTTTTTTAAACCTGCATTACTAAATGGCTGACACGGAAATCCGGCGCAAAGCACATCAAATTTTTCTGGAATAAGAGCCTTGATTTCAGGCTTCGTTATATCTCCAAAAGGTACTTCACCATAATTATCAAAATATGTTTCTTTGGCAGCTTCGTCCCACTCACTCGAAAACACGCATTGTCCGCCAACTGATTGCATTGCGATTCTGAATCCGCCAATTCCTGCAAACAAATCTATAAATGTAAATTTTGTTTCATTTGTTTCAAAAACAATATTATTTTGTTCATTAAATATCTTTTTCGTTGGATATAAGTTAATATTAATCCCGTTTTTCTTTAAAATATCTATGTAATTTTTAGCCTCTGGTTTGTTTTCTAATTGTATAGCATGACTAATTAACGCATACTTTTCATCAAGTTCTTTATCATCCAGTTCTGGAAAACATTTACAATAACTAGTCTTTTTCATTTATTTAGTAATATCCTTTCAACATTATTCTAATCTTCTTTTTCAAAACTAATAACATCACCTATATTGCAATCAAAATATGCACATATTCTTTCCAATACATCAAGTGAAACCTTATCACCCTTTCCCATTTTTGCAATTGTAGTGGAGCTTATTCCTAATTTATCAATCAGGTCTTTTTTTTGCATATTTCTGTCAATTAGCATTTTCCATAAATTGTTGTACGATGTTTTCATTCCTTTACCCTTTCTTCGATTCATAAGCAACGTATCATATTTATTGTAACACATGGCGCATAATTTTTCCATCAAAGCCTTTATATTTATAAAGTCAATATTTTCCGGGAGAAAGTTTTATTTTAAGATTTATTACTCAATAAACTAAACAGGGGCACGCCTATCGTGCCCTGCCTCTACCTCCATCATTCTTCCCCTACCCCGTTCTTGCTCTATCTCCAATATCTTTTCATAAACAGCCTGATAATCTTCAAATATCTTATCCTCATCAGAAGCATCAACTCCACATGCCTTACAAACAGCACTATAAAGCTGAATATTGTATGAATTATTGTCTGGCTGAAACTGTAGCATCCTTGCCTTCTCGATAACAAACAAATCATCAAAAGCACTCCCCCGGTGTTTAATCTCATCCTGTATCTCTTCTGTTTTGGTTCTGACAACCAATTCACACATGCCCTTATAAAGCAAATCTGTCTCTTCCAGAAGTTCATCAACATCTGCAATATGCCCCATGTCTAGAAACTTCATCTGCACAAAAGACCTAACTGTGTCGTAACTCTTTAGTTCACCGAATCCATACGTCTGAGCCTTTTCCAAAGGTGTCATCTTTTTGTATGCCTCATAACTGCCTTTATCATCTGACCGATCACCAACAGATTGCTCCACAATATTTGCTTTACTGCCAGCTCCTACTGTGTCCTCCATGGTATCTTCTACCAGAATCTGCTCACATACCTCTGCATTTAACGAAATATCATAATCCTCTGATTCATCCATTACTGATATCCCTTCCATATCTATATCAGACATTTCATCATTAACAGATAACTCAATATCTTTCTCCACCGCATACGGATACTCCGGCACTTCTATTGAATTCCTATTTTCTCCAGCTCCTTTAAGGTCTGAAGCAACTGTGTATTGCCTCCCAAAGCTCATTCCATCCTGCATAGCCCATCGATACAAAATATGCAAACCATATGCGCCATGCCTCATAAAACAAGCTGTCTTTGTTCTCCTCCGCCAATATCACCAGGTCAGCACACCTTACTACATAGTCCTTATCCTTTGTGAAACGACCTGTTAATATGCTATTTTTGTAAAGCTCATACAGATTTTCAAGGGCAGCTTTTGCTGTTACCAGGTCAAAATTGCAGGCCCCATTTTCGTTGATTTCATTGAATTTAAGGCACTCCCTATAATTTTTTTCTATAACGTTATCTGATACTTTATTTTCCATGTTATCACATTCATCCCTTTAGCACCATCTCATGCCACTCTTCTCCGCCCCAGGTAGAGTCAGCAATTCCCAGATCCTGCAATCCAAACTTCTTATACATCTCCACCTTCTGCTCTAAGCATGTCAGAAACAGCTTTTTTCGTCCGTTTGCCTTTTCACGCTGACTGTAGCGGTACACGAGCTCTCTGGCAAGGCCCTGTCCACGATACTCTGGAAGCACGTCAAGGCCCAGAAGCATCACATTCTTACCGTTTTCATCGCATAAATCGATGTCCGTGAAGAACTCATCCCTGAACTTTTCCTCGTCTGTTGCCACACCATTTAAAAAGCCCGCCAGCTTACCGGTTGATTTGTCAATTACCACGAGAAATAGCTGTGGTACCTTTGCAATTCTCTCTGTCATTGCCTTTGGAGAACATGCCTCATTCGGTGGGAAACATATCTGCTCAATTGCTATTGCCTGTTCTACCTCGTCTGGGTTTATACTTCTAAATTCAAAATTGTCTGTCATTTTTTATACCTCATTCTTCTGTTTATCATATGTTAATTTTTGTATAAGTATATAACCAAAATCAGCCACAAAAGCATTTTACTGCTTTTACGACTGATTTACATTGAAATCTGACAAAAACCTCCTTTTTGCTTTAATGATAAACTTAAAGCGCAAAGGAGGTCAATGTTCATTTATGAATACCTACAATTAATTATGAAAGAACGATAATGCTTCCTTCAATCCATCAGACTCATCATTCATGTGTCCTGCCATTTCTGAGACTCCGTTCATCATGGCATTGAGCTCCTCGATGTTGGCATTCATCTCTTCAGTTGCTGCGGCATTTGCTGCGCTGACGTCTGTCAGGCTGTTGCTGCTCTTCGTGATGTCATCGTTCAGCTCAATCATCGCAGTGACAAGCTCTTCGATTTCATCAGCTTTTTCTGCTGTCTTTTGAATCTGCTCATCAAGTGAGCCAAATTCATCAAGTACTGCCTTAATCTCTTCCTTCTGCTTGGCATTATCCTCGACGATGGTGCCGGATGCCTGAACACAATACCTGCACTCTTCAACCAGTGATGATATTATCTGCTTGATATTCTCAAGCTCCGTATTGGTATTGTCTGAAAGCACTCGAATCTCCTGTGCCACCACTGCGAAGCCTTTTCCTGCATCGCCGGCCCTGGCTGCCTCTATAGATGCATTGAGTGACAAAAGATTGGTTTCACTGGATATTTCCTCAATGACAGAGACAATATTGCTCACCTTGTCAACCGTAGTATTTACAGTTTCTATGCGTTTTGAAATTGCTGAGATACCCTCATCCATCTTGTGACTGCTATCCTGCATGGATTTAATCTTATCATTCATGATTTTACTGCTATCCTGCACTGCTGTCGTCTGATTTCTGATTTCATTGACAGATTCGTTTATATCCTTTGTCTCATTGCTCATCTCCAGAAGATTTTCATTAATCTTGGAAATAGATGCTGCCATGCCTGTAGAGCCCTCTGCAACATCCTCGACTGCCTTGGATATCTCGTTATTTGCAGCAAGTGTCTGACTGCTTGTGTCATTGAGCTCATAGCTGTTTGATGACATCGTATCACTGGAATTTCTTATCTTTCCGACTATATTTCCAAGTGACTGCGTGAGCTCCTTCATCTTTTCTATAATCAGGCCTATCTCATCATTTGTCTCCTTGACCATGCCAAAATCTGCGTTGATATCACCATTGGCAATTTCTTCAATTATTGTGCTGACCTTTACGAGCGGTCTCATAAGCCTGCGTCCCAGTATGAAGCATATAATAATGGCAAGCAGCACAACAATAGCACTGATTCCAACGGCAACTCCTGTTACAGTAGTGATTCCTGCAAGTGCCTCAGACTCATCTGCTGTAAGCACAAGTATATTTTCATTGTTCAAAATCGTATATGCCGAATACTTTGTTGTTCCATTGAAATCATATTCTACAACAGTCGTGCCCGGTTTTTTGCCATCCTGAAGCTGTTGTACAACGCCTTTAATTACAGCATTCTCAACAGGCTGTCCAACCTTTTCCTTTGTAGGATGATAAAGCATTGTGCCATCATTTTGAACCACATACATGTATGCGCTGTCCATGCCTTCAAGCTTTACATCTGAAAGATTATTGGCATAACCATCATAATCCAGATCATCAACACCTGAATTACTAATCTCATTTTCCATGATTTTTGACGTTGTATTAATAACATCTACCATTGTATGCTTGACACTGTCTGTAATTTGTTCTTTAGAGCTTTCAAGAATGAATACCATACAAATTACATTTGAAACCACAATTGCTAAAATAACCATTGCTATGATTTTGGTTGCAAATGTACCTCTTTTTTTATTTGCCCCCTGCTTCATATTTACTCACCTCTCATAAATTATTGTTATTACTTTGGCTTTTTAACTTATGAGACAATACTACCATTTTTAGCGAATTTATACAACAGTTTATAAACAATTAATTAATTTTGTATACTTTTTACCTACTCCACATTTTTTAGTGCCATGTCCATCGGAATCCTCTTTATTCTCCTGAAATCAAATACCGTCACTATGAGATATCCAATGAGCACAAATGCAAACATCTTTGCATAGCCTATCGGTGTTACCTTAAAGGCAAACCAGCCGCTGAAGGTTTGCAGCATTATGCGCCATACAATGTCCATCACCTTTGTGCCAAGTACTACACTGATTATATCTGAGATGACCACCACGATGGATGTTGAGACCAGATAAAGGCTTGCAATTTCTCTGTTGTCGTAGCCCAAAATCTTGGTCATCGATATGGCTGTCTCATTTTTCTCGATGATGAGCTTGGTGAGCAGATATATCATAACGGCTGAAAGCAGTATGCAAAGCACCTGGAAGTACTGCATATATGAGCCCATGGAGTGGTCGAGCTGGTCTGCCATTTTGGTGATGTCGCGTATCGTAATTGTTGTCGCGATATTGCTCTCATCGATATCCTTTATCTTTGTATCTGACAAAAATCCGCTGAATCTGCCATCAGCAAAATCAAAGGTATCCGCAAAATGCTCTATCGGCATAAATACCGCGATGCTCTGGGATTTATCGTAAGTTCCCTTTACCTTGAATTTGTAGGTTTTCTTCTCGTACTGTGCATCAAGCTTTATTGTATCGCCCGGTTTTATACCATATTTATCTGCAAATGAATCCGATATGTACACCTCGTTATTCTTAAGTGAATCCAGGCCCTTAAGCTTTACGTATGCACTGTCTGTTTCCACTCCGTAGACAGACACCTCCTCGTCAAACTCATCTGTCCTCCTTAAGAGCGATGTCATGTCAAATTTCTCTGCGTCACTGTTGTCGGTTTCAAGCACGTTTCCGTCTGCATCTACGTATGATTTGAGCACGTACTGGTATTTTGCAAACATCATGCTGTCTGTATTTTTCTTGTAATAATCAAGTGTATCCGGCATGCCTACTGCCATCGCAAGCATTACCATGATGAAAAATATTCCCACAAAAAGTATCAGATAGTTTGCCACATTCTGGAACATGATTCGCAGTCTGAAACGGCTCATGAAGCTCCATCTAGGAAGGCGCATTGCCTTTTTGCGCTTTGTTTTCTTAAGGTCATGACGCAGGAACTGAAGCGGTGTGTGCTGCATCATGCGGATTATCACGATAAGATTTACAACCAGCATTATAATTACCGGAGCAAGTGTTGTTTTTACAAATGCGCCCGGATTCCAGATTGTATGATATGTCGGCAGGCTGTAGCTGTTGTAATACATGCCGACTACCACATCCTTGAATACCGTATAGCCCAGTATGTTTCCCACTACCGCTGCCAGAAATGTCACGATGACAGGCATTGAAAGGTAGTGCCTAATAAGCTCGCCCTTTGTGTAGCCCGACGCGCGAAGCGTGCCTATCGCTGATGACTCATTTGCTATCGTATTGCTTATGGTCACTGCAAAAATGAATGCGATTATCACGATAAGAATGTCTAAAAGCACTCCTCCCATGGCTTTGTCTGAGCCCATATCGTCCGTGGCAAAATTGATTGCCGGATTTGAGTAGCGCGGTGTGTAGTCCTCCACCTCATTGCCTGCTGCCATCACCTGCGATACCATCGCCTCCAGAAAATCATCCGATTTTTCCTTCTGCTCTATGTCGTCCTCCGGCTCGTCCTCGTATTTCCATGCATATGTATAGTGAATGCTCTTGTTCAGGCGGTCAAAGCCCTCCTTTGTCACCATTGCCACGTCAAACTTTATCGCATCAAACATCATATCGGTCTTCTTTTCATGCAGTGTGGAGTAATTGACATATGCGATAAGTCCCGATACCTTGAATTCTTTTCCGCTGACCTTTATTTTGTCACCGACCTTCATGTCCACGTTGTCTGCATGCATTCTGTCCACGGCGATTTCGTTCTCATTTTGTGGAAAAGAGCCCTCAATGAGACATGCGAGGTTGATATCCTCGGTCTTTGTGTATACACGGATGGTTCCGTCCTTTTTGCCGTCTGCGTTGTAGTCCTCAGTCTCGTTGCGATAGAAATTCTCGTAGAGTGTGACCGGAGTTTTGTCGCTATCGCTGTCTTTTTCGTCCGGAGCTGTTTTTACCTCGCCTGACTCGATAGCCTTAACGAGCTCGCTGTCAGCCTTATCCTTAAGCTCAAAATGTCCATCCTCCTGCTTGTATTTACTCACTCCCTCATCCGCAGATGTGAGCATACTGTCGTTTGCCACATACATTCCGGATACAAAGCCGATTGTCAGCACAAGGAAAAGAAATACTACGAGATATTTCTTCCAGTCGCCGATAATTTCCTTTGGTATGCGCTTTATCAGAGGATTTTTTATCTTTTTCCTGCTCATAGGTCAAACCCTCCTTACCACTCAAGCTCTTCAGCCGAAACCTTATTTGTATTGATATCGTTGTGACGCACGGCTCCGTCCCTGAGCTTTATCACGTGGTCTGCCATGTTTTTGATGGCCTCATTGTGTGTGACCATGATTATGGTGTTTCCGTACTTTTTGTTGACATCCTCTATGAGCTTCAAAATCTCCTTGGAGGTGTTGTAATCAAGTGCTCCTGTCGGCTCGTCACAGAGCAGTATATCAGGGTTTTTCACGATTGCACGACCGATTGACACACGCTGCTGCTGTCCGCCTGATAACTGGTTCGGAAGCTTATAGCGGTGCTCGTAAAGCCCCAGCGTGTGAAGCAGCTCATCAATATCCAGTGCGTTATCTGACAGATATGCGCCCACCTCGATATTTTCCTTTACATTCAGATTGGCAATCAGGTTGTACATCTGAAATACGTATCCCAGGTGCTTTCTGCGGTACTGTGTGAGCTTTTTCTCGCTCATATCCTTCAGCTTGTCGCCATTTATGCTGATATATCCGGAATCGGCGCTGTCTATGCCTCCGATGATATTGAGCAGTGTGGACTTTCCGGAGCCTGACGGTCCGAGCAGCACACAGAACTCACCCTTTGCCACGGAAAAATTCATGCCGCGCAGCACCTCCTGGCGCGTCTCGCCGCTTCCGAAGCCCTTTTTCAAATCCACTATTTCTAAGAACTTTCTCTCTTCTTCTGACATATGATATCCTCTCTTTCAACATTTCAAATTACATTTACCTTAAAAAAAATATTGGTCAGATTATACTTACTGTAGTTGCCTGTTCTTCATTTATGTTAGTGTTGTCTAACCTTATGTAATAAGAGTAACTCTATTCTGCCTTTATTGTCAATAAAAATTTTATGATAAAATGACTTTTGACCAATATATCTTTTTATGCATAATATAAATTAAATCTGATTTTACGGAGATTTGAATTTTTATGTGTGGTATTGCCGGATTCTGCAATTTTAATGAAAACTTTGAAGAAAACATCGACTACTGGAACTTTCGTCTTGAGAAAATGCGTGCTGTGCTCGCCCACCGCGGCAACGATGCAAGAGGCCGCTTCCTAAAAAAGCATATTGGTCTGTCACACAGCCGTCTGGCCATCCGCGATATCCTGTGCGGCGACCAGCCCATGACGCGCACCCACAATGGCTATGATTACACTATCTGCTATAACGGTGAGATTTACAACACGGATGAGCTGATTCCCGAGCTGTCCGAAAACGGCTTTGTATGCTCCACAACCTCAGACACCGAGGTTATTCTGTACGCCTACATCCACTGGGGCGCTGATTTTGTCAGCCGCTTAAACGGCATTTTTGCATTTGCCATATGGGATGCAGCTAAAAACAGGCTTCTTTTATACCGGGACCGCGTGGGTGTCAAACCGCTATTTTATGCCATCCGCGGGGATTCTCTGGTGTTTGGCTCCGAGCCTAAGGCCTGCTTTGCGCACCCTGCAGTAAAGCCTGAGCTTGACAAACAGGGCTTGCAGGAGCTTCTTGCTATCGGGCCTGCGCACACGAGCGGCCTTTCCCTGTTTAAGGATTTGTTTGAGGTTTTGCCGGGTCACTTCATGATTTACTCCAAAGATGGGTTGCATGATGAAACCTACTGGGAGCTTACAAGCCGGGAGCACACCGATAGCTATCAGGATACCGTTGCCCACACGCGCTTTTTGGTGGAGGATGCTATAAAAAGGCAGATGGTTTCCGATGTGCCGGTGTGTACTTTTCTGTCAGGCGGCATTGATTCAAGCATCGTGACCGCCATCGCCGCAAACTATATGAACACACGCGGTAAAACGCTCAACACCTTTTCCTTCGACTTTAAGGACAATGACAGGTATTTTAAGGCCAACTCCTTCCAGCCGGAGAGGGATCTGCCCTATGTCAATCGTATGCTTGAGGAGTATGAGACAGCCCACTCCTATCTCGAATGTGATGAGAACGCTCTCTTCAAGGCACTCTTTGCCGCAGTCGATGCAAAGGATATGCCCGGCATGACCGATGTGGACTCGTCACTTTTGTATTTCTGCAGCCTCGTCAGTCGCAAAAACAAGGTAGCTCTTACCGGTGAGTGTGCTGATGAAATCTTTGGCGGATATCCGTGGTTTTACCGCAAGGAGCTGCTGGAAAGATATGGCTTCCCATGGTCATCGGATGTCGCTCCGCGCCTTGCCCTTTTGCGCGATGATGTGAGTTTAGAGCTTGATTTATCCGGTTATCAGGCCTTTCGATATGAAGAATCCCGGTCAAAAGCCCCTCTCCTTTACGGCGAGGACGGTGAGGACGAAAGCCGCCGCATTATAGGCTATCTCAATATCAAATGGTTCATGCAGACGCTTCTTGACCGCATGGATCGTACCAGCATGTACTCCGAGCTTGAGGCCCGCGTGCCATTTGCCGACCATCGTATCATCGAATATGTCTTTAATGTGCCGTGGCATATGAAATATCAAAACGGTGTGGAAAAGACGCTGCTGCGTGATGCTTTTGCCGATGTCCTGCCGCCTGAGCTTTTGCACAGAAAAAAAAGCCCATATCCAAAGACTTATCATCCAGGATATGAAGCTCTCCTTATAAATGGTATGGAGGAGATATTAGACTCCCCTAATGCCCCTGTGCGTGCTCTTATTGACACCGGCAAAACACGTGAATTCTTAAAAGCACCCGCAGAATACGGCAGACCGTGGTTCGGTCAGCTCATGGCAGGCCCACAGCTTATTGCATATTTCATCCAGATTAATTACTGGATGGAGAAATATCAGCTGAGTGCCTAAGGCTCATCCATGATTAATTTACCTTGCGCTCTATATCTATGATATTGTTATCTACGCTCTCTTCCGTAGAGATGCTTTCACTATTCTGCTCTTTCGGTGTAAAGCTTCTGACCTTATCCATGAGCTGAGTCTTCTTCAGCTCATGCTTAAGCTCAACTCGCTCACTCTTCTGCTGACGTTTTTTCTCCTTCAGCTCGTATTTTGCCTGTTTCTTTGCGAGCTTGTTCTGCCTCTTCTGCTCCTTTATGGCAGCCTTTGTCTCTCTCTTTGCCTGCTTTGCCGCAAGCTTTGCTTCTTTTGCTTCACTCTTTATGCGGCTCTTTTTATTCTTCTTTACGCTCTTTTTGGCTACCTTATGTAGTTCCTTGAGGTCTGACTTTGCAGCCTTTATATTCTTTCTGTCCTTGCGGTATGGATTGTGCACAAAGTATCCCACTGTTCCTATCATCATAAGAAGCAGTGCCAGTGCCTCTCCCGCCATCGTGACATACTCCAGATACTGCGGATACAGCTTGTAGCCTATCATCTCTGCCGCTATCAGGATAAGCGGGATGAAAAACAGTATATTCTTTCGCTTTTGAGACAATAGCGCTCCCTCCGCTCCTACACACATGAGTATATACAGGCACAGCTGCGAGGTCGGTCCGTAGGCATATGCCACAATCGCAGCCATTATCACAGATATACAAAACACGATGAACGCTTCTCCGCGAAACAGGGCATTCTTGTACTCTTTTATGCCCTCCAGCTTGTCTACCGATATGCCATGCAGTGAATATACCTGGTCTGTGATGTCCTCCATGCAGTCCTCATGGTATCGCTTCAGCTCTCTGTTGCTGTTTATATCGGCATCTATGGAGCGTCTGCGCTCTGTAAGCAGCTTCTGCTCCTCCATGATCTTCTCCCATGCCTCGTCCTCTGCCTCACGCTGCAGCTTCACCTGCTCGTGAATCCACTCGGCTCGCTGGATGCGCTCGCTCTCCTGCGGGATAACCACCTGCTGCGCGTCAACTGTCTGCGGTGGGGTTTGAGGCTCCTGTGTCATGCTGTTATTTTCATTTTCATTATTTATCATTCCGTTTTTCTGCCTCTTTCTTCTAGACATTTTCTTTTCCTCTTGCAATTGTTATTTACTGCTATATATCTCTATTAAAGCATATTTCAGCAGAATTTTCCATAGAATATGCGCATGATAATAAGGTTATTTTTAAACCCCCCCTATTCTCCAAAAGTATATCCGACTCCAAACACATTCCTTATGTATACAGGCTCTGTCATATTGTTCTCTATCTTTTTCCTTAATCTGTTTATCACAACCGTAACCGCATGTGTATCCACAAAATTCTCATCAATATCCCATACCTGTTCTAAAATAACTTCTTTTGTTACAATCTTTCCCTGATTTTTCGCCAAAAGTTCTAATATTTTCCATTCGCGTGATGTGAGATGCACTTCTTCTTCGCCATGCCACACACGTCTCTTATCATAGTCTATTTTTAGCTTTTTATAGCACATTATATTTGGGTTGTCTTTTTGCCGCTTAAGTATTGTCGCAATTTTTTTCTCAAGTATACGTGGCGAAAGTGGCTTTGTTACATACTCTTCGCAGCCTGCCTCATATCCCTTTAATATATCACTTTCGTCATCTTTTGCGGTTAGAAATACAACAGGAATCTGTAATTTTTCTATAACCATTTTGCCGAATTCCAAGCCCGAACCATCCTTAACCATGATGTCGGCTATCACAATATCCGGTACATATTCCGTTAAAAAGATTTCTGCGCTACGGCAATTTCCTGCCAGTAGGATTTCATATCCTGCTTTTTGCAGATAAATACGAAGTGCTTCTCCGAGTTCCTCGTCATCTTCCAATAATAAAATACTACTCATAATTACTTTTTTCCACCCTTTTGGCATAACTATAGTATATTTTTTTCTACAAGTTTTCCTTCATCTAAAATATAGATGTTATTAAATAATGCAGTCAATTTTTCATTATGTAATATGAAAATACACAGTTTGTTACTGCAATATTCTAATATAAAATTAATAATATTCCATTCATTAACTTCATCCAAATGGCTAGTTGCTTCATCAAATATAAGAATTTGAGGGTTGGCTAATAATGCTTGTGCAATTAGTATTCTCTGCCTTTGTCCACTTGATAGTTCTATTCCACCTTCACTTATTTTAGTATCGAATTTATTAGGTAATTCCTCAATCAGCTCTAACAAATTGCACCCTTCTACAACTATATTAAAATTCTCATCACTTATATCATTATTTCCCATTGTCAAGTTATATAGTATAGATCCCGAAAATAATTTCATCTCTGACGATATATATTTTATTTGTTTTCTTAACTCCAATAAACATATTTCACTTATTGGGTGATTTCCTATTAATATCTTACCTTTTTCATGCATATAGTATTGTACCATTAATTTCATTAAAGTAGATTTTCCACATCCACTTTTGCCTGTAATTGCATATTTTTTTCCATATTCAAATATAACATTTACATCTTCTATAACATGGTCTTCACCATATGAAAACGAAACATTTCTATAAATTACATTCTTTTTGTAATTTTCTTCTCCAATTGTATTTTGTTCATTCTTTTCTGGTTTGGCATCAAAAATATCATTTAGCCTTCCCATAGCTATCCATGCTCCTTGAAGTTGTAACTGCATATCTATTAATTGTTGAAATGGAGCTAAGAAAAAAACTACTAAACTTTCAAATGCGACCAAATTGCCAACTGTAATGCCACCTCTGATAGCCATACCACTTCCTATCCATAGTGTAATAATTGTACCTATATTCTCCACACTTAAAAGTATAGATCCTTCGGTTTTAGACAATATCTCACCCCTAAATATTGATTGTAGCATTTTTTCACCAATGTTCCCTAACTCATCTTCCTTTGCGTGCTCAATACAATTACTTTTTACTCCCATCATATTATCAACAGTTTCCTTGAGTCGCGATATTAATTTACTATTATTTTCTAATGCAGAAATCTTTATATCATGAATAGATTTTTTATACAATAAAACAACAATTCCATATATTATAATAATGCACACAACTATAAGAAACATATTTTTACTAATTGAATATAATACCACTCCACTAATCAAAACCATAAAAGAGTTTATTATAATCGTAACAGGTGTCTCTGTTATTATTTTTTCAATATCATTAATATCTGCTAATCTTGAAATAACTTCACCAGTTTCCCTATTACTAAAAAAAGAAATTGGCAGATGTAATGTTGTATGAAAATATTGATGTATCAGTTTCTTATTTACCCTATAAGACGCTTTTGAAATCAAAAAATTTTTAATAATGTTTATTCCCATTTGGATTAAATAAATAGCTATTATCATTATAAAAAAGAAGTTTGCATTCGAAATTATCATTCTTAATATCCCATTACTTTCTATTCTCCCTAAACTTGAATTGTTTTCACTTTTTAAAATATAATTATCTATAATAATCTGGTATGAATATGAAGATATTAACATAATAACACTTAATAAAGCAGAGAAAAGTAATATTAATAACATCATGTCTTTCTGTTCTAAAAAAATATTCCAAAACTTCTTATATTGATTTCTACATAAATTTTTTCTTTTAAATACATTAGATTTTTTGAAAGATATTATATATCCAGACCATATTCTCTCAAATTCCAAATTACTAATCTTTATATTTCCAATTGCTGGATCAAATAGAAACACACAATCTCTATGCATTTTAGTTAAAATTGCATAATGACATTCATAATTATTTTTTATAATATGAACTATTAATGGTAATTTAATCTTTCTATTTTTGCTATCATTATACAATTCATTATATGTCCCCTGCATAACCAATGGCTCTAATCCATATTTCTGAGCTTCCTTATTTATAGAATATAAACTAGTCCCATTTTTATCAACTTTCATTTCTTCCCTTAATTTTGTAATTGGAATTTTAATTCCAAAAAATCTACAAATTGTTGCCAAACACGCTACTCCGCAGTCCCTATTATCATGTTGCATGATTCCATGAACTCTCATATAATATTCTCCTTTTAAAAGAGTTCGAACCTTTAAGATTCGAACTCTTTTATCTGCCTTCAAATTATACTTTACTTACAATTACAGTAAAATACTGACATTCTACCATCATGACCATATTTCTTAGCATGTATTCCTGCATAATACCATGCCTCATTAGATGAACTAAACTTTGTTGGTGTAATATATGGTGCTACAGAACATTTCCAATGATAGTGTCCTCCTCCTTTAATTTCCTTCTGTTCCTTTAAATTTACATTTCTCATATTAAATTTTCCTTTCGTTTAAATAAATATATTTCATCAATAACTCTTCAACATTGTGCCGGCTTAATATCAAAAAGTTATAGATAAGCACTTTAAATAGTAATACTTTTTATTTCCGTAAAATCCTGACTTTTTCTATACATCACCACAGCTATTATCAGGTTGATTATAAACAACATGATTGAAAGCACTATCAGTAATTTCCACGGATATATGAATTTGAAATAGACTAATTTCTTCCTAATCGCAACACCAAGTCCACATATAGCAGGACTTCCTACAAGTATCAATCCAATTATTGCGATTATGCTGTAAAAACAGCCTTCCAAAAATACCATTTTCCATAACTGCCTTCTGTCAAGTCCTATACTCTGCATTACGGCAAACTCACATTTTCTGGATGCATATTCAGATATCAGGGTATTTGCATAATTCATGATACCTATCATTGATATAACAAATGCCAATGCCCCAAGCATAAGCCTTGCCACTTTTATCCTGCTTTGTTCACTGTCCAAAAGCTGATAATTGGCATTTAGATAATATGTATCCATATCTGCACTTTTTTCATTTTCATTCTGGACTATCTGTGATAATTTTTGATTTATTCCGGTATCCTTATTTTTCACTGAATCGAATGATATATCAAAGGTTTTTTCCGAAAATCCAAGTTTATTGAAAGCCTTTTTTGTCATAATAAAATAATTTATGTTGTTTCCCATTGATGTGGTCTGAAGCTTTGGGAAATTTTCATCAGTGAAATCAAGATATCCACAACAGTTCAAACTTCCTTTTCCATAATCCTGAATATTTTGCTGATCTAGATAGTCAAATTTTGGATTTGCAGACGCTTCGAGTGAATAAAAATGTATCGGATTTCCAATCTCATCATCTGCCTTTTGCTGTAATATCTGTGACATCTCGTGATGATGTAGTAAAATACAGCCCTCTCCCTGCCTCAAAGTATCTATATCTGCCGTAAGTTTTTCAGCCTTTACATATTGCGCAAGCCACTCAACATATACATCATCTACAATCTGAAGTGTTGCAAATGAGCTTGTTCCAGCATCTTCTCCTATTGATTCAAGTCTCGGTGCCAGTGCTTCGTCCTGATCCGTTCTTATAACAGCGTAGCTTCCGCATGTCTTATCAATTGTATCCGCATCTATCCCATTTATGCTTAAAATATCATCTATCATTTCATCCGTCATCACAGGAGTATCATCATTTATCTCCTGCGGGATTTTGTCTGGATATCTGAAAACACCTGTCAGTATACCGACCTCAAAATCAGGATTCTGCTCCAATTCATTCGTAATATCCGTTCCAGTCATAATAACATTCGAACCGAGTGCCATTATCATGCCTATAAGTATCGAAATCATACTTACTGCGAGTTTTCTTTTTGATCTTGTCACATTTCTCCAGGCTATTCCCGACAAACTGATACTGTCATTAGTCTTTCGGGAAATTTTTCGCTTATTTCTTTTACTTATGGTTTTGTCTGCCACGGTATAACGTATAGCTTCAATCGCAGATTTTTTCGTAACCTGTCTTACAGCAGCACTTTCCGCTATAAATGACGTAATAAAAACAATAAACGCACTAAATATCATATATCCTGCATAAAATCCGGTTACATCACTTTTTCCCAGACCTCTCATATATAAGACCTGCAATACATATGGAACAAAAATTTTTACCGCTATGCCTCCAACTGCTGCCCCGACACAGATTCCACGCAATGTATTTTTCATATTATTTCTGAATGCAATCCTCTTAAGCTGTTTATTTGTCGTTCCGATGACTTTTAACATACCATACTGCTGTATATCGCGAGCCATTGCTATTGAACTTACATTGTAGATCAGCATAAATGCACATAGCACCACAATGACCGCACAGCTTACTGCAACTGGCAGACTTCCGAATGTTCCGTTTATTTTTTGCATTATCATTGGATTTTCGCCATAAACCTGCTGTGAATCATATTCCATATCTATATCAGAATATACCCACTGTTCTATCTGCGCACCGCTTTCTACAGTCCCTTGTCTGGCAATAATCTTATCTGCCGGAAATAATGAAATATCTGATTCCTGCAAAAAAGCCTCTGACACATATATCTTCGGCACATTTATTGAAATATCAATGTAATCTCTATAAAACCCTGAAACCTTAAACTGTCTTTTTACCTTTGTTCCATCCGGCATTTCAAGTTCCATATCAACGTCCTGCCCTATCTTTGGATCTGTAATCCCATACTGTTCCAAAACAGTTTCAGATGCCATTATCTCATCGACATTTTCTGGATATTCTCCGTATATATCGGTGTATGCAGGCGCCAACATTTTATCAAAAGCCGTCTCATCCACATACACAAGCTCCTGTCGTATTCCATCTGCCGTGTATACATTCATTGCATTCTTTTCTATTCCAACAGCATCCAGATATGAAAGCTTCTGCATCTGTTCATATTGTTTTTTACTTCCGTTTTGAAGTGATACATTCGCTGTAGTTCCCATTCCTCTTATGTCGGTCAAATAGTCAGAACGCACCTTCCCATCTGCAATGGCAAATGCCGCATAAAGCAAAAGTACAGACATGCCTATAGCAATTGACATTATAGTATTTTTTTGCCGGTCTTTTTTGTAATATGCTGTGGCAAGCTCCTTTTCCACTGCACGGTTGTTATTATGTATTTCCATATTCTATTTTCCCCCGCACACTTTTCCGTCCTCGATCCGTATTATCCGGTCTGCCATCTGTGCTACAGTATCACTGTGTGTAACAACAATAAGTGTCTGATGCATTTTCTCTGACAATATCTTCATGAGTGATATCACCTCTGTTCCTGTTCTTGAATCAAGGCTGCCTGTCGGCTCATCAGCAAGTACTATCGCCGGTTTTGTAATAAGTGCCCTTGCTATAGCAACTCTTTGCTGCTGACCTCCTGACAGGGTATTTGTAAGACGCTCTTTCTTATCCAATAGTCCAAGTGCCGACATAAGCCTTTCAGTATACTCATGATCTATCGGTCTTCCGTCAAGTTTCATCGGTAACACTATATTTTCATACACATTTAAAACCGGAATAAGATTAAACTGCTGGAACACAAAGCCTATATTTCTTCTCCTGAAAATAGTCTGCTCGTCCGGTGAAAGACCAGCTATATCAACTCCTCTTATCACTATCTCCCCCGATGTCGGCTTATCCAAAGCCCCAAGTACATTGAGCAGAGTGGATTTTCCACTGCCGGATGCCCCAACTATAGCAACAAATTCTCCCTCCTCAATCGACAGGCTCAGTCCATCTAAGGCATGAATCTCATTTGCCTGTGTAGTATATATTTTTTTGACATCTTTTACTTCTGCAATGACCATATTTTTCTCCTGAATCTGTCCTCATTTATCTTAATATATTCTTTTTCTGCATTTATCCTGCCTGCTTATATACATCATATCAGACAAATATCTCAAATTAGTAACAAAACGGGAACTTTTATAAAGTCCCCGTTTTCGGTAAAAAGATAGACACGATAAGTCCATTTTCTTTTCTGCTTACCCTCATAAACCCATCATGTTTTCTTACTATTTCGTTTGTAATATACAGCCCGATTCCAAAGCCCTCGTATCCAGTGGTATTTTTGCCTCTATAATATAGCTTAAAAATCCGGTTTTCCTCATCTTGTGATATTCCTATGCCGTTATCCTCAACACTTATCTGTGTAAACATCTCATTATTTTTCATGGAAACCGTAATCTGCTGTCCGGCTTTTGAATATTTTATGCTGTTATCAAGCAGATTGTATACACACTCACATATCCAGTTTTTATCGTGTAACACCATCCACTCATCATTTTCATTCTCCTGTAAATCTATATAGATATCTTTCTCCTGTGCCTTTTTGTACACTTGAAAAATTGCCTGTGCTACTGTCTCTTTAAGATTTGAGATACTTTTATGTATTTGTATTATCTGGCTTTCCAGTCTGGCGCTCAGCATAAATTTTTCCACAAGGAAGCTTATCTTACGCTCTGATTTTTCGACTGCATTGATATATTTCAGCCTTTCTTCTTCACTTATCCCCTCTTCCTCTAATAATACAAGATAATTTTCCATATTGGCAAGCGGTGTCCTAAGCTGATGTGCAATCTGCGTCAATAACTGTTTTATGCTATCTCTTTCTTTTAGAAGTGCCTTATTATTCTCCGCTTTTATCTCATCTATGCGCTTTATCTGTACAAGAATTTTACCATATAATGTGTCTTTTTCCTCCGAAACATACGAAACCGGTCTGTTTTGTAATATCTGTTCCAACAGCTCTGATATGTATGCCATCTGTCTGGAGTCTACAACTCTTGTATGCCATAGCTCTGCTGCCATTGCGATACAGATGAGCGTAAGTCCGATGAGCAGGAATGGTGTAATCTGGTTCATAATCTTATCTCCACATATTTTAGTCCAAGCTAAAAATCAGCAATATTCCTTTATATATTCATCAAAATATGGAAGCGCAAGCGAAATATATCCCTGTCTTGTATTTAATATACCTCTTTTTATGAGACGATCCCTGTACATTGAATAACTTCCTGACTTCTCTCCCATGAGCTTAAGCACTTCTTCGCGCTTATATTCTTCCTTATCTGTTAAAAGTCCTGCAAGAAATCTGTCCATTTCAGTCATCTCTTCCCATATTTTTTCGTAGGAATACGCAAACAATTCTGCTTTAAGTTTAGGCAAAATATCTTTCAGTGACTCCCCCGCCTTCTTCTTAAAACACAACATGCCCAATTCCTGAAAAGCATATGCGTATCCTTTCGTGATCTTCGCCATTTCACGAGCCTCATCACTATCGATATCCAGCTTGCTCTTATACATTTCAGTCATTCGTATCATATTAAGAGGCTCTGTTTTAACTGTTGTAGCTCTTCTGAAAAATGTTAGATTTTTGACATTGCTTAATTCCTGTATATTTTCATACAGACCTGTACATACAAAATATACCGGATACCCCGCTCTGAGCCATCTGCCATATTCAGATGCAAATTTTACCATTTCTTCTGACTTTGAAACTTCGTCTATTCCTATAAGTATCTTCTTTCCCTTTTTCTGTGCAGCCTGTATCATTGTCTCAACTTCTACACCAATATCAAAAAAATTATTATTGGTTTCTGCCGTATAGCCTATTCCACCACCTGATCCCAGCACGGTTGCAGAGATATTTATCCCTGTTGTTTTCTTATCCTGTGAACCAAAACCAGCCTTTACCAGCATTGCCGCTATCTGTCCTAATATATCTCTTGCAGGATTTACATCAAAAACAAGCCAGTTAATATATCTGCTTTCATTAGTTCTTAATTCTTCCTCCACCTTTGCAAGTATAACGGTTTTACCAGAGCCTCTGACTCCGGTTATCTTATATACTGACTCAGACGGATTATCGTAAATAAAGTTTTCCAGTATCTCCTCTGTCTTCTCTGTATGGATATATGTGTATTCCGGAGTCTTACTGAACGTTGTAGTAAATGGATTCTGCATAAATTCACCTCGATTTATTATATGAAATTTATAACTATTTATACTTTTTAAAACTCTTTATAGTTTTTTATACCTTTTTATACTTTTTCTAATATTTTATACTTATTTATACTTTTTTGCAAGTGCTTACATATTTATAAAAAATATACTAAACTATATATGTAAACAAAAAGTCTCACTATTTTATGATTGAATGTACAGCTCTCTTCCTATAAAAACAACGATGAAATATATAAGTATCTTTATCTTTCTAATAAATAACATAATAAAATTGTTCAAATATCAGTTTACATATTTCAGCTTAATTAACCTGCTTAACTTAATTATGTACATTATACTTAACATTTTTTAATCACCAGTTAAGCATACTATTGTATTTCATTTTTTACAATTTTACGAAACGCTTTTCGTAACTTATTGCCAAACTTGCGTGTTTAAGCATTTAATTACTTGTACGTACTTATTTTCAAACATATAATTAGTTTATCAAACAGGGGTATTAACTTAAAAAAGAGAGGAAAATAATTAAGAATGAAAAAGCAAAAACTATTATTCACCAAAAAACTGTTTGGGTTTCTACTCGCCCTTGTCATGGTCTGCTCACTAATCCCTCTGATGCCTCAGCAGGTAGAAGCAGCCGCAGGCAAATGAGCCAAGTGTGTATCCGCATTCGGCACAAGTGACTTCGGCAACAAGCTCGACCAGGTCCATGTGAGTGCAAAATCAGGCAGCATTACAGTATACTCAGTTTGCTACGTGTACTAGAAATATAACGAATAATCTCTTTTATACCCCCCTAAAAAAATCCCGGCAATCTGCTTAGCTGCAGATTCCGGGATTTTTAATTCTTTTTTACTTCACATTGGTTCCTGACACCATTAAATTTTCAAATTAAGAAGTTAGTAACGTAAAAGAAAATAGATAACATACACCCAACTAAGTAATCCATGAAAAATCTCCCAGCCTACAGACTTCCACGTTGTATAACTAATAACCATAGCTAATGCACTTCCAAAAGTTATTCCTGATTTTACCGTTTTCTTGACAGTCGTTGATTTATTATCTTCCATTTTTGTTTTCTCCGTATATCCTATTTTCTTAATTCTGCAAACTTGAAGTTAAGGTTCTATTTTATTTTCAAAATAAGCTTCAATCTTTTTATCTACAGCAATTCCTACAGGTGTCAAAATCAACAAAATTATTACCATTATTATCAGAGTAAAAACCATCCTCTCATCAAAATATTTATCAGCAATAATTTGTGCAATAATTATTGCAATAAGTGAAACAACAATATTTACAACTCTTTTCACCAAATTATCATTTGTCGGAATAAATTTTTTGTTACTAATTAATCTCATACAATATCTTAAATCGCTTGGTTATTCTTTTACCCCTTGCGGCATAGGTTCACCCTTCAATTCAAAATACTTTTTGCATACTTCAAACGAAACATATTCTAAGTTTGTTATATACCCATTATTTGGAAATAAATCCGGATTTTTAACTTGGTTAAAAATATATTCTACTGTGGTTGGTGTAACATCTAATATATGAATTATTTTCTGTTTTTCTACTCTAACTATATAATCCAAATATGACGGTTTAGACGGATACTGTTCTTGCAAATAGTATTCTGCATTAGAAGAATCAACAATTGCTATTTTATCGCCATATTTCAGACAACAAAAAATATAATTTAATGGTACACTACAAAGATTAGCAAACTGACTTACAGTTGTCTGCCCAACACAATAAACAGCATTTTCCTCGGCACCATTTCTTTGTTCAAATTCCTCTTTTGTTGTAACAATTTGTTCTTTACGTATACACTTTGCATAAATCATATTTATCACCCATTTACCATTTGTGGGAATAATCTCTTTCGTTTATCTCTATGATTATTCCTCTATGATCTGAATACCATTCTTCTTTATTAACATTTAATTCAGGAAAGTATTCTTTTATAGATACTTTAATCTCCGAATCTTCTTTTAGTCTTACAAATACATGATCATATCTAAATGCATTATTGCTATTGTCAAAATATGTAGCAATTGGAGTCTTCTCCCCTTCCATAAAAAGCTCATTAAATCCCTTATCTCTAATCCTATTTAGGTATTTAGAACCTTCGACTAAACATTTACTTTCAGTATTATCTGCATTTTGAGCATTAAAATCCCCCAATAATATGACATTCTTGTTTTTTAAGTCATCTTTCTCTAATCGTTCCATCAATGTCAACATCAACAGATATCTCTTGCCAGAATAAAAACCTGCCAAATGAACATTAATAAGTATAAATGCAGAGAAATTTAAAGATATTTCATTTTCAGCTATATAATTTTCCGGGTACTCTAACCAAAAAAAACTACGATTCCATATACTTTTATATATCTTAGAATTCTTTTGATAATCACTATTATAATAATTTACCGTATTGATTCTGTCCTTCTTATGTAGTCCAAATTTACACTCTTGAAAACAATACAGATCGGCATTACATGCGTTCATCAATTCATTTATACTATTAACTCTATTAAACTTTTCACCATTAACATTCAATGACAATATTTCCATCAAAACCCTCTTACGAATAATATACTAAGGCTATGTATCAACACATAGTTGATACATAATTTTTCTCATAGAGAAGACAAAAACTCCATTACAGATATGAAGTTGTTGGTTACTCATAATGATACATATGCTTCGATTTCGATTGAAATTCTTTTATGTTGACTATTTTCATTAAATTCAATAATAGATACTCCACCAAATCCACCAATCTCATCGTTATAATCACATTCAAAATACTATTTTCAAATCTGAGGTAATCCGTGATATTATGGTTCGAAACACTCACTATAAATAATATCTTCAAAAATACATTTCCTAATGGTTCAATGTTTTTATCAAGCCACAATTGGAAATAATTTTTAACAATATCTTCTCTTTTATCATACCACATAATTTATTACTTGCTACCTTAAATTATAGCTGCTTCTATCTATACTGGTATGAAACCAGGAAAGCAAACTATATTGGCTTGTAAGCTTCTTTGTTGCCCTATTCCCAGCAAAATCCGTAACTATAATTTCATAATAACTTGCAGTCTGCTCCTTCCTTTGAATCTCATAATACATATCAAAATAGCTATGTGTATCTGATGCTGAGAAATTCCGATTTTTCAATTCTGTCAACAAAAATTGCTCTATACAAATTCTGCACCCGCTTCATGTAACTTTTTAAAGTACTTATTCTTGTTTTTCTTATACATTGTTCCGATTGCAGCTTCATTCACGATTACTTTATATCCATTTTTTATAGCACCTAATGCTGTCAGTGCAACACAAGCCCCACCATCTACACCCACAACTTCAACATATTCAATATTGTATTTTTTCAGCAATATATCAAGTCCAGAATTAGTAAATGCATTACCTTTATATTTTATGAATATATTATCAGATACTATATGCAATTCTTTAGCAAAATCAACATCTTCTGTTCCTTCATATGCATGAAATGGTGCAAACTTATTTATCAGATTCTTCTTCATTACATTTTTTATATAAATAACCAAGTTGTTTTCATTAGAATCAATAACCTTATTAACCTCATGAAGTAAATCACTATTATATTGAAAGAACTTTGCATGTTTTTCTCCAACACATACATTTTGCATGTCAATTACCAATAGTGCTTTTTCACAGTTCTTTACCTCCATAAAATTTACTTTATCCTGACTATCAGACCACTGTTCTTTTGTAAGATAAGTAAAGTGCTCCGTTCTAACATCTCCCATAAGTGCACAGGGTTTATTTTCTTCCGTATGATGATATTTGAATCCACATTTTTCCTGACAGCGTTTTGATTTTTCATTTCCGTCATAATATCCACACCACATAGCACTACAACCCAAATCTAAAAAAGCATGCTTCTGTAAAGCTCGAACCGCTTCGGGAATCAAGCCCTGCCCCCAGTATGGAACACCTATCCAATATCCAATTTCTATTTCATCATCAGCTGCTTTTGTGTGCGACTGAGCTGGCGGAGTCAATCCGATACTTCCAATTGCAACATTATCTTTTCTTAAACACACTGCATATGTTTCATCTGCTGCCAAAACACTTTTGATGATTTCTCTGCTATTCTCTACACTTGTATGTACTGGCCATCCTGCTATAGGCCCCACCTTTGGATTTTTTGCATATTTATATAAACTCTCTGCATCATCATCTTTCCAGGGACGAAGTATTAATCTCTCAGTTTCTAATGTCATAACCTACTCCTTTACCAACTGCTTTCTAATATAATTTGTGATCGAATCAAATACGACCAGGGACATTTTAACAATCCGGCTCCACATTCGAATTCCCTGATAAGCATGCACAATTACATTAACAATC
>OQVN01000075.1_pt1 | contig 36767 bp, 32 predicted proteins | sample 1691621 | NCBI WGS metagenome assembly OQVN01 (sample SAMN03418278, study PRJEB22391) | human gut metagenome | biome: human-gut; feature: organic feature; material: feces | host: Homo sapiens | place: Tanzania | collected 2013-01 | reverse complement strand
TAGATATATACCTCCAATCAGAACGTATTATACATCAATATGCGTGCGCACGCAACTACTTTTAACATTATATCTGCCGCTTTGTCCTCCTAAACACAAATCAATTTCTGCCTGCTTTGATGGAAACCTCACCACCGAAGAAATCAGCAAAAGACAAACTAAAAACCGATTGACAAGAACGCAAAAAACGCCCTTAGCCATGAGTTACTACCCACAGCTAAGGGCGTTTCTAATATGGATTTATCACAGTCACACAAACCACTTTAAAATCATTCCTCGACCTGCAAACCACTTATCCGTAAGAATAATCGCACTTGCGTAACCGTTATCAATTTGTTATCAAAAGACCTTTTGTAATGCCGCAAACCCGCATAAACGCTGGATTTGCTAAGCATTTTTGTTTATTCGAATTCGCAGAGTCTGGTTTGATTCAGGTTATTTAAATATGGTTATCTATACCATTTTGTATTGATAGCCCATGCCTTTTCCACACAATATTTTTTGTTTCACATATTTTTAGTACCATTCCAGTACCATTGCATTTTTTCATTATTGTGTGCAGTTCTGGTGGTTTGCAGGTTGGTTTGCTATTCACAGAATAATATTCTGTCGGTTTGCTTGTCCACCTACGGATACTTTTATAATTGTTTATCGAAATAAATTGTTGCAACTAATTCAATCAAATTCCGGACACCAAAATAAATTAGCCCGAAGATCGTTACTCTCTGTAATGTAAACGTTATCTGCTCGTCAACAAACATCGGTAAAATACAGAGTAACAAAATTAAAATCCAGTTTACCGCATTCGCAGCATTATTTGCTTTTAATTGTATTAGCTCCCAACGCTCATCACCCTTATAATTCACCTGCTTATTAGCTTTTAGAATATATAGCCAAAGAGTTACAGCTAATGCCATAACAAGAAAAATCAAAAGAATTGTTTGTTCGCTCATTTTACTTCTCCTCCCTATGATCAAAAACTTCATCAATAGATACATCAAATGTTTCCGCTATCTTAAAGGCTAATTCCAAAGAGGGTGTGTATTTATATTTTTCTATGGATATAACTGCTTGTCGTGAAATACCAACCCTATCTGCTAAGTCAGCTTGCGTCCAATCTCTTTCAGCCCTTAACACTTTAATCCTGTTCCATATCAAAGTCATCTCTCCTTTCCAAAATGTAATGAGTAGATTACATTTTGTATTGTAACCTACTCATTACATTTTGTCAATATGGTGTGGAATATGGTGGAGCAATATGGTAGCATGAACGCTGGCAAAATTTACTATATTTTACCATCATTTCATTTAGCGTATTAGGAGTAGCAGTTGCCAGTCCCATGGCTATGAAAAATGTCCGTAAACTTTTAACAACATAATTCCAAACTTGTATTATGTTTCCATTTTACCATATATTATATAGTCATTTGCTAAAACAATACTTTTCTACACGATGTTATGACAGAGGAATCACCTTCCTCTGCCATTGTTCCAAATCTTATCTCCAGTCTTTTCCTTATCAGCATCTCTATCGACACTCTTATCATAAGTCCTCTGAAACTCTTCATAAAGTTCATCCCCATCCAGCTTTATCCCCAGCCTTTTCATTACATCCGAGAACAACCTTATGCTTCCACTTACATCAGCAATATCAAATCCGAATATATCAGCCTTAACAGAATCACTAATATTCTCATAACCACCAAGCTCTGATATTCTCCTGACAATCCAGCCAGCTTTGTCCACAGGTTCAGTTTCTCTAATTTCCACAAATTCATTTTTATCTGTCACATCAGTCGTACTTTCGCCAACTCTTGCCACATTCACATAAGACGAATTATGAATCTCTGGTGCTCCTATGCCATCTAAATCAGTCTGTTGTTTTCTAACTCCATCAGTTGGCTCTTTCTGTCTGCATATTTCATTCTGATTATTGTTAGGATTCATTACCTCAACATTTGCATCCGGCTCTACAAACGCTTCCTCCGTTCTCTCAACCAGCATATCCTCTTCCATCCTCGGTATCTCAACATCCATGTCAGCAACAATTTCTTCTTTCTCCGACACAACATAATAAACTGTATACAAATCTTCTTTTATAATGTCATCAGCAAGCTGTATCTGCCTCTTAACATTTCTCTTCTCCTGCTTCAGCTCATCCAGTTCTTCCTGCACTTCAACATGCCATATCTGATATTCCCGGTACTGCTCTTCATTCTTTATACTACGTTTCCGACTAGAACTTTCTCTATATATCTCCTTCTGTCTGTCCTCTATCCGCTGAATCTTTTCCTGCTGTTCACTCCGGTACTTCACAAGTCCCGCAACGTCCTTGATATCATTATTCACAAGTAGCAGATACTCGTCCTGTAACCGATGAAACCTCTTCAAATCCTCTGTATACTTTGCTCCACCAACTACAAAACGCTTCTGCTCTACAATCCTTAATCTGTATAGCTTTGCATAAAATTTTTTCTGAAATGGGGACAGTTTCGCCCTGTGCAATCCCCTAATATCTGACGAATAAAAGTAAGGCTTTGCCATCCAAGGCATATCCACATAATGCCGTAACATATCTTCTGAAAACATCTCGTCCAGCTTTGCAAGCTGATGATAATACTTGAATCCCGGTGCCTGAACTTCCATCCACGCATCTTTCTTGAATACATATCCCAACCGTTTCATCAGATATTTAAAATGATCCACATTCCCGGCTGCATATGCACACATCTTGGCATCCCTGAGAATTATCTCTTTCATGGACATCTCTTTTTCCCATTTGTCCCTGCTGATATTCTTCGGATTTCTGCTGTACTCTGCCGGCATGATAGAAAGTCCCAGCTCATCACAATATTTATTTGTAATAGGCTGGAGATGATTCTTCCAGTTGCTTTTAGGTGAATTATATTTCTTGCCAGTTGTCATACTGACACTATTCCAGATCAGATGCCCATGCATATGCTCTCTGTCTGTATGAACCGCATACACAGCCTCATAATCATCACCAAGCACATCCTTCGCAAAGTGCTCCAGCACATACATTGCCTGCTCTGCCGTCACTTTTTCTTCCGGTGAAAACGATATGATCACATGATACCCCTGCCTTTTACCCGTCTTATTAAAAATGTTCTTTGTCTCCTCCATCTGCTCAAATGCTGTGTCCGGCAGGCAGTTAATACCGCCCACCAGTACACATTCTTCTGTCTTATCCGGGTTCTGGATATATTCCAAAGCATTCTTCAGATGCGATGCCGGATTTCTGCCCTCTGATTCCATGATATTCAGGATCTTTGTAATCGCCATACTTCCAGCACCTCCCCGAATGTTTTCTTTACATCATCCAGACTGCTCTGCAGCTTGTCAATATCGCTGTAATATAACTTTCCCTGTGAATTGCCAAGCTTTACTGCCTGATTAATATTATTTGCAATACCGGCAATAACACGGATTGCTCTTGCCCTGTCCTCATAATAACTTGTATCAATATTACCGCCTGTCCGGATCAATTCTCTTATATAGGCACTTGCTGTCATTCCCGTCCGCTTAAGTGCCACTTTCAGAATATCCATATCTTTCTCTGAAAGCTTCACCGATATCTTATAATCTTTCCTGTCAGACTTGTATCTTCTCTTTCCATCTGCCATACATTTCTCCCCTTTCGTAGTATTCTAATGCTGTATCAAACCAATCTCTTTTTATCTGTACCATTGCTTCTTCATCCTTTCTAAAAATTGTGTTCACTGGTTTTGCAAGATGCGGAAAAGGTCGGACCTTTTCCCGAAAAAATATAAACGCATCAGCGTTTACATAATTTTCCGTCTTGGCAGGAGCACCTGCACCCTGTATATGATATGTGGTGGTTAATGTACCACCACAATTATGGGTATGGTGGCTGAGGTTCCACCACAATTACTGATATAGTGGCGCTTTTTGCCGTCACTTTACTGTTTTGGTGGCATTTTCCGCCACCATTTTTCCATTTTGATGGCACTTTCCGCCACCATGTCTTTTTTCTCTCTGATTTGAGTGGGGGCACTTTTTGCCGTCACTTTGCTGTTTTGACGGCGTTTTTTGCCCCCACTTTTGCATTTTGACGGCACTTTTTGCCCCCACACTTTTTCAGCTCTGATTTGAGTGGGGGCGCTTTCTGCCCCCACTTTGTGGTTTTGGGGGCGCTTTTTGCCCCCATTTTCGTGTTTTGGGGGCACTTTTTGCCCCCACACTAATGAAACTGCATTACCACATCCATAATAACGATTTCCTCTGCCATCATCCTGGTCTGTGTCCTTAGCTGTAACTGTTCTGTAAAGGAATTTGGATTCTTTGGCTTATGCTTTTTCAGCCACTTAGCTTCAATATCATCGAGCAACTCGTATGCTGTTTCATTGACTTCATTTGCTCTCTCTTCAAGTTCTCCGAACCGCACCAGACTCTTATATCTCATCGGATATTCTTCCTTGATATATTTAATCCACATGCGCCCATACTTTCCTGCATCTATATCTGCCTTCTCTGTTCCTGCAACAATAACCGGATAAAAGATTCCATCCCTTTCTTCATATGGAATACCAATCTTTTCAAATGTTGTTTTACTCATAACGATTACCGCCTTTCTCATCACTCTGCAGGATATCAAGCACATGCTTTAATGGAACCAGCAGTTCTTCAACATCTATACCTCTGTCAGATTCATCTAATGACTGTAATTCTTCCAGTATCGTATCAAGATGAACCTGTACCTTCTTTGCCACCTTCATTCCACCAACAACCCTGATTTCATGCTTCAGCAGACATTGGATGATATAATCCTGTTTAGATAGTCCGCTGAGCGAAACCTTCACATTCAGCTCCTGTGCTTCCTCCGGTGACATACGAAACGCTACTACAACATTTCTCCATCTGTTCTTGGCATCCAGCCTTTTCTCGCTCATAATAATCTGCTCCTTCCAATATAAAATCTATTTTTTTAATTCCTACTGCTGCATATATCCTGCAAAAACTTGTACCGGCATAATTCATAATATTTCGCATCAGCATTATCAGACTGCCTTGTACTTATCAATACTTATAATCTTTTCCGCAGCCGCATCCATATCAATCATAGGTGCTGTTTCCTCTGTCTGCATGATTTCTACATCATCATCCTGTTCTTCACAATCCTCAAAGCTCGCATTGACAGCATCAAGTCTGTCCGCCATTGCCACCTGCTTTGATGGAAACAGATGCGAATAACGATATGTGATATCAATGCTCTCATGACCTACCCTGTCAGCTATTGCAACTGCGGAGAACCCGAGGTCAATCAGATGTGAAATGTGCGAATGCCTTAGATCATGGATTCTGATTTTCTTCACACCGGATAATTTGCATCCACGCTCCATCTCATGATGAAGAAAGCTCTTTGTTACCAGAAAAATCCTGTCTGTTGGTGTCTGGTCATATAACATTGCAAAATACTCCTGCATTTCCTCCGCTAGGAACTTTGGCAGCTTGATTGTTCTGTTGCTCTTAGGTGTTTTCGGAGTTGTAATAACATCCTGCCCCTGCAGCCGCTGATACGATTTATTTATTCTGACTGTGTTCTTTTCAAAGTCAAAATCATCCATTGTAAGAGCAAGCAGTTCACCTAATCTCATTCCCGTCCAGTACAACATTTCAAATGCATAAAATGAAACTGGCTTATCAATCACCGCTTCGGAAAACTTCTTATATTCCTCAGTTGTCCAGAAAAGCATTTCCTTCTTTTCTTCCCTGCCCATATTTCCAGCCTGTCTTGCCGGATTTGATTTCAGATTATAAAACCTGCACGCATGGTTAAATATCGCACTTAAGATGTTGTGCATTGTCTTCTTGTAAGTCTGGGAATAACTCTTCCCATTCTCATTATGAAATGCAACCATCTCATTCTGCCACTTGCGTACATCTCCCGGTGTAATCTCATTCATCTTAAGATTCTTAAAATATGGAAGTATCTTTGTATCCACAATGTGTTCTTTTGTAAGCCATGTGTTGAGTTTGACATAATTTTTCACATCCTCTGTATACAGCTTCCAGAACTCTCCAAATGTCATATCCAGATTATTCTCCTGCCGTATTTTGTAATTACGCTCATAATCCAACGCTTCTCTTTTTGTTGCAAATCCTCTCTTCTTTATCTGTTTATTTTCCCCGGTCCAGTCCTTACAATAGAATTTGACGAACCAGGTGCCTGTCTTACTGTCTTTATAAGCTGGCATATTCATCATCTCCTTCTTTCCATATGCAGAAGCAGCTGCCTAAGCCCATATAACTTTTGCACCTGCCTCTGTCTCAATCTTCTTACCTGTCGCTTATCCTGCATCACTCATACCATAAATGCGTTCTTCAAAATATTTTCTGCTTACTTTTCCACGGATTACAATGTAGCCCTTCTTTTCAAGTTCACTGTTAATCTGTCTCATAAGCTTGTATGCTGCTGATCTTGAAATTCCAAGAATCTGCATCACATCTCCTACTTCTAAAAACTTTTCGTTCATGCCTTTCACCACCTTTCCATTAAAATTTGTTTTGGCGTTTCTCCATACCAGTTCTGCTGATGTCACAACCAGCCTCCTTACCTGAGATAATCTCCTGTAATACCGCCCGCTCCTGCTCGAGGTACTCGGTCCGCTTGGGGGAGTGTCTACATTCGCTCGATTCCTATGAATGTCCTGGCAAATGCCTGTTAGATTTCTGATACCGCTCATTTAGTTGTTTTTTCCAATACTATATTGTATAGATAATTGAATTGGTATTATTCTATACCGTGTGGTATTGAATTGTCAAGGAGTTTTTCTAATGTTTTCGTATAGAAAAACTTCCATTTTCATTTTTTCCGTGTTATACTGTCTTTAACAGTCCATCAGTGACAGATAAACGGAGGTAACTACACTATGACAATTGGTGAAAGAATAAAGAAAATACGGGTATTCCGTAAAATGACAATGGATGAGCTTGGCGGTGCACTTGGATTTGAGGGCAAAAATATGTCTGTCCGTATATCCCAGTATGAAACCGGTGCCCGCATTCCCGGTGAAGATATGATTCTAAAGCTTGCTGATGCTTTGCACTGCAATTACAAGGCAATCTCTGATTACAGCCTTGGTGCTGCTGAAGATATCATTGAAACACTTTTCTGGCTTGAAGAAAGTGCCACATCTCTCCCGGCACGTGGAAAAGGCACAAGATTTCCAGAGTATACAGCTCCCGGTAAACTGATTCATCTGACTGCAATGACTCCGGCAAAGCCTTCCGAGACCGCCAGTCCAACTTACAATGAAGATGATTATGAAAGTGCAGGCTCACCTGTCGCATTAACTTTTGAATATGGATTGGTAAATGATTTCCTTTCGGAATGGTGTGAAATGAAAACGAAATTAAATAATGGAGAGATTTCTCCTAACGAATATTTTGAGTGGAAAATAACATGGCCTCATGCGTGAAACATAATGTCATCCGCTGTGCACCATCTCGATTCCGCTTCGCTGCATCTCGATGGAGGGCGTTCGCCCTATATGAATAGAAACCTGCTGTCTATGGAATGCAAGCATTCCAAGCCATCAATTTTCTATTCCCGCACAACTCACTTTAGTACCAAAATAGTACCACAAGGCAAAAAACAAGCTCGCAAATGCCCATTTTACTAGGCTTTGCGAGCTTTTTAAAATTATTCAAACTCAATAGTTCCCGGTGGCTTACTGGTCAAATCATAGAATACTCTATTGACTCCCTTTACCTCATTTATAATTCTGCTCATCACTGTCTGAAGTACCTCAAACGGTATCTCGGCTGCTTCGGCTGTCATGAAGTCCACGGTGCGGACTGCACGGACTGCAACGGCATAATCATATGTTCTCTCATCACCCATGACACCTACTGAACGCATGTTGGTAAGGGCTGCAAAGTACTGGTTTGGCATCCATGATGGTTCCTCGCCGTGGGCCTCTTTGTACTCTTTTGCTGCCTTTTCCACTTCGCTTCTGTAAATCCAGTCTGCATCCTGGACAATGCGTACCTTTTCGGCTGTGACTTCGCCGATGATACGGATTCCAAGGCCTGGACCTGGGAACGGCTGACGGAATACGAGATAGTCAGGTAATCCAAGCTCCAGTCCGACCTTGCGGACCTCGTCCTTGAAGAGGTTTCTGAGTGGCTCCACAATGTCCTTGAAATCGACATGCTCCGGGAGACCTCCTACGTTGTGGTGTGATTTGATGACTGCGGATTCTCCGCCGAGTCCACTCTCCACTACGTCCGGATAGATGGTTCCTTGAGCAAGGAAATCAACCTTTCCGATTTTCTTGGCTTCTTCCTCGAATACACGGATGAATTCCTCACCGATGATCTTACGCTTGCGCTCAGGCTCTGTGACGCCTGCAAGCTTGCTGTAATAGCGCTCCTGTGCGTTGACGCGGACAAAGTTGATGTCGAACGATCCGCCCTTGCCGAATACGCCCTCTACCTCATCTCCCTCATTCTTGCGGAGGAGTCCGTGGTCTACGAATACGCAGGTGAGCTGCTTGCCGATTGCCTTGGCAAGGAGTGCTGCGAGCACTGATGAGTCTACTCCGCCTGAAAGTGCAAGGAGCACTTTGCCGTCACCGACCTGCTCTCTGATTTCCTCGATTGTGTTTTTGACGAATGAATCCATCTTCCATGTGCCTGCACATCCACATACGCCACGGACGAAATTGTAAATCATCTGTGTTCCGTTCTTGGTGTGGAGCACCTCCGGATGGAACTGTACTGCATATAATTTCTTCTCGACATTCTGTGTTGCGGCTATTGGACAGTCTGCAGTGTGCGCAACTACCTCAAAGCCCGGTGCTGCCTCTGCAATTCTGTCGAAATGACTCATCCAGCATACTGATTCTGATGGCAGATCCTTGAACATCACGCCGTTTGCAGAATATGTAATTTCTGTCTTTCCATACTCTCCAACCTCCGGTGTGATTACCTTTCCGCCTAATTTATGCATCATAAGCTGTGCACCGTAGCAGATACCCAGCACCGGTATTCCCAGCTCAAACAGCTCTTTCTGGTATGATGGTGAATCCTCTTCATAACAGCTGTTCGGACCTCCTGTAAGGATGATGCCCTTTGGATTCATTTCTTTGATTTTCTCAATGTCTATCCTGTATGAGTAAATCTCACAGTACACGTTGCACTCGCGGACACGGCGCGCAACAAGCTGATTGTACTGACCACCAAAGTCTATGACTATGACCTTTTCCTGATCCATGTTTTCCTCCTAAATGTTTATTCGCCATGCTGCCATCTCATTGATTACATAAAAGCAACATGTATTCTTATGTCATTATAGATTACGGAGTGCTTATCTGCAAGCGATTTTGTTAAATTTCTGTTTTGATTTTATGTGCAATTACGTTATAATGAATTATAAACACTTTTATAGGCTGGGAGGTTTCATCATGAGTTTTAAAATAATCACTATAAGCCGCGAGTTTGGCAGTGGCGGTCGCTTTATCGGCGAGCAGCTTGCTCATAAATGCGGCATTGAGTTTTACGATAAAAAAATAATTGAGCATGTGGCAAAGGAGCTCGGTATCTCTGAGCAGATTGTCGCAAACCAGGGAGAATATGCGCCTGCCGGAAGTATTTTTTCATATGCATTTGTGGGGCGCGACATCACAGGAGTTTCTCTTTCCGACCAGATTTTTAATATCCAGCAAAAGCTCATCAAGGACATTGCGCAAAAAGAGCCATGCGTCATTGTAGGACGTTGCGCAGACTACATTCTTTCTGACAGGGATGATGTGCTGAATGTTTTTATAGAGGGAAATAAGCCTGAGAAGGCTGCAAGAATAAAAAAGCTCTACCATAAGAGCGATGACGAGGTCAAAAAGCTGCTTAAGGATGTCGATAAGAAGCGCTCGGTAAATTACCGCTACTTCACCGACAAGGAGTGGGGCAGCAGAAAAAATTATGACCTGGTGCTAAACAGCTCTGTGCTTGGATATGACAAATGTATTGAGCTCATCTCATCCGCATACGCTTAATATGTATCATTATTACGGTTAAGCATGTTTTCTTATGTTAACGAAAAACTAAAATAGATTTACAACCTGTGTGTAATATTAAAAATACTCCTGCATAAACTGTAACAACAGAATATGCAGGAGTATTTTTTGAAATCATATATTGAGACAAGGGCGGTGGAAATCGCCAACTACATAGTTGAAAACAACGCCACGGTGCGCCAGGCCGCAAAGCAGTTTGGCATCAGCAAATCCACTGTACACAAGGATATCACGGATGCTGACAGGCTGCTTCGCATAGACCCGGAGCTTGCCGCAAAAGCGCGTCACATTCTCGATATCAACAAGTCTGAGCGCCATATCCGCGGCGGACTTGCCACCAGGGAGAAGTATCTGCATCTGCCTCATGTGCATGCCGGCTGAGCACGCCGTACAGCCACTTGCCCTCATCACTTAGATCCTCATAGGTAAAGCCGCTTGTCTTATCGCAGGCAGGTGTTAGAAGCGCTGATTTTTCGTCCTTATTGGACAGATTCCAGCACACATAGCTGATGCCGTAGCTGTCGAGCAGACTTATCCAGCTGTTTGCAGAATCTATGTCCACCTGACCGTTTCCGTCGGCGCTGCAGATGCCAAACTCTGATACAAATATCGGAAGTCCGGCGTCTGCCGCCGATTTTAGCTTGTTCTGCAAGTCCTCCTTGTGGGTTGCAGCATAAAAATGCAGTGTGTACATGATATTGTCATAGCCTGTGACAGGGTCCTTAACTGCCTCATCCACATCCCGGCTCCAGTTAGGTGTGCCTATCAGTATGACTGCATCCTTGTCGTAGCTTCTGATTGACGGAATGACCTCGCTGACATAAAACTTCACATCTCCCCAGGTCGCACCGTTGCACGGCTCATTACATATCTCGTAAATCACGTTGTTGTAAGAGGCATACTGCTGTGCCATTTTTGTAAAAAATGTCTTTGCCACATCGCTGTAGCGGTTTGGATTGCCATCGTTTAGCACATGCCAGTCTATGATGACATACATGTCATTGTTGAGTGCGTACTGCACGCCGTTTTGCACAAGTGTCTCAAGCTGCTGCCTGTCACCGTCTGTGCAATAGCCGCCGCTTTCGTAGGTGTACATGGCAAGCCTTACCACATTTGCTCCCCAGCTTTTCAGCGTAGCAAAGCAATCATTGGTCACATACTGTGGATACCACGCAAGACCGTGTGTGCTGACTCCGCGAAGCTGCACCTCGTTGCTATTTTGATCAACGAGCTTGCTGCCCTCCACATGCAGCTTACCGTTTACTGACGGACAGGCAAGAACTGAGCTCTCCTGTCCGTTTTCTGTGGTGAGCTGCTCTGTGTCAGCCTCATTCTGATTTTCCGTACTGCTTTGCGTGCTGTCCTCTGTATTATTTTCTGTAGAGTTCACCGACTCATTGGCTTTATCACCGGTCTGTGATTCTGTCTCTTTGTTGCCCTTGTTACCGCATCCTGTAAAAATCCCAAGCACCAGCACTGCAGCCAATACCAATGCTATATATTTCTTCATATTGCTATACTGTATGACTGATTACTGAATGGATGTAACCTTGTAGTCCTCAGCCTCTACAGTCTCCTTTAATTTCTCATCGGAAATGTCAGAGCTTAATGTCACTACTGCAGTTCCGCTCTCATGGCTTACTGCTGCCTCACTTACTGCGTCAAGCGCCTCGAGTGCCTTCTTTACTCTTGCCTCACAGTGGCAGCACATCATTCCTTCGATATTCATTGTCTTTGTCATTGATTTTTCCTCACTTTCATTTGGTTTATCTGCTTTGTCTTTTCTATCTGGTGTTGCTTTTCTGTCATGCTTAGGATCATACACCCTGCACAGATTCAGCCGCAGGGCATTGGTAACAACGCAGAAGCTCGACAGGCTCATCGCCGCCGCTCCAAACATTGGATTGAGCTTCCATTCTAATAAAGGATACCACAAACCGGCCGCAAGTGGAATACCTATTACATTATAGAAAAATGCCCAGAACAGGTTTTCGTGTATATTTGTCAATGTAGCACGGCTCAACCGCACTGCTGCCGGTACATCTATCAGGCGGCTTTTCATCAGGACAACATCCGCGGCATCTATTGCCACATCGCTTCCCGCGCCGATTGCAATTCCCATATCTGCACGTGTGAGCGCAGGTGCATCATTGATTCCGTCACCAACCATGGCTACCCTGCCCTGCTTTTTAAGCTTTCTTACGACAGCCTCCTTGCCATCCGGAAGCACACCTGCGATGACTTCGTCCACTCCCGCCTGCTTTCCGATGGCATTGGCAGTCTGCTCATTGTCACCGGTGAGCATAACAACTCTGATGCCCATATTTTTAAGCTGTCTGACAGCTTCCGGACTGTCCTCCTTTATAGTATCCGCAACGGCTATGATACCGCAAAGCCTGTCGTCTGCTGCAAAGAACAGAGGAGTTTTTCCTTCCTTTGAAAATTCGACAGCTTTCGCGCGCATATCATCTGACACTTTCACAAATTTGCTGACAAAAGCAAGATTTCCTGCTTTTATCATTTTGCCTGCAAGTGTTGCAGTCAGACCATTTCCCACAACAGCGCTAAAATCTGTCACCTCTGCGATAGCGATTTCGTCCGTTTTTGCACGCTCCATGATGGCTTTTGCAAGCGGATGCTCACTCTTTGCCTCGACTGATGCAGCTATTGCAAGAAGCGCTCCGGCATTATTGCCGTTTTCCTCAAAAAATGTCTCATCCGGCACGATATCCGTCACCTTCGGCTCACCGCTTGTGATGGTGCCTGTCTTATCAAGCGCCACAATCTGTGTGCGGCCTGTTGCCTCAAGGCTTGCCGCTGTCTTGAAGAGTATACCGCTCTTTGCTCCCTTGCCGTTTCCTACCATTATCGCAACAGGAGTTGCCAGTCCAAGTGCACACGGACAGCTTATCACGAGCACCGAAATGCCTCTGGCAAGCGCAAAGCCCACGGTCTCACCGGCTATAAGCCAGGCTATTATTGTAATGATTGCAATTGTGATAACCGCCGGCACAAATACTCCCGATACTCTGTCTGCGATTTTTGCAATAGGTGCCTTTGTCGCTGCGGCATCCGACACCATTTGGATAATCTGTGAGAGCGTGGTGTCCTCGCCCACTCTCGTTGCGCGGCATTTTATAAAGCCTGACTGGTTCACTGTGGCAGCGCTTACTGCATCTCCCTTCTGCTTATCCACAGGGACGCTCTCTCCTGTGAGTGCCGATTCGTTGACAGCGGTTGTTCCCTCTATTATTTCACCGTCCACAGGGATGTTTTCCCCGGGTCTGACCACAAAGATGTCATCCTTTCGCACAGCATCCACCGAGATTTCCTGCTCCACGCCGTCCTTTACCACTGTTGCTGTCTTTGGGGCAAGCTGCATCAGGCTCTTTAAAGCGTCTGTTGTTTTGCCCTTTGAGTGTGCCTCAAGCATTTTTCCTACAGTAATCAGTGCCAAAATCATGGCTGCGGATTCAAAATAAAACTCATGCATATATGACATGACCGCATCCATATCGCCCTTCACCTGCGCAGCTGTCATGGCAAAAAGTGCATACACGCTGTATCCAAACGATGCCGCAGAGCCAAGCGCAACAAGCGTATCCATATTTGGAGCGCCGTGGATCAAGCCCTTAAAGCCACTGATAAAAAACTTCTGGTTTATGACCATTACCGCCACTGTAAGCAGAAGCTGCAAAAGCCCCATAGCCACATGGTTTCCATTGAAAAACTCAGGCAGCGGCCAGCCCCACATCATATGTCCCATTGAAAAATACATGAGAACAACTAAGAATATGAGTGATGCTATAAGCCTGTTGCGCAGCTTAGGTGTCTCCCTGTCTACAAGCGCATCCTGCGCTGCCTTTAGCTGCTCTAAGCTGTTATTTACTCTGCCATTTGCTGTTTCTGTTGCTGTGCCTTTGGGGCTTGCTCCATAGCCCGCCTGCTCTACCGCCTCTACAATCTGCGCATCTGTCGCGCTTCCCTCGACTCCCATCGAGTTGGTCAAAAGGCTGACAGAACAGCTAGTCACACCCTCAACCTTAGAGACAGCCTTTTCCACTCTGGCAGAGCATGCCGCACAGCTCATTCCTGTAACTGTATATTGCTTCATACTGTCTGTATTTCCTTCTTTCTACTATTCGAATCTAACTATTTAGAACCATTTTTCTAAAGTCTCTCAATTCCTGTCACCTTGAAATCCAGTCTTTCGATGGCAAATGTGATTTCCTCATCGCTTAGTTCTCTCGTTGCCTCAACATGTGCCACGCCATGCTTTAAATCCACATCTGCCGACACTCCACTCATCTTCTGCAGTGAGCGTGTGACTGAGTTCTTGCAGTTCATGCAGTGCATTCCGTCTATGTGCACATCTGCTCTCGTGACTATCTCTCCTGTAAGCTGCACTGTGGCTTCCTCGTCCTCCTTCATGGCTCCACCGCCACAGCAGGCGCCCTCGCCCTTTGAATGCTTGATTGTCTCCTTTAATCCCACAATTACCAGTGCGGCAATTATTGCTATTATTAATATTGTGATTATCGTACTCATTTTTATACCTGCCTTCTTATAATACTACTTCATAAGCTTCTGCAGTGTGTTCAAAAGCTCATCTATTGTCTCATCCTTGCCGGCTCTTATGTCATCTGCCACACACGTCTTTATATGATTGGCCAAGAGGACTTTATTGAAGCTGTTGAGCGCAGCATTTGCGGCCGCCACCTGTGTGATGATGTCAGGGCAGTAGCAATCCTCATCCAGCATACGCTTGATTCCACGGATCTGCCCCTCTATACGGCTAAGCCTGTTGATGAGGTCCTTATATTCCTTCTCTGACCGCTCTTTTTTACGGTTGCAGCAACAGCATTTGGTTTCGTTTTCTGCCATGGGTGCCTCCCTTCTTTCTTCATTCCACATTTGTTGTATATGTCTAACCATACCCCTTATGGGTATCTGTCTTCAAGGGCATTATATACCCCGGTAGGGTATATTGCAAGGACAGATTTCCTTATTGAGAAATTTTCAACAGTATGGCAGAACGTTAATCACACGTCCATAAGGCGCACAGGTCACACATGCACTACTCCGTTCGCTTCACTACGCCACTAAATAAAGCAGTAACTTCATAAACAAGTCACTGCTTTAAAATTCAGTCATAAATTATAGTAAATCTAATTATAATTATTTATCTATGCTGTTGTAGTTGCATATACATTTCCACTGGAAGCTCTAAATGTAACTTTTAATGTACATGTAATTCCTTCTATCAGATTTTTTGCTACATATTTAACGCACTTGAATGTGCATGTCACCTCAGTGCAATCTGAACTTTTCGAATGCGTCATGCTTGTTGGTTTATAGCATGGATATGTGCTATTATTATATCCATAATGATTAATACTTGCATAACGCTCTTTTCCGTCAGCCGAATATAATGTTGAATCTATATAAAAATAATTATTCCATTTTGAATCATAATAAAATCTTTGAATTTTATCATATGCAACTGTAGAGATACTATCTTCCATATTTTGAGCATAATTTAATCTAGAATATATACCTAAACGCTCATTTCTGTAGGCCTTTTTTACATACTTTATAAAGTCATTTATTCCCATACTTGTATAAAAATTTATTAGATCATTATACGACTTATTTTCAGCCTTTAATTGTTCCTGTGTAGGAAAAGAATAATGTGTACCTAACTCTTCATTAATTTTTTCCAATGTTTCACGATACCGATAAAGTTCATCCTCCGCAGCTTTTACTGTAATAGATGTATGTAAAATTGTACATAATAATAACGTAATTGCTATACTTAACGAAATAATTTTTTTACGCATGTTCTATCCTCCATCCTTTATTGTTTACTATAATCTATAACTTTTTCTATTTATTAGGCAAAATTCAATTTTCAATTTTCAAATTATCTTCTGCGCCTCCCTCATGCTCTACAATAACCTGGTCTGTAATATTCTCCTTATTTTCTCCATCAAGAATATAATACTCCCCACTATACGGCACTTTGTAGCTCACCTTAACGTCTCTGCTTATAGCTCCCAGTTTTTCAGCTTCTTTTGCCCCCGTCGGCAAAATATATACCTCCTCATACCCGGTATATGAGTATATGCTTACCGTTTCATCTTTTTCCAAATAAACAGTCGGACCGCTATATTTTCTATACACTAGATCACATGCCGAACCATTATTAATATCAATTAATGCCTGAATATGTTCAATCATATCGGCTGCAAACGATCTCACCGGTGTGATACACATACACAATACAACTACAGTCACAACTGCTATCGCAGCAAAATATGCAGGATATCGTTTTGAGCTGTGAGTGGTATGTAATTCCTCGATACATTCTTTTCTTACCTGCTCAATATCAGGCATTTTATGTTGCGCAGCCTGTCTTAAAATATCATTTTTCTTCATTCTGCATCAATCCTCCTTATCCAGATTTTTCCTAAGTTCCCTTAAGGTTCGATATAATCTGTTTTTTATGGTTGATTCCTTTACAGAAAAAAGGAGTGCTATTTCTGAAATATTTTTATCCATATAGTAATATAGATAAAATATTTTTTTAGTAAGTTCATCCTTCGCAGAAAGATATGTAAACACACTTTGTACTGTTTCTTTTGATATTGCTATATCGTCAAACGAAGTCTGTTGTACAGCTATATCATTTTCATCTGCCGACAAAATATTATAATCGTTCATTTCCTCAATGCCACGAAGCTTTTCTTTTAATTTATAATGACGAAAAATTTTTCTCTTTGCTATTTGCATTACAAGTGCATCCGGCTGCTTAAAATATGATATTCCATGTTTTTGTATTATTTTAACAACCTCTGTATAGGTTTCCTGAAATATATCTGCTACATCTTCAGTTTTTCCACATTTTACAATGATGTACGCTAAAACCTTCTGATTGGTTGAGGCATATAGCTCATTAAAAAAGTCATCCTGTGCCTGATTAATCAATCTGCATCCCTCCCTTCACTATATATGTGTCCCCAACCATAGAAAAAGTTTCATGTTATACCATACTTTTATAATAAAAGCATGCAAGCTGCGTCCTGTCCCTAAGCTGCAGCTTTTCAAGTATGACACTGATATAGTTTCGTACGGTTCCCTCACTCAGATACAGCTCATCCGCTATTTCCTTGTTGTTTAGTCCTTCTGCAACCAGCTCTATGATTGAAAGCTCCTTACCGCTTATATCATAGTTCTTCATTTCGTCAATGAACCGGGCCTGACCGGTGCCTGATGAAGCTTTACAGTTAGCTCCGAACAGGTGTGGTATCCTGTCCATTATCTGTGTTCCAAACACTGTCTGTCCGTTGTTTACAGCTCTAAGTGCCGGGGCAATACTCTCAAAGGCCTGTTTTAGTATATAGCCCTTCGCACCCAGCGAGATTGCTTTTACTATGTATTCATCATCCGAAAATGTGGTCAGAAGAAGTATTTTGGCATCCGGATATTTTCCGAGTATTTTTTCTGCTGCTTCAAGACCTGTCATGCCCTGCATCCTTATATCCATGAGCATCACATCAGGCATATGCTCCTCGTACAGCTTTACCGCCTGCTGCCCGCTGTCTCCTACCGCAGACACCTCTATGTCATCCTGTGCGCTCAGTATTGTATTCAGCGAAAGTGATACGAGATTATCATCATCTATTATTACTATCTTCATGTCCTGTTCCTTTCTTATTCATGCCTTGATTTTTATGTATTTATGTATATCCTCACTTCTTCATGAGCGTCACAAATATCATGAAACCATCGTCTGCCTTTATCCGCATGGTTCCTCCTATCGCTGCAACACGCTCCTTTATATTTTTTATGCCTATTCCATCTCCTGTTTCTCCCGAAAGGCTTCTTTCGTCAACCGATGTGCCGTTGTCCATTATCTCAAGCTGGTAAAAGGCGGGATGCTCTCTGACTATTATCCTGATTTCATCGCCGTTACTGTGCTTAACTGCGTTGTTTACCGCTTCCTTTGCAATTGCAATAAAAGCATACTTGACATCTCTTGACACATCATCCTCACAGTCGTATTCGAGTGAAAATGCAAATGCACTGTCTGTAGGCTTAAGCTTCGCAAGCGCCTGACGCAAATCGACCGATTCATCGTACAAATCATGAACGCTTTTTCTCATGCTGTCCATTGCCGTATCGAGTGTACTCTTTAGGTCTGAGATAGGCGCTTTAAGCTTTTCATCGGTATTTATCACACCGATTGCTCCCACCTGCAAAATAGAGCGCGTAATCATGTGCCCCACGTTGTCGTGTATCTCCCTTGCGATACGGTTTCTCTCCTTTAGCGTGGCATTGTATATCTGCGCATTCTGCTTCTCGATAAGCTGGTGATTCATCTGCTCCATAAGCATGTCGTGCTCCATGGACGCATCTCTCATGCTGTGCAGCTTCATCTGATACCCCAAAAGCTGCTCTGTGAAATACGAAAGCAGTATCGCAAAAGCCATGAGAAGTACAACCTCTAGGATATAAAAAATCCCGGGTGCTATATGTTTTATCCTTAAAATACAGTCCACCGATACAGCTATCCCCACTAAGGCTGCAGCTATCCTCGACACCGTGTATTTTTTCTTTCTGAATACCATCGCTGCATACGGCAGCATAAAAAATGATGGTGCAAAAAATAATCCGGACAGAATATAAACCGCAAGAATCAAATCCAAAGCCCGGTCTGCCATTTCGCTCCCGTTAGCAGGACTCATCTGCGGCACATCCTGCATATCTATAAATGTGCACACGATTATTCCTGTGAGTATGCACGCTATCATGACGTAATCTACCTGAAGGGATGCCACCATAAGCATCACGCATGATAGAACTATTAAAAACTGACTACATATCTTATACATCAAAGGCCTCCATTTCCATAAAATAAGCTTACAACAAATTCCATCAAACGTCACTATGACAAATGTCATTTTTTACACAGCAATGCCTCATCCAAACATAAATACGAATGTGACATTTGACACTTACTTTCCGGCACGCCATATAGTAATCTGTAATTGAGCCAAATATCAGGCTTGCAATCGAAAATACAACATTATGGAGGCAATTCAATGGATACAACCAAAAATGCGATAGAAGTAACCAACCTTGTAAAACGCTACAAGGAGCTTGTGGCACTCGACCATTTCAGCCTGACTGTAAAAAGCGGAGAAATCTTTGGACTGCTCGGTCCAAACGGCTCCGGAAAGACCACAACTATAAACTGCATACTCTCCCTGCTCACATACGACAAGGGAGATATAAAGGTATTCGGGCAAAAAATGCGCTCAAACAGCTACGATATCAAACGCGAAATCGGCGTGGTCATGCAGAATGTGGCCGTGTACGACGAGCTGACTGTATATGAAAATATCGACTATTTCTGCGGTCTTTACGTGAGTGACAAAAAGCTCCGGGAAAAATATGTAAAGGAAGCAATGGATTTCGTGGACATAGCGGATTACAGCAAATTTCTGCCAAAGAAGCTCTCAGGCGGACTTTTGAGACGTCTCAACATCGCGTGTGGCATAGCACACAAGCCAAAGCTCATTTTCTTTGATGAACCGACCGTGGCTGTCGACCCTCAAAGCAGAAACAAGATTCTGGAGGGCATCAAAAAACTAAACCATGATGGTGCGACAATCATCTACACCTCACACTACATGGAGGAGGTTGAACAGCTCTGCGACCGCATACTCATCATGGACAAGGGCAAGGCTCTCGCGCTCGGCACAAAGGACGAGCTAAAGCGCATGATCAAAAATACAGAGACCATAAACGTAGAAATCGCAGACCTGTCAGAAGCACAGCTTGACTCATTAAAGCAGCTGCACAATGCATATCAGGTCAGCTTTGAAAACGGACAGCTTCGGATTTATTTCAGTGGTGGACGCCACAATATAATCCATGTGCTTGATTATTTAGAGCAGAACAATCTGTCCTTCGGTCAGGTGTACACGCAGCTTCCGACGCTCAACGATGTATTCTTAGAGATTACCGGAAAGGAGCTTAGGGATTAATGAATGGACTAAAATTATTTTTTCACAACGCAAAATACACCATGCTGAGCATGTTCCGCATGAAAGTCACACTGTTCTGGACACTTGCATTTCCACTGTTGCTCGCCACCTTTATGTATATGGCATTCGGAAATCTGTTTGAAAAGGATGAAATGTTCAAGACAATAAATGTGGCAGTGGTTGAATCTGAAAATGATGACACTCTGATGAGCGTGCTTGAGTCTCTCGATGTAAACCATACTGATTCCGTCAGTAAATCCGACAAAAATGACGATAGCTCAAATTCATTTTCAGACCTCATAAACATGAAGCTAATGGATAGCTCAGCCGCCAAAAAAGCTCTAAACGACAAAAAAGTGACCGGCATTATTTACACAGAGGATGCTTCTCTGGTAGTGGATGAAAACTCCTACAATGCCACAATCCTTGAATCCATCCTGACGCAGTACAAACAGCAAAAGGACGTATTTACAAACATAGCAAAGACTAATCCGGCTGCGCTTGAGACTGCAATTGCCGGGCTTTCTGACACTGCATCAGAGTATAAAGAGATTTCTCTTTCATCGGGAAATCAGGATGAATACACCAATTACTTTTACGCTGTATTTGCGATGAGCTGCCTGTTCGCCTCATTTTCAGCCGTAACCTCCACCTGCAGGCTGTTAGCTGATACAAGCTCTCTCGGCATGCGAAAAAGCCTTGTGCCGACAAGCAAAAACACCCTTATCTTTTCAGAGTATATCTCACTCTTAATCATCCATTTTGCTGTTGAGCTCATAGCACTTGCCTACATGACGCTTCTTGGCGTGGATTTTGGAAATAAATATCCGGCAATCATCCTGACGCTGTTTTTCGGCTGCATGATCGGACTTTCAATCGGAGTGATAATCGGTGCCATTCCTAAGCTTACAGAGGGCAGCAAAATCGGTATCTCTGTCGGAATCGGCATGGTGCTCTCCGTGCTTGCGGATTTATGCGCCAACGGTATAAAGGATATGGTCGAGCACAAGCTTCCGATTGCCAACCGCCTCAACCCAGCCTGTCTCATATCCGACTGCTTTTACTCGCTCAACGTATATGACAGCTACGACAGATTTTTCAGAAATATATCAATAATGGCAGTAGAATCAGTGATTCTTTTAATCATTGCCTTTGTACTGCTTCGGAGGGAAAAATATGCAAGTATTTAAATCATATTTCAAAATACTCAACAGACATATGGGTCAGATGATTATGTACCTGTCCATATTCATAGGTGTCATGGTCGTTCTCACTGCGACACGCACAAACAAGGCTGAAGGTGATTATGAGGCTACCAAGCCCAAATTTGCGGTATTTGACTACGACAAATCATCAGAAAGCAAAGCTCTGACAGCCTATCTTAAAAAGACATGCATCAAAAAAAATATTAAAAATGATAAAAAGGAAACTATGCAGGATGAGCTGTTTGCCAGAAACGTAAACTGTGTTCTCATTATTAAAGAAGGCTTCAAGCTTGATGTTGTAACCATACCGGGTACGCAGGCAGCGACCACCTTTGAATCTGCCATAAACAGCTTTACGAAAACGTACAATACCTACATTGCTTCCGGCTACTCTGAAGCTGATGCTCTAGCCGCAGTAAACACCTCGCTAAGCCAGAAGGCTTCTGTCTCACTGCTAAACGGCAAAAACGTCACCTCGCACTCCGGGATATACTACTGCTTCAGTTATCTGGGATGGGTGCTCCTTGTCATGATGATTGCAGGTATAGCTCCTGTCCTTCAGGTTTTCTCCAAAAAAGAAATCAAGGAGAGAATATCCTGCTCATCCTATAAATTTGCAAACTACAACCGCGAGCTGCTTTTGGGTGTGATTTTAACCGGACTTGTGGTATGCGCTGTAATTTTTGTCTCAGCTACAATCATGTTTAAGGGCAGCACATTTTCGTTTTCAGGCTTCCTGTTTACACTCAACATGCTCTGCTACATGCTTGTTTCACTGGCATTTGCCTTTTTCATCAGTAAAATCACCTCAAACAGTGAGATACTGAACATGTTTGCTAACATTGTGTCACTCGGTATGGCATTCCTGTGCGGTATATTTGTGCCGGAGGAATTTCTAAGTGATGGCATCATAAAGGCCGCTCACTTCCTGCCTGCCTACTGGTACAACCAGGCTGTAAAAAATATTGACTTTCATCCAGTCAAGGAGCTTGACTTTATTTTCATGTGCATGGGAATACAGCTGCTGTTTGCCATCGCAATAATTGTCGTTGCCCTTCGCATCACAAAAGCGCCTGACGGATTCAAAAAACATACAGTAGCTGCTGCTCATAAATAGCTCTGCCTCATATGAATATATACAACGAAAAAGCCGGTACATCATGCTTCCATGAATGTACCGACTTTAAATACTTAGCAGTCCGTACGGGAATCGAACCCGTGTTTCCGCCGTGAGAGGGCGGCGTCTTAACCGCTTGACCAACGAACCGTGTATTATAATATCATGGTCAAACGAATAATGCAAGTACTTTTTTAATTTTTTTCAAAAAAATTTTTCCGTTCATTTACCTTAAACATTTTCCCTTTAAATGCTTCTGGCTTTAATTCCATTTTCGTCCCTATGTATGCTCTGCGACAATCTATCATATTCCGGCTCCTTATCCCAAAGCACGCGTTCTTATCCTCATATTTTATTTATACGTTTTCCTCTTGAATAAGATTATACACTGCTTTGGTCACACAACGGTCACACGGAGCGCTTTTCCACGGATTTTGTAAAAAGTATACATTGCAAATGCCGAAAACTGTATAATTTTAGACAATTTTCGGCATTTGCGTATTTTTTATTCGTTATAATCAACTATTATTTATTATATTTTTTGTATATCTTTTCAAATGCAGGCATGGAGCGCTTTATCATTTCCCTGTCCACACAGTATGATATTCTCACCCAGCCCGGACAGCCGAAGCCGTCTGCTGCTACTATGAGCACATCCTCCTCCTTTGCCTTCTCGCAGAATGCATTGCTGTCATCCTCGAGTGCCTTTACAAACATATAAAAGGCTCCGTCCGGCTTGAAGCAGTGATAGCCTATCCTTGTGAGTCCCTCGTACAGAAGGTCTCTGTTTTCTTTGTAGGCATTGATATCACCTGTTGCCCCCTGGCATTTTACTATCATCTTCTGGAACAGGCTTGGTGCGCACACGTAACCGAGTGCTCTTCCCGCACCACAGACTGCTGCATACAGCTCAGCCTTGTCGTACACCTCATCAGGCACGAGGACGTATCCTATTCTCTCTCCCGGAAGCGAAAGTGACTTGCTGTACGAGTAGCATACCAGTGTGTTGTCGTAATATTTGGTCACAAACGGTACCTTGATTCCGTCGTAGACTATCTCCCTGTACGGCTCATCTGCAATAATGAATATCGGTCTTCCTATCTCCTTAGACTTTTTCTCAAGGAGGTCTGAGAGCTTTTTGATGGTCTCCTCAGAATAGACTGTGCCGGAAGGGTTGTTTGGTGAATTGATTATGACCCCTCTGGTGTGCTCACTGATTCTCTCCTCAAGCGCATCGAAATCTATCTGAAAATGCTCTGTGTCTGCAGGCACCTCTACAAGCCTTGCTCCTGCAGCATTCACAAATACCTTGTACTCCGGGAAATATGGCGCTATGGTAATAAACTCATCATATTCGTCACTTGTCAATGCACGAAAGCAGATTGACAGCGATGCCGCTGCTCCCATTGTCATGTAAAGGTTGTCCGCATTAAAATGTGTGCCATGTGTGTTGTTCAAAAATTCAGCTATTGCCGCTCTCGTTTCCACGTCTCCCTGTGCTGACGTGTAGCCGTGCAGCGCAACAGAATCATAATCTGTCACAAGCTCCTTTATTGTGTCGTTTACTATCTGCGGAGCCGGTATGCTCGGGTTTCCTATTGAGAAATCATATACATTTTCCTTGCCTACAATTGCTGCTCTTTTTTTACCATACTCGAAAAGCTCTCTGATTGCTGAGCGCACGCTTCCGAGCTGGTACATGCTTTCGTTTACTACCATTTCCTTGTCTCCTTATTTCCTTGTCTCTGATGTTTTTACATGTTTACAATTATAATATCTATGCTTATGACATACAAATGTCTTTATAAACATCTCTTTATACACATATTGTTACCATTCATGACCGTTTATCCTGATATGAATGCCTCCATCCCGGCACGCTTCGTCATATCAATATGCTCCTTAAGCTCGCGGGCCGACATTCGCAGTGCCCCCAGGCTCATGACCGTCTGCTGCTCCAGTCCGTCCGAGGTAGCCACTGTTACCTTGTACCTGTCACGTATGCCAAACACAGTCTTTTCGATAAATGCATCGGCTGTCTCGTCCTGCTTTGTATACACGACCTCTATGTTGTTGAAGGTCTCTCTCTTTCCGGCATTTCCCTTCACCTTGTACGCATCAAATACCAGCAGCAGATGACAGCCCTTATAGCCCTGGTAATCCGATAAAACATCCTTCAGCGCATCTCTCGCCGAATCAATGTTTATGCGTGAGAGCTCCTTTAAATCCTCCCATGCAAATATTATATTATATCCGTCAACTATCAGGTACTCTTCACCCGGAGATTTCTTCGGATAAATCGGATTGCCGTGCTTATCATGCTTTACGGTGCGCGGTTTACCACTTAGGCCTTCATACTCATTTTTCTTTTTGCCTGACCATTTGTGCCTCTGATCCTCTGCGATATCGTTTTTGCCCATGCCAAACTCCCTGGCATAAACATCTGCAAGCTGCGCATCAAGCTCCACTGATGACATACCTGAAACTGCCTTCTCAAAGCTCGTCCTGCGGCGGTTTCCGGCAAGCGCCTGCGCATCCTCCGCTGAAAATGCATTCTGCGTGCGGGCACTCGCTGCAAGTGCCTCCTCAGACTCATCCCCGTGATAGACATACGGCAGATGCATATGCTCCGGGACCTCATCCCACGGCACCACGTAGCCTGAGCCGTGCGCACAAAATACCGAGCCTGTCGGATTGCGGAAATCCTCCTCGCTGTCATAGTGCATCTGCGCAATAACCTCCGCAGGATTGTGACACTCATCATAGCCCCACAGCTCCAGTGTCAGGTGCCCGAGTCCCTTTGTATACGCATGCACCAGACTCACATAATCCTGCATTGTCGCAACCGGTGCCTTTCCGGTAATTGTTGCCATCTCCCTCGCAGCGGTTGTGGCAAACTGCGGTCCCTCGGCTCTTGCAAATCTCTGCTCTAAATCTGTCATTGCGCGGCCGACATACTCCATCGGCACCTGTAGGATAAAGCTGTAGTAAGGCTCAAGCAGCACGCTTTCTGTGGATTTAAGCCCCTGTCGGATTGCTCTGTATGTAGCCTGACGGAAATCGCCTCCCTCCGTGTGCTTTACATGTGCTCTTCCTGTAAGAATCGTGACCTTCACATCGGTAAGCACCGAGCCTGTGAGCACACCCCTGTGCTCCTTTTCCTCAACGTGTGTGGCTATGAGGCGCTGCCAGTTTTTGTCGAGCACATCCTCACTGCAGGTGGATGTGACTGTGATTCCGCTGCCACGCTCCGCAGGGGACAAAAGCAGATGCACCTCTGCATAGTGGCGCAGCGGCTCGAAATGTCCTACTCCCTCGACAGCCCTTGCTATCGTTTCCTTATATACAATGCTGCCCGGTCCGAACGTGACAACAACACCAAACCTGTCCTTTATGAGGCGCACAAGCACCTCCATCTGCACCTGTCCCATGAGCTGCACATGGATTTCCTTAAACTCCTCCACCCACACTATGTAAAGCTGCGGTTCTTCCTCCTCAAGCTGCTTTAGCTTTTCCATAAAGGCCGCCGGATTTACATCATCCGGCAGAATCATCCTATAGTTTAGTACCGGCTCAAGGATTGGCATATTGGACTGCTGCTCAACCCCCAGCCCCTGCCCCGGAAAAGTCGAGCTAAGACCTGTGACCGCAACTATCTCGCCTGCCTCTGCCACATCAGCTATCTCATATTTTTCGCCGGAATACTTTCTTATCTGATCTATTTTCTCAACCAGAAGGCCTTTCGCCTCGTCACCGCCATGCGCTTTGTACTCTATTTTGTCCCTGACTCTGAGGCAGCCTCCGGTAACCTTTAAAAATGTCAGCCTGCTGCCTCTGTCATCCCTGCCTATCTTGTATACGCGGGCAGAAAATTCGTCAGGGTAATTTCTTTCACACATAAACCGCGAAAGTCCCTGAAGCAGCGTATCCACTCTGTCAAGCTTAAGTGCCGAGCCGTAAAAGCAGGGGAACACCTCCCTTTGCGCCACTGCCTGCGCAATATGCGCATCCGTAAGCTCTCCCGATTCCATAAACTCATCTAAAAGAGGCTCACTGCACATGGCAAGCTCATCAAATAAATCCTGCGAAGAAAAATCCACGCAGCCATCACTCAGCTCACTCTTTAGCTCTGCCTGCACTTTCTCCGCATCCGTGCCCTGCATATCCATCTTGTTTACAAAAATAAATGTCGGCACGTTATAGTGCTTTAAAAGCCTCCACAGTGTGCGCGTGTGCCCCTGCACTCCATCAGTTGCGCTGATTACAAGTATCGCATAGTCGAGCACCTGAAGGGTACGCTCCATCTCTGCCGAAAAATCCACATGCCCCGGTGTATCAAGCATGACTACATGCCATGTACGAGCTGTATCTGCCGTGCGTGCTACATCTGTTGTACCTGCTGTATCTGCCGCATTTGTGTCACGCGAAATATCAAGCCTTGCCTGCTTTGAAAAAATGGTTATTCCACGCTCACGCTCCTGCGCATCGTTGTCCAAATATGCGTCCTGATGGTCCACGCGCCCGAGTGAGCGAATCTGCCCGGTGCTGTAAAGCATGGCCTCAGACAGGGTTGTCTTTCCCGCATCTACATGTGCAAGAATGCCGATTGTAATGTGATTGTTTGTCATGTTCTGCTCCATTTATGCCTCAATCCAAGAACAGAGACACCTGTGGATGTCTCTGTGTCAGCCTTTATATCATAATCCGTTGATTTCCTAAATTATAGCATTTTGTGGTTGGTCTGTCATCTTTTTTCTTGATTGACAGCGTGGTGTCAAGCTTGCGTCCGGACAGTAACAAAAAGCGCCGCTTAATTGACAAATATTTATTCCATACATATAATGTGATTACGGAAATTTTTGAATGGTATGAAAATAATGCGAGGATAATATGAACAAAAAAGAAGTATTGGAACTAAAACGAAGATTAAAAAAAGACCAGGCAACCTTCACCCGTCTGGTCGGCTGCTACGTGGACTGCAACCATGAAAAGGTCTGCAAATTCGGTGGCAAATTTCTCACTCTGGAGGAGGATGAATACTACAAATATCTGGAGATTTCAAACAAGGTGCTTTCCGGCACTCTCGGAAACAACCTGCTCAATCTGCAGTTTCCGCTTGAGGAGGAAGAGGTCGGAGGCCGCCAGCAGATTCTCATGGCGCTTCGCGACAGCGAGCTTAATGATGAGACTCTGCTCGATACATACTATGACCTGGTCATCGACACCTACGACGAGGCCGGAAACTATCTGATTCTTTTGTATCTCGACAGCTACGATGTCATGACACGCACAAAGGACAACATCAACGTGGATGAGTCCGAGGAGGTGTACAAATACATGCTCTGCGCCATCTGCCCTGTCACACTTTCAAAGCCGGGCCTTGGCTATCTGGAAAAGGAGCAGCGTATCGGAGCCCGAATAAGGGACTGGGTGGTCGGCGCACCTGAGACAGGCTTTTTATTCCCTGCCTTCAACGATAGGAGCACTGACATACACTCCACTCTTTTCTATACGAAAAATACCAAGGAGCCTCACTCTGAGTTTATGATAAACGGTCTCGGCTGCGGTGTGGAGCGCACAGCTACTGAGCAGAAGATGGCTTTCCATTCAATTGTCAGAAATGTGCTAGGTGCCGAGGACGAGAGCACGGATGACAAGCTGCTTGATATCCAGCAGAATCTGTCCGAGATGGCTGATGACTACGCTGAGACTCACGATGATGACGACGATCCGTTCATTCTCGACAGCGAGGCTATGAACAAGGTGCTTAGTGACTGCCATGTCTCTGAGGAAAAGATTTCACGCATCGAAAAATCCGTCAATGAGGCCTTCGGTGACAAGCCGCCTATCGCAGCCAATGTCATTGATTCAAAGGCTCTTGCAGCTAATGAAATCCGTGTGGAAAAGCTTGCTCTTGAGAGCCAGGTCGGTGATTTAACTCTCGAGCTCAACGAGAAAAATGCACAGCTTGAGGAGAAGGATTCTGTTATCCAGGAGAAAAATAATCAGATTGAAGAACGCACCTCACAGCTTCTTGAAAAGCAGGAGGAGATTGATAATTATACTGCTCAAATTAAGACCTATGATGTGGTGCTTCATGTAAAGCCGGAGAAGGCTTCACAGATTCATGCGCAGGTCATCAATGGGGAGAAGTGTCTCGTCATTCCTATGAGGGAGAATGAGAATGCGACCATAAATGGGGTGAATACAAATCTGTAGGGGGCGCATCATAGGAGTGCTTCGCTTATGAAACTTCTCTTTATGGTGCTTCGCATATCTAGGCTGTGAGGACCGGCCTAGCATGCAGTATATTCCTCAGAAAAATATAAAATCAGCCACGGCATCATTTGCGGATAATTTATTGATAGTTTGCTATGAATTATCGTATCCGCATTTTATGGAACGCCGTGGCAGTTTATATTTTTCTTCGGAACACACCGCATACTCTCCGGTAAATTTAGGGTACTTATGCGAAGCAATCAACGATGATTTAATAAGCCATGTCTAGGGAATTCAAAAATGCTCTCCCGAAGCTAACGCAACGCTTACAAGATTCTGTATTGGATTATGCAAAAAGGCGTGTGAAAAAACTTCGTTTTTCACACGCCTTTTATAATGTTATCACCTATGAAATAGTGTCTGCTCATAAAGGCACTCTGACTGCTAATAAAAGCACTCTGATAATACTTACCGGTTTACCAGCTCAGCACCTCATGGCCATCCTCTGTGACGAGTACCATGATTTCCCACTGGGCTGATGGTAGTCCGTCGTCGGTGTATACTTCCCAGTTGTTCTTGTCATCTACGTATATATCGGCTTTGCCCATGTTGACCATTGGCTCGATGGTAAATATCATGCCGGGTGCCATGACCATGTCGGTGCCGCGCTTGGTGTTGTAGCCTACCCACGGATCCTCGTGAAATTCAAGTCCCACTCCGTGTCCACCGATTTCACGCACTACTGTGTAACCATTTGCAAATGCATGGTCGTGTACCGCCTGTCCCATATCTCCGAGGAAGCCCCACGGCTTTACCTCTTTGAGTCCGAGCTCTACACACTCCTTTGTGACTTCAACGAGCTTTTTCTTCTCCGGGCTTACATTTCCGATGCAGTACATTCTTGATGAATCTGAAAAATATCCGTTTAAAATTGTAGAACAGTCTACATTTATGATGTCACCATCCTTTAAGATGACGTCCTTCGAAGGAAATCCGTGACAAACCTGCTCATTTACCGATGTACATACGCTGTAAGGATAACCCTCATAGTTGAGCGGCGCAGGGATGCCTCCCATGCTAGTGGTCATATCATAGACTATTTTATCAATCTCTGCGGTGTTCATACCCTCGTGGATATGCTCTCCTATGTAGTCGAGCACTGCGACATTTATCTTGGCGCTCTCCTTGATTCCAGCTATCTGGTCAGGTGTCTTGATGATTGAATGGCTCGGTATCTTATGATGTGCCTCAGCAAGCTTTTCAAGCTTCATATCAAATGCTGCATGACAGGTCTTATATTTCTTTCCGCTGCCACACCAGCAAGGGTCATTTCTTCCAATTTTTGTTGACATAAAATCTTCTTTCTAGTGATCAAGAGTAACGTTTCCCATATCGACTCTTTTCCACACTTTTTCTTTTATTTTATAGTTATTTTTCTCCAGCAGCTTCTTATATCTGCCTCCCGAGAAATCATAATCCGTTATCTCGGCATTGTCAAGCCCTGCATATATTTCCTGATATTTCCGGGCTATCGCAGACTTTTCCATGGACGAATAAATATCCTTTTTTTCGACTCCAAGCTTCTTTGCACCATCTATATCAGACAAATCATACCAGAAATCCCTCTCGGAATTTTTCAAAGCTTCTTTCTCGTCATCAGTAAGTGTAATGCTCTCTTTTTTTGCCAGCTCATAAAAAATCTCATCGTGAATGGCCATGGACATAGCTGCTTTGCGCGCTGTAACACGGACAAACTCTCCGTTTGTGTGGATATTCCAATACTTGTTTGGATTATCGGAATCATACACAAGGGCCTGCTTCTCGACATTCATCTCCTCATATGCCACATAAAATGCCATATCGCGCAATGTCAGCTCTTTCCCATTCACGGTAACAGCCACGTCATCCAGATGCTCATTGTATACAATATTCTGCTTCATATCATGATAATTATATGCATACACGCCGGCTACGACAGCCAGCACTGCAAGTATAATTGTTGTGATGTGTTTTCTTATTTTGCGCAAAGCTTTGCAACCACCTGATTTATAACCTTTCCGTCAGCCTTGCCCTTGAAATGCGGCATGACTGCCTTCATTATCTGTCCTTTGTTTCCTGTTGCGATTACATCTGAGAACTGCTCTGTGAGCTCCTTTTCTACCTCTTCTGCCGACATCATTGCAGGAGCGTACTCCTCAAAGATCGCATATCTGGTATTGTACTCATCAAGCAGATCTGTTCTTGTGGCAGGGCATGTGTCAATCTGCTCTTTCACGGATTTCATTTCCTTCAGGATGACCTTGTTGACAAGCTCCTCCGGTATATTGTCTCTGCAGCCCTCATCTATTGCCGCCTTTTTGGCTGCCGATACAAGAGAGGATATAGCATCCTTTCTTACCTTGTCTCTTGCTTTCATTGCTGCAATCATGTCTTTTTGTAATTGTTCCATCTGCATGGTTTGTTCCTCCTGCTTTTCTTTATTTACAGGCTTGCTAGTTCGTTTTGTGCGAATTGGTGCCGTCTGCTTCTATAATACACCTTATGTGCAAAAATTGCTATCGTTTATTGCAATGAGTTTGTTACACAAAAAGAGCCGGTAAGTATAATAAATATACTTATCGGCTCCTAATCATCCTATACAAGACGTCGTATAGCAAGTATTGTATGACACTGTACGCTTCTGTTTGCTGTGATTCCTGCCTTAGTGGACTGTGCCTCCACTATCACACCACCACCTGCATATATAGCTACATGTCCCGGATATACCACTACGTCTCCCGGCTGTATATTATCGAAGGATACAGCCTGTCCCACAGACTTAAATGCCTGTGAATATCTCGGTGTGCTGATACCAAAATGTGCATATACCTCATGTACAAAGCCTGAACAGTCTACACCGTTTGTAAGACTGTTTCCAGCCCATACGTATGGGTTGCCCTTAAACTGCATAGCGTATGATACTACATCGCTTCCTGAAACTCCTGTTGAAGCACTCGGGTTCTTTCCACCGCCTGCTGCATAGTCACTGGCAATGCTTCCGCCCTTGCCGGCTCCACCACCATCATAGCTTGAACTGCTTGATGAGCTGTTCGCTCTGGCAGCGGCTACGGCTGCAGCTGCTGCCGCTGCTTCCTGCTCCTGAATGATTTTGCCCTGTGCCGTAATGATATTCTGATAATTCTCTGCCTGCTGCTGTACCTGAGCTATCTGGCTTGCATACTGCTCCTTCTGGTTTTCAAGAGCAACTATAGCCGCCTCGACATCTGCCTGCTGCTTCTCATAGTCATCCTGCATGGCTGTGAGCTCATTCATGTCGTTGTCAAGCTTAGTACCAATCTCCTTCACCTGCTCAACTGCTGCCTGATAAGAATCCATAAGAGCACGATCCGAGTCATATACGTCTGACACGTACTCTATACGATTGAGCATATCTGTGATACCCTTTGCCTCAATAATTGCTGTCCAGATATTGTCCTCAGCGCTGTTTTCATACATGAACTGTATACGCTTCTTCATGGCGTCATACTGCTCCTGCTGCTTTTCCTGAGCTGCTGCAAGATCCTTCTGATTCTGCTCTATCTCCGCCTGCTTGCTTGTGATATCTGACTGAAGCTTCTTTTGTGTTGCAAGAATCTCATCAAGCTTTGCGGATTTGTTCTTTATATCATCAGCAGTTGTCTGCTGCTGATCCTTTAAACCATTAATCTCATTCTTCTTATCCTTGAGATCCTGCTCAGCCTGTGACTTCTTCTTCTCTGCATCCTTCTGCTTCTGTGTCTTGGCATACACCTTCTCAAGTCCACTGTTTATGTATCCGCTAAATGTAGTGCCCTCTACTGCCGGTCCTGTAAAAACGAGTGCTGATATTAACACAGTACATATAGCACGTGTCCATTTCTGATTCATTTTATTCCTCCTGTAATACGACGGTCAGATTGACCTTGCCTTCCACAATTTACGTTCAATATACATTCGGATATATTATCGCACAAAATGAACCTTTTTTCCACACCTTTTTGTAAATTTACAGAATTTTCCACATTTTTTATATACTATATGCAACAAGCTTCATAATTACAGCTTCATAATTACATCACACCGGCATGCGCGCTATAATAAGTCTGTCATCAGGTTTGATGCTATCGGAGGTCAGAGCATTTATTTCCATTATGTTTTCAACAGTGGTGCGGTATCTTTTTGCAATGTCCCACATTTTATCATCCTTTTGCACTATATAGCCGACCAGAGCTGCTTCAGCCTCAGTATCAGGCGCTATTTTTTCCTGCTCTACCGATGTTATGACTGACACTTCATCCTGCTGCAGGGCAATGGCGTTTATGCTGACAACACCCTTGATTTCATATTCGCTGTTGTCGAGCAGGTTGACCTGCACCTGGTCCACCTGCACATTTACCTCGCAGCAGGTGTGGGCATCCATGCCGGGTATCTCAACAAACTGTTCAAACGGCACAGAGTCTGTATGCATCTCTATCGGACAGCCATCATCCTCAACAATATTCACACAGTTCACCTGCAATACACCCGACACAATAATGCCTGTGTCTGCATTTTTTATCTGTGCAATAGCCGCCTGCGTCTTTGTACCGCAGATTCTTAAAATCCTCTTTTTGCTATTTTCTCTGTACAGCTGCTCCAAAATACGGCATTTTGTATCATTTTTCATAAGAAGGCTGCATACCTTCACATTTTCAAACGCTGGTTTTACCTGACAGGATACGCTGTACATATCATTGAGCACCTCTACCGTTTCCTCACTCCAGACCTTTCCGTCTACCGCAAGCGCTGCCTCAATAGAAAGCTGCCTGAGCTCTCCGTCATAATCATTTTCCGCCTCTACCTGATGCATGGCAGGCTGTGTGCGAAGCCACGCGATATTTCCTGCATTATCACCCTCGCAGCGTATTTCATTTGAAAAGCCCTCCTGCACCTCAAAGCAGCATATTTCCTGCTCTTCACTCAGGTACACTATACATGCATGGCACTCACCTGTGAGTGTGATGTGGTCACGCTCGTATGTATACTCCAGATTTCTCATATCAACAAGACTTGATATGAGCTTACATATATTCGGCTTGGTCTTTGGCAGGGTTACGACATTTTTGATTCTGACAATATCCCTGACAGCACTGTCAAGCTTAAGCACCTTCATCTGCCCCATGAGCTGCTCCACATCCCTGTCATCAATCCTTTGTGCAATCTCAAGATTTTCCTCCCTCTCTCCATAAAGCTCCACGCTTATACTGCCTCTGACCGAGAGCTTTCGCGAATTGATAACTCCCACCGTAAGCTCATCAAGCCCGGTATACACACGCACCGTATCCTTCTCGCATACTCCCTGAAGCACAAGCTTCTCCTGAAACGGTATTGCATCCTTTATATGCTCCACCCTGTTTCCGGCGATATTTTCCTCCGTCTCATCGCCTTCATAGACCTCATCTCTCGTATACAGCACTTCAAACTCAATGCTTCCGCTCAGCCAGATATTCTCGCCGGACGCTTTTATCTCGTCAACCTTTACCTGCCCATTCTGACAAACCACCTTGGAAACATCGGGCTTGTTGTCCTTTATGACATAGTCCCTGTCGAAGCCCACCTGCGACATATCATTTACCTTTTCTATGCATTGTCTGATTTTTTGTGTAATTAATTCCATAAAAAATACCCCACTTCAAATATGTATATAAAATACATATTCAAGATGGAGTAACTTTATGCAGATGCAAACATTTAATTCATGATAATTATAATAAAGATGTAACCTCTTTACTTCATGATACTAGCAAAGCTGCATTCTTATATCCTTTGTAATAACATCGGTGTAGGTGAAAGATAAGAGCTGTGGCGGATTCTGCTCAAACTCATCATCTATCAGAACCGTAAACACACTTGGGTAAGCCTGCTGAATAACACCCTCCTGGATGTCAACCTTGTTGCGTCCGAGATCCTGCTGAATCTTTACCCTGTTGCCACACTGCTGGTGAATCGATGCTCTGACTTTTCTGATTTCTGTCTGTTCCATTTTAAGCCTCCTTATTGTGGGTATGCCCACTGGCACATAACTATAGTCCTCATGGTTACCAGTATTGTAACGACGGTGTCATATATATGAAATCAATCCCTGTATAAATATAAAACAGGTCAAATTAATCAACAATTATATCAATCAATATATTTGAATATATAAATATGTCACCACAATATCTAGTGACTTTAGTATAGCAAAGTATCGCAGTGATAGCAATAGGGCATTAGTACCGATTGTCAGTTTTTTCGCAACTTTTAATACAATTTACGAAAATTTCACTCAAATACGACAGGCATTTCACTCAATTCCGTCTTTATCACTATGTACGGATAACTCGCCTGATTACTGACCTTCTCGTCCTTATCCGGTGCTATCAGGCGTGTATCAAGATACATTGCCTTATCCTTCACATAAAACTGGTTAACCGTAATACTGTAGCCACCTGTCTCCTTTGTGCCAAAGCCTTCTGCTATGTATAAATATTCATCATCCTTGTACGTCAGCTTCATCGCCTTTGCCTTGCTTTCATTTATCTGCTTTTTAAACTCCTCCGGGATTTCATCCCCGCAGATCACCGTGTACTCAACCATCCTGTCACTCTCTGTGCCTGAAATATTTGCGCGGCAGCCCGAAATCACTGTCGTTTCCAATATCACAAGCACACCTGCAGCCATCACCAGAAGTTTTCTCAATTTTCCTGACATTTTTTCCTCTCTTTCTTATCATATCGCTTATGATATGATATAATATCAATAACTGTTCAAAGCCACCTTTAGAATAGTTACATTACAATTAATATTATGAAAAAGAGAGGTCAAATATGCGTTCAGTTTTAATCGTAATATTCGTATTTTTCTATCTGCTGCTCGGTCTTCCGGTGCTCGGAGCCATGTGGATAATACACAAATTTTCCCCAGAATGGGCCGATATGGCACAGCTTCGCCTGGTACAGTGGGCTTTCCGTGTCATCATATTCCTAAGCGGAGCAGACATTGAATTTATAGGGGAGGAAAATGTGCCAGAGGACGAGGCTGTACTATATATAGGAAATCACCGTAGTTTCTTTGACATCATAATCACCTACTCCAGATGTCCACGCCTGACCGGCTACATCTCAAAGCAGAGCATCACAAAAATACCGGTGCTCGGGCTCTGGATGAAGCGCCTGCACTGCCTGTTTTTGGACCGCGATGACATCAAGCAGGGATTAAAGGTCGTGCTTGTAGCCATAGATCAGGTCAAATCCGGCATCAGCATATGTGTATTTCCTGAGGGCACACGCTGCAAAAACAAAGATGACCTGACAGAGGTACAGACTTTCAAAGAAGGTACTTTCAAGATTGCCACAAAGAGCAAATGCAAGATAGTGCCAATGGCAATCATGGGAACAAATGAAATATTCGAGAATCACCTTCCATGGGTCAAAAAGAGTCATGTGGTTATCCGATACGGCACTCCTATTGATCCGGCAGCACTCAGCAAAGAGGAACAAAAGCATCTCGGAGCTCATTGCAGAGAAGTGATTGTGGATATGCTTCATGAAATGATATAGCTGAAAAACCGCCCATCCGGGCGGTTTTTCATATTTCTTCTTCAAATCCATTTAAACTATTAAATTTTATTCTCACCAACTATAGTTTACTTCAAAACCAGTACCGAATATGCCGGCAGCTTTGCCGTTCCATCCTTATATGACGGTGCTTTCTTTGTAGTCTGAAGCATTGCAACAGCATCATTTACTCCAAGCGATGACACATCCACACTTGCTTCATCCTTTGATGGATTAAATATAAGTACTGCTTTCTCACCATTGTACTCTCTTGTGAATATACACACATTATCATTTGACAGATCCTTTTCAAAGGTATTTGTACCTCGTGCTATCTCCGGGAAAGCATTTCTTATTGATATTGTCTGTTTCACAAAGTTGTAAATAGAGTATGGATCCTCCATCTGCTTATCAAGGGTATCATATGTCTGCTCGGTTTCTTCTGCATTCTGAGGTCCCACACACATTCCCTTAGCTTTTGAATCCCCGCTCCATCTCATGGCAAGACGCTTCGTCTCATC